>ERZ1108170.1972-NODE-1972-length-11588-cov-26.060869_pt1 | contig 11588 bp, 14 predicted proteins | sample MGYA00403705_ERZ1108170 | MGnify/ENA primary metagenome ERZ1108170 (study PRJEB35170, sample SAMEA104062422) | human gut metagenome | biome: human gut; feature: human-associated habitat; material: faeces | place: Denmark | collected 2012-06-15 ...
AAAATGTATGCGCAACCTCCCCGTGCTATTGTTTGAGTCCGTGAGCCTGTTTTTTATCCTCAATTTTTCTGAGCAATTTCCGGTCAATGCTGTTTTCTCTGCCTCTGCGCTCATCCTCCAAGCGGTTTTGGATAACACGAGCCATGTGTCCGAGCAGGCGGAGCGAAGCAAGCGCCGCCGTCCAGTTTCCGTTTACCTTAATGCTGTGGATAAGCTGTGCGGCGTATTGATTACCATGTTTGGCCGCCAACTGCAAATAATACATTGCGGTATCGGTATCTCTCGGAACATCTTTGCCGTAAAGATAAATTTTGCCGAGTTGATACTCGGCATAGTTATTTCCGTTCTCGGCGGCTATCTTAAAACTGCGGATGGCTTTTTGAATGTCCTTGACCGCATCCTCAGTCAGATATATCTTGCCTGCAAGGTATGCCGCATAGGAATTTTTCTGCGCGGCGGCACGGCCAAGCCAACGGACAGCCTGCCGGATATCTTCCGGTACGACCTCGCCCTTGTATAACAGCCTGCCGAGGATAAACTGTGCCGGAGCAAAGTTCTTTGATGCCGACAGATTCAGCAGGCGCACGGCTTCGTCAATACTTTGGGCGAGAATATCTCCATCGAGATATGCCTTGCCGAGGCTGTACGCTGCATATTTGTTGCCTTGCTCTGCGGAGCGGCGCAGCAGGCTTTCTGCTCGTTCGATGTCTCTTTCTATATCCTCGCCTTTGAGAAAAGTTTTCCCAAGCAGATATTCGGCGTATTGGTTATCGTCCTGCACGGCGCTTTCGAGCCAATGCAGAGCATGAAGCATTTGCTTCGGTACATCCTCGCCACGCAAATACAGCTTGCCGAGCATATATTTTGCAACGGTGTAGCCCTGCTTGGCGGATCTGGTGAGATACTCCACAGCCTTTTTCGGATCGTACCGGTCGCCGTCACGGTTGAGCATGAATTTTGCCGCACGGTACTGCGACCATTTGTTGCCCTTGTCAGCGTCCGCAACCGTTCTTTCGTATTCGTCAATAGGCGGAGGCGGCGGATCGGGGCTTTCGGTTTCCTCGGCGGTCAGCTCATACTCCGGCTCGGTCGGCTCCGGTTCTTCAATGTCATCGGTGGGCAGATTTAATTTCATCGCCTCGGCTATCACCATATTTTTTACGGATTTGAATTCCTTGTTTTGCGATAGCGGCAGCCGTTCCGGTTGACTTTCGCTGTACACCGTGAGCGCTGTTTCCTTTGATTCGTACCACAAATCATAGAGCGCTGCGATGCGTTCATCCTTGCCGAGTTCGTCAACGATGCTGTTGATGATCTCCTTGATGTCCTTGCGCAGATAGCCGTACTGCTTTTTGCCGTTGGTTACAGCCAACCGCTTGGCAAGGGTCTGCAACAGTTCCTCCACCTGCGGGTTATCGTATGCGCCGCCTTTGACCCTCGCCATGATTTCGGCAAGTACCTCGCGGCTCTGTGCTTTCAGCGCATCACGGTGTTCGGTCTGCTTTTTGTATTCGCAGAGCAAGTCCTGTGCGAATATGTCCTTGGCGAAGGATGAACGCAAAGCCATCACGCCTTTTTCCGAGAGGTAGCCCTCTGACGGATTTGCCGAGTAGGCTATCAAGTGAATATGGGGGTGGTGGCTTTCATTATGGAATGCGGCAAACCAACGGAGGTTGCTCATCGGTATCCGCAGGTTTTCGGAGAGTGTTTGCGTTTGCGACCGGAGCATATCCCGCCATCGGCTGCCGTTATCATATCCGAGTCGCTCGGCATCCTCACGGCGCAGCGACACGATGGCCGTCCATACATTTCCCGTGTGTGAGTTGAGTTCGTTCGATACCTTTTGCAGATTAACCGCCACGCCGTCGTCGGTAAAGAGTCCGTGAGAGCCGAATCGTTCCGCACGGGGACGGGTAGCGATGTAGTCGGCATAGGTTTTGGTGTTCAGCATCTCATCGGCGTTTTCTTCAAGTGCACGGGTAATGAATTCCGAAGCCGCACCGACCGTTTTCTCTTTTCTGTAGTCCTCATATTCCAAAGAAGATTTGCTGTTGGGAAAGTCCGAGAGGATTTTCTTTATGAGCTGTCGCTGTTTGTCGGTCGCAGGTGCAAGCCGTTTTGATTCATCGATCTTTTCCACGCCCTCACGGGTAGCAATGTATTCCGCGTAGCCGCCCACATTTTTTCTGTCCTCCGGCTTCAGATATTTGAATTTTGTAATGAGCCTTGCCATGCGTTATCCCTTCTGCCAGTCGTTTGCGTCCTTGAAAGTAAAATTGCCGTTTAGCCTTTTTACTTCTTTCACGCATTCGCCCTTGAGCCGTTCGAGAGTAATATCGTCGATGTCGCTGTTTGCCGCCACCACATTCATGGTGACGGCAAGCTCCACAGCCAGCTTGAAAAGCAATCGGCAGATGCGGTTGTCGCTCTCGGCAACAATACTTTTCATGGAGGACAGTATAGCGTTCGGCAGCATGGAGCGGTCGTCCGCGGCGGTGAGGTGGTCGATATAGAACTGCACTGCCTTTTCAATGAATTCCGATTTACTGCGGCAATCGTCCTCGGCGTAGAGCTGCTTGATCTTTTCAAGCGTTTCGGGATAGAGCCACAGGGCAAATTTGCGTTTATCCTTCGGTATGGGCATTTAAGATTCCTCCTTTTTGCTGCATTTTTTGCTTGAAATCCGCAACCCCTAAACAAGCGAGACTTTTAAGGCAGCAACCCCTAAAAGGCGGTTTTCGGTTTGGCTTACAAAAGTCCCGCAAAGCCTTGTGCGGTCGGCGTTGCCGCCCGCTGTGAGCCGCCGAGGGGAAGCTGTGCAACCCCTCGGCTTTCTCCTGCTTATTTTCGTACCGCCTGCCGATTTCCGCAAAAGGGTGCGAAAACCGTCCCAAACGGCGCTTTGCCTTTGCAGGGCTTGTGTTTACCCGACTCGGAGCTGTATCTCGTCACACGGGGCGACACAGGGGCTGACACGGCGGTTACATCTGCATCGTCGGAGTCTCGGCTTCGTCATCGGTTTCCTCATAAATCATATCGGAGAGATCCTCCACATAGGCAACCCATGCACTCAGCCCGTTTATGGACTCATCGAGGCTTTCAAAGGTGTGCTTGAATGCCCCGGCAAGTTCCTCACGGTTTTCGGGGTATACAACACAGCAATCGGTATATGCTTTTTCCATCTGCTCCTTTAAGGCACAGCTACAGTCCAGCATGGAGTAGAGCCGATCCAATTCGTTATCCGCTTTGATCTCCAACTGTTTTTGCGGAGATTTTTTCTGATAGATACCGAACTGTACTCGTTCATAGTTCGAATCGGGTTTCTTGATGACGCTGTTGACATACTGGATGAAAAGGTTCGGCTGGATTTTTTCATCGAACCTTGTTCCCTGAATTTGCTGCCGAGCGAATTCCAAAAGCTCTCGGTATCTATGTGGCTTTCCATCATCAAGCATTTCCTTGAAGCAGTTGCGGAGAAATTCCGCTTTTGAAATATTGTTATCCATACTTTAGTCCTCCTTATATCTGAATCACTTGGTTTTCGGTTTCGTCATCGGTTTCCTCCGACAGATCCATTTCTTTCCCTGCAAGGCTGTTGTTGAAAATCTCACGGCGGCATTCCTCGCTGCGATAATCGGAGCGGAACGCTTTGTAGGCCGCAACGGAAAAATCATGCAGAGAGTAGGTCTGCCACTCGTTATCCGTGCCGTCGTAAACACTGACCCGACCTTCGTCCAAATCAAATTCGAGCAGTGCAGTGACTCGGTCATCCGCATGGATATCCGCACAGACCTTGCCGAAGTATTCAAGGCTGACGGGATTCGTTTCAATAAAAGCGTCGGCGAAGGTTTCGGGGGCAGCGGATAACTCGCTGCGCTCATAGAGACGGTATCGATACGCAGCCTGCAGCGGTGTGCGGAAATAGTCGCTTGTGAAGTGACAGTCTTCACCGTTTTCACGGATGTGGTAGACCGCAAAGCGTCGGGAGGCTTCCAGCCGCGCCTGCTCTGCGGCGTCCTCTCTTTCAATCGTTGCCTCGATGGAGGCACGCTGCTCATCGGGAACATACTCCTGATACAGAGTGTCGAACGCCTCAGTCAATTTATCCTCGACCGTTTCGGCAGTCTGACTGCCGAGTGCTTCTGCCAAGGCGCGCACACGGTATTCGTTCAGATACAGGGTAATATCAATGTCGCTCATCGGCGCTCACCTCGCTGATCTCGGTATACTCCGTTTTGGGCGGCTTCGGCTTTCTCGGTTTCGGTGCAGTCGGAGCCGGTGTGTTGCCGGAGCGCAGCTCGATATATTCCCGCACACCTGCCGGGACGGTCTTTGTGTATAGCGTGTCGAGGGATTTTTCCAGCTCTGTTTCAACGGTCGCACCTTTCTGCGAAAGATAAAGGACAAGGGCGGATGCCTTGTCCTCGTCGAATGAGATATTGAAGGTTGTCTTTTTCATGTGGGTGATCTCCTTTCAGATACAAAAAAGCGACGCCGTTTTTTCGGCGCCGCATTGTCGGATATATATTTTTAGATAGTTTTGGGCGTTTGCGAGAGCAACAGCAGCACGATAACCGAAGCCGCAAAAGCCGCTGCCCCGGTGATGACGGCGGCAGGTATATTCATCGGCTTGTTTCTTATCCTGCACACTACCCATACAAGGCCTACGCCCACAGCAGAGGAAAGAAGAGATATTCCAAGCCCCTTCCACAACCACAAAAGTTCTGCAAAAATTCTCATCGTTTGCACCGCCTTTCTACAGCGTAAGTCCCATATCGGGTTCTTCGTCCTCGGACAGATCACCGTCCATCTCGATGAGCTCACGAATCCTATCCTGCCCGCAGAGGATAAAGGTGCGGATAAATTCCCGGTCGACCTCGATAGGAATTTCGTCAAGGCATTCGTCGATGATATCCTCTGTGATCTCCGGCAGACGCATTTCCCGGTACAGCTCACGCGCTTCTTCGCAGTCCTGCAGAAAGGCTTTGAGGAAACCGATCAGTCCGTCATGGGTGCGGCGGACATCGGAGGGATAGCCCTTGGCGATCAATGCGATGTTGTTATCGTAGTTCGGCGCAAGGGAGAGGATTTTCCCGGTTTTCACATCCCGCAGCAGTCCGAAGTTTTCGGTGTGCCTGTCCATGTTGTAGCAGACCGAGTCCGTCCACAGCAGAAGCAGATACTGCTTTGCGATCTCTGTGGATATGCCGTACAGCACATGAAAGCAGTTTTCGTAATCCTCATCGTCGTCCACAAGTGCGCGTATCGGTTCAAAGTTGACCGCCGCGCCGTTTGTGAAATCCTTTGAGCGGATATACCGTCCGTCAAGCTCATAGTGCGCCGTGGGCAGTCCCAGCTTTTCGCAGAGCTTGCAGATGAACAGCTCCGAAAAATATTCCTCGCTGTTTCCGCTTTTGTACATCCACCACTCGCCGTCGATGAGCTTCCAGCACTTTTCGAAGCTGCCGGTGTTGGTCAGCTCCGGTGTTCTTGAGGGCTTGCGGGAGAAGCTGTCGGGGTCGCCGCGCAGGGCAAGCTCGGCAAAGTAGTTTTCCTTGAAGCGGATGTCCTCATACACGGCAGTCGAGCCTTCGGGCTTAAACCAGTAGCGGTCGGTCACGGTGGCCGCATTCACGGCAAGCGCCGTGGCGATGTCGTCCGTTGTGCGCAGGCGCAAGGCTCTTTTGAGAAGGCGCGAGTTGGTTCTGTGGGAATCGATGGCGCGGGAGGCAAGCCAGCCTTCGATGTTTCCCGTCCGTTTCAGATAGAGGGGCAGGCGCCTTTCGTCCGCTTCCGTTATGACGCCGTTTTTCACGGTCGCAATTACACAGTCTTCCGACATTAAGGTTCCCGTTATATTCTGCATATTCCGCACCGCCTTTCGTTTGAGATTATAGCTTTTGACACCGTCGGGTGTCGCTTTGAGTTTTTTCAGCTCTGCTTGGAGGCTTTTGCGGCGCTCCACCAAGGCTCTGGTCTGCTCCAATTCTCCGGCTTTGATATACCGGCTTTTGAGCTTGCCGTTTTCCGACCACTGCAGATAGAAGCGTTCTTTTCCCTTGATCACCTTGCGGGAGATATATCCGTTTATGCTTTCCGCAAGCTCCTTTTCCAGCTCCGCTATCCGCTTTGCCGTATCGCTCATATTCCCACCGCCGTTTCGAGAGATTTTGTCTTTGGGTATATTATAACCTATATTCTCTCAAATAGCAACAGGTTATCTTGCGCAGCGGAGCAATAAAGTGCAAACTTTTTGTTACATGGACATCTCCTGCGTCTGCTCCTCGTCGGAGGCGTCGCGCACAGGCTCGTGGTCGTATTCGCTTTCGTGTTCGCCATAAATATTACAGCCGAGGACGGAGAGCAGACTCACCGGATCACCTTGGCAGTTATGACAGTACTGCAAATGGCAGGTCATCTCGATGCAGTCCTCGGTCATAATGAGTTCGTTGATTTCTTCTCTCTGCCGTAATTCTTCTTCGAGCAGTCTGCCGTTTTCGTTGGTATCGGAAACCTCCGCGCCGAAGTGGTAATACAGCTCGTCGTAGGAGATCGTCCAATAGCAATCCTCCGAATGGTCGCAGCATTCGTTGATAGCGTAATCGGCAAGCTGCCGTATTTTGTTTTTATCCATATTGACCTTTCCTTTCATTCTGTTTGCTCCTCATAGGAGATATACGGTATCTTGAGCCAGTGTGTGAAGCCGCTGCCGCTGACCTCGGACAGAATTACACCGTCGTTGGTGTTGGCGGCATGGATGACCTGACCGTTCCCGATATATATTCCAATGTGACCCTCATGCCAGAGCGCCAGACCCGGCGTTTCGGGGAGCGTATCGATCGTGCCTTTCTCCGTTGCATTTTCGTACATGGTGTCCGCACCGATATCGGGCATACCGTTTGTGCCGTAAGTGATACTGCCGCTTTCACAGTCGTACCAGCCGTAGCCCTTGATAAGACCGATGCAGTCGGCAGTCCTTCCACCGAGCCAATGTGTTCGGATATATTCCTCCTTGCCGCCGACTTCGTCGGGGTACTGGGAGACCTTGCCGTTCAGCATCGATTCGGTCAGCACCTCGCCGTAGGTTCCCCATACATAGCCCCACTTCTTTGCGTGTGCCTGCTTTGCCCATTCAACAAGGTCGTGGGCGTTCTTGGTGTCGGGATCGGTGAAGCCGGAGGTGTTAATGGCTTTGGCTCGGATGGCGGTCATGACCTTTGTAAAATCCTCGGCATTGAGTGTAGTACCGAAGGCGGCGTTGACGGCAGAGATGAGCTGCTCGTCCGTTTGATCCTCCGCAAAGCAGCCTGCCAGCTTGGAAACAAAATCTGTTTGTTCGGCATAGTCGGAAAGCGCCAGCACATACAGCACCTGCGCTTCCTTTGCTTTCTCTGCCGTAAAGCCCTTTTCGGTCATAGCGACTTCAATGGCTTTCATCATATCCTCCACCGCCTGCAGCTTTGCTTTTTCCTCGGCAGAGAGATTTTCCGCCACCAAGGTCTGAAGGCGGTCGGTGTCGATCTCGATGTCACCGTTGAACAAAGATATAACGGCAGCCACCGGCATAATGATGATAATGATCACACCGAGGACGATGCCGAGAACGGTGCGCCGCAGTTTTTTGTCGGTCAGTACGGCGACGGCAATTTTCTTGAGTGCAGCGGCTACCGTGGCGCTCATTATCTACCTCCCGATTTGCCGAACAGTGCGGCCTTGTATTCGGGAGCTATGACTTGCAGGAGATACCGTTCGTTACCGCACCGATAGAGGCAAGTACCTCTTTCGGGATATTTGATCAGCTCAAACTCGCTCGGCTCGACCTGCAGGGCGTCCATATATTCCTTGGGATTGATCTGACCTGCGTTGAACAAAAACTGGTGCGTAGGAATGGAGAACAGCGGCTTTGTGAATTCACGGATTGACGGAATCAAAAAGTCCTCGATATTTTGACTTGCCAGAATCACCGAGGAGTCTTTCTTGCGCACACGCTTCATGCAGTTACGCAGATATTCGATTGTAGTCATATTCGAGAGAAAGAGGTACAGCTCATCCACCGATGCCGCCGTGTCGCCTTTGCCGAGTAGCTCGTTGCTCATGAAGGACAGGATATTGAACAGCATACAGTCCTTGAGGCGGCGGTTGGTATCCATAAGACCTTTCACACCGAATACGAGAAAGTTGGAATCGGTGATATTCGTATGTCCGTTGAAATATTTGCTTTCCGAGCCGACGCACATGGAGTGGATGCCGAGACAGACCTCCTGCAGCGTTTCCTCTGTATAGAGGTATTTTCTCTGCTTGTCGTAGGTCATAAATTCTTCCTCGCAGAGCTTATAAAAATCCTGCATAACGGGAAAATCCGAGGGCCTTTTTACGCTGTAATCGGTGCTGTCGGTAATGCCGAATCGGGCATACAGCTTAGAGAGCAGGATTTCAATAGTGTCGATCTGCGCGTCGGTGAAATCCTTGTAGCTGCGGAAAAAGTCTTTTAGAAATGCAATGTGCTGACTGAGCCTTGTGACCTTTTTGAAGGCTTCGGGCGTGTTGGCGTCGATATCCTCAACGCTGTCAGTCCACGCTTTCGGCTCTAACGGATTGATGGTGTATTCTCCCGACATAAAGTCGATATAACAGCCGCCGAGCGCGTCGCATAAGGTTTCGTATTCGCTTTCGGGATCAAGACAAATAATGCGCTTTCCCGATTCACGGATGTTGGTCAAAATAAGCTTCAAAAGATAGCTTTTTCCCTGACCGCTGTTGCCCAAAATAAGGGCGTTGGAATTGGTCTTGTCCTCGGCTCTGCGGTCGAAGTCTACAAGGATATTTGTTCCGTACTTATCTCTGCCGATATATGCGCCCTGCGGATCGGTCTTGCCTGAAAAGTTGAATGGGTAAAGATTTGCAACACTTGACGCAGGAAGCACACGCTCGTACTGTGCGCCAAACTGATTGCAGCCTGTCGGGATGACCGACAAAAAGCCTTCCTTTTGGCGGAGGGTTAAGCGGTCAACGGAAATCTTGGAACGAGTGAGTTCCATTGCAATGTCGCTCTGCAATTCCTTGAGCTTTTCCATGCTTTTTGCTTTCAGCTCGATAAATACCGAGCAGTGGAGGAGCGGCTCTTTGTTTTTGCGGAGGTTTGCGAGCAACTCGATGACATCCTGCAAATTGCCCTCGGCCTCGATGCTTTCGCTGACATCGTTGCCGCCGCTTTTGAGTCGGTTGCGGCGGGTGGCGTTTTGAATGATCTTGCGCTGCTCCATAGATTCCACAAGCCTGTGATAGATGCGGAGCGTCACGCCGCTGCGGTCGGCAAGCTGCGAGAGAATGGCCTGTTCCTCAGTGGACGGCGGATATTCCCGCACCGCCCACACGCAGCGGTAGCTGTCACCGACGATATAGTGGTCGGATAAAAAGCGAATGGTGCCGGGCAGGATCATATCGAAGAAATCCTTGGTGCGGATTTCCTCGACCTGCTCCGGCGTCAATACTTTCGGTTTTCTTTTGAGCATAATATTTTCCTTTCTGCCGTTTAGGTTTCTGCGGCGATAATGAGCAGTCTGCCGTCCTTGCCCGATCCGTAGCAGGTGGAGAGGATGAGGTGCCTGCCGTCCTCGCAGGTTATGCGGTTATACCAAGCGTTCGAGGTGTTTGTTTTCAGCACCTCGGTTACGGTGTAATAACGGCTGCCGTCCACAGTTTCAAACTTTACGGTCCGGTGTGTGTTCAAAAACTCTATGTTCACATATTTTTTGAGATCGGAGAACATCGTACCGTTTTTCATGTTGTGACCGTAGATAATGAGATTGGTGTTTTGGAGGTCGCACCGTCCGTCAAGGAACGGCACACCGCTTTGGCTGTTCTTGCCGTAGAAGCTGCGGCGGAGATATTTCTGCGGATCGGGCGGTGTGTGCATAACGGGATAGCTGATGCTTGTGCCGTCAATACTCAGCCACCCGATGCAGTCGGCGTTTTCCGAAATGAGAGCCTGTATATTGTGTTCTGCCACAGATTGCTCGGTCGGCTCTGCGCTCGTTTCTGTTTCTGTGTCCGTTACGGATTCTGCCGGAGCTTCGGTCATCGGCAGTTTGGCAATTTCCGCGACGGAGGCGAAGTCCTTTTTTTCTTTCTGCCGTTCTTTCAGTTCGGAATAGATTTTCGCGCCTGACAGCACGGCGGCCGCCGACAGCAGAAGACAGAAAAATATGAGGACGGGGTTATTCCTCATCCTCATCGTCCGTTCCCTCGTAAAACTGTTCGCCGTCAATGTCGGGCATGGCCTCACCCTGCATACTCGCTTCAAAGTATAACGCCAGAATGCGCTTGATCTCCGGCTTTTTCAGCCTATGCACCTCAAAGCCCTCGCCGGCGATCTTACTTTCGATGCGGTTGGCGGTTTCAAAGACCTGTTTTTCCTTTTGGCTTTTCAGTCGTGCCACAAAGAAAAACTGCCGTGCCGTCGCCATTTCCGTCTGAATGTTGTCGAGGAAATTGATGTCCTTTTTGATGAGCTTCCTGACCTTTGCGTTTTCCTCAACTTCAAGGCGTTCGGTAAGATAGGCTTTGTTGTCATCGAAGCATTCCGATGAGTCGGTGCAGACGATCTCAATGTCGGGTAGTGCCGACAGCACCATCATCAGATGGCGAATTTTGATCTCGATGTTGGTATGTGACAGCACCGATATATTGGTGGGCGATACAAGGTAAAAGAGCAGCTCGCCTTTATTTGTCGCAAGGCCGTACTTCGTGAAGTTCCTGATACCCAAAAGCTCCTGCACCGAGCGGCCTTTTTTCTTTTTCTGCTGTTTCATTGTCATCATCTCCATTCAAAGTATTGCTGTGTAGATATTAAATACCGCACGGCGTAACGCATGAAGTCGAGTACGGTGGTATCGTCCATGCGAATTGTTAAAAAGCCGTAGCACAACACAGCCACGGCCGGTAAGAAAATGTGCAGCTGCACCAGCGCCAGCACCGACAGCAGGGCGGCTACGGCAAGGATAACAAAATCTCTTAGCCCCCACAGCCACAGGTTGGCCGTAGCTTTGAGGTTTTGCGGATAGATATATTGTGTCACTCAGCCATTCCTCCCATCGTAATATCACCGACATCCTCGCAAAACTCCTGCGGCGTCTGACCGTGTGTCTGCATGAGCTTTTCTGCGATCATGTCCTTGATGAGCTGCGATTCTGCGTTTGTCGGCTCATAGTCAAAATACGAGGAGCCGCTGTCGCGGCTGATCTCGCATTCGATACGCAGGGTGTCGGCAAAGGGGTTGTATTTGGCGTACATATTCAGCCATGTGCCGTCCTCCGAGGCGGTGTCGATCCCGAACTTTTTGTCCGCATCGAACCATGTTTCGATATATGCCGTAATTTCCTGCCCGATATCGCAGTCCACTTCCATATCCGAGTCAACGGCAATATCTTTTTGTTCCAATTCATTGTTTTCTTTCATATTGTACCTCCGTTATTTGCCTGCCGCCTTCGCCACACTGCGGGTCAGGTTGACCGCCGTGGTCGTGGCGTGGACTACGCTCATCATGTTGACTCTCACCGAACTGTCAAGGCCAAACTGCTGCGCAATTC
>ERZ1108170.1981-NODE-1981-length-11541-cov-68.036392_pt1 | contig 11541 bp, 6 predicted proteins | sample MGYA00403705_ERZ1108170 | MGnify/ENA primary metagenome ERZ1108170 (study PRJEB35170, sample SAMEA104062422) | human gut metagenome | biome: human gut; feature: human-associated habitat; material: faeces | place: Denmark | collected 2012-06-15 ...
AAAAAAGCCCCTTATTGCCACCCGTTATTCTCTTATTATCAGCTACTTATAATAAGCGTGGCAAATGTTGCAATAAATATGAGAAAACATGTTCATATGCGTTGAGGATCTTTGTTTCTCAAGCATCCTATCAAAATCCGATTGGTATAAATACTATTGCCCTCGTTTCTCCTTGGGAAAATGTTTGAGAGAGATAAAAAGAAAATTTTCGACGACCTCTATTGTTTGGCCTTTCGATCTACATGCAGTGATTACAAAGTCACAATTCATTTGTAGTATTTCGGTTCAGGGGAGATTGTCCGTGTATAGACAATCTCTCCTGAGCCCATTTATGTCATTTTTTGGGAACGAGAAAATGGGAAAGTGACGAAAAGTGGTAAAACTACCACTTTTTGCTTGTAAATCACCTTCGCTAATCTTATGCAAAGATATGCTTTTCTTCTGAAAGATGCAAGGAAATGAGAAGAAAAGTTTTAGCAAGGGATAACTGGGAGATCAGGTTTGTTACCTGTCCAATAGCAAGAATGCCCTATAATCTAAGGATAGCGCGGCTGGTGCGCACACCTTTTTAGTATAATAAATCTAAAAATTTTTGGTTAGAACTCTACTTTCGCATATCTTTGCACTTAAAAAAAGTGGCACATGTGCCATAAATTTTAAGTAGCATGAAGGAAATTAAGCGCGAATATTATCTCAACCAACTCATATCAAGCAAACAAAATGGCTTGATAAAGATAGTTACAGGTATCAGAAGATGTGGCAAATCATATCTTCTATTCAAGTTGTTTAGAGATCATCTCCTGGCAGATGGCATTTCTCCAGACCATATTATATCTCTGGCTTTGGATGATATACTGAACGATGAATACTGTGACCCCAAGAAACTGCTACATTATATTAAAGGTAACATCAAAGATTCTGAAATTCATTATGTCCTATTGGATGAAGTTCAAATGGTAAACAACTTTGTTGGAGCCTTGAACAGTCTTCTTCATATAGACAATGTGGATGTCTACGTAACAGGAAGCAATTCTAAGTTTCTATCTTCCGACATTGCCACAGAGTTCAGAGGAAGAGGTGATGAAATACGTATTTACCCTCTGTCTTTTTCTGAATATGTATCGGCTTACGATGGCAACAAAGAAAATGCATGGCGAGATTATATTACGTATGGCAGTTTGCCTTTAATCTTGTCTTTGGATACCCAGCAAAAGAAGATGAGTTATCTGCGTAATCTCTATACTACGGTGTATCTAAAAGACTTGATAGACAGAAATAATGTCAAGAAGAATACAGAGTTCGACTCTCTTGTTAAAGTAATGGCATCATCGGTAGGCTCACCATGCAATCCGAATAAGTTGAGCAACACTTTCAAGAGCGTAAGCAATGCAGACCTGTCTCCGTTAACAATCGACAATTACTTAGGATTCTTGCAAGAAGCCTTCCTGATAGAGAAAGCGATGCGGTATGACATTAAAGGGAAAAAGTACATCGGTACATTATCTAAATACTATTTCGTAGACTTAGGATTGCGCAATAGCCTTCTGGATTTCCGTCAAATAGAAGAGACCCATCTCATGGAAAATGTGATATACAATGAATTACGATGTCGTGGCTATCTTGTGGATGTTGGTATGGTAGAAACTCGTACCCGAACACCGCAACAAGGAATGATGCGCAAGCAATTGGAAGTAGATTTTGTAGTCAACAATGGCTCTAAGCGTTATTACATCCAGTCTGCCCTTGCTCTTCCAGATAAGGAAAAGATAGAACAAGAATCTGCATCACTAAAACATATCTCAGATAACTTCCAGAAGATAATCATAGTAAAGGACAATATTGTTTCTCATCACAATGAAGCAGGCATCTTGTTCATAAGCTTGTTTGATTTTCTTTTGCAACGAAACATATTAGAATAGGCTTCTACTTAAAAAAAGTGGCACATGTGCCATAAATTTTAAGTAGAGGCATTTAGGAGTACGAAATCGGATGTTACTATTGCCGTCTGAGTTCCGCAAGGTGTTAAAGTACATCAATGAGCGACTGATCCGATGAGTGATGCGTAAGTACAAGCGCTTCTCCAAGGGTAAGAAGTTTAGCAAAGCGTATGAATGGCTTGTGGAGTATGCGGCACACAACAGAAATGAGTTTTTACCCTGGGTAAAGGGATTTGTACCCTATCCACGTCTAGGTTAATAAAGAATATAAACTTATGAACAAAAGAGTTAAGTGCGAAGAGCCTTGTGATGGGAGGCTGTCAAGCATGGTTCCGAGAGAAGGGTGGGTGAAATTCCCTCCACTTACTCGACAGCAGAACTGAAATCTTGGTACCGTTTGCAGCGATACAAGCGGTACCGATTGCAGTGATAGCATGGTACCGATTACACCGCTACGCTTGGTACCGATACAGCGCCATCGTCACCATATCTCTGCAAAAGAAGGTGGTACACAAAGTCAGCCGTTAGAAAAATTCTTGTGGCTGATTTTGTATTACGATTGTTCTACAGGATAGTCGCAAGAACGAAAGTATATAAATCAAAAAGCGATTATCAAGAATGTAAAGAAAAAGGCTCAGGGGAGATTGTCCGTGGATAAGACAATCTCCCCTGAGCCAGTATTTACCTCCGTTTGGGATAAGAAATGTTGTCATGTATTGAGGATCTTTGTTTCTCAAACATTCCATCAAAATCCGATAGGTATAAATACTATTACCATCGTTTCTCCTTGGAAAAAAATATGCCAGCGAGTGCGATGAAAGCATATCTCCAGATTGCCGAGTGCTGCTAGACTTCTGCAAAGATTTTGCTTTCCTTCTTTTTTTATGGAGTAATAATGACTAATTTATATGTATGTTAAGGATTATTCGTCGTAGGTGTAACAGACTTGTCTATTAACTCTGCGTAATATGCATCCTCCCATACCAATTGGTGTAGTTTGTCTTGCAAATGCCATATTAAGGCTATACAACCAATAAGGATGATAATAGTAATAAAGATAAACAAGCAATATCCATGTTCTATTTTAACTGACCACCAATAAGATGTTGCCAAATATAGGAATATAACAGGCAAGATACTTCTCAAAAATGCTATCTGTGCTTCCAATGTTGGAATAGATGAATTCATATTACCTTTCAAGGCTTTATAATATGCTATATAATATTTTTGCATTAAATCCTCTTCTTTGTCAGGCAGAGCCCCTTTTTTGTCAGGCAGAGTCTCTTCCTTGAATATACAATTTGATTTGTCGTATGCGCTGCGAATTCTATTTGGTGTGTTGCGTAAGAAACCATTAAGTATATTTTCCATAAGCCACTTAAGAAGGAGACCGGTTAAGTAACTTAAGGTGAAAACGCCGATAGCAATGCTAACATTTTCTATTTCCAAAGTGATATTTGGAGCAAATAGTAACTTTGCCAATTGCAATAATAAATATCCGGGAATGATACACGCAAGCATATCATATAAAGTTGATTTTCCTAATAATGAAGTCATACAATATACTTATTAAAACTTAGAGAGGATGTGCCATAAGTCCATGACACATCCTCTCATAATTTATGTTATTACTGAGCCTTAGGAACAGCAACTACTGGGTTGTTGTTTCCTACAAGGGCTTCATTATGATTTTCCTCATCCTCTGGTATCAAGTACAAGAAGATTTGAGATTCTGGATCAAGTTTAAAACGTACAGAAGCACCATAGTTGGAAGCTGTACGATCCAAAGGCTTTTTCAAACGAAGCAAGTCGGTGAATGAGAAGCCCTCACCCCACAATTCAATTCTTCTTTGGAACCAAACCGCATCTTGCACACCCTCTGCGGTAGTTGCATTGCAAGTGTATGAAGGGTCACGATATGTTCTTACAAAGTTTTCCAAGATTTGTTTGCCCTTATTTACATCACCAGCCATGGCTGTAGCCTCTGCCTGGATGAGAATCATCTCCTCAACACGCATCAAAGGAATATCACAAGCATTCAACTCATTACCATATTGGTTCTTGTAAGCACCAAACTTAACATTAGTATAAGGCTCTGTGATATCTGCCACTTCATCACCAATGGCATTTAATACCGCCAAGTATTTTGCGGTAATTTTACCTTCCTTGTCCTTATCCTCTGTATATACAACATACTTAGGGTCAACAATTGGTGACTGGAGCTTATCATCAATCCACCATCCCTTGCGAACGTCTGTAGAAGGAATCTCCTTCCACAACTTACTGTTTATCATTCGGCAAGCGTATGTTGGTGAATAACCATTACCTGTGAATGAGCACATCATAGCTGGGAAATTCAAAATACCAGACTGTACAATGTCATTAGACTCATCAACGATATTACCCCAAATCCAGTTGGATGAACTTACATCATTGAAACCAGGTGCAGCCGCAGCCTCTTTTGAAAGAGGAGTATAACCTTCTGCTGCCTTTTGGGCATCTGCTGCTGCATCAGACCAATTTTGCATAACCAAGTTTACACGAGCACGTAATCCGTAGGCTACCTGACGATTAATCTCTGATTTAGCAGAACGTGAGTCGGTCAAGTAATCAATAGCAGTATTTAAGTCTTCCATAATTTGCTTATAGACATCCTTTACTGCTGCACGAGGATTATTGTTTGCTTCAGCTTCGGTGGTTTTCTCTGTTACGAGAGGCACACCGGCTGCATCTTCATGCCCCTTATATGTGAATTGGTAAAGCTGAATCAATGTGAAATACTCAAAAGCACGCATGGCATAAGCTTGACCTACGTAAGATTTAGCCACATCAGAAAGATTCTCCAAATCTACAGATTTCAATACGTCATTGGCAACCTTGATGTTCTTATAACACTGATTCCAAATAAAATATGTAGGCTGACTATTTGCAGTTCTGTCAACAAAACGCAAAGGCTGGTTGTACCAGTTGTAGCCGGATACCTGAGATGGCTCATCTTGTCCAGAGGCATCCATCATCAGCATTGTAGAAGCATAACCAAAGTCAAAGTGGCGAGTTGAACCAGCCCATTGTATGATAGCTCCGAATTCAATCATGTTGGCATACATACCAGAAACCTCAGACTTCAGCTTACTTGGGTCTTGTGACAGCACTTCATTCAGCTGACCATCGCCCATAGTACTTCCACTAGGATTTGTATCCAAATCAGAGCAACTAGTTGTTAGCAACATAGTACCACCAAGAAGTGCTGCAAAATATCTATTATTCATTTTCATTGTCTCTATCTATTATATTAGAACTTAATGCTGATACCACCTGAAATAGTACGAACAGCAGAATACTGCATATTGGTAGATTGACCGAACGACTGTCTTGGGTCAAATCCCTTACGCTTTGCAAACAAAGCTACGTTGTCTGCAGTGAAATAAACACGAAGACCATTTATCTTAATCTTGTTCAGCAAACTCTTAGGGAAAGAGTAACCCAAAGAAAGGTTTGTCAAACTCAAATAGTCAGAACTTGTCAACCAACGATCTGATGTTGCGTTTGTATATTGATCATTAGAGTTCAAGCGAGGAACGTTGGTGTTTGTATTCTCTGGAGTCCAAGCATTGTTGATATCCTTGCTCCAACCTGTACCTGCGTCTGTTGCAGAACCACCATGCATCAAGAGTTGATAACCATAGTCCCATGCCTTACCACCCAACTGATAAGCTGCTGCAATAGAGAAGTCAACGCCATAAGCTGCTACTCTAACTCCGAAGCCGCCATATACTGATGGTAAGCAATCGCCTTGTGCGTAACGATCTGCCTTAGCCCAGCTCGCAGTCTTCATTCGAGTAACGTTGCCATTCTCGTCTTTCACATCCATATAGAAGAGAGATTCGCCAAGCTCTGCCGATTCGCCTGGCGCAAGTTCCGTCTCGTCACCATTATAGACACCAGCGTAGCTTCTCATATAGTATTGATACATTGACTCGCCTTCCTTATAGATACGGCTTCCGTCAATCATCTGACCTTTGAGGGATGCATCCAACTTGAGAATCTTGTTTTTCCAAGTAGTTGCATTGGCATATACATCCACTGTTACATCTTTAGTTTTATAAACAGTAGAATTCAAGTCAAGTTCAAAGCCACTATTACGAACCTTACCCATATTGGTAGGATAAACAGAGTAACCATTAGATACAGCCACTGGCATATAATAAAGCAAATCCTTGGTCAAACGATTGTAGTACTCGATGCTACCGCTCAATTTGCCATTCCAAAGGTTGAAATCGAAGCCTGTGTTGAATGAGTATGAAGTTTCCCAGGTAATATCCTTGTTACCCTTGCGATACAAACTTACAGCGAAATCACCACTGTTATTTGATACCTGATAGATATCACGATATGGATACTGATTCAAGTATTTGCCATCCTGTGTCATAAGGGCATCATTACCTTGGATACCATAACTGATTTTATACTTCAAGAAGTTCAACCAGTCCTTGGTGCTTGCCATGAAATTTTCCTTTGTCAGAACCCATGCTGCACCAACACTTCCAAAGTTACCCCAGCGGCTATCTTTTGCAAAACGAGAAGAAGCATCGCGACGATAAGAAGCACTGGCAATATACTTATCATCATAAGAGTACTGAGCACGTGCCAACCAACCTTCTGTTGAATATTCGTCTGAGCTAGAACCTGTTTGTGGCGACAGAATTGCATTGTCAATTTCGATAATTCCAGGATTATACAGTTTATTCTTGCTTCCCCACAGACCAGAATCTTTCCATTTATACGTCTCATGACCAAGAAGCAAGTCAATGCTATGTTTTCCGAAATCATGTACGTAAGTCAACAATTGCTGATTGTTGAGTGCTTGAGTTCTTTCAGATTCTTTCTGAACGACACCGCCTTGAGAAGAATACTGACCATAAAAGGCATTATGAAGTACACTACGTGTAGTGTTATCAATATCCAAACCAAGGTTGTAAGTAAACTTCAATCCTTCATACAGATTGATTTCTGCAGACCAACGACCACTAAACACATCTGCAACATAAGAGTTCTTGTCCAACTGGCCTGTTGATGCAGGGTTACTACCATTCATGAAATTACGTGTGAATTGATAGCCAGACAATCCTTTGGCATCACCAAAGTCATACATAGTATAACCATGGCTATCTTTCATGATGTTACCTTGTGCATCACGAATGTAAAGCGGGTAAATTGGAGCCATAAAGTTGGCAACATAGAAGATATTCGCACTGGATGATTCATTGTAATCATTCTTGTCTGTTACTGAGTATTGGCTATCATAGTGGGTATAAGCCAAATTTGTTGATAATTTGAGCCATGACTTAGCTTGATAATCAACCTTCGCACGAGAGCTATAACGTTCAAAGCCTGTATTTTTGACAATACCTTCATCTTTCAAATAACCACCAGACACGAAATAATTAATCTTGTCTGTAGCGCCAGAGATGCTAGCGTTGTATTCCTGACGGAGGTTGCCGCCATTAAATACTTCGTCAAACCAGTTGTCTGGTCTATAAGTATATTTACCATCACTATAACCGAGGGTCGCATTTGGATTCAATTTGCCATCCAATCCAATCAAGTTTTGCCCATTAGGCACTGTATATACATTATAGCCTACACCACCGTTTTCCGCAGTCGGCAACGTCGCATTTGCATAAGCGTTGGCAGCCTCGTTGGTTTCGTAACCTTCTTTACCATACACACTGTTGTAGATAGCAGCATAAGCTTTCTCATAATATGTGCCTGAATCCTTAATTACATTATAGTTAGGCAATGCACGAGAAGAACTTCCCAAGCGAACATCTACGTTGATCTCCGCCTCACGAGAATGGCCTTTTTTAGTTGTGATAAGGACAACGCCATTAGCACCACGAGCTCCATAAAGGGCATTTGACGCAGCATCCTTCAATACGGTTGTACTTTCGATATCAGCTGTGTTGAGCGCTGAAATATCACCATCATAAGGAACACCATCGATAACATAAAGAGGTGAATTGCTAGAAGACCAAGAACCAATACCACGAACACGGATAGTGGAAGCTTCACCAGGTTTACCACTAGGCTGAGTAACCTGCACACCTGCGATTTCACCACTCAAAGCCTGTGTGATGTTTGTTACCTGTCGGTCTGCGATTTTCTCGTTTTTGAGGACTGCAGCAGAACCTGTAAATGATGATTTCTTAGCTTTACCATAAGCGACAACGATAACCTCATCAAGTGACTTGTTGTCTGGATTCATAACAATTTTCATGTTAGATGCAGCCTTAACAGTTTGAGAGTTCATACCAATATATGAAATCTCTAGTTTGGCTCCAGCTGGAACATTCAATGAGAAGTTACCATCAACATCGGTAACCGCACCGGTCTTTGTGCCCACTACTTTGATTGATGCACCAATGATTGGTTCACCATCCTCTGCAGAGGTTACTTTACCGGAAACTTGAGTTTGCGCCAACGCCATTCCTAAACTAAGGAAGAGGCAGGCAATAAACGTCATGAGTCTTTTTTCCATAAATCTCTCTCGTTTAATTAATTAATAAATATATAATGTTTTATATTTCTTTCTCACTACATATCCTCCCAACTTTTATTGAGCGTGGGGGCTCATTTCCCGTCTCCAACTCTTATTCCGAACTGGTGGGGGTGGGTATGTTGCCATACCTTATTATATATAGGGAAGTATCTCAAACTTCACTAAATTTTAATAATATTTTTAATCGGCTGCAAAAATAAGCATTTTTTAGGAAATCACCAAACTTTTTTCTAGAAAAGTTGCACTTTATCCGACATTTTATTATAAATATGCGGTTTTTATACACTTTTGCTTATGAAAAACAAGAGAAAGCGGCAGTTTTGTCAAAAACTGCCGCTTTCGCTGAAATACTGAAGTTTCGCAAGTTTCGCCCCACACGCCCTGACAGGGCAGAAGCTCCTAGCCCAGGGCATCGCCCTGGGTTATCATGGACGCGAACCTGGCGCCCTGTAAGGGCAAAAGCTTTAAAATACCGGGCAATATATAAGGCTTTTGCCCTTACAGGGCGCCTTGCTGACTGCTACTATACCCAGGGCGATGCCCTGGGCTAGGAGCTTCTGGACCTTCAGCCCGTACTTAAACCACATTTGAAAGTTCTGCCTTTAATTCTTTGTCTAGAACAAAGAGCATGTAGAGGGGGATGTTGATGGTTTTTGAACTGTTGTTTCTCTCGTATGGCAAGAGACTGGTGCGAACCAACTTGTCTTGCACCTTCCAGTATGAGTGGCTTCCTTCCGTGACTGTCTTTCCATTTTAACAATTGGGATATAAGTAGTCTTTCCATACGCTAAAAATCATGTTTTGGCAAAGATGCTAATAAACAGCGAATTACGCAAGAAAAATCACATTTTCCTAAGGACTTTTAAGTATATTTATCACATTTTCCTAAGGACTTTTCTGTTAAATCATCACATTTTCCTAAGGACTTTTAGGGGTTTAAATCGAGAATTCTGTCGTAATCTCATAAAAAAAGCAAGATTACGACAACTTTTAAACGAGAAATCTGTCGTAATCTCGATAAAAAAGTGAGATTACGACAGATTTTCATGAATTTTCTCTTTAATTACTTGTCTACGGTAGAAGAAACATTGTTCTTCTCATAGAAAGCTTTGTATTCTTCACCACCATACTTCAGACCGAGATCTTCGCCGGCGATACCATCGCAGAAGCCCTTGTAAGCCCACTTGCGCTTGTAGTCCTTGTCGAAGAGGTTAGGCACCTGGCCCTTGAGCCAGTATTCGTGTTCTGCCTCGTTGTCTGACAAACTCCAGATGGTGATACCGCTCTGCTGAGCCTCTGGCACATTTGCCTTGTAGCTCTCCACAATCATGCGGTAGGCATCGCTCTGTGCCTTGTACTGGTTGCTGGATGGAGTGCCGGTGCCGAGAGAAAGGTCGAGCTCGGTTACACGAACCAGCTTGCCTGTGGCTGCCATCGTCTGGAACATGGCATCTACCTTTGCCTTCAGCTCCGCAATGCTGGCTGCGTTCTTCTCTGCATCGTCGCTGCAATTCAGGGTGACGTGCATCTGAGTTCCGATACCATCTACAATAGGAGAGCCGTTCTTCTCATCTATTTCCTTTGCGAACTTGATGAGCGCTTCGAGCTTCTTAGGAGAGGTCTCCAGGTTGTAGTCGTTGACGAAGAGCTTGGTATCTGCAGGCAGATACTTGCGTGCCAGCTGGAATGCCTTGACAGGGTAGTCCTTTACGTAATAGCCCCAGTACCAGTGACCTGATTCCCAGTTGAGGCTCAGACCATCTGCTTCTGACTCGGTAGGTTCGCTGTCGCCTTCCATTCCGAATACACCATCATATCCACGGCGACCATTGCTGCCGTCGGCGATAGGTTCGTTGATTACATCGTAGCCGAAAGGCACCACGTTCTTTTCCTTCAAGTGATTAGCTACGCCGCTAACCCATGCATCCATTGCACCTTCGAGGGCAGCCTGCTTCTCGGCAGGAGTCTTCAGTACGTAGTACATCTTGCTGCCGGCACGGGTGGCCTTTCTTGCCTTTCCGTTTCTAGCCAGAACATACTGGATGCCTCTTGTTGCGGTACTCTGATCCTTGGCAAGACCGAACTTGATGTTATCTATATAATAGGTAGCGCCTACCTTGCCGAAGTTGAGGATGATGCGGTTGGCATCATCGTAAACAGGGGTAAAGGTGAATTCGCATTTCACCCAATCGGTACCAATGCTAAAGGTATTGTAACCGCCCTGAGAAGCGTATGTGGTTCCATTCTGATACTGGAACTGCAATTCACCTGCAGAAGAAGTAGACTTGGCATAGAACTGGATGATATACTTCTTGCCTTCCTGCAGCGCATCGTCGAAGGTATAGGCACACTGGGCTTCCCATGCATTGCCGTCGCCCTTATTCTTCAATACCAGTCCGTAGCTATCCTTGTAGCCTTTACCTTTTTCAACTTCGCTTGATTCACAGTTGCTTCCCCAGGCGCCCCAATTGCCCTTGGTTCCGCCTTCGAAATCGTATGAATCGTCTGCCAATACATTGTCCATCGGATTAACTTCCTTGACACCGAACTCTACATTGTCGATATAGAATGTACCGGCTATCTTACCAAAGTTGATGAGAATGCGGTTCAGGTCTTCCTTGGTGCAGGTATAGTCGTATTCACAAGTGGTCCAATCTGTACCTACGGCAAAGGAGTGATAACCTTCTCCTGCATATGTCTTGCTGTTCTGTGTGGCAAACTGTAATACCTCACCGGCTACTGATGACTTTGCCTGGAAGCGGATGGTGTAGGTCTTGCCTACCTGCAGCGTGCCATCCAGATCTTGGGCACATTGTGCCACATAGTAGTCGGAACCATCTTTAGGGTTGACGAGTTTCAATCCATAGCTTCCGTCTTTAGCAGCTTCCTTGCAGACTTCCGATTGGCTATCGTTACCCCATGAGCTCCAACCGGAGTTGGTACCTGCTTCGAAATCGCCATTCTTGATAATGGTCTTGATGTCGCTGGTGCTTTCTACCACCAGGGTAGGGGCGATGAGCGATTTCAGATAAGTCTGGTTCTGCT
>ERZ1108170.1984-NODE-1984-length-11502-cov-19.090941_pt1 | contig 11502 bp, 10 predicted proteins | sample MGYA00403705_ERZ1108170 | MGnify/ENA primary metagenome ERZ1108170 (study PRJEB35170, sample SAMEA104062422) | human gut metagenome | biome: human gut; feature: human-associated habitat; material: faeces | place: Denmark | collected 2012-06-15 ...
GGAAGGTCAATCAATACACAATTACCTTTGACTCCAACGGCGGCAGCGAAATTGCTCCGATTACGCAGGACTACGGCACGGCAATCACCGCCCCTGCGAACCCGACAAGAGAGGGTTACACCTTTATCGGCTGGGATAAAGCGATTCCCGCGACCATGCCTGCCGAAAATATGACTATCACGGCGAAGTGGAAGGTCAATCAATACACAATTACCTTTGACTCCAACGGCGGCAGCGAAATTGCACCCATCACACAGGACTACGGCACGGTAATTGCCGCCCCTGCCAACCCGACAAGGGAGGGTTACACCTTTATCGGCTGGGATAAGGCGATTCCCTCGACCATGCCTGCCGAAAAAATGATTATCACGGCGAAGTGGGCGGTAAATCAATATACAATCACCTTCGACACCGCAGGCGGCAGTGCCGTCGCATCCATTACACAGGACTACGGCACAGCGATCACCGCCCCTGCCGACCCGACAAGAGAAGGCTACACCTTCATCGGCTGGGATAAGGCAATTCCCACGACCATGCCTGCCGAAAATATGATTATCACGGCGAAGTGGCGTGATATTGCAGTACCTACAGGCGAAATCAAGATTGCCGAAAACGGCTGGAAGTCTTTCCTCAACACCATCACCTTCGGTTTGTTCTTTAAGGATACGCAGATGGTAACCGTTACCGCTGCGGACAACAGCGGCGAAGCGGTTAAGATCGAATACCTGCTGAGCGATAAGGCGCTTACCGAATCGGAACTTGCGGGAATGACCTTTACGGCATATTCCGCACCGTTCAGTATCAATCCCGATAACGAATACATTATCTATGTCAGACTGACCGATAATGCAGGCAATACGGACTACATTTGCTCGGACGGCATCGTGCTTGACGGCACAAGCCCGGTTATCACCGGCATTGAGGACGGCAAAATCTATTGCGAGGCACAGACGGTCACCGTTGACGAAAAGTATGTGAACACCATCACCGTGAACGGCACAGAGGTCACGCTTAACGAAAACAATAGCTTTACCCTCGCTCCCGCAGACGGCGAGCAGAGAATCGTTGTCACCGACAAGGCGGGCAACACCGCCGAAATGACCGTAACGGTCAACGACGGGCATACCTATGGTGAATGGGTATCGAACGGCGACGGCACGCACACCCGTCAATGCACGGTGGACGGCTGCAACGGGCTTGAAACAAAGGATTGCTCCGGCGGCAAGGCAACCTGCACCGAAAGGGCGATATGCGAGGTTTGCGGCAAGGCTTACGGAGAGCTTGACCCGAAGAACCACACCGACCTCAAGCATGTCCCCGCAAAGGCGGCGACCGAGGACAGCGAGGGCAATATCGAGTATTGGTACTGCGAAGGCTGCAATAAGTATTACAGTGACAAGGACGGCACCAAGGAAATCACCAAAGCCGACACCGTAGCGGCTAAGCTGCCGAAGTCTCCCCCGACCGGTGACAACAGCAATATGATCCTCTGGATCGCACTGCTGTTTATCAGCGGCGGTGTTCTGACAGGTGTAACGGTATTTGATAAGAGGAAAAGACATTCCGTCAAATAATCAAAGATAAGTAATAATTAACGATCCATCACGGAAACATCGCAAATACGGCACAGAGGGCATAAAAACCGCTGTGCCGTATTTCTTTCCTTGACGACTGTTTTTGAGAAACAAGCAATTTCTCGGGCATAACCCAACAATTTTTTGCCGGATTCCATGTATACTGTGTATATCACACTTATGCACTCTTCACTTTTGGCCCGGCAGCGGACACACTGATATCAACAGATACCAAATACAGCGAGGTAATTATGAAAACAAGGAGAAGCCCCTAACAATCATGTACATAAGCGAAACGCAACACCCAAGGCCGTCTTAACAAAGCGGTTTTTATATGCACGCCCTCATGCGGCTGTACTATGCCTTAAAGCATAGCGCAGTCGCTTTTTTGTTTCCCCGAATACCTTAACAGGAGGTGACCACGATGTTTAGCCTTGCAGAATCAATTGACGAAGCTCAACACAACGCAGTGCCATAAAAAGCGGCGCCCTGCCGTTTTCAAGCGACAAGGTGAAAGAATGAAAAAGAATACAGGAAAGAAACAGGTGTTGAAATAGCAAAGGCTGTCTTTGCGCAGACACACAGACACCTATATTTTTTTGACCTCTGCGGTCAACAGAATTCCATACGATATCTGCAAAAAACCAACAATAAATCTGTTATTTCGGAATTTCAAATTGGCTTGGCTTTCTGCGTTTGTATAAACGGCAGCGTACTGTCAAATTTTGCGGTAGGCTGTCGAAGCCCTCCGTATCAATCGTTTTTGACCTAACAAAAAACGATTGAACGGAGGTACATAAACTTGAAAAAACTGAACCCTAAAAAGGTTTTTATTATAGCCGACGGCGGCTATCGGGAAATAACTCCCGTGGAGCATGAATTTCGGAAAGAAACCGATGCAGGCTACCGAGAAAAGAAATTCATCGGCCTGCACAGCATGATCATGGAGGTGAGTGAAAAGGAATACATTGAATTCTACCGCAGCAAACGGCGACAGAAATATCTCGACGAGCAGCGCAGGGATAACGGCGATGTTTCGTATGACGCCTTGAACAGTGATGAATTCAATGGTGAGGAAATTCTGATTGCCGAGCTGCCGGATGTTTGCGATACGCTTGTCCATCAGCAATTGTTGGACAAGCTGCGCCAAGCGGTGGACGCTCTGCCGGAGGATGAAAAGGCTCTGATTGCCCAGCATTTCTATGACGAAGTTCCGCAGACGGAGCTTGCCGAGCGCTACGGCGTTTCACAGCAGGCAATCAGCAAGAAAATCGCAAAGATCCGTGCGAAACTCAAAAAACTTTTAGAAAATTAAAAAATTTGGTTGTAGCCCCCTTGCTTTTTCGGCTGAAAAAGTGAGGGGGCTTTCTCAATAGCCTCCGCCCGTTCTTTGAAAACCGAATAGCACAGCGCATTCTTTACCTTCCTTCTGCCGTCGGCGAAACCGATAAGCCACACGACCTTTTGAGTCGGACGGTGCGGCGCATCCGCACCGAAGGCCATGACAGGCAGAAGCAATAATGATACTTGCGTCCAGTCACAGGCCGAGCGTTGAAGCGGTACGAACAAAGTACCGTAAGCCGTCGCAGCCAATGAGGGCGCCTCGCGGAGATCCTGGGAGTGGTGGAATTCCAATGAGGTCAAATGCATGACCGGAGAATGCGTTCCCTTGTTCGGGGCGTCGTGGACAAATACGGACAAAAGCAAAAACGATTGATACAAATACCAAGGCGGTCGTTTGCCAAAAAGCACTCGGCCGCCTTTTTACTTAAACGGAGGCTAATATGAAAGAAATAAAACGAGGTGAAATCTATGCCGTCGATTTCGGTGCAGGCTTCGGCAGTGAGCAAGGCGGAATTCGCCCGTCCTTGATTTTACAGAATGATATCGGCAACAAGCACAGCCCCACCACCATCGTGGCGGCGATCACAGGCAGAAAAACAAAAGCAGCTCTGCCCACCCATGTGAAAATCATGGCGAAAGGGCTTAAAACCGAATCCACCGTCCTGCTCGAACAAATCAGGACGATAGACAAAGCGAGGCTCGGCGAATACATCGGCAGGCTCGACAGCAAGACACTCGCCGCCGTTGACCGTGCCATTGTAGTGAGCCTCGGCATCAAATACCTGGAGGAACTGCTCAATGGATAAAAGAACCGACATCAACACTGCATCATTCGCTTACAGCGTGAGTCTTTTACGAATGCTGCTTGATATGAATCTGATAACCGAGGACGAGTACGAAAAAATCGCTCAGATCAGCGCCGAACACTACGGCGCTGATCTGATTTATGTCTGAACTCTTAATTCTCAATTTTTTGCGAAAAACCGCTGGAAGTATTCGAACTATTGTGGTATGGTGGGTCGTGCCAAAAGGCGAATAACAGCAAGGTGAACCCTTGCGGAAAGGAGAAAGACATGAACATTACTGAAATCACAAGCACAAAGAAGCAGACAGCCGAACGGCTTCGGTTAGCCCCATACTGCCGGGTGTCGAGTGACTCTACCGACCAACTCCACTCCTTCGCCGCACAGATCCGCTACTACAGCGACTATGCCAAGAAGCATCCCGAATATACGCTGGTGGACATCTACGCCGATGAAGGTCTGACCGGCACCGAGATGAAAAAGCGGGACGAGCTGAATCGACTGATCACCGATTGCAGGAAAGGCAAGGTCGACCGCATCATCGTCAAATCGGTTTCCCGTCTGGCACGGAACACCGAAGAGCTGCTCGTACTGCTGCGGATGTGCAAAGAGATCGGCGTGAGCGTGTACTTCGAGGAACAGGGCATCGACACCGAAAAACTGAATATGGAAATGATCGTAACATTCCCCGGTATGGCCGCACAGCAAGAAAGTGTGAACATATCGGGGAATTTGCGTTGGAGCTATCAAAAGCGGATGCAGTCCGGTGACTTCAATTGCACCTGTCCGGCTTACGGCTTCGACCTCAAGGACGGCGAGCTCGTAATCAACGAAACGGAGGCGGCGGTCATTCGGCGCATATTCGACCTATACCTCCAAGGATACGGAACGCTTGCCATTGCGAAAATGCTGAATGAGGACGGCATACCGCGGAAACACGGCTACGAAAAATGGCTGCCGAGTTCCATCAACTATGCGTTGAACAATGAACGCTATATGGGAGATGCGCTCCTGCAAAAGAGCTACACTACCGAAACCCTGCCGTTTCGGAAAATGAAAAACGACGGACGGCTGCCGCAATACTATGTGGAGAACAGCAACCCTGCCATCGTCAGCCGAGAAACCTTTCAGGCGGCACAGAACCTGCTGCGCTCACGGAAAACGGAAAGATGCAAAAGAAAGTCCTATCCGCTGACCGGAAAGCTGCGCTGTCCCGAATGCGGCAGGGTCTTCCGACATCAGGTGGTAAACGGCAAGGCGCATTGGATATGCTCCTGCCGCTCGTCCGGTGCAACCGACTGTCAACACCGCCATGTGCGTGAGGATATCGTATACGGGATATTCACCGATATGGTTATCAAGCTGAAAACCTACCGAGGCGAACTGCTCAGTACGCTGATCCACCAAATGGAAACCATGCAGGACCGCACAAGCCGCAATCAGGAGCGCATACGGCAGATAGACAAGGAGATCGCCGACCTCGGTGCAAAGAATCATATCATTGCACGGCTGCACACAAGCGGCGCTATGAACGCCGCCGATTACGCCATGCAGACTTCGGAGATCGGCAACCGCCTCACCGAGCTGCGCATCGAACGGCGGCAAAAGCTCACTGAGGATGAGGACGACCAATTACTCGCCACTCTCAAAGACTTAAACGGCATCCTCGATGAATACGAGCCGACCGTCGAGTTTGACAACGGGCTGTTTGACGAAATCGTCGAGAGCATCACGGTGGACAGCAGCGAACAACTTACCTTCAAGCTCATCGGCGGCATCACACTGACCGAGCAAATTCCCAAGAAAGGACGGTGAGAACCGAATGAAAAACAGAACCCTGCCTTATGGCTACTGCTGTAAAGACGGCGTTATCGTCACAGAACCGCAGGAAAGCAAGGTACTGAAACGAATCTTTGCTGCATACCTTGACGGCTCCTCTATGCTGACCATAGCCGAGCAGCTGAACAGAGAGAAAATCGAATACAGGGACGGCGTTACCGGTTGGAACAAAGGGCGGCTCAAACACCTCATTGATAATACAAAGTACCTTGGCACAGAGGTGTATCCGTCAATCGTCGACCAAGAGACCTATGAGAAAATACAGAAAACAAAGCATGGGCGCAACACACAAAGGAACACGGACAAAGCACAGGACATATTCAAGCTGACCGTCCCCGTCCGATGCCCAGGCTGCGGCGACCGAATGCGTCGCCGACACGACAGCCGATGCAAATGCCAAGAGCGCTGGACTTGTGAGAACACGGCCTGCCGTCTGCGGATCGAGATATCCGATGCCGAACTGCTGACCGCACTCGCCGACCTTCTCGGCACGGTAACCGCCGACAGTATCACATTGCCTGTCGAATCACCCTACGAACCGAGCGCCGAGGTAATACGGCTGAATAACGAGATCAGCCGTATGCTTGACATGACGGAAATAGACAAGGCTGTGTTGCGAAGCAAAATGACGGAGTGCCTCGCCCGGAAGTATAAAGAACTCGGCAACGGGTGCTGCGCCGTACTAAGGCTGAAAGCCGAACTTGGCAGTACGGCAGACATCGCCGAGCGGTTGAACCGCGCGGTCAGCGAAATACGCCTGTACACCGACAAAACGGCAGACATCATACTGCTGAACGGACAGATCATACGAAAGGAGTCAGACAATGGAACAGACTGTTGTATCCCCGCCGAGAGTGGTGCGGATAATCGAACCGACAATATCGGTCAGAGAGAGTGTGAAAACCCATTACCGAGTCCTGCGGGTGGCGGCATACTGCCGCGTTTCCACTAAGCAGGAGGAACAGCTCAACAGCTACGAAAATCAGGTGGAACACTACACCGAACGCATCAATTCCGAAAACGGATGGACGCTTGAAGGTATCTACGCCGACAAGGGCATCTCCGGCACAAGCGTGAAAAACCGAGATGAATTCAACCGCATGATCCGCCGCTGCAAGCAAGGGAAAATCGATATGATCATCACAAAATCCATTGCCCGGTTCGCGCGGAACACGGTGGACTGCTTGAAGTATGTCCGACTGCTCAATGACCTCGGTGTCGATGTGTACTTCGAGGAACAGGGCATCCACAGCAATCAGCCCGGTGCGGAATTTTACATTACCATCTACGGCAGCATCGCCCAAAGCGAATCGGAAAATATCAGCGCCAACATTAAATGGGGCAAGGCACAGGCCGCCCGTGAAGGCAAGGTAGTATTCAGATACAAGAACTTCCTCGGCTATCGCAAGGGCGAGGACGGACAACCCGAAATCGTCCCCGAAGAAGCCGAAACGATCCGCCTTATATATGACCGCTTCCTCGCAGGCGACAGCTTAAAAGGAATTGCCAAACTACTTGAAGAAAAGGGCATCAAAAGCCCGACGGGAAAAGCAGAGTGGCAGTTTTCCACGATACAATCCATTCTCTCCAACGAGAGATACAAAGGCGATGCCATCATCAATAAGACCTACATCACCGACTGCATCAGCAAAAAGATCAGAGTCAACAACGGCGAACGCCCGAAATACTATGTGGAAAACAGCCACCCTGCCATTATCGACTCGTCCACCTTCGGCAGAGTTCAGGAGGAACTCGCACGGCGCTCCGGCAAACGCAAAATCAGCCGAAAAGCCAAGACCGAGCAAGGCAAATACTCAAGTAAATACGCTCTGACAGAACTGCTCGTCTGCGGCGAATGCAAATCCGCCTACCGTCGATGCACATGGACGGCAAGCGGCAAGAGAAAAATCGTATGGCGATGCATCAACCGCCTTGACTTCGGAAAGAAATACTGCCGAAACTCACCTACCGTAGAAGAAAGCGTTCTGCAAAGGGCTGTGATGGCGGCGATCATGGAAACGGCAGCCCGAAACACTGAGGTGCTGCAAACGCTGAAGCTACACATCGGCATGGGCTTAGAGGGCGAAAGAAGCGAGGATAACAGCATTGACCTTCAGGTGCGGATCGCCGAGATCGACGCAGAATTCCGAAAAATGCTCGACCGGGTATCCACAGAAACAGTGGAAGCCTTTGATGAGGAAACCGCAACTCGGCTCATGAATGAAAAAAGCCGCTTGCAACAGCAGCTTGGCAGCATAGCCGACGCAGAGCAGCGGCGAGAAAACGCAAAATCCCGACTCGATGATATTTACACGATACTCGACGGCATAAAGAACCGCCCGATGGAATACGATGACCAGATCGTCCGCCAACTGCTTGAATGCATAGTGGTGGACTCCAAAGAACAGATTACCGTAATATTCAAAGGCGGTCTCAAATCGGTGCAGCCGCTGACCGAATGACAGCGGCTCACCTCCGCCCCCAACTTTGAATAAAGACACCATTGAAATCTGAACCCTCAAGTTCAGACTCAATGGTGTTTTTATTATAAAACCCAGTATTTATGCGGCTTTTCGAGGTCGCATTTTCTTTTTGCAAGCTGGACTGAAAACAGAAAAACTCAAATTAGGCAATCCAAAGATTTAAAAACAAACATTATCGAACCCCTTTGTCCGACTGCACGTGTCTTATAAACCCGCGTCCTTCAAGGCATATTCCTCTTCCTTCTGTTCGGGAGTCTTGTATTGCAGCTTCTTGTGTGGTCGCTTGGTATTGTAAAAAACTATGTACTTGTCCACCGCACTTCGGAAGTCTGCCTCCGAACGATACTTCGTCCGATACAATTCCTCGCGCTTCAAAGAAGCAAAGAACGATTCCATTACAGAATTGTCATACGGCACGTGTGCTCTTGAAAAGGAGTGCGTGATGTGCAGTGACCGAATATAGTCGTTCATCGCTTTGGAACGGTAGTTACCGCCACGATCGGTGTGGAAGATCAAACTTGAATCCGGCTGACGTGCTTTATATGCAATTTGAAAGGTTGATTTTACAAGCTGTGTGCTGTTGGTCTTGCTGATCTTATATCCCACGACCATGCGCGAGAACAGGTCAATGATTACGCAGATATAATAAGCATTTTCGCCGTACTTGAAATATGTAACGTCGCTGACCCACACTTCATTCAGCTTGCACGTGTCAAACTCTTGGTTAAGGTGGTTTTTATATTTACGCCCCTCGTCCTCGTATAGTTTCTTGGCACTTTGCCGTATACTGACCAAACCCATATCACGCATAAGTGTGCGCACCATTTCGTTGCTGATTTTGAACCCTTCGCTTTTCATAACTGCCGCAATTTTAGCAGCACCGAATACTTGATTGCTTTCATCAAAGATTTCCTGGATACGAAGCCGTAATTCTTCACGGCGTTTCGCATACCACGTGTTATCCTTTTTGTTGCGAAGTACGTGGTTATAAAATGTTCCGCGGGGAATATCGAAAGCATCACAGATCACGTGCACATTGTATTTGCCGTAAAGCTGTTCGGCAGCGTATAGCCTTTGCCTCAAAGGTGCCTTGGGTGTGCAGGGCGCAGATTTAAGAATTTCAACAATGCTCTCCAAACGTGCGACTTTGTTTTCAAGCAAATGAAAATTGCGGATACTGACTGTCCTTCGGTTATCGGCTTCCTGTTCCTCGCGGTAAGCTCGTAACCAACCGTAAAATGTACTCTTGGGTATGCCGGTGTCGGCGAGGATATGCGTCGACAGCTCACCGGATATAACACGGTCAATGACCGCTTGCTTTTCTTCTTGGGTGTATGTTCTCATATTTTCAACTCCTATATTGAATGCATTGAAATAATTTTACGACATTTTCTGTAGGAATTGAAAGAAATGTGGAAATATGATATAGTTAGAAACAATCGTTTTTATTTGATAAAAAGATTCACGACTTTTTATTAATTATAAGACCAACGCCGGAAAAAAAGTACTTAATGGGTGAAAGCGCTTTTAGGTCTGACAAGGGAGGTGAACAACATGGATGATCTGAGAATCATAGAACTCTACTTTGAACGGGATGAGCAGGCAATCAAGGAAACGGATGCAAAGTACGGCAAGCTCTGCCACAGTATTGCCTATAACATTCTGAACAATCACGAGGATTCGGAAGAATGTGTCAACGATACATACGTGGGAGTGTGGAATGCAATTCCGCCTACAAGACCGAGTAATTTTATGTCCTTTGTCTGTAAGATTGCGAGAAACCTGTCTCTGAAGCGGTTGGAGTTTATGAAGCGTGAAAAACGGTCAGCGGATGTAATGTTGTCCCTGGATGAACTGGAATCGGTACTGCCGGATGATCGGTATGCCCCCGACGTGAGTGACGAGGACGTAGGCAAACTGGTCAGCCGCTTCCTGCGCACACAAAAGGAGGACGTGCGAAATGTCTTTATCCGGAAATATTTCTACTTCGATTCTATCGGAGAAATTGCAGAGCGCTTTGGGTTTACCAGAAGTAAGGTCAAAAATATGTTGTTCTACACCCGAAACAAACTAAGGGACTATCTCATTAAGGAGGGCGTTGAAATATGAAAATACCGAGATTTTCTAATGCCATCGGTAACCTCGATGAGGATCTTGTCGAGGCGGCAGCAGAATGCAAGAAAAAACAAAATCATTTGCTCAAATTGGGTTCAATAGCAGCCTGCTTTGCCGTGATCATTGTTGTAGGCGCGCTTGTTCTTCCATCGCTTTTAGGCGGCGAACCTACACCAGGAGGCACAAACGATAGGTATAAAGACATTAACATTATGGCAGACGAATCAGGAATTGTATGGCCATGGGAATATCAAACCGTTTTTGAGAAATACACTGAAGTAACAATTGACGGTATTGTATACCGAAGTCACGGTCGCCTTGTGTCTGAAGAACTCCTTGGCGATTTGATTGGAACATATACCGTATTGGGCATTGACGAAATTGAAGGAGATAGATACACTGAAAAATTTGAAGTGTATCAGTTAAAATATGCCGATAAGAGCCAGCTTGTCGCCGTGAGGATGGAAGGGAGTTGTTATACCTTCAAGAGGGATAATTATGAACCTCCGCACACGCTCGGTGAGCTCTTCAAGCTGGTAGACCTCCCAAAAGCAATTGAATTGAAGCGGTTCTCTGTAAACGGCGACAGTCCGAACAAAAAACACTATACACTGAGCAATGATGACTATGTATGGGAAGTTCTTGCCGGATGCGAAAATGCACCATTTGTTGAGGATGAGAAATGGGTTGCACATGATAGAGAGTATTACAGTTTTACGATCACATCTGAAACTCTCGGCGTATATAAAGTTGCCATGTATGTTACTGTAGATGGCTATCTGTGGACAAACGCTTTTAATTACCAATACCTCTTCAATATCGGAGAAGATGCAGCCAGTAAGATTATCAAATATGCAAAAGAGAATTCCACCGAAGCAGAGTATGAGCCGTATCAGAATACCATTGTCGGTAAGATTACGGAGATAACCGATGAGTATATTCTGTTAGACGATTCCATTCTCTGCGCCAATCCCGATGACGGAATCACGTACAAAATCCTTCTGAATGATCTGCGCATCTCCCGTTATGCAGAAAGCGGAGCTATCCGAGTGGGAGGAAATGTTCAGATAACATACGAAGGCGAAATTGACGAATCGAATACCATTGACAGTGCCATTTCCGCATCTGACGTGGTAATCTCCGGCGGGGATGTTCTTATTCCCGAATAATAAAATAAAAGTCGCATATATGATTAACCGAATATAAGTTTTTGCGAGAGTTCGAAGTCATACGCAAAACTGCCGAAAATATCTTTTTCGTAGCCCATAGACATGCAGAGTGTCCTTATAGGATCTGAGTATCCTGTAATGGACACTCTGCTTTTTTATTTCCCACAAAGTTCAT
>ERZ1108170.1989-NODE-1989-length-11483-cov-25.665821_pt1 | contig 11483 bp, 10 predicted proteins | sample MGYA00403705_ERZ1108170 | MGnify/ENA primary metagenome ERZ1108170 (study PRJEB35170, sample SAMEA104062422) | human gut metagenome | biome: human gut; feature: human-associated habitat; material: faeces | place: Denmark | collected 2012-06-15 ...
GTGATTCACAATTTTATATACAATGCAGCTATTAACAGGCGCCTGTAGCAGGAAAACGGATAACAGCTGCAAAAAAGATAAAAGGAAAGGAAGAAAAATGTTAGAGAAAATCTTCAAACTCAAACAAAACAACACAACGGTCAAGACAGAGATTCTTGCCGGTCTGACAACATTCATGACCATGGCATACATCATTGCTCTTAACCCAAACCTCCTCACCGGATTTGGTGCTGAGGGAACAAAAGCATTATGGAACGGAGTGTTCCTGGCAACATGTATTGCTTCGGCAGTCGGTATGTTTGTCATGGCATTTCTTGCCAACAAGCCATTTGCACTGGCTCCGGGTATGGGACTTAACAGCTTCTTTGCTGTAGTAGTTGCCAATATCGTAAGCATCACAGGCCTGTCATATGTTGATTCATTCCAGGCTGCACTGTGTATCATCCTTATTGAGGGTATTTTATTCTTCATACTTTCAATATTCAATATCCGTGACAAGATAGTAGATGCCATTCCTTATGGTGTCCGCATGGGTATTTCACCGGCTATCGGTCTTATGCTTTTAAATATCGGCTTTGGCTCAAATGCCGGTGTTTACTCAAAGGATGGCGGACCATTTTATGTGATGAAGGATTTCTTCGGTGCACTCACACCGGGACTTGCCAAAACAAATATGACAGATGGATATTCTTCAATGGTGCTCACTGTTGTGACTATGTTCATCGGACTTTTTGTTATCATTATTTTAGCTCATAAGGGCGTCAACGGAGCAGTACTTTTTGGTATGCTTGCAGCCTGCGTAGTTTACTGGGTAGGAGAGGCTATATTCTTTGGAACAAATCCTTTTGCATCACTTGCAACAGCTTCATTTGTGCCACAGTTTAAGGATATGGCAGATACAACACTGTTCAAGTTCGATTTCAAGGATTTCATCAGTATTGGATGGTTTACAGCAATTTCACTCATCATCACATTCTGTATCATAGATATGTTTGATACCATCGGAACACTTGTTGGTACTGCATCACGAGCAGGAATGGTTGACAAAGAGGGAAATATGCCAAACATGAAGGAGGCTTTGGTTTCCGATTCAGTTGCCACAGTGGTTGGTGCCGTAACAGGTACATCTACAGTAACAACTTTTGTTGAGTCTGCATCAGGTGTAGAGGCCGGTGGACGAACAGGTCTTACAGCTTTCACAACAGGTATCCTGTTCCTTGCATGCGTCTTTATAGCACCGCTTGCAGCAATCATTCCTGCCGCAGCAACATCATCAGCACTTATCTATGTTGGTATCCTGATGCTTGGCGGTCTTAAGAAGGTGGATTTCGAGGATCTCTCACAGGTTGCTCCGGTAGCACTCATGCTTATTGCAATGCCTATCTCCGGATCTATCGGACATGGTATAGGTCTTGGACTTATCACATATACTGTACTCAAGGTCTTTACAGGAAAAGCAAAGGAGGTTTCTATCCTTACTTATGCTATTTCGCTTCTCTTCCTTGTGAAGTTCTTCCTTGTAGTGTAGTGTTTTAAAGCTTAGTGATTCATAGTGGTTATTAGTACGAAAATGATATAATTAGCTTTTATGTGCCGTTCATGGAACATAACGCCTTGCCCCGCCATTCTTGGCGGGGCATTGTTGTGTGAGGATATAATTCACATATACAAACATATGTTCTTGACATTTTAGAGTAATCAATGTAAAATTGCAGTATGGATAAGCATAATGAAGAGCACATTTATGTGGCAATAGATTTAAAATCATTTTACGCATCAGTAGAGTGCAGAGAGAGGGGAAAGGATGCTCTGACCACTAATCTGGTCGTGGCAGATCCAACCCGCACGGAGAAGACTATCTGTCTTGCAGTATCGCCGGCTCTTAAGGCATATGGCATACCGGGCAGGGCGCGCCTTTTTGAGGTGGTACAGCGTGTGAAGGAGGTAAACAAGCTGCGTCTGTCGAAGCTTATGGCGAGTGGACATGCTGCCGGGACAGTGGAGAGAAGCCGACAAATTGAGGGCGAACAATCTGATAGAAAACAATCAGCAGGTGAACAGCAAAAAAGACTCCAGACTGAGGGCAATCCGGATGAAAGAAAAAAATATGTAACAGAAATTGATATAGCAGAAAATGATATAACAGAAAGCACAATGGCAGGCTTTGATTATGCATCATATAATGCGAAGCTGCTTGACGCACATCCTGAGTATGAGCTGACATACATTGTTGCACCGCCGCGTATGGCTTTGTATATGGATTACAGTACACGCATATACAATATTTATCTTAAGTATATCGCACCTGAGGATATCAGTGTTTACTCGATAGATGAGGTTTTTATGGATGTGACACACTATCTTCGCACTTATCACATGACGGCAAGAGAGCTTGCATCTAAGATGATAGACGATGTCCTTAAGGATACCGGTATCACGGCAACCTGCGGCATTGGTACCAATCTGTATCTGTGCAAGATAGCCATGGATATTATGGCAAAGCATGCCAAGCCTGATGAGCGAGGAGTGCGTATAGCAGAGCTTAATGAAAATAGCTATAGGCGAAAGCTATGGGACCACAGGCCGATTACCGATTTCTGGAGAGTGGGAGCAGGTTATGCCAAAAAGCTCGAGGCAGCCGGCATGTATACAATGGGAGATGTGGCCAGGTGCTCAACAGGCGGTTCGAATGATTTTTACAATGAGGAAAAGCTGTATAAGATGTTTGGCATCAATGCAGAGCTTCTTATAGACCATGCATGGGGGTATGAGCCTGTTACAATAGCTGATATCAAGGCATACAGACCACAGACCAACAGCATCAGTTCAGGGCAGGTGCTTCAGGAGCCGTATGATTATGAGAAGACAAAGCTTATTGTGCGTGAGATGACGGACCTTCTTGTGCTTGATCTGGTAGATAAGAGGCTGGTTACAGACCAGATAGTACTCACTATAGGGTATGATATTGCAAATCTGTCTAATAAGGCTGATAGCTGTTTGGGCAATAATTATGACCACGCAGTTAATAAAAAAGGCAGAGACAGTATTGGCGGTAAAAAAGGTACACACAGAGATTATACAGGTGAGATTACCATAGACCGATACGGCAGAAAGGTTCCAAAGCATGCACATGGTACAGCAAATTTAGGGCGTTATACGTCATCCACGCGCATCATCATGGATGCTGTGATGGAGCTTTATGACCGTATCATAGATCCTTCTCTTCTGACACGAAGGATTACTGTGGTGGCAAACAGGGTCTGTGATGAGAGCAAGGTGCAGGAAAGTGAGCAGTTTGAGCAGCTTGATTTATTTACAGATTATCAGGAGAGGGCTAAGGAAAAGCTAAAAGAGGATGAGGCGCTTTCCAAGGAGAGAAAGCTTCAGGAGGCTATGATTTCCGTCAAGAAGAAATATGGAAAGAATGCCATGCTAAAGGGAATGAATCTTGAGGAGGGTGCCACAACTATTTCAAGGAACAATCAGATTGGCGGACACAAGGCATAGCAGCAACCGCTGTGGTTCTTAATCGGATTTTTCTTAGTGGTTTAAAATAGTTACGAAAAAGTATATAAGGAGCATGGCATGGGAAAATATGATGATATTATAGATTTACCACATCATGTGTCAAAGGTACATCCGCAGATGTCTATATGGGACCGCTCAGCACAGTTTGCACCTTTTGCGGCACTTACAGGTCATGAGGAGGCTATTGCAGAGACAGCGAGGCTAACAAACGAGTGGCATGAGCCTGATGAGGACAAAAAAAGAGAGCTTGATGAGAAAATGAATGAGCTCATGATGCTTTATAGAAAGCGTAATTTCAATTCAGACGGTTTATATGACGAAAATGTCATAAACACCATGGCAGAGAATTATTTTGAGGTGACATATTTTGTGCCGGATGAGCACAAGGAGGGTGGCAGCTATGAGCATGTGACAGGGTATCTTAAAAAGCTTGATAGCATAGGGCACCTAATGATAGTTGTGGATGATAATGGTACAGAGACGATAATTGATACCAGAAGAATATATGATATCGATTTGAGATGATTTTGTTAGGAATGTATTACTTGTAAATGTGGTATAGAAAGCAGGAAATTATAAAAATGGACAAGCAGATAGAAAGAGCCGGTGATGACAATAAAAATAATATTGGTGTGTTATATGGCATCGGTGTAGGTCCGGGAGATCCCGAGCTTATGACTTTAAAGGCTATTAATACAATAAAAGCATGTGATATAATTGCAATCCCTGCAGTTTCAAAAGAAGAATGCTATGCGTACAGCATAGTGCAGGCTGTTTTACCGGAGATAGAGAAAAAACATATTATGTGCACTCCGTTTCCCATGATAAAGGACAAGGAAAAGCTTACTATATCACACAATAAGATATACAGTGACATAGTAAGTGAGCTTGAAGATGGGAAAAGTGTGGCAATGCTTACAATCGGCGATCCAAGCGTGTATTCGACATATATGTATATCCATAAGCGTGTCATGCAGGCAGGTTTTACGGCAGTGATGATAAGCGGTGTGCCGTCGTTTTGTGCAGCTGCAGCGCGGCTTGGCATTTCGCTTGGTGAGATGATGGATGAGATACATATCATACCGGCTTCGTATGATGTGAGGGATACTGTGGGCTACGGAGGAACCTGTGTATACATGAAATCCGGAAAGAAGCTTGCAGAGCTTATAGAGGTGCTTCGCACAGGAGATGCTATCAGAAAAAAGAAAATGACAGTGTATGGTGTGACAAACTGTGGCATGGAGTCTGAGCGTGTGTACAGGGGGCTGGATGAGCTTACCGAAGCAAAAGGATATCTGACAATAGTTATAGTGAAATATAGCTAAAATGGGAGTTTACTTTTTGTGCACAATTGCTATAATAGTATGGTGAACCGAATATTTATATATTTTTGAATATAGAAAAGAGCTGAAATATCACATGAGTATAGTGGATAAATTTGGAGAAAAAGTAGGCGAGATAGCAGAAAACGATCCTGTCAAGGCAAGGAAGCTTTTACTTGCAGGATATAGATTACAGGAAAAGAGATTAGCATTATTTCCGGACAGAAAGCTTCCAATGTCAGGGCAGTATGTGGCAAAGATTGTCATGAATAATATCATACAGGCACTTGCAAAGCCTGAAAATGCCGCCATGGTCAGTATTTTTGTACCGGGTGAGCTTTTGACGGCGGCAGGTCTCACACCATATTCGGTTGAGGCATTATCGTGCTTTATTGCAGGAACTAAATGCGAGCAGGCCTTTCTAAGGCAGACTGAGAAGGAAGGCTTTCCGGAAACTATGTGCTCGTATCACAGGGTTTTTCTGGGCGCAGCCTTAAACGGTATAGTGCCAAAGCCAAAGTGCATGGTGTATACAAACCTGGCATGTGATGGCAATATGATGACATTTCCGTATCTCAAGGAGAGATATGAAATACCAAGCTTTTATATAGATGTTCCATATGAGAAGAATTATGACTCTGTTATGTATGTAGCAAAGCAGCTTAGGGAGCTTAAGAGTTTTTTACAGGATGTCACCGGAAGAGAAATCACAGAGGAGTCTGTGAAAAAGGCTGTGGACAAGAGCAAAATTGCATCAAATAATTATTACAGGCAGCTTCACCTGAGAAAAGGACATGATATTGCGTCAACTCTCACAAATGAGCTGTATGCGCTTTTCATGTGTCATCTGCTTGCAGGAACTGATGAATCAGTCAGATATACACAGCTTCTGAGAGATGATGTGAGACGTGCACCGGCAGGCGATGGATTTCATGTACTTTGGATGCACACCATGCCGTTTTTGCAGGATGCAGTGAAGGATGTGTTCAATTACAGTGATACGATCCATATCAGTGCAAGCGATTTTATAGCGGATGGTTTCAGAAGCATGGAGTCGGATGATCCTTACGAGGCACTTGCCGAAAAAATGGTTTACTGCATTTATAATGGCAGCGTGAACCAGAGAATAGAGGAGGCAAAGGAGCTTGCCGACACAGTTGGAGCAGACGGTGCTGTACTTTTTGCGCACTGGGGCTGTAAGAATACAATCGGTGCATCAAGCCTTATAAAGCGCTCACTCGAGAGGGAAGGACTTCCAACTATGGTTTTAGACGGAGACGGCTGCAACCCGGCAAATGCCAGTGACGGACAGATTTCCACAAGGCTTCAGGCATTTGTGGAGATGCTTACAGAGCAGGAACGTAATTAGAAATAATACACCGGTTATTGCGTCCGGTGTGTGGATATTTACTATAAACCAATTTCAGAAAGTGGAAAACAGATGATAAATTATGTTTGTAAATATGCTCCGGTAGAGCTGTTTAAGGGCTTTGGACAGGAATGTGCTGTGCTTGAGGAGATGCCGGAGAATTTCGATAAATCAGATAAGATAGCTCATGCGAATCTCTGCGGATTCGGCAAATCAGTCATACAGGCTGTGCTCGAAGGCAAGGTAGAGGAGCTTGTGCTCGTGAACTGCTGTGATTCAATGCGCAGAGTCTATGATATCATAGAGAATACAAAGAAATGCAAATTCCTGTATATGCTTGATCTGCCTCATGAGGATAACGAGTGTGAGAACATAAAATTTGCACAGTCAATTCTTCGTTTGAAGAAAGCATATGAGAGATATTCGCACAGGACATTCGACAGGGAGCTTTTTATAAAGTCGTTTGCAAAACCTGAATCTGAGCGCAAGCCATACATAGGTCTTATGGGTGTGCATGTGAGCAGTATTCTTGAGAAGACAATACGTGAAAATATGCAGATGGATGTGGAAAATATGACATGCACATCCGGCAGAAATCTCATTATTTTACAGAAGGATCTTAGAAATATGGATGATGAGGCTCTCTTTGTAGCATATGCAGAGAGTCTGCTTGGACAGATGCCATGTGCCAGAATGAACAATAATACAAGAAGAAACCAGCTCTTTTTAGACCCAAGTCTTAAGGGCATCATATATCACACGATAAAGTTCTGCGATTACTATGGTTTTGAGTATGCAAGCATAAAGAATAATATTAAGGTGCCTCTTTTAAAGCTTGAGACGGATTTTACAAGCCAGAGTGCCGGGCAGCTTCTGACAAGGATACAGGCATTTGCAGAGACAATAGAGGGCTCAGATGACATGGACCCTACAAAAGGCATAAGCGAGGAGGCAAGAAGAAGGATGGAATCAGGAGTCTACTATGTAGCAGGAATTGACAGCGGCTCAACAAGCACAGATGTGGTGATACTGGATCAGGATGGGAAAATTAAATCGACAATGATTATTCCAACAGGTGGCGGAGCTATGATGAGCGCCGAAAAGAGTCTGGAGAAGGCTGTCGAAAAGGCCGGTATATCAAAGGATGATATTGTAAGGATTGTAACAACAGGATATGGACGTGCATATATCAACAGCGGCGATGACAGTATCACAGAGATTACATGCCATGCAAAAGGCGCGCATTATCTGAACCCCAACGTGCGCACAGTTATTGACATAGGTGGACAGGATATAAAGGCAATCAGTATAGATGAAAATGGTGCTGTGAAGAATTTCCTGATGAATGACAAGTGTGCGGCAGGAACCGGACGTTTTCTGGAGATGATGGCAAGGACACTCGGACTTTCACTTGAGGAGATGAGCACCATGGGACTTGAGTGGAAGGAAAACATTGTGATTTCAAGCATGTGTACAGTTTTTGCAGAGTCTGAGGTAGTATCGCTGGTGGCACAGAACAAGGCTGTTTCTGATATTATCCACGGACTAAACATGTCTGTAGCTTCAAAGGTAGGTGCACTTGCAGCAAGGCTTGGGCAGGATAATCCGGGTGAGTATATGATGACAGGCGGAGTGGCAAAGAACAAAGGCATCACAAATGCACTTGAAGAAAAGCTCGGCGCAAAGCTGTATATTTGCGATGAGGCACAGCTTTGCGGAGCGCTTGGTGCAGCACTTTTTGCATATGAGAAGTGCAGGGAGGCTTAATAGAGGGGCTATAGCAAACCACCAGTTGAACTGGTGGTTGCTGAATTTACTCCATGATTTTCCCATCAATACTTATTGTTACAACCTGCCATGGTATGAATTTTCCACTAGCTTGAAGAGCTTTTTTGGCCGCAATCTCCAGGCCGCCACAGCAAGGAACTTCCATTCGGACAATAGTTACACTTTGAATGTTGTTATTTTGAATAATAGCAGTCAGCTTTTCACTATAATCCACCTGATCTAATTTAGGACAACCAATTAAAGTTACCTTGTTTTGAATAAAATCCTGATGAAAGGCGGCATAAGCGTAAGCAGTACAATCAGCTGCGATTAAAAGCTTTGAGCCGTTAAAATATGGTGCATTAACAGGAGCCAGTTTAATCTGTACCGGCCAGTTTTGAAGCTTTGATTCTGAATCTGTGGCTGAAGTGGCTTTTACAGGCTCAGATGTTTCAGTTCGTCTGATCTGCATGATTTTAGATCCAGGACAGCCGGAATGAGAGGATATTGCCCGGTTTTTGGCAGCTATTTTCTTCTGAGCTTCTTTTACGGCTTCTTCATCATATGCAGGTGCTTCTCTCTCCTCAAATGAGATGGCTCCGGTAGGACATTCAGGGAGACAATCTCCCAGTCCGTCGCAGAAATGTTCTCTCACCAATTCTGCTTTTCCGTCAATGATATCAATGGCGCCTTCGTGGCAGGCAGATGCACAGGCACCACAGCCGTTACATTTTTCTTTATCAATCTTTATAATCTTTCTTATCATTTTTAACCTCCGTCAATAGTATTTAGCGTTTGTTTATGCTAGAATTATAGTATTATAAATACAACTAGTATGTTTGATTTCCAACAGGGAGGAACTATTTTGCAAAAATATTTATCAATCCTAAGAAACAGTCCATTTTTTAAAGGTCTAACTGATAACGAGATATTATCCATATTGCATTGTGTAAACGCAACAACGATTTCTAAAAAGCGAGATTCTTATATTTTCAGAGCAGGTGATATTACCGAAGTAATGGGGATTGTGGTGTCCGGCTGCGTCCTCATTATTCAAGAAGACATCTGGGGACATCGAAATATTTTGTCAAAATGTCACGCAGGAGATTTTTTTGGTGAGCCGTATGCAGCAAGCCAGAGAGCTGTCTTAAATATCAGTGTGGTAGCAGATGAGGATTGTGAGATTATTCTCTTAAATGTCAAAAGACTTCTGATTACCTGTCCAACTGCGTGTGAGCATCATCAGAAGCTGATCCGTAATCTGGTCAGTGTCCTGGCAAATAAGATACTGATTCTGAACGATAAGATCACACATGTTGGGAAGCGAACGACGAGAGATAAACTATTATCATATCTGTCGGCAGAATCTATCAGACATTCGTCGTTATCTTTTGATATTCCTTTTGATAGGCAGCAGCTAGCAGATTATCTTTGTATTGATCGTGCAGCAATGTCTACAGAGATATCAAAGTTACAAAAAGAGGGCTTTATAAAAACAAATCGAAATCATTTTGAATTAACTGTTTCTGATGATGAGGATTCTAGGACGTAAGGATTCAAAATGCAAAAAACTATGGTGTTATAAAAGTAGCGATTGAATGTTGACATACACAATAAAGATAGTTATAATTCTAAATGTTTGAATTATAACTATTTTTAATGTAATAAAAGAGGAGATAAATAATAAATGGATGATTCATTTCACTACTTGTCTATGATAAACCATATGACTGTCCAGAAAAAACTAATGGAACAGCTGTCAGATACAGGCCTTACCTTGGGACAGCCAAAAGTATTGGATTACTTGAAAGATCACGATGGTGCCAGCCAGAAAGAAATTGCGGCAGGATGCCTCATCGAGGCAGGATCCTTAACGTCTATTTTGAACCGCATGGAAGAAAAAGACCTGATCGAAAGAAAAATGCTCAATGGAAACCGTCGTACTTTTCATATTTTTATGACAGAATCCGGAAGGAAAAATCAGAAGCTTGTGGAGGAAGCTTTTAAGAAAATAGAAAAAACTGCATTAAATGGTATTTCCGAAGAAGAGCAGAAGCTGTTTATGGATATTTTTTGCCGGATCTACCGAAATCTTGCAGATATGAAATGATTTGATGATAAACAATATGAAATGAGGAGAAAATAAAAAATGGAGAAACTAAAACGATATTTAATATTTCTGGTGGGATTGTTTGTAAACTCCCTGGGAGTCAGCCTAATTACAAAGGCAAACTTGGGAACATCCCCGATTTCATCAATTCCTTACGTATTAAGTCTTAATTTTCCGTTTACACTTGGAAACTTTACCATCTTTTTCAGTATTTTTCTGATTGTACTGCAGTTGATCATCCTAAGAAAGAACTTTAAATTGGAGCACATCCTTCAGATTCCGGTATCCATTATATTTGGATATTTTATTGATCTTACCATGATTCTTTTTTCCTGGGTTAATCCGGAAGCTTACATCATGAAGATTGTATATCTTCTCATCGGATGTCTGATCCTTGGATTTGGTGTGTATACCGAAGTACTTGCTAATGTTGCGATGCTTCCTGGGGAATCTTTTGTTCGTGCCATTGTAATGACATGGCATACAGAATTCGGTGTCACTAAGATCTGTTTTGACGTATCTATGACTGTAATTGCCGGAGTTCTTTCCTTTGTATTCGCAGGTAAGTTAGCCGATGTACGTGAAGGTACAGTTATTGCCGCTTTACTTGTTGGATTTATTGCACGTTTATTTGGACGTTTCTTATCTTTTGTGGAACCTATGCTTTTCACAGAATCACAGACTGCCGAAAATTCCGAAGTTTCTGCAGATTCAGCAAATACTCCTACTGTCATTGCAATCGCACGTGAATATGGAAGCGGTGGACATGATCTTGGAGAAGCTCTTGCGAAACGTCTTGGATTTGATTTCTATGACAATGAGATCATTCAGATGGCTGCCGGATCTACTGGTTATGATCCTGAATTTATTAAGAATAATGATGAACAGATGCGAAGCTCTCTTCTCTATGACCTTGTCAATCAAGCATACTCTCATGCACCACAAAACCCAGCTCCTAAAGATAATATCTTTGCGGCAGAATCTAAGGTAATTCTTGATCTTGCTTCCAAAGGAAATTGTGTTGTGATCGGTCGTTGTGCAGATTATATCTTAAGAAACCGTCCTCATTGCATGCGAATATTTTTACATGCCCCCGCTGAATACCGTGTGAAACGAATTATGAGAACCGAAAATTTATCACATGATGCAGCACTGACCAAAGCAATTGAGATGAACCGAAAACGTTCTGATAACTATCATTATTATACACATCAGCCTTGGGGATTATCCAGAAATTATCATCTAACACTGGATACTTCTCTTGGAGATGATTTTGTTCTTGATAGTATTTGTAAAGGATTGAAACATATTCAGTAATTTATTATGATTGTAAAAAGGATAGATGCCTTATTAACTTTGGTATCTATCCTTTTCTACTTTCTAATAT
>ERZ1108170.1990-NODE-1990-length-11479-cov-4.547181_pt1 | contig 11479 bp, 10 predicted proteins | sample MGYA00403705_ERZ1108170 | MGnify/ENA primary metagenome ERZ1108170 (study PRJEB35170, sample SAMEA104062422) | human gut metagenome | biome: human gut; feature: human-associated habitat; material: faeces | place: Denmark | collected 2012-06-15 ...
ACCGGGAATTCTGTAGTAACCTCTCCGTTGATCTCATAACCAACACATACCGGAATTTCATCCAGATATCCAAGTACATCGAGTACTGTAAATGCTACATCTGTTGTTCCCTGCATTCTGCAGCCATATTTGGATGCAACACAGTCGAACCATCCCATACGTCTCGGACGTCCTGTGGTTGCACCGAACTCACCACCGTCACCGCCGCGTCTTCTGAGTTCATCTGCCTCATCACCGAAGATCTCGCTGACAAATGCACCTGCTCCAACTGCGGAAGAGTATGCTTTACATACAGTCACGATCTGTTTGATCTCATATGGCGGGATACCTGCACCAATTGCACCGTATGCTGCTAATGTAGAAGAAGATGTAACCATCGGATAAATTCCATGATCCGGATCCTTTAATGTTCCAAGCTGTCCCTCTAATAAAATGGTCTTTCCTTCTTTGATTGCCTGATCCAGGTAAGAAGAAACATCGCATACATAAGGTGCGATGGTATCGCGGTACTCATGTAATGTCTCTAATAATTCATCCGGGTTGATCAGTGGTTTATGGTATAAATGCTCTAAGAGTACATTCTTTGTCTCTGCAATGCGGACAACTTTTTCTTTTAACAGTTCCTCGTCAAATAACTCGCTGACCTGGAAACCGATCTTTGCATATTTATCAGAATAAAATGGTGCAATACCTGACTTTGTGGAACCGAAAGATTTTCCGCCTAAACGCTCTTCCTCATACTGGTCAAACAGAATGTGGTAAGGCATAACCATCTGTGCACGGTCCGAAACTAAAATCTGTGGCTTCGGAACACCTCTGTCCACGATAGACTGGATCTCTTTGATAAGTACCGGAATATTTAAAGCGACACCATTGCCGATCACGCTTGTGGTGTGTCCGTAAAATACACCTGACGGTAATGTGTGAAGTGCAAACTTTCCGTAATCATTTACGATCGTATGACCTGCATTTGCACCACCCTGGAAACGTACGATAATATCTGCTTCCTTTGCAAGCATATCTGTGATCTTTCCTTTTCCTTCATCGCCCCAGTTAGCTCCAACGACTGCTTTTACCATTTGAATATCCTCCTAGTTTCTCTTTGCTATTCCTACTTTTACTTATTGATTATACATGATGTTTTTCTATAAGTAAAATTAATCTTCTTTATATCTGATATAATCATTCATTATGTGTGTTTATAAAAGCCCTTTTAAAAGCTTTGCCGCTGCCGCGGACATTGGAATCCTCTCATTCAGCACAATGCAGAATTTCCGTGCCGGAATTTCTTTTTCAAACTGCAATTTAAAAAGTCTTCCATCCTCTTCGTACTCTTTTGCAAACTCTTCCATCACACTTGCGATTCCGAGATTGCGGAGCGCAAACTGTATCAGCATATCACTGGTTGCCAGTTCAAATTCCGGCGATACCGTCACACCTTCTTCTTTTAAAAATGCCTCCACATAATGTCTTGTTGAGGTACTTCCCTCTAAACACATTAACGGATATTCCGAAAGTTCCTGATATTTCATCTTTTTTCCGCAAAGTTCTCTATATTTTTTCCCTGCTACAAAAACATCCCTGATTTCTTTTACCGGGATGATCTTAAGCCATCCCTGCGATTCCACCGGAGAACTTACAATTCCAAAATCGATTCTGCCATCCGCAAGATGCTGCAGGGTTTCCGGTGTCGGCGCATTTGTCACGGTTACACGAATGTTCGGATATTCTTCATGGAACCGCTCTAAATAAGGGAGCAGATAATATTTTAACGTCATATCACTCGCACCGATACAGATCTCACCTTTTTCTAAATTGAGCATCTCAAGAAGTCTTTTCTCCCCGGAGAGGATCGCCTCATAGCCGCGTTCCACATAAGAAAAGAGCATCTCTCCTTCTTTTGTCAGCCGCACTCCCTTCGCCATCCGCACGAACAGTGCACAGCCAAGATCCTTTTCTAAATGTTTGATCGCCTGGCTGACTGCCGGCTGCGAAATTGACAGTTTTTCTGCCGCCATCGTGACACTTTTCTGCTTTGCCGTATAATAAAATATCTTATAGTATTCCAAATTGATATCCATCTGATTCTCCATTTAAAAAAATTAGGAAAAAAGTCTTATTTTCCGCTTGTATTTCTGATTTTTGTGACGTATACTAAGCCTTACATGTTTCTTACATCATACCGCATATATCGGTACGGAACAGTTACATCATACCAAAGTTCGAAAGGAGTTTCCAGTAGCATGACAAAAGATATGACCACCGGCAGTTCATTAAAGATCATACTGCTTTTTTCCATCCCGGTTTTATTAGGGAATCTGTTCCAGCAATTTTATAATATGGTAGACACGATCATCGTGGGAAGATACCTCGGCGAAGATGCACTTGCTGCCGTCGGTTCCACCGGATGTATCATGTTTTTAGTGCTCGGCTTTGCCACCGGAATCGCACAGGGATTCGGTGTCATGATTTCGCATGCCTTCGGTGCAAAAGATTTTCGCTTGTTAAAACACTACGTTGCACTCTCCCTGATCTTAACCGTGATCGTATCTGCAATTCTTACGATTCCGACCGTTGCCGCTTCCCGCCTGTTTTTAGTCTGGATGCATACACCGGATAATATCTTATCCATGGCAGATGCTTACATCAAGGTCATTTTTGCAGGTATCATCTTAACAATGCTCTACAATGTATCCGCCGGTATCTTAAGAGGTATTGGAGACAGCAAAACACCGCTCTACTTTTTGATCTTTTCTTCTATATTAAATGTTGTGCTGGATCTTTTATTTATTGTTGTAGTAAAAGCAGGAACCGCAGGTGCTGCCTATGCTACCATCATTGCGCAGGGTATTTCCGCAATTCTGTGCTTTATCCATATGTTCCGGCAGTTTGAGATTCTCCGCACCACAAGAAGTGACTATTATCTGGACCGCCCGGGTGTCATAAATATGCTCTCGATCGGTATTCCTATGGCACTTAACTATTCCATCACTGCGATTGGAACTATGATTTTACAGAGTGCTGTCAATGTATTTGGCTCAAGTGTAGTTGCCTCATTCACAGCTGCTTCAAAAGTCAATAACATTGCTACACAAACCATGCCGACACTCGGTACAGCCATGGCTACCTACTGCGGTCAGAATCTCGGTGCCGGAAAATATGACCGTATTTTTGACGGTATGCGCAAGGGATTTTTCATCTGTATCGCAGCAGCAGCCATCGGTGCTGCCATTTGTACTTTCGGTGGAGAATTTATCGTGAGCTGGTTTGTAAGTAATCCTTCCGATGAGATTTTCTCCTATGCAATGATGTACTTAAAAACTGTAAGCTGGTTTTTCCTCCCGCTTGCAATGATCTTTTTATACCGCAATGCCTTACAGGGACTTGGCGAAGGACTGGTTCCAATGTTAAGCGGCGTAATCGAACTGGTATGCCGTTTTGTGGCGATCGCACTCTTGCAGAAGCCTCTCGGTTATCAGGGCATCTGCCTTGCAGATCCGGCAGCCTGGGTAGGTGCCGGTATTCCACTGATGATTACTTACATCGTATGGAAAAATAAAAAGATGCGGCAGCAGAACAGCTCTCCAGCCTGAATCAGCGTGATGTTTTTCTACCTGTAAAGGACTTTTAATTTCTATAGGCAAAAAAATGCCTGGAATCTGAATTATCTCTTGTAATTCAGATTCCAGGCGATTGCTTTATCTGGCTTTTCTTTCTGCTCTCTTTTCTATTTCTACTACTCTTCCAGTTCCGGAATCTTTTTCGAGCACGCCACTGCTAACGCACCCGGTCCGATATGACAGGAAATACTAAGTGAGAGTGGATCCATCCGGATCTCCATCCCCGGGAATGCTTCCTGCACTTCTTTCTTGAAATTCTCTGCCGCCTCTAAATCATGCGTATATGCCATTTCAAGATACATATGCTCTCCACTCGGATCTTTGAACCGATTTGCAAAATCATTTTTCATTGCCTCAATCATGATACCCTTTGCCTGTTTTACCGTTCTTGCCTTGGCAAATGCATCTAACTTTTCTCCCTGGATCTGAAGCACCGGTTTTAACTTTAACAGTGTTCCAAGTGCGGCAGCAGCTGGTGTAATCCTGCCGCCTTTTTTCAGATAATACAGCGTGTCCACCATAATGTAAATCGATGATTCAAATTTATCACGCTCTAAAATTGTCTTGATCTCAGATGCAGTTCTTCCCTGTTTTGCAAGCGCAAGTGCATCTAAAACAGACTGGCGCTGCGTAACAGAAATTCTCTGATTGTTCACCACCTGCACCTTTCCATCATAATCCTGGGAAAGCATCATGGCTGTCTCACAGGAACCACTAAGTCCGGACGACATTGGGATATGTACGATCTCATCGTACTCTTTTAACAATTCATCCCAGATATCTGTCACATTTCCTACAAGCGGCATGGATGTATGGATGTCTGTCTTCTCGGAAAGCATCTGGTAAAATTCTTCCTGTGACAGATCAATATCTTCATACAGTGTCTTATCTCCCACAAAAAAAGGCATCGGCATTACAGTAACTCCAAGTTCCTTTGCCATACTCTGCGTGATTCCGCTGTTGCTGTCTGATACGATTGCTACTTTGCTCATGAAAAATGTTCCCCCTTATAATGTCTCTGAGCGTTTTTTGATGTTTTCTTTGAAGTTGATCACCTCATGCTCATACTCTTCATTCATATATTCAGATCTGATCATAAAGTCTGCCGATGCCTTATTGTTTGCGATCGGGATATCATATACCTGTGCAATACGAAGCAGTGCCTTTACATCAGGATCATGAGGCTGTGCAGTCAATGGATCAGAAAAGAAAATGACAAAGTCTACTTTTCCCTCAACGATCTTTGCACCGATCTGCTGGTCTCCACCAAGAGGACCGCTGTTATATCCACGAACCGGAAGTCCGGTCTGGTCCGTAATCATACGTGCCGTGGTCCCTGTTCCACAAAGGAAATGATTTTTCAGGATCTCTTTATTTGTTTCACACCATGCGATCAGCTCTGCCTTTTTATTGTCATGCGCGATCAGTGCAATATTTTTCTGTTTTCCAATGGTAAGTGTTACATAATTTTCATTCATATGCGCCATCCTCCGTCATTTATCTGTGCCTTTATCTATTGCATATCAGATCAGTTTTTCTGCAATACATATTGTTAAGTATAACATATTTTTTGTCGTTCTTCCACAAAAAAATAATAGAATGCGCGCTCCGCGGACATTCTATTATTTTATGTACCGGATTTCTTCTTTGCCTTTTTATTCCGGCAATTTTACTTTTCCATCCAGAATCATCTTCACAAATGCAGTGTCACGAATGATCCACGGATCCTTTTCTATGCGTATATTGGTATTGTATACAGTCTCCGGCTGCTCCCACTTAAGATAATACCCCTTTGCCACTTCACTGGGTGTCAGATGAAGTTTCTCCTGTTTTTCCCCTACCTTACAGTAATAAAAGTAAGAATGACAGATATATTTACAGGACGGATCAAATATATCGCGGCGCATCTCAAGGATCTCCCCTAGTTCACACACAGACTCTTTTAAAACGGTAAGCCCTGTCTCTTCACGGATCTCACGCACAAGGGTTTCTAAAAAACTCTCTCCCTTTTCCATCCCGCCGCCGGGCATCTTATATTCGTCATCCGTACTACACTGCATGGCAATCTTTCCATCCCGGAAAATTACACCACGCACATTATATTTTTCATATACTTTTGTTGTGTCGTCATAATTCTTCTCGTCAAAAACAGCAAGCATTTCCATCTGTTTTGTCTCCATATTCTGCAGCTTAAGGCCATATTTTTATCATATATCAAAATGTCTGATATTGTGTGCAAGCATATCCGCCATATTGCGCAGATTTTCGGTAGAATCCTTGATATTCTGAAAACTGTCCGTAATCTCTGTGATGGATGAACTTGTCTGCGTGGTTCCTTCCACATTCTGCTGTGCAATCTCTGACAAAGAATCAATGACATCTATGATCTCTGTTCTTGCACTCTCTAATTTCTTTGTACGTGTTTCAATCTGGCGAATTCGTTCAATAGATGCGTCGATCTCACCCATAACACCATTTACCATCTGCTCCGTACTCTCGATATGCATATTCTGTTTTTCAATGATCTCCTGTGTCTTGCCCATTGTCTCAACCACACGCTGGGAGTTTCCGATCAGTGTATTTACGATTTCGCCGATATTGCCACTCGCCGTATCAGACTGTTCTGCAAGCTTCTGTATCTCAGATGCCACAACCGCAAAACCCTTTCCCGCCTCACCCGCACGTGCGGCTTCAATGCTGGCATTTAAAGAAAGAAGATTCGTCTGTGACGCAATTTCAGAAATAAACTGTGATGCCTTCTGAATATTCTGCGCTGAGATATTCGTCTGCTTCGTCTGATCCGCGATTGTCGCAACTGCTTCCTTTACCTCTTCGCTGATTCGTTTTAATTCATCGATTGTCACAACTGCGGCATCACTAGACTGCTTCATCTGATCTGCGCTGTCATTTAACTCATCTGCTGCCCTGCCGGTCTCAATGATCAAATTTCCCATGTATTTTACATTATCAGATGCTTTTTTCGCATCCTCAGCCTGTAAATTTGCACCATTTGTAATAGAATCTACAGTTGCCTCCACCTCACGCATTCCATCGTAAGTCTGATGGGATGTATCCTCTAAAGTATTGGATGCTTCCATCAGCATATCGGTACTTTCCTTGATTCCCTTAATGATCTTTTGCAGTTCTTTCTGTAAATGCTGTATCGCTTTTGTCAGATCCCCGACTTCATCTTTCCGCTCTAAGATTTTCCTGTCAAACTCTACGTCCAGATGACCGGCAGACACTTCCTGCACATTTGCAATTCCTTTCTTTAATGCACGTGTGATCGAGGTTGCACTGATCTCCACAATAATGATACAGATAACAAGTACCACAAGCACGATGGCTACGATCGTATTAATGATCTGTATCACGCTGTGAGAGATTTCCTGTTTCTCCGCCCCTGCAAACACCATTCCGATCGGAGTTGTATTATCACCTTTCTGGTATACTGGAACATAATAGCCATAATATATGATGCCATCCATGGATACATTATCACTGAAATATCCCTCACCACCATTTAATACCTTTTCAACAACCTTGTCACCCGCCGGACTTCCCAGAATCCTGTCACCATTTTTGTCGACTGCAGAAGTCATGATTCTCTGTGATCCATAGAAAAATGTCACATCCATCCCAGACTCCTGTTTGATGGTATCCACCAGATTCTCTGACTGTGAAATGTTATAACTTCCTTTCCAGATATCACCATTTTCCGTCTGCAAATAGGTACCTGCATTCTGGTCATAAGCTGCCTGCGTCGCGATTGCAGTTCCTTTTAATGAATGTTCCACCTGATTGATAATTGCACCCTTTACGATCGTGGACGCGATCAGAAGGATAATTCCTCCTAACAGAAGCAGCGGTATCAAAGAACAGAATAAAACTTTTTTTCGAATCGTCAATTTCATCATCTCATCCTCCCCCTAGTCCACAATCACAACGTTTTTATAATACCAGTCAATGCCGCCGGTAATCGTTGCATCATCTAAGGTTCCATTCTCTGTTCCAACCGTCTCCCCTGTATTTGTCTCCATCACTCCGTCAAAAACATTATTGCTGCCATTTAAAATTTCTGCAGTCGCTTCATCCACCTTCTCCTGCGTACCCTCTGCCGCAAAAGATGCCAGATTCGTCAGCTGTACCAGCCCCTCTGCCATACCTCCATAATAGTTTGATCCATCCCAGGTTCCATTGATAATACTCTTAACTGCCGAAGTATAGTATGCACTCCAGTTCCAGATAACACTCGTCAGACAGGCATCCGGTGTTTCCTTGCTCATATCTGAGTTATAGCCGATACCATATACACCACGTTCCTGTGCGAGTGTCTGCGGATACGGCGTATCACAATGCTGTGCCATCACATCACAGCCCATATCCAACAGCTGTTCCGATGCTGCTTTTTCCTTATCCGGATCATCCCAGCTGTTTGTGACTGCCACATAGATCTTTGCCTCCGGGTTAACAGCTGCAACGCCGATCGCAAATGCATCAATTCCACCTGTCACCTCCGAATTGGAAGAATCCTGCGCTGCAACATAGCCGACCTTATCCGACTTTGTATTCATGCCAGCCACGATACCGCTTAAATACCTTACCTGGTAAATACGACCAAAATAATTGTTGAAGTTCTTTCCATTTGACATATAACCGGTTCCATGGGAAAAGTAAATATCCGGATATTTCTCAGCCATCTCTGCTGTTGTTTCCATATACCCCCAGCTGGTTGTAAAAATAATATTGCACCCATCCGAAATACATGCTTCGATTGCTTCCTCCGTCGCCTTTGCGTCAGAGTCATCCACGATCTTTCTCTCAACCTGATCATCGCTTAAACCCAGATTTTCCTGCATTCCCACAATTCCCAGATCATGCGTGTAAGAATATCCGCTTCCCTCATCCGGATCTGAAATATAAAGCACGCCGACTTTTATATTTTCTTTCGAAATCCCTGCCGTGCCCGATGTGGTATCCGACTGTGCACCGCCTGTACTGTTCCCGGCGTTTTCCGTTGTAATATAGCCATCGTTTGTCGCATAATCATCCGGCGTAGTACCTGTTTTTCCACCACACCCGGCGAGCATTCCCGCCACGGCAAACAGTGCAATTATCTTTCCAGCTGTTTTTCCTTTCATCTTTTGTTCTCCTCATCATAAATTTTCACAACATCTTTGTTTCATTATACAAAACCGGAGATCATTTGTAAATAAATATTATTTTTATGACAATAAATCGTTACTTTTTGCCTATTTTTCTGAAAATACTTTTTTTGCTCTTAGATAAGACAGATTCCATGTCCGTAGTGTCACAGGCTGGTTTATTCTTTCATTTTCCTGCAAATATTCACGCCCCCAATCATACATGACACCCTCATAATAAACTTTTCCCGAATGTTCTTTCAGATACTCTGCGACCACGGGTGCTGCATCCGTTGATAAACATGCGAGATAACTGTAATCTCCCGCGGCATTTCCATTTTCAATCTGTGCCAGATCATAGGCTGCAATCCCTGCGTCCACATGCGCAAAAGCGAATAACAGATAGCTGATACACACAACCACCATTCCATACCGGAACAATGGAAATCTTCGATTCCAGATATAACAGATGACTCCTGCCATAAGCAACGTGATCACCCCAAGTGCCACCAATACCACAACCCGTAAAAATGTGAGTTGATATGCCTTAATATACAGGATCATTCTCCACGCACTCGACGCTGTCATAATGAGCGTACATACGGAAATTACCGTCAGAACCATGTCGACTGCCCGTTTTCTCTGAAAGAAATGTTCCATTGCAGGCACTGCTCCAAGATTTAAAATACACACTGCAAGAAGCTGGAAAAATCCCCCTCTTGCATATTCAGCATAGGTAACTCCTGCCGGAAGTTCACCCCCGCCGCAAAACAGATATACAATCTGTATGCTGCAGAATGCAACATACAGTATCGCAAGTAACGTTGCCACCGTCAGCACCGCTGTTGTTTCCGTGAGCATTTTATACTCTCTGCTCTGCTGCTGTTTTTTGTATGCTGTATATCTGACACCACAGTAAGAAGACACAAAACCAAAACCCAGCATAAAACAGATTCCTGCCAGGTTCGCCGGAATCCGGATACCATCAAAAAAACGCGCGATCATATTTGAAAACACAAGATCCGCTGACATCAATAACCAGCCAACTATGAGAAGTACCGGTATTGCAATTACAATTCCGATCAGTACTTCATGCGCCTTTCCACTTCCTTTTCTATCCCGCAGGTGAATGAAATCATTTCCATCTCCAAAAGGTCTTGCAATGCTTCCCACTGCTCCGCACACAGCATTTATTCCACCGCACAGATAATCTAAAAAATTCCATTGATTTTCATCTGCCAGATTCCGGATCAGAAAACACACTGTGAATGCAAAAATCCAGCAATAATTCATCCATATGATCCACTCATTTCCTGTCGTAAATGTACTGATTGCCAAAATCAGCATATATACTGCAAAAAACAACGTTGTCTTAAAAACTTTTCTTTCTTTTACTGTTTTAATGATATAACAGATATATCCGACTGTTGCCGCCACCCACAGAAGTACTGCGGCACCGGTCATATTTTTATAAATACAGACTGTATAAAGCAGTGCGTAAATGAGGCTTGCCGGCGCAATTTTTTTAAAAATCCCCGCATTCTCTTTCTTTTCCTGTTCTCTTTTTTCCCGCCACTGGTCTTTTCGTTCTTCGTAACTGACTGTAAGATTCTGATCCATTTTCCATCCTCCCTTTTCTACTTTATTTTTCAATAAGTTGTCATGTTTCCGCTTCATTCCGCGCAATATGTTAAGTTTCCTCATCCGACGGGACATATTCTAAAATATCTCCCGGCTGGCAGTCTAATGCCCGGCAGATCCTGTTTAATGTGTCCACTTTGATTGCTTTTGCCTTTCCATTTTTCAGTATGGAAATATTTGCCATTGTAATGCCTACTTTTTCCGAAAGTTCTGTTACACTCATTTTCCGTTTTGCAAGCATTACATCTATATTAATGATAATCGCCATTTGTCTCTCCTTCACTATATCATGAAGCGTAGCTTCATGATCCAATTCACCGTTCGTCAATCATGCGAGCATATTGACGCTCTTACACGCATTATATGGTTAATTCATTTTCCTGTTTTAATTCGTAAGCCTTCAGGATCAGATGTGATAATGCCGCTGCCAAAACAGATATCATGACCGAAAGCAAAACCGCGATGATCATAAAAATACTGATTCCGGGCTGTCTGACCGCTAAAACTGCCAGAAAAACAATTCCCGCAAACCACACAACCGCAAGCAGCAATGCGAAATGACTGATGTTTCGAAAACATTTTGCATTTTCTTTCGAGAATGAATTGTCTTTTCCAATCTGCACACATACGTTCCAGAACTGATACAGGATCGCATAACAGATCACTGCAATGCACCAGCCGTACAACAGCCCCGGCATAAAAAGATGTGCCAGTGATTCATCCGCATCCCTCCATGATATCGCAAGTACCGGCATAATATATAGAAAGAACACCGCCCCCATCAGCGCCAGTACGATCGTGATCGCTTTTAACCATCGTGAAATTTCTTTTTGCTGCATATTTGTTTTCCTCCTGATCTGATTATCTTTTCTTTGGTTTGTTTTAATTCCAGATTTTTCTTTCTGGTTTTATTGTTTGATTTTATTATACACATATATTTTGCTTTTGCAATATATTTTTATTGTTTTACGATAAATATTTATCATTTTTCCATTGATAAATAGTAATAATAAAATCCTGGGTATTCAAAGTTGTTGAGGGGCTGGTTTCGTGAGGGTACAACTTGAGGGGTTG
>ERZ1108170.1997-NODE-1997-length-11432-cov-3.303507_pt1 | contig 11432 bp, 11 predicted proteins | sample MGYA00403705_ERZ1108170 | MGnify/ENA primary metagenome ERZ1108170 (study PRJEB35170, sample SAMEA104062422) | human gut metagenome | biome: human gut; feature: human-associated habitat; material: faeces | place: Denmark | collected 2012-06-15 ...
GGGAGGTGGCACGCCGCAGGCGTGACGGAAGGAGTGCGCGTTCACCTCTTCACAAACGACCAAACGAGCAGAATCCCTTCGGGGAGCAGCAGCAGCGGCGACGCGCACAGCAGCACATCCATGCCGAAAAACGCGGCGGTCAGCAGAAGCCCCAGCGCCCCGAGCGCGCAGAGCCACAGGCTGAGCGGCTGAATCCTGGCAAAGGCGCGCCCGAGCGCCTGCGCGGCGGCGCAGAGCGTGGAACCCGCGCCGATCAGCAGGGCAAAGAGCTGGGCGAGCGTCAGCAGCGCCTGCACCAAGCCCTCGCGCGGGCGCGCGCTGGAGAGAATTGTCATCCTCGCGCCCCAAACGTGCTGATCGCGCAGGAGCTCATAGGGGTTACACAGGGACAGCGCGGCCAGCGTCAGCACGCCGAACAGGCCGCCGAGAACGACGCGCAACGCGAAGAAACCGGCCTTCGGCACGGGCGCGGGCTTTTCCAGCTCCTGCGGCGGCAGAAAGAGCATCAGCGCGGGCGAACCGGCGGAGAGGCCGAGCAGCGCGGCCAGCAGCAGCGGCCGAACGCCTGCGCCGAGGAGCGGAAAAAGCCCCGCCGCCGAGGCGGAAGAGAGCGAGAACCCCGCGAACACGACCAGCGCGACGGGCAAAAGCAGCCGGAGCGCGAAGGCCACGCGGCACACGCCCGTGCCGCCGGGGCGCGCGGCGAGCAGGCAGAAGCCCAGCGTCAGCATCAGGCAGGTCAGCAGATGGCCGTTTGGCAGGAGCGTCTGCTGGGCGAGCGTCGCGCCCGCGGCCAGCAGCAGCGCGCCGCAGACGAGCAGCGAAAGCGCCAGCACCGCGCAGAAGGCGCTTCCAGGCGCTTTGGAGAGCCGTTTGGGCGCGGCAAGGCCGACAACCCCGCCCAGCAGCAGCGCGGGCACAGCGGCCCAATACGCGGCGTTGAGCGCAAACGGCAGCAGCAGCCCCGTGCCGACGGCAAAAATATGCGCGCCGCAGGCAATGCCCGCCGCGCAGGCGCGCGCGCGGTAAGCGGCGCGGACGCGCTGCTCAATCCTTTCGTCCTGCAAAAAAAGCCCTCGCTTTCTGCCGCCACAGCGGGAAACGAATCAGCAGATCCGGGTTTCCGGGCCGCCTCGGCGTGAGCGGCGCGGTCAAAGGCGAACCGACCGAGCGCATGGCGCACGCGGCGCACCCACCAGGCATAGTTGGTACGCTTGTGGTAGGCCCAGTCATACAGCGGGTTGCCCCACAGCTGGCCATCCTCGGCAAAATAGTCCGGCGGGCAGCCAGCCACGCGGCGGGGGTGGCCCTCGCTGTCCATCTCAAACAGCTCACGGCCTGCCCACGCATCGGCAGAATCCGCCGCCACATAGATGGGAATATCGCCCATGATCTTGATGCCCTTGCTGTTGGCATATGCTTTCAGGGCCTGCCACTGCTTGGCGAACTCATACTGCACAAAGGCCCAGAATCCCAGTTCATCGGCATGGCCGGTGCGGAACTCCTCCAGCGCCTTGGGGTCGCGCAGGCGCAGCGGGGCAGGCCAGGTCTGCCAGTCGCACATCTTGTTTTCTTCTTTGATTGCCATGTACAGGCAGTAATCCGGCAGCCAGGCATCGCTCAAAAAGGTAAAACGGTACCAGTCATCGCTGTAGGGGGTATCGTACCCCGGCACCGGGCGCTGCTGCAAAAATGCGGCGTATGCTTTGCGCAGCACCTTGTAGCGCTTTTGGTACAGCAGGGCATAGTCACAGTAATTGGGGTTGGTGCCCCAATTTTCTTTGGTGTAATCTTCCGGCTTCAGCAGGCCATCCGCAGCCAGCTGATCCAGGTCAATAAAATACGGGTTGCCCGCAAAAGCCGAGCAGCTCTGGTACGGGCTGTCGCCATACGAAGTCGGGCCAACGGGCAGGATCTGCCACACGCTCTGTCCGGCCAGCACCAGAAAATCCACAAAATCTCTGGCAGCCTGGCCCATGGAGCCAATGCCATACCCGCCCGGCAGGCTGGAAACCGGCATCAGGATACCGCTGCAACGCTTCTTCATTTTTTCTCTTCTCCTTAAAATCTTTTGTATTCCGCAAAGCCCATCTAGGGTGCGCCTGTTTTCAGGTACACCCCGGGGCATCAGTTATCGTCTGCTTCGGCGCTTTCTGCGCCAAGGGCCGCCATCACGGCGCTGCGCCAGGCAGCGGCGGCATCTTCATCCCACAGGCCATCCCGCAGGGTAATGCCGTCCGCTTCATAATACAGCCCGCGCTGGGCCTGCTGCAATGCGGCGGCCTGGGTTTTGTCCAGCGCTGCGCCAGGCAGAATACCGGCTGTCACCTGCGCCGCCTGCATGGCCGCGGCGGCGTTCTGGTTGCTGCCGGTACCCCAGGGGGTGATCAGGTCCAGGGTGTCGATCAACGCGCTTTCCCCCGCCTTGCTGGTGTACAGCCACAAAATAGCGGCGGCTGCGGCGCGGGCGCTCTCCTCATCGGCATCCGCCGGGATAGCCAGCCAGGCACGGTTGGCCAAAATGGGGTAATTCATCAGCCCGGCCAGGTTGAACCGCTGGTTGGCAATGTCGGCTTCGGTCAGGTTATTTTTGATGGGCAGCCACACCAGCGCGTCTTTCTGGGCGCTGCTCAACGCTGCGCCGCTGTCACTGATCAGGTCGGCCAGGTAGCCGCGGTAGAACAGGGCATTGCCCTGCTGGAACAGATACTTGCTGGTCCATAGGTCTGCAATGCCGGCCTGCCAGGCGCTGTTGGCATCTTCCAGCCGCAGCTCCTGCTCCAGCGCGTTCAGCGGACCGGTCAGGTTTTCTTCGGTCAGCGGCTCCCCCGCCGCCAGCAGGGCGGTGGTGTACAGCGCAGGGGTATTTTCCGCCACGCCGCCATCCCCGCTGTTGCCGCTAACCTCCGGTCCCTGGGCGGCAAACACGCCGTTCAGGTTTGCCAGTGTCTCCCGCCGCTCAGCGGGCAGGGTGTAAGCATTGCCGTTCAGCGTTACCTGCACAGCGCCGGGTTCCGCGCACCAATGGGTCACAGCTGTTACGAAATCGAACCATTCCTCCCAGGTCGCAGCGCGCAGGTCGTCCAGCGCGGCATCGCTCTGCAAAAGCTCGGTCAGCACACGGTTATCCGCCCAATAGGCATACAGGCTCTGGCCCACCGGCAGGGCGGTGACGGTGCTTTCCGTATCCAGTCCGGCACGCTGCGCGGCGGCGGCCAGCAGCTCGTTCTCCGCCAGATTCTTCCAGGTTCCATCATCCTGCGGCGGGGCATCCAGAATGACCAGGTCCGCCGTTTCGGTCTCAAAGCTGTTTTGCAGCGTCACATTCTGCGCCTGGGCATACAGCTCCAGCGCGCCAACAGCAGCGCTGGTGTCCAGCAGGCCGTTCACCGTCAGGCTTTGGGGTGCCGCGGTGGGCACGGCCTGGCTGGGTGCTGCGGTTTCGCCGGTAGCAGCCGCCCCTTGGCCCGCGCAGCCCGCCAGCAGGCAGCTGCTCAAAACCAGTGCTGAGATTCGTTTTTTCATATGGTTCCCGCCCCCCTTTCCGGCTCCCACCTTGCCGGGGAGCCGCCGGAATTATAGCTGATTTTTATTATAACGGATTTGAACTGTTTTTTCCACTGCCGTTTTATGCTATAATGTAAAAATATTCCGAAAGGGGGATGACCTTGCATGCCCGCAACGGCAAAACTATACGAAACAGACCCATATGTTCAAACTTTTACCGCCACGGTGCTTGTCTGCACCCCGGCCGGGGAACAGTTTGCCGTGCAGCTGGACCGGACCGCCTTTTACCCGGAGGGCGGCGGCCAGCCCTGCGATACCGGTGCGCTGGGCACCGCCCTTGTAACGGATGTGCAGGAGCATGGCGGCGTGATCACCCACACTGTCAGCGCAGCGCTGCCGGTTGGGCAGACGGTGGAAGGCCGCATTGATTGGGCGCGCCGCCGCGACCATATGGAGCAGCACACCGGTGAACACATTTTAAGCGGCACTTTGCACCGCCTGTTTGGGGCGGAGAATGTGGGCTTTCACATCGGTTCCCCCGCGGTGCGGATGGATATGAGCGTTCCGCTGACCGCCGGCCAGCTGGCCGAAGCAGAAGCCCAGGCCAATGCGGTGATCCGTGCGGATGCCCCGGTGCGCTGCTGGTACCCCGCGCCGGAAGACCTTGCAAAACTGACCTACCGCAGCAAAAAGGAAATTGACGGTGCGGTGCGGCTGGTAGATGCCGGCGGGGCCGACCTGTGCGCCTGCTGCGGCACCCATGTTTCCACCACCGGCCAGGTGGGGGCCATCAAAATTTTGAGCGCCCAAAGCTACAAGGGCGGCACCCGGCTGGCGGTTGTGTGCGGGGAGCGTGCGCATCAGTCCATTGCTGCCGCCTGGCAGGATGCCGCCGCGGTGGGCACCCTGTTAAGCTCCGCCCCCGGTCGCCTGCTGCCCGCCGTGCAAAACCTGCAAACGGCGGAAGCTGCCCTCAAGCAGCGCCTTGCCGCCATGCAGAACGCATTGTCCGAAGTACTGGCCCAAGCCGCCGTGCCCGGCCAGCCTGCTGTGCTGCACTGTGACGGTGCGGACGGCGACGGACTGCGGCGAATCTGTTTGGCGGTATCGGCCCGCACCAACGCGCTGACGGCGGTGCTGGCCTCCGGCGGGCAGGGCCTCGCCTATGCGCTCTGCCTGCCCGGCGGGGATGTGCGCCCGGTGTGCAAGGCGCTGAATGAAGCGTTCGGCGGGCGGGGCGGCGGCAAGCCCGGCTTTTGCCAGGGCAGCCTTGCCTGCACTGATTTTGCCGATGTCCAGAATTTTTTAGTGAATTATCATGAGTGAGGTATTGTTGTATGCGTATGCGTTTTAAGCCCTATGCCAGACCGGAACTGCTGGCCTGCGATTTCCATGTTCACGAACCGCTGACCCATGCCGGGCACTGGCATGAGCTGTATGCCCGGCCGGAGCAGCCCCTGCACCTGGAGCTTGGCTGCGGCAAGGGCGGCTTTTTGAGCCAGCTGGCCCCCCTGCACCCTGATATCAACTACCTTGGCATTGATATCACGGATAAGGTCCTGATTTTGGCCAAGCGCAAGGTGGAAGCCGCTTATGCCGCCGCTCAGCTGCCGCCGGATAATGTCAAGATCGCCTCGCTGGATATCGAGCGGCTTTCCGGCGTGTTCAGCCCGGCGGATACCGTGCAGCGCATCTACATCAACTTCTGCAACCCGTGGAGCAAAAACGCTGGCAGCAACAAGCACCGCCTGACCCACCCGCGCCAGCTGCTGCAGTACCGCGCTTTGATGCCGGAGGGTTCCGAAATCTACTTCAAGACCGATGACGATGACCTGTTTCGGGACAGCCTAGGTTACTTTCCCGCTGCCGGGTTCGAGATTACCTGGCAGACCTTTGATCTGCACAAGAATGAGCCGGACTGGAACCTGCGCACCGAGCACGAGGGCATGTTCAGCGAACAGGGCATTCCCATCAAGGCGCTGATTGCCCGCAAGGGGCCGGATTCCAGCGTGACCTGGGTGGAGCCCAAAGAGCTGGCCCGCCGCCTGGAACCGGAGGAAGAAGCCGACCCCGCCGGGGAGGTGCAGGAATGACCACTTATGCCCTGCTGCATACGATATTTTTCTTTTTCGTCTATGCGTTCCTGGGCTGGTGCGTGGAGGTTGCCTATGCAGCCATCACCACGCGGGAGCTGGTCAACCGCGGATTCTTGAACGGCCCGATCTGCCCCATTTACGGCTGCGGCATGACGGTAATGATCGCCGTTCTCGGCCGTTTTACCATGCCAAGCAGCGATATGGCATGGTACCAGAACGTACTGGTTGCCTTTTTCGGCGGCATGGTCATCACCACGCTGGTGGAGCTGGTTGGCGGGTACATCCTGTACAAGATGTTCCACACCCGCTGGTGGGACTATTCCATGTATCGCTTTAACCTGGGCGGGTTCATCTGCCCGCAGTTCTCCTTGCTGTGGGGGCTGGGCAGCGTGCTGCTGATGGTGGTGGTTCACCCGCTGCTCAGCAAGCCGAGCGCCGCTATCCCCACCCTTGTGCTGATCTGGCTGGATGTTATTTTCGGCGGCCTGTTCCTGGCGGATCTGATCGTATCCGCCATTCAGGCTGTCGGCTTCAGCAAACAGCTGGCCCGCATTGATGAGCTGCGCAAAGCCATGCGCACCACCAGCGATGCCCTGACCGAAGTGATCGGCACCAGCGCCATGACGATGGACACCCTGCTGGATGAGCAGAAACTGCAGCTGACCCTGGCCGCCATGGAGGGTGCCACCAACGCCGCCGAGCTGCGTGACCAGCTGCGCGAACTGGCAGGCAAAGCCGGCACCCTGCGCGATACCACCATCCGCCTGAGCAAGCAGCGGTTCTTTGGCACCGGCCGTTTGCTGCGGGCCTTCCCGGACATGGTCCCCGACCGCCGCGAAGCACTGGTCTCCCTGCGCGTTGGCCTGACCAAAGCCACCGCCCGCGCCAAAGCCGCCGCCAAACAGGCCGTAAAAACCGGCAAGAACGCCATGAAAAAAGAAGACAAGTAAATATCTCCTTATACCAAAAGCCGCCGGGCAGCAAGCAAAGCACTTGCCGCCCGGCGGTTTTGTTGTTTTTGTTTGTAGTTTGGGATTTTTAAGGTTTGTGGCGTGGAACCACCCCTCTGGACGCGAAGCGGCCTGAGGGGCGGTTTCCCGCTGCCAGGCTAAAAATTTGCAGGGAACGACACCTGCATCGTCCCGCATGACGGGCTTTGCCGGGTATTTCACTTCATCACCCGGCGCACACCTGCGGGCGCACACTGTGCGCCCTTACGGTCTCTACAGGGGGAAACGGCATTTGCTGAACGGTGCCCCTGCTCATTTTCTCAAAACGCCTTCAATTCCACCCCGGCTGCCTGCAGGGCCGCGCCGATCTTTTCTACAAAGGCCAGAGCCTTGGGACCATCGCCGTGTACGCAGACGGAATCCGCCTGGATGGCAATGTCCGTACCGTCGTTGGCGGTCACTTTGCCCTCGGTTACCATGCGGATCACGCGGGCAATGGCTTCGTCCTCATCCTCAATCATGGCGCCGGGGGTTCCGCGGGGCACAAGGCTGCCATCCGGGCGGTAGCCGCGGTCGGCAAACACCTCATTGGCAACCGGCAGGCTGATGGCCTGGGCCGCCTTGACCATCTCGCTGCCGGAAAGCGCCAACAGCACCGCGCCGGGGGCGCTCTCCTTCACTGCGGCGCAGATGGCATCCGCCAGCGCGCGGTCCTTGCCCGCCATGTTGTACAAAGCGCCGTGGGGCTTTACATGGTGCAGCGGCACACCGGCGGCATCGCAAAACGCTTTCAGCGCACCGATCTGATACTGCACACAGGCCTTGGCTTCCGCCGGGGTCAGCTTCATCTGGCGGCGGCCAAAGCCCTGCAGATCAGGGAAACCGGGGTGCGCCCCCACCGCCACGCCGCTCTGTTTGCACAGCGCCACGGTGCGCTGCATCACCAGCGGATCGCCTGCATGGAAGCCACAGGCCACATTGGCCGATGTGATAAACGGGATTACCTTTTCATCCATTCCGATGGTATACGCGCCAAAGCTTTCGCCCAGGTCACAGTTCAAATCAATATGCGGCATGGCTCAATCCTCCACTTTCAGGCATAAGGCAATGCTTCTGCCCCGCAGGGGCGCACAGTGTGCGCCCCTGCGGTTTTTACTATCTGCTCTTAATATTTCAGCTCCACATTTTTTACGTCGGTCACAAACATGTGCCCCGGCGCATGGGTGATGCAGAACTCCGGCTTGGAGTGCATCACAACGTTCTGCGGGGTCACGCCGCAGGGCCAGAACACCGGTGTTTCGCCGGGGTTGATGGTCACGGCATCGCCGTAATCCGGGTGAGCCAAATCATGGATGCCGATGGCTTCCGGCTCACCGATTTGCACCGGCATACCGTGCACGCGGGGCATGCCCGCTGTAATGGCAGCTGCCGCCGGGACCTGCCGGTACGGGATGGGCCGCATGCTGACCACCATGTTTCCGCTGAACACCCCCGCCGGGGTACAGGGAATGTTGGTGTTGTACATCGGCACATTCACGCCCTCTTCGATCTGGCGCACCGGGATGCCCGCTTCCAGCAGTTCAGATTCAAAGGAGAAGCTGCACCCGATCAAAAAGCTGACCAGGTCGTTCCTCTCCTCAAAGAATTTGCTCACATCGGTGTATTCCCCGGTCAGCTCGCCGTGTTCGTACACCCGGTAGCGCGGGATATCGGTAGCAATATCGCTGCCTTTGCCAAATTGGGCAAAGGTTCGCTCGCCTGCGTCCGCCACTTCCAGCAGCGGGCAGGCTTTGGGGTTGCGCTGGCAGAACAGCAAAAAGTCCCACGCCAGCGCCTTGGGCAGCACCACAAGGTTGCCCTGGGCATAACCGTTGCACATGCCGGTGGTCGGGCCGGTCAGTTCGCCCTTGCGGATCAGCCCGCGCAGGTCGGCCGGTTTCATGGCTGCAAAGTCCATTATTTCATCCGCTCCCTGATTTTGTCAAGCACGGCCGCCTGCGCCCTGGCTCCTGCAACAGCCTGCGCCGCGGTCACATATTGGAACGCCAGCTTTTCGCCGGGGCGCAGCTGCGCCATGGCCGAAAGGTCAGCGCTGATGACGGTTGCAATTTTGGCATACCCGCCGGTGGTCTGGTGGTCAGCCAGCATCACAATGGGCTGCCCGTTGGCCGATACCTGCACCGAACCCGCCACAATGCCGTCCGATACAATGTCCGACCCATCCACAGTCTCGATCTGCGGCCCCTGCAATTTGCAGGCCATGCGGTCACAGTCTGCTGTCAAAGCATATACCCCGTGTACAAATGCGGCCTGCCCCACTGCGGTAAAGGCATCGGTCTGGGGGCCGGGCACCGCACGGAACAGCGGCAGCTTCCGCCCGCCCAAAAAGCGCCACGGCCTTGCGGGGGTGCGCGCCGTGCCCAGCGGGCGGTTTGCCCCTTTGGCGCAGATCTGCTGCCAGCGCTGTTCCACCATGGCGGGTGCTGCCCCAATGGGCAGCACATCCCCAGCTTTCAGTGCGCGGCCATCCAACCCGCCCATCCGGCATTTTAAGTCGGTGGAGCGGCTGCCCAGCACGGGCGGGGTATCCACGCCGCCAAACACGGCCAGGTAGCCGCGCAGCCCGCTGCGGGCCGCGCCGATTGCCAGCACCTGCCCCGCGCGGGCCAAAAGCGGCGTATAGGCGGGCACCGGGCGGCCATCCAGCGCGGCGGGCATATCGGCCCCCGCCAGGGCAAAAACAGCGTCCCCGTCAAACTGATACTTGCCGCCCTGCAGGGTCATTTCCAGCACGGCGGCACCGGCTGCCTGGGGGTTGCCCGCCAGCAGGTTGGCGGTCCGCATAGCGTAACCATCCGCCGCTCCACAGGTGCGGAACCCCCGCGCGGCATAGCCGGTGCGGCCTGCATCCTGCACGGTGGTCAGCGGGCCGGGGCTTATCACATGCAAGTTCACAGTGCCGCCCCCTGTTCTTTCTGGATGGTTTCAAACTTTTCCGGGCTGATGGGCACAAACCGGATGCGGTCCCCCGCCGCGTAAGGCAGTTTGCCGCCGCCAGCCGGGTCAAACAGGCGCAGCGGCGTGCGGCCGATCAGCTGCCATCCGCCGGGGGAAGCCAGCGGGTAGATGCCTGTCTGCTTGCCGCCAATGCCCACCGCCCCCGCGGGGATCTTGGTGCGCGGGGTCTGCAACCGGGGGCAGACAATGCGTTCATCCATGCCGCCCAGGTACGGGAACCCCGGCAGGAACCCCAGCATAAAAATGCGGTAGTCCCGCCCGCAGTGGATGTCGATGACCTGCTGTTCGGTCAGCCCGGCGTGCTGTGCCACAAAGGCCAGGTCGGGGCCGTAATCTCCGCCGTAACACACCGGCACCTCCACCAGCCGCCCGGCCGCGGTGCTGCTGACCGGGGGCAAAGCGTCCCACAGGCGGCGCAGCGCGGGGATCAGGATATCGGCATCGGTCTGCAAAGGGTCCAGCGTGACCAGCAGCGCCGCTGCCTGACGCTGACCGCTGCCGTGTCCGACGGCTACAACGTCACGAAAGTCACCTCCGCCGTGCAGAAGGCCTTCGCGGGCGAGACGATGCCGGACGGCGTGAGCTATGAGTTCAGCGGCGAGAACGAGCAGATCATGACCGCGATGAAGCAGGTGATGCTGATGCTCCTGCTCGGCGTGCTGCTGGTGTACTTCATCATGGTCGCCCAGTTCCAGAGCCTGAAGTCCCCGTTCATCGTCATGTTTACGATCCCACTGGCCTTCACGGGGGGCTTCCTCGCGCTGCTGATCGCGGGGATCAATGTCTCGGTCATCAGCCTGATCGGCTTCGTGATGCTCGTCGGCATCATCGTCAACAACGGCATCGTCCTCGTCGACTGCATCAATCAGGAGCGGCTCGGCGGCATGGAGCGCCGCGAGGCCATCATCGAGGCGGGCGTCACGCGTCTGCGCCCGATTCTGATGACGAGCCTGACGACGATCCTCGGCCTGACGATCACCGCCCTCGCGAAAAACGCGGGCACCGCGCTCATGCAGCCCGTCGCCCTCGTCTGCATCGGTGGGCTGCTCTACGCGACGCTCATGACGCTGTTCGTCGTGCCGTGCATGTACGACATCGTCAGCAAAAAGGAGCCGCGCCGCGTGGATGAGAAGGAGCTCGAGCTCATTGACCTGTAACGCGTCCCGGCGCTTGACAATTGGCGCGCGGGCAGATAAAATAAGTGTTCAGGGAGAAATTCCGTGAATCACAATCAGATAAAGGATTGGTGGAAAATATGGCCAAAGACCAGAGAAATGTAGAAGCGATCACTCCCATGGAGGAGGATTTCGCCAAGTGGTATACCGACATCTGCCTGAAGGCGGAGCTGGTGGACTACTCGTCCGTCAAGGGGTTCACGATTCTGCGCCCCTATGGCTATGCCATCTGGGAGAACATCCAGAAGCTCGTGGACGCTGAGCTCAAGCGCACGAACCACGTCAACGTCGCGATGCCCGTCCTGATCCCCGAGAACCTCCTGAAGAAGGAGGGTGAGCTGGTCGAGGGCTTCGCGCCCGAGGCCGCGTGGGTCACCATGGGCGGCAGCGAGAAGCTCGAGGAGCGCATGGCGCTGCGCCCGACGTCCGAGACGATGTTCTGCGACCACTGGTCGCACGTGCTGCACAGCTACCGTGAGCTGCCGATGCTGTATAACCAGTGGTGCTCTGTCGTCCGCTGGGAGAAGACCACCCGTCCCTTCCTGCGCACGCGTGAGTTCTGGTGGCAGGAGGGGCACACCATCCACGAGACGGCGGAGGAGGCCATCGCCGAGACGGAGATGATCCTCAACATCTATGCCGACCTCTGCCGCGACAAGCTGGCCATGCCCGTCGTCCGCGGCCGC
>ERZ1108170.2001-NODE-2001-length-11392-cov-3.719326_pt1 | contig 11392 bp, 10 predicted proteins | sample MGYA00403705_ERZ1108170 | MGnify/ENA primary metagenome ERZ1108170 (study PRJEB35170, sample SAMEA104062422) | human gut metagenome | biome: human gut; feature: human-associated habitat; material: faeces | place: Denmark | collected 2012-06-15 ...
GCCGCAAGGGGGCGCGCAGGAAATTATTCGAGCTCGAACGCGCCGGTATAGAGCTGGTAGTACACGCCCTTTTCGGCGATGAGCTTCTCATGGTTGCCGCGCTCGATGATGCGGCCATGGTCAAGCACCATGATGACGTCCGCATTCTTGACCGTCGAGAGCCGGTGCGCGATGACGAACACCGTGCGCCCCTCCATGAGCTTATCCATGCCGCTCTGCACGAGCGCCTCCGTGCGGGTGTCGATGGAGCTGGTCGCCTCGTCGAGGATCATGACCGGCGGATCGGACACAGCCGCGCGTGCGATGCTCAGCAGCTGCCGCTGGCCCTGGCTCAGGCCGCTGCCGTCGCCTTTGAGCACGGTGTTGTAGCCGTCGGGCAGCATGCGGATGAAATGGTCGGCATTGGCAAGCTTCGCCGCCGCGATACATTCGTCATCCGTCGCAACCGGATTTCCGTAGCGGATATTTTCCATGACCGTACCGGTAAAGAGATTCACGTCCTGGAGCACGATGCCAAGGCTGCGGCGCAGGTCGGTCTTGCGGATCTTATTGATGTTGATGCCGTCGTAGCGGATCTTGCCGTCGGCAATGTCGTAGAAGCGGTTGATAAGGTTTGTAATCGTCGTCTTTCCGGCGCCGGTCGCACCGACGAAGGCGACCTTCTGGCCGGGCTCGGCGTAGAGCGTGATGTCATGCAGGACCTCTTTGTCCGGCGTATAACCAAAGTCGACGTGGTCGAACACGACGCGCCCCTCAAGCTTCGTGTATGTGACCGTGCCGTCGCCGTGCGGGTGCTTCCACGCCCAGAGGCCCGTGTGGTGGTCGGTCTCGGCGAGCATGCCGTTTTCCTCCTTGGCGTTGACAAGCGTCACATAGCCGTCGTCCGTCTCCGGCTCGGCATCCATGAACGCGAAGATACGCGATGCGCCGGCCAGTGCTGTGACGATGGAGTTGAACTGGTTGGAGATCTGCGAGATCGGGTTTGTAAACCCGCGCGAGAGCGTGAGGAAGGATGCAATCATACCGAGCGTGAGCGTGTTCATGCCGGTCAGGCCGAGGTTCGGCGTGCCGGCAATCGCCATCGTGCCGCCGATGACGGCGATGATGACATACTGCAGATAACCTACGGCGTTCATCATCGGCATCATGCTGTTGGCCATGCCGCTGGCGCGCGCGGCGTTTTCCGCCCAGACGCGGTTGCGGCGGTGCAGCTCCGCCTTGCTCTGCTCCTCGTGGCAGAAGACCTTGACGACCTTCTGGCCGTTGACCATCTCTTCGACATAGCCGTTGAGATCCGCCAGCGCCGTCTGCTGCGCCATGAAGTAGCCGCCGATGCGGCCGGTGAGCTTGCGCACGAACACGAGAATGAGCGCCATGACGGCGCACACGATCAGCGTCAGCCAGATGCTGATGTACAGCATGCAGAAAAACACTGCCGCAAGCGTGAACACAGACGATACGAGCTGCGCCATGGACTGCGCGATCATCTGGCGCAGCGTATCGGTATCGTTTGTGTACAGGCTCATGATGTCGCCGTGCGTATGCGTGTCAAAGTAGCGGATGGGCAGGCTCTGCATCTTCTCAAACATCTCGTCGCGGATGCGCTTGAGCGTGCCCTGCGCGATCGTGACCATGCGGCGGTTATACAGCCATGTGGCCAGCGTACCGACAAGATATACGCAGCCGATGGTGATCAGCGCACGGATCAGGCCGGAATAGTCCGGCGACGCTGTGCCGAGCATGGGCACGATATAGCCGTCGATCAGCTTTTGCAGGAACATGGACGAGGCCGCGCCTGCGACCGCGCTCAGCAGGATGCAGACCGTCACGAGCACGAGCGTGCCCTTATAGGCGCGCATATACGACAGCAGGCGCTTGAGCGTCCGGCTGTCAAATTTCGGGCGTTCACGCATCGTCCTCGCCTCCCTTCTGCTGGGACTCATAGACCTCGCGGTAAATTTCGCACGTGCGCAGCAGCTCATCGTGGCAGCCGACGGCGTCGATACGCCCGTCATCGAGCACGATGATACGGTCTGCATTCTGCACCGAGCTGATGCGCTGCGCGATGATGATCTTCGTCGTGTCGGGAATGTAGGTCGAGAGCGCCTGCTGAATCTGCGCATCCGTGCGCGTGTCGACGGCGCTCGTCGAGTCATCGAGAATGAGCACCTTCGGCTTTTTCAGCAGCGCGCGGGCGATGCACAGGCGCTGCTTCTGGCCGCCGGAGACGTTCGTGCCGCCCTGCTCGATATAGGTGTCATAGCCGTCCGGCATGGCGGAAATGAATTCATCCGCACACGCGAGCACGCAGGCGTGACGGAGCTCCTCGTCCGTGGCGTTTTCGTTGCCCCAGCGGAGGTTTTCCTTGATCGTTCCGGAAAACAACTCATTTTTCTGCAGCACCATGGCAACGGCGTTGCGCAGCGTCTCCAGATCATAATCGCGCACGTCCACGCCGCCGAGCGTCAGCCTGCCGCCGGTGACATCGTACAGACGCGGGATGAGCTGCACGAGCGAGGACTTGGACGCGCCCGTGCCGCCGATGACGCCGATCGTCTCGCCGGAACGGATGTGCAGATCAATGTCATCGAGCACCTTTTTGTCCGCCTTGGAGGCGTAGACAAAACTCACATGGTCAAAATCAATGGCGCCGTCGCGCACGGCCATGACCGGGTGCTCCGGATTTTGAATGTCCGTCTTTTCCTCGATCACCTCGGCGATGCGGCGCGCGGACGAGAGCGAGATCGTCAGCATGGCAAAGACCATGGACAGCATCATCAGGCTCGAGAGGATCTGCATGGCATAGGTGATGAGCGCAGTGAGGTTGCCGGTCGTCAGGCCGAGTGCCGGGTCATTGCCGCTGGCGATGATGGCCTTGGCACCGAGCCAGGAGATGATGATCATGCACGCGTAGATGCATGACTGCATCAGCGGCGCGTTGAGCGTGATGAGCCGCTCGCCCTTGGAAAAGTCCTTGTAAATGCGCTCGGAAATGGCGCCGAATTTGCGGATCTCGTGCTGTTCCTGATTAAAGGACTTCACGACACGGATACCGCGGACATTTTCCTGCACGACGTTATTGAGCTCGTCATATGTGCGGAAAACGCGCGTGAAGATCGGGAACACGCTGCGGATGATGAAAAACAGCGCCACGGCAAGGATCGGCAGAATGATGAGAAACGTCATGGAGATGTCACGGCTGATGCGGAACGACACGATCATGGAAAAGACCAGCATGACCGGTGAGCGGATCGCCATACGCATGAGCATCTGAAAGGCATTCTGCACGTTCGTGACATCCGTCGTCAGGCGTGTGACGATGGACGCAGTGGAAAACTTGTCGATGTTGGAAAATGCGAAGGTCTGCACGTTGTTGTACATATCTTCGCGCAGGTTTGCACCGAAACCAACGGACGCGCGCGCCGCGATGCGCGCAGCGAGCACGCCGGTCGCGAGCTGGAACGCCGCCAGCAGCAGCAAAAATGCACCGAACTTCCAGACCGCCGCCATACTGCCGCCCTCAATGCCGAAGTCAATGAGGTTGGACATATACAGCGGGATCACGATCTCGAACACGACCTCCAGCGCCGAGAGCAGCACCGTCACGAGCGCGGGGCCTTTGTTTTCCCGCAGGCTGCGGGACAAGGTATGAAGCATGGATTTCCTCCTTCCTGGATCACGGGCCTGTCAGCCGAGATCGGCATAGATCGTGCGCAGCGCCGATTCCAGCGCCGCGATCTGTTCCGGCGTCAGCGAGCGCAGCATCTGCTGCTCCGTAGCCTGGATCGTGGCGTGCATATCCTGCGCGACCGCGGCAGCGCGCTCCGTCTGGCTGACGATCTTGCTGCGTTTGTCCGCCGGATCAAGCCGGCAGCGCACGAAGCCATTTTGCTCCATGCGGTTGATGATGCCCGCCACCGTCGGGTGCGACACCTGCAGAAAGCCCTCGATCTCCTTTTGCGTCGCCTGACCGCCGCTGCGGTCCAGATAGCCCAGCACGCGGCTTTGCGTCAGCGTCAGCCCCTGCTGCGCGAGATCGGCATCTGCCCGCATTTTGATCTTATCCGTAATCATTTTTAATAGACATCCGATTTGAAATTGCTCCATGATACACCTCCAATGTGTAGCACGCTACGCATTATAGCGATAATATTTTTTATCGTCAAGAGGCGTCACAAATTGTTTACATGCGAAAAAAGCCCGCCTGCCGAAGCAGACGGGCTGTACAGAAAAAGATTACAGGTGCTGGTCGCGGTCGATCTTGTCGTAGTGCTTGAGCAGGATACCCTCCATGACGGAAGTCAGCTTCATGTCCAGGTTCCAGAAATAGATGACAAACGTGACCACGAACGCGCCGAGTGCACCGAACGACACGCCCAGCAGGGCCTTGAGCAGCTTGCATTTCAAATTGTTCATGTTCGATCTCCTCTCTGATTACCAGGACTTCTCGTCCTTCAGGATCTCCAGGCTCGGATCCACAGGCTCTTCCTGCATGACGGTGCGCATATAGTCATTGACCTGCTGACGCACGCCCTGCCGCGAGATGACACGCGGGTCGAACAGATCATGCGTGACCCAGACGAGGTGGATGCCGTGCTCGCGGGCGCGCTCTTCAAACAGACCGTGCATGCCGTCGAGTGCCTTGCAGCTCATGTGCTCCCAGAGAATAACCATGTCGGCATTGAACTGCTCGCAGAACTCCCACAGCTCATCAAGCAGCACCTTGTAGCCGCCGTGCGTGCGGTTGCGCATGATCATGTTTTCGGTCAGCCATGCCATATCGTAATACGCCTGCTCACGGTTTTCGGGCGTGTCAGTCGTGGCGAGCTCGCGTGTCGAGACCATGGAGAGCATATCCGTCAGCGGCACGATGCCCCAGCAGTTGAGCAGCCAGACGAGGAAGTCCATATAAAAGTGCGATTGCACGCCCCAGACGATGGCGCGGTGGCGGTACTCGTTGGCGGCCTTCTTCTGCTTGCGGTAGGCACGCTCGGCGAGCTGGGTGATCTTGCGGTCAACCTCGCGGAATGCGGGCACTTTGCCGCAGATGGCCATGTAGTTTGTCTCCGTGTACAGCGCGAGGTTGGAGCCAAAGACCTGCGGATAGTCGGTCTTGTTCATCTCCAGCCACTCGAGGCGGCACTTGGTGGCGTAGTTCACGCGCTCGGCGCACTCGAAGTACGCCTTCCAGTCCCACTTCTCACCGGTGTGCTCCTCGATGAAGGCGATGGCATTTTTGATCTCCTGCGCGGCGTAATCCTGCACGTCGTCCTCGCGGTGGCGCAGGGGCGCTGCCAGCTGGAACACCGGAATGCCGTCCTCGAGCTCGAGGCGCTTGGAAATAACGCCGTTTCCGAGCAGGGAGCCGTCGCACGTCGTGTTGCACTGCACGGCGCACGCGCCGAGCACCGGCGCGTCGTCGTCGATGGACACGCCGGCTTCCGCCTCCGGCATCGGGCAGACATCGCCCGCGAGGCCGTACTCCTGCGCGACGTCGATATAATGCTCGGCGGCGTGCTGGTTGAGCAGCACGGAGACATAGGTCGACGGCGTCTCACGGCTCAGGCCCTTGAGCGTCGGGAAGCCCATCATGACGGCGGTCATCTCGTTTTCGTCCACGAGCACGACCTTGTCGGAGAATTTCTTGTCCTTGCCGATGCGGCGGTCGCCGCGGAAGAGACCGTCAAGCAGCTTTGCGACGTCCTCGATTATGAGGTCCTGCTCCAGATGGCAGATGCGCAGATGCTCGCCGCGCAGACCCTGCGTATGACGGTCGACCATCATGGGGACGGCGAGGTAGTTTGCCATCCAGCGGTAGCGGAACATGGCCTTGATGTTTCTCGGCTTCGAGACCATCTTTGCCATGGTGATCCAGTTGTGGAGCCAGCGGGAGTAATCATAGAGCGTGTCCACCAGACCGCGCCACTCGCGGCGGTTCCTGACCTTGCCCTCAGTGTAGAATTTGCCGAAATTCTCGCAGCCTATTCTCTTATTGCTCATCACTTGTCCCCTCCCTGGATCTTCTTTATCTCGATGCTCTCAACGAAGGCCTGCACGCGGGTGCGCATCTGGCCGGAGGTAGAGATGTTGTACGGGCGGTCAACGGACAGCACGGGGTAGCCGTAATCGTCATGCAGGATGTGCGAACCCATCATGCGCTCGTAAGCCCACGGGTCGCAGAACTTTATCTGTTCGTAGATGATGCCGTCAGCGGCGTATTCCTTTGCAAGCGCGTTGACGTACTCGCGGCGGCCGGTCATCTTGGCGGTGTTCATGTAACGGGGACATTGTCCACGGTACATATACTGGCGGCAGATCTGCGTCAGCGCGTCTTCGTCGTCGGTCAGCTCTATGGGGTTTCTGCCGGGGAGCGAGCCGTAGCAGAAACGGTCGGCACAGACATATGCGCCGGTATCCTCGATGAGCTTGATAAAGTCGGTATCATCGACCTCGGAGCCGACTACCAGCACGCGGGCGCGGTAGCCCTTTTCGTCCGGCTCGCGGGTCTTGAGCTCTTCCAGCGTCTCTTCGAGCTTGTCGATAAGCAGGTACTTGGGGGCGACGTAGGTCGCCAGCGTGATGACGTGGAACTCGTAGCCGGTGATGTTCGGGTTCTCGCTCTTGCGGAAATCGCCGATCTCGGTGATGATGCGGCTGATCTCGTTGTGATCCTCAATGGCCTTGCGCATTGCGGCGTCGGACACGTCCACGCCAAAGCGGTTCTTGAGCTCATCGACGACCTTGAGCTTGAGCTGAGCCTTGTAGTAGTCGAGGTTGGTCTTGTCGCCCTTCATGGGAGGGTCGATCTGAGTGACGAAGAAGCGGGGGTTCTTTACGGGGTTGATGAGGAAGAAGTGCTCTTCCATACGCTCCATGGTGGCGCAGGATTCGGCGCCGAGCAGCGCGTCGAGGTAGTTGTAGCCGCCCTCGATGGCGCGCTCGAGAATGGAGCGGGCGTAGGGACATGTACGGGTGGTCATGTAGTAGCTTGCGAGGTCGGTAGACGTGCAGCGTGGCGCGCGCAGGCGGCTTGAGAAGCAGCCGGGCAGATTCAGCAGAACCTCAGGGACGTAATAGCAGTTGTATCCCAGTGCGTACATTCCTTCTTCGACCGCCTTCGTGACAAGCTCGTTCTGAGCGTCCTGAAGGAGGTTTTCAAAGTAGATAAGATGCTTAAGGTCTTTCAAACAATACACCTCTTTTTCAAATTTACCACACGAAAAATTTTGATTCCGGGCATGGCATATCTGGGAAAATATTAACACAATTCCGCCCAAACGTCAAGGAAAAGCCGGAGATATGAGCAAGAAAGGCGATAGACAAAATGCATGTATTGTATAACTTGGGTAAAAATATGAACCCAGCCAGGACCGGACGGCCCTGGCTGGGTTTGAGTGATATAAACTTTATCTGCTTTATCTGCGCTTGCCCGCGACCTGATACATATCCTCGTCGGAGATGACGGCGGTCACATCCAGGTACCTGCCGAATATCCCCGCAAGCTGTTCGGCGGGCATCAGACCCATCGACACCTTGCTGGCGGAGCCGTGATGGTGCGCGTCGATCTTCTCGCGGCTCATGCCGTGCGCCACGGTGAGCACGCCGCCCTCGGCGAGCAGCCCCGACAGATGCGTTATCAGCCGCTCGGGGTCGGGGAAGTGGGGGAAGGCGTTGTAGACCACGATCGCGTCAAAGCCCTGCCCGACATCGGCAGTCTCGATGTCGCCGCAGATGAAGCGGACGCCGGTTCCGGCATATTTCCGCTCCGCAAGCTTTATCATCTCCGGCGAGATGTCGATGCCCGTGACATCCGCGCCGCGCCTGATGTAATCCGGTATCAGAACTCCGGTGCCGCAGGCCACGTCGAGAACGCGGCTGCCCTCTCTGACTCCGGCGTTGTCGAGGATGATGTTTATCTTCCGGTCGCTGCGTATCAGTTCCGCGTCCCAGCTTGGGGCGCAGCGGTCAAAGAATTCTATTACGTCGGCTTTATCTATCATGGCGCTCTCCGTATCACGCGAAGAAGGACGCGGTGTCGATCTTCTGGTAGCCGCCGAAGCTGGAGGGGCAGGCGAATATCTCGTCGGCAAGCTCCTTGCCGAGGAACGCGGAGGTGATCTCGTTGGCCTTTGCGGTGATGTCAACGTCGGCAAAGAGGTCGGGGTAGACGGACTTTGCGATGAACCAGGTGTTTATCAGCGCTATCTCATAGTTGGTGTAGTAGGCGTTGTAGGCCATCTCCAGATACACCTCGCCTGTCTGCCATGCCTTGCAGGAGTCGAACATGGTCGGGTTCTCCTGATACAGCGGCTTTATGTTCTTGACCGCCGCGGCGTCCATGACGATGATGTCCATATCCGCGCCGAGGGCGACGAACTTCTCCTCCTCTATGGGCTGCACGCCGTTCGCGCCGAGGTCGGTGACAACGTTGCGGATGTTTGCGACCTCAAAGGAGGCGTAGGTCTGGGAGGTCATGAGGTGGTTCGTGGTGCCCCAGTTGCCGAGACCGCAGACGTAAACGGCGGGCTTGTCCTCGTCGGCAATGCTGGCGGTGCGCTCGGCGATTTCGGCGGTCTCCGCCGCGATGAAGGATACGAGAGCTTCAGCCTTCTCTTCTTCGCCGAAGATCTGGCCGAGCAGGGTCATGCTCTGGCTGAACGCGTCGTCAAAAACGCCGTTCGGGCCTGCCTTGAGCGTCACAACGGGCACGCCGAGCTGCTCCTGAAGAGCGTCCTCTTTCTCAACGTCCTCGTACTCGGAGATGACGATGTCGGGATTGCAGGAGAGGATCTTCTCGGCCTCCGCCGCTTGAGCGTTGGGGCCGCCGACGCCGCAGGACGGGAGCGTGCTGAACACGTCGCCGTAGGCAAGCACATAGGGGCGCGCCACGGAATCAAACATCTTGGGGCGCTCCTCAAGCGTGAGGTTGTCGATATCCTCAACGCCGCAGAGCAACGAGACGTCGCCGATGTAGCTGTACATTCTGAGCGCGCCCGCGCCGATGCAGACGACGCGCGTGTAGCTGCCGGGGGTGACGGTCAGCTCGCGGCCTATCATGTCGGTGACGGTAATCTCCGAGGGCGCCTCGGACGGGGCGGCGCTCTCCTGCGCTTCGGACGGCTGGGGTGTATCCTGCGCGGGGGCGGACTGGCTGCCGCAGGCGCAGAGCGAGAACATCATGGCAAGCGCCAGCAGCAGTGCGGCAAAATTCTTAATTTTCATACTGTTTTCCTCCGAGTATTATTTTCTTCCCATCGTGTTCGATGATCTTTGAGTTGATGTCGAATATATCTTTTATTATTTCGGGGCATATCATGTCCTGACCGCCGGAGTATTTGACCCGGCCGTCCTTCAGGAAGAAGAACCGGTCGCCGAAGTAGAGCGCCTGATTCAGGTCGTGAAGGGAGCTCAGAATGGCGATGTTCCGACTGCGGGCGACTTTCTTGGCCTCCTCGATGATAAGCTCCTCGTTTGCGATGTCGAGGTTGCCGGTCGGCTCGTCGAACACGAGCATCTTCGGCTCCTGCGCCAGCGCGCGGGCAATGGCGATCTTCTGCTTCTCGCCGCCGGAGAGGTTTTCGGCGTTCCTGTCGGCAAAGCTCTCAAGCTTCATCTCGGCCATGATCCTGTCCACCACGTCGTAATCCTCCTTGCCCGCGCGGAGACCGAAGTACGATACCCTGCCCATCAGGATCGAGTCGTACACGGTGAGCGCGCCGAAGTGGATGTGCTGCGGGACGTAGGCGATGCGCCGCGCGCGGTCGCGCTTCGGCAGCTTCAGCAGATCCTCGCCGTCAAAGCGGATGGTGCCGCCGGACGGGGTGCCTATGCCAAGGATGTTTTTGAAAAGCGTGGTCTTGCCGGAGCCGTTCTTGCCGAGCAGTATACCGATCTCGCCGTCGCGCAGTTCGAGGTCGACCCCGTTGAGAACGGGCGCAGAGCGCCTGGAATAGCTGAAGCGCAGATCTTCTATTTTCAGCATACGCCGTCCTCCTTTTTCGAGAAGATGACCGCCACAAAGAAGGGCGCGCCGAGCAGCGAGGTTATTGCACCCACCGGCAGCGCGGAGCCGCTGCCCATGCTGCGCGACAGCGTATCCGCAAGCAGAAGCAGCAGGCTTCCGCAGAGCGCGGAGACGGGGATGGAGTAACGGTGATCCTGCCCGAGCAGCTTTTTCGTGACATGGGGACAGATCACGCCGACAAAGCCGATGACGCCGAGGAAGGACACGCACACCGCCGTGATGACGGAGGCGGCCAGCATCGACACGAAGCGCAGCGCGTCAACGTTGACGCCCATGCTCTTCGCGCTGGCGTCGCCGCTGAGAAGGACGTTGTAGCGCCATGAGAGCAGCGAGAAGATGATAAGCCCCGCCGCGACGGCGGCGAACATTATCGCATCCGTCCTGTAGGTCGCGCGGCCGAGGTCGCCGAAGTTCCAGATGACCGCGGCGGACAGACCGACGTCGGTCGCGTAAAACTGGAGTATCGTCGTCGCCGCTGTCCACACCGCGCCGACCGCGAGCCCCGCGAGCACGACGACGTTCGGCGAGAACGATCGCATCCGGCACAGGCCGAGGATCAGCAGGATCGAAAGCGTGGAGAAGATGAAGGCCATCAGCGAGGTGGCGTAGGGGTTTGCCCCAGCGGCGAAATTCGCGACGTTGTTCCCCGTGGAGAGGAAACCGCCGGAGAAGGCGATTATCGAGAGGTTCGCGCCGAACACCGCAGCGTTGGAGACACCGAGCGTCGAGGGCGACGCCATGGGGTTATTGAGGTTAGTCTGCATCACGAGGCCGGACGCGGAAAGCCCCGCCCCCGCGATCACCGCGGCGAGGACGCGCGGGATGCGGATGTTCCAGATGATGCGGTTGTTGGCGGAGCTGCCCTTTTTGGCGAGCGCGGCAAAGGCGTCACCGAGGGACATGTTCGACGAGCCGACAAACAGACACACGAACGCCATGACTATGACCGCGGCGAGCATTGCTGCGACCACGGTGTTTTTCCGGCTGCGCCGCTGCGGCGCGATGTCCTTTTTCATGTGTACACAGTTCTCCGATTGATGAGAGTGAGATGATTATATATGCTGTCCGAGAATTTTGTAAGCCCCCTAGGGGGATATTTTGTTATAAAACTTGACAAGCTAATATATGTTAGCTTATAATGCAGCTAACGCCTGTTAGCTAATGTGGCTGCGGGCGAATAGAAATGTCAGGAGGAACAAGCATGGAATACATATTGAGCAAAAAATACGACACGCCTGAGCTTCAGGCGCTGATAATGGGGCCGAATCCGGTTAAGCTTGAGGAGGAGCTGCTGCGCGGAAGCCGCATACCGGCGGGCGCAGTGGTCTGCGACCTTGGGAGCGGGACGGGGCTGACCTCGGTGTTCAT
>ERZ1108170.2004-NODE-2004-length-11378-cov-3.944626_pt1 | contig 11378 bp, 8 predicted proteins | sample MGYA00403705_ERZ1108170 | MGnify/ENA primary metagenome ERZ1108170 (study PRJEB35170, sample SAMEA104062422) | human gut metagenome | biome: human gut; feature: human-associated habitat; material: faeces | place: Denmark | collected 2012-06-15 ...
GGCTCCCCCGGCCGCCGAAGGCGGCCACTGTGCACACTCACTTTGAGCGTAAATCTCGCCTCCAGCGGCGCACCGCTGTATCGGCGGAAGGTATACCGTCAGCTGACGGTAAAAAGGATCTTTATTTATCCTTCGGCAGAAGGATGTTCAGAATGATCGCTACGAACGCTGCCGGAACAATACCGGAACCGCCGAAGATCAGCTGGATCGCCTGCGGGGCCTGCGCCAGAATAGACATATTCGCGCCCATGCCGTAGCCGACGCCGAGAGCGACCGAAACGATCGTCAGATTGCGCGGCGTCATTTCCTCCTTGGTGATCAGCTGGATACCGCTGATCACGATGGACGAGAACATCATGACCGCTGCGCCGCCGAGCACCGACTGCGGCATGATGGAAACGATCGCGCCGAGCTTCGGAATCAAGCCGCAGAGAATGAGGAAGATCGCACCGATGGACAGCGCACCGCGGTTGACGACCTTGGTCATGGTGACAAGGCCGACGTTCTGGCTGAACGAGGTGTTCGGGAGAACGCCGAACAGCGCCGCAAACGAGGAACCCAGACCGTCGCAGCTGACGCCGCCGGACAGCTCCCTGTCGGTCGCCTCGCGGCCCATGCCGCCCTCCATAACGCCCGAAATATCGCCTACCGTCTCAACAGCGGTAACGATGAACATAACGAGGACCGGCAGGATCGCACGCAGATCAAAGACCGGCTTTACCGGGATGAGCTTGGGTACCGAGAACCAGCCCGCCTGTGCGACCTTGTCCCAGTTCAGCACCCACGCCTTGGTGAACTCCACACCGTCCGCGTCGACTGCGGTCGTCGGGAGCACGAAGCCCATGATGATAGCCGCGATGTAGCCGGCAATAATACCGACAAAGATCGCAGACGAGCCGAGGAAGCCCGAGCAGCCGTGCTTGACCACGAGGATCACCACGAGTACGAAAAGTGCGAGCAGCAGATTTTCCATCGAGCCGAAGTCCTTCGCGGAGTTGCCGCCGCCGAAGGAATTGATGCCGACCGAGATCAGCGACAGGCCGATGCTCAGAACGACCGTGCCGGTGACGACCGCCGGGAAAAACCGGCGCAGCGGCTTGAGAAAGAAGCCGAGCACGGTTTCAAACAGACCGCCGAGAATGGACGCGCCCATGATCGCGCCGTAGGCGATCACGCCGCCGCCCATCGTCGCCGCAACGCTGTTGAACACGCCGATAAAGCCCGAGCTCGTGCCCATGATGATCGGAACCTTGCCGCCGATCGGGCCGATGGCGAACAGCTGAACGAGCGTTACCACGCCCGCAACGAACATCGCGTTCTGAAGGACGCTGACCTGAAGATCCGCGAACTCGCCGCCTGCAATGCCGCACGCGCCCATGATGATGAGCAGCGGCGTGAGGTTGCCGACGAACATGGCGAAAACGTGCTGGAGTCCGAGCGGAATGGCTCGTGCCAGCGGCATTTTGGCGTAGAAATCGTGCGCCGCATCCATAGAAATAGTTTTATTCTGCATACCCACACTCCTTAAATTATTTCTCTTGCTGCGGCGTCCCCCCTGCCGCAGCGGCGGAACGCCATGATATGCAAATAAATTATAGCAAAAAGTTAACAATCTGTAAATGCGCCGAGCGCTATCTGACGAATTTTGTGCATTCAGCACAGTTTTTCGCCCTTTAAGCGCGGAAAACGGGACATCGCGCACTCTGGTCTCCTGCTCTATGATCCCCTTTATATAACAAAAGGCAGACCTTGCGGTCTGCCCAGTCTGTTGATAAAGTTTAGTTTCGCGACAGTCTTTTACTGGTGCCGGCGGGGGGACTCGAACCCCCAAGGTGTTTCCACCGGTTGATTTTGAGTCAACTGCGTGTACCATTTCGCCACGCCGGCATTATTATGGGTGCATCGATAATTATACCGTACTGCACCCATTTTTTCAAGTATTATTTACGCAAAAAACTTATCCCTGATGCCGAGCACAAAGATGACGAGCACGATGAGCGGCAGGATATAGCTCACATAGAAGCGAATGCCGTCGCGCACCTTGATGCCGCCGCCGTCGTTCGCCTCGTTCTGGAAATTCTTCCATCCCCAGCCATAGCGCGAGGTGCAGAACAGCAGATAGACGAGCGAGCCGAGCGGAAGCCACAGATTGGAAACCAGGAAATCCTCAAGATCGAGAACGTTCGAGCCCGGGCCGAACGGCTGAAAGCCGCTCCAGACATTGAAGCCGAGAACGCACGGCAGGGACAGCAGGATCATCAGAACGATGTTGATCGCCGCGGTCTTTTTGCGGCTCCAGCCGGTCAGATCCATGCAGCAGGACATGATGTTCTCGAAAACAGCGAGCACGGTAGAGAATGCCGCGAACGCCATGAATACAAAGAACAGACTGCCCCACAGACGGCCGCCTGCCATGTGGTTGAAGATGTTGGGCAGGGTGACGAAGATGAGGTTCGGACCGCTGTCCGGGGATACGTTAAACGCGAAGCACGCCGGGAAGATGATCAGACCGGCGGTGAAGGCGACAAAGGTGTCGAGCACAGCGACGTTGACCGCCTCTCCCATGAGCGCGCGTCCCTTGCCGATATAGCTGCCGAAGATCGCCATCGCGCCGATGCCGAGCGACAGGGTGAAGAACGCCTGATTCATCGCGCCCACGACCACGTTCGCCACGCCGGTCTCCGCCATGCGGCCGAAGTCCGGGATGAGGTAAAAGCGCAGACCCTCGCCCGAGCCCGGGGTGCGGATGCTGTTGACGGCGAGCACGACCATGATGGCGAGCAGCGCGATCATCATGACCTTGGTCACGCGCTCCAGACCGCCTTGAAGGCCGAACGAGTTGATGAGGAAGCCGATGACGACGACCGCGATCATGCAGCCCGCCATGACGCCCGGCCGGGACAGCATTTCACCGAACGCCGCGCCGACCTGCTCGGTCGTTGCTCCGACAAATCTGCCCGCTGCGGTCAGATAGAAATAGTGCAGCATCCAGCCGCAGACCGTCGTGTAGAACATCATCAGCAGATAGTTGCCGATCATCGCCAGATAACCGTGGATATGCCACCTGCTGCCCGGCTTTTCCAGCACCTGATAGGCGCGTACCGGGCTTTTCTGGCTGGCGCGGCCGACCGCGAACTCCATCGTCATGATCGGCAGACCGAGGATGAGCAGGAAGATTACATAGAACAGAACGAAGGCGCCGCCGCCGTACTGTCCGACCATCCACGGGAACTTCCATACGTTGCCGACGCCGATGGCGCAGCCTGCGCTGAGCAGAATAAAGCCCAGACGCGAACCGAGTCTTTCTCTTTGCATTTGTTTTTAACCCCACTTATTACTACTTACTACTTTTCTCTTTCACAGAACGCATCCTGCTGCGCTTCTCCGCTTTCCGCCGCAGCTTCCGCGCTTTTCTGTGCTTTTCTGATGAGTTTGCGCTTCTTTCGAAGCTCACGGAAGAACGTGCGCAGCTCGTCCGCACACTGCTCCTCCATAACGCCGGAAACGAGCTCCGGCTGATGATTGTACGGCAGCGAAAACAGATTGATCATCGAGCCGCACGAGCCGGCCTTCGGGTCGAATGCGCCGAAATAGACCGTTTTGATGCGGGCGTTGATGATCGCCCCGGCGCACATCGGACACGGCTCGAGCGTGACATACAGGTCGCACCGGTGCAGCCGCCAGCCGCCGAGCTTTTTGCAGGCCTTCTCGATGGCCTCGATCTCCGCGTGATGCAGCGCGTTTTTCTTTGTCTCGCGGCGGTTCCGGCCGCGTCCGACGATCTTTCCGTCGCAGACAACGACCGCGCCGACCGGGACCTCGCCCTCCGCCGCCGCCCTGTGCGCGAGCTTCAGCGCCGCCTTCATGTATTTTTCCTGTTCGGTCATCACGCCTGCCGTTACCGCATCTGTCTCTTGCGCGACAGATTGATCGTGCCGTCCTGCATGCTCGCGAGGTTCTCGAGACAGTTGCCCGTGCCGTAGGCGACGCACGAGACCGCCTCGTCCGCGACGCGCGTCGGGATGCCGGTCTTGGAGGCGACGAGCTTGTCGAAGCCCCAGATGAGCGAGCCGCCGCCGGTCATGACGATGCCGTTGGAGGAGATGTCGCCCGTCAGCTCGGGAGGCGTGCGCTCGAGCACGCTGTGAATGGCCTCGACGATAGCGGAGGAGACCTCCTCGAGCGCCTCGAGGATCTCAGACGAACTGAGCGTGAACGTGCGCGGCAGGCCGGTCATCAGGCAGCGGCCCTTGACCTCCATGATCTCCTCCTCGGTGCGCGGATAGACGCAGCCGATGGTCTTTTTGACCTGCTCCGCCGTGCGCTCACCGATGAGCGCGTTGTGCTTGCGGCGCACATATTTGATGATCGCCTCGTCGAACTTGTCGCCCGCGATCTTGATCGAGGTGGACTCGACGATGCCGCCGAGCGAGATGACCGCGATGTCGGTCGTGCCGCCGCCGATGTCTATGACCATGTGGCCGTCTGCCTTCGAGATATCAACACCCGCGCCCAGCGCGGTGGCGACGGCGGTCTCAAGCAGGTAGACTCTTCTGCCGCCCGCCTCTATCGCGGCGTCGATCATCGCGCGCTCCTCGACGCCGGTGATGCTGCTCGGCACGCAGACAAGAATTCTCGGCTTAAGAAGGCTGAAGCCCTGTACCTTGCGGATGAACTCCTTGATCATCAGCTCGGTCATCTCGTAGTCCGAAATGACGCCCTCGCGCAGCGGACGGATGGCGATGATGTTGTCCGGCGTGCGGCCGAGGGTCTCCTGCGCCTCCGTGCCGACCGCCACGAGCTTTCCCGTCACCTTGTTCACCGCGACGACGGACGGCTCGTTGAGCACGATGCCCTTGCCCTTCACATAAACGAGAACGGTCGCCGTGCCGAGATCAATGCCGATGTCGCTCGAAAAAAGAGAGAAGTTTCTCTTAAAAATATCAAGAAAAGAAGCCATGTTGCGTTTTTCATCCTTTTCATTATAAGCAGTACCTTTATTATACTCTATCCGGAACGTTTCTGGCAAGTCCTGGCGGTAAATTGTAGCCGTTTCGACTTTTTTCGTGCTCAGAGCAGTGCGATCTCCGGGGCGTCGGCCGCGCGTTCGCCGCGCAGTCTTGCCTTGAGAGCGCTGTACCGGCGGCCCTTCTGATTGTTCGCGACCATGTGGGAGACCGTCTCCGTGCTGCCCACGATGACGAGCAGCTGCTTCGCGCGCGTAATGCCGGTATAGAGGATATTTCTGGTGAGAAGGCGGCGCGGCAGGCCGTCGGACAGGGCGAAAACGACCGCGTCGAACTCACTGCCCTGCGATTTATGTACCGTGACCGCGTAGGCAAGCTCAAGCTCGCTCAGCATATCGAACGTGTAGGTCGCAAGGCGGTCATCGAAGCGCACGATCAGGCATTCCTGCTGCGGATAGATGCGCTCGAGCTCGCCCACGTCGCCGTTGAACACGCCCGTGCCGGTCTCGTCGCCGCCCTCGCGCTCCCAGACGATGTCGTAGTTGTTGCGCACCTGCATGACGCGGTCGCCCTCGCGGAAGATTATGTCGCCGAAGCGCTTTTCGCGCCTGTTCTCGCCTGGCGGGTTAAGCGCCTCCTGCAAACGGCGGTTGAGCGCAGCCGTGCCGCTGCCCTGCCGTCTGGCCGGGGACAGCACCTGAATCTGCGACGGCGAAAAGCCGTAGTGCGCCGGGAGGCGCTGTGAGCAGAGCTGCGCGACGGTCTCGATGACCGAGGCCGCGTCGCCGCGCTTCATGAAGAAAAAGTCGCCGTCCGCGCCTGACGGCGTGGGCATATGACCCTCGTTGACCGCGTGCGCATTCATGACGATGTCGGATTTCTGCGCCTGGCGGAAGATCTCGGTCAGCTGGATGGTCGGAACGCGCTGCGAGGCGATGATGTCGCGCAGGAAATTGCCCGGCCCGACCGGCGGCAGCTGGTCGGCGTCTCCGACGAGCACAAGCCGTGCGCCGTGCGGCAGCGCCTCGATGAGCGCCTGCATCAGCCGGATGTCGACCATGGACACCTCGTCCAGAATGACCGCGTCGCACTCGAGCGGATTGGTGACGGTGCGCGCGTAGACCGTGCGCCCGCCGGGCGCGAACCCGGCCTCGAGCAGGCGGTGGATGGTCTTTGCCTCCATGCCGGTGAGGTCGGACAGGCGCTTGGCCGCGCGTCCGGTCGGCGCGGCGAGCAGCGTATTCAGGCTGAGCGCCTCAAACACGCGCAGGATGCCGCTGACCGTGGTAGTCTTGCCGGTGCCCGGACCGCCGGTCAGAATGACAAGACCGTTCCGCGCCGCCGCCGCGATGGCCTGCTTCTGCTTTTCCGAATACGGGAACTCGCTGTCATCGAACAGGCCGTGCAGCAGGCTGTCTACGTCGAAATCATACTCGTAATTGCGCTCAGACATATCGCTCAGCATATGTGCGAGATAAGCCTCCGCGTCGTGCATATCGCGCAGATAGACCGCGTCGCGGCCTGCGATCTCCTCGCGGACGAGGATGCCCTTGTCAGCGAGGCGCAGGATGCCGGCGAGGATGCGGTCCTCATCGAACACGACGTCCTCGTCGCTCAGCAGGCGGATGACGGCGGTCGTCAGCTTGTCGAGCGGAATAAAGGTGTGGCCGTTTCCGAGGTTGAAGGTCAGTGTATAGACGATGCCTGCGTCCGTTCGGTCGTCGGACAGCATGGACAGGCCGAGCTCGATCGCCAGACCGTCCGCAAGACGGAAATCGACGTCATAATACGGGTCGCACAGCAGGTACGGGTTCTCCTTCAGGCTTTCGATGGCGCTGTCGTGAAACCGCTTGTACAGCAGCGCCGTGATCTCGATGGGGAGACCATGCTCGCTGAGGAAATCCATCAGCTCGCGCATCGCGCTCTGCTCGACATACTGCCGCGCGATCTCTTTGGCGCGGCGCGAGGTGATGCCCTTGATCTCGGTCAGCCGTTCCGGCTCGTTCAGCATCACATTGAAGGTATCCTCGCCGAATTTTTCGGCGATGCGTGCACCAAGGCGCGGCCCGATGCCGCGAATCAGGCCGGAGGACAGATAATCCGCGATGCCGCGGACGGTAGTCGGCAGGCGGCGTTCAAAGCGTTCGGCCGAAAACTGCTCGCCGTAGGACGGATGCATGACCCAGCATCCGACCATGGTCAGCTCCTCGCCCAGACCGATGCCCGGAAAAGTACCGGTAGCAGTGATCTCCGCACCCTCCTGCGACAAAAGGCGCAGCACGGCGTAACCGTTTTCCTCATTGCTGAAAACGATCTGCTCGACCGTGCCGCGCAGCTCTACATATTCTTTTTCGTCCACAAAGCACCGTCCTCTCCTGCTTTTTTTATTCCAGATACATGATATCCTGCCGCACCGCGAGAAATTTGGCGATATTCTGCCCCTGACCGCTGCCAAGCTCGACAAACGTGATGGCAGCGCCGGGCAGATACTGCCGCCGCACGCGGCAGGCCGCGCGGATGAGCTGTTCGCTCGCCGGATCGCAGCCGTCGCCGTACAGCGTCAGCTCCGCCGAGCCGTGCTGCCGGAGCATATGTGCGCAGATTCGCTCATAAACTACGTGCAGCACCGTATAAAATCCTACCGCCGCGAAAACAGCAAGCAGACTTTGCCAGAAAACCGACATGCTATCCCCTCCTGCACTCAGCCTATGCTGCGGGAGTGTGCTGTGTGCGCCGGGGACTGCGCACAATTTCATAGTATATAGTGTAGCACAAAACCGGCCTGATGTAAACAATTCGACAGAAAAAGCGACCGCAGACAGGAAACAAGCCACAGACTGTGGATAAATCTGCGGCTTGCCGGCGGAAGTTATGTTTCGTGCTCTCTGCACCATGCTGTGAGATCCTCGCTGTCGGTCCCGCACATCGGATGCGCGCGGCCGCAATCGCGCTCGTGCGGCGGCACGGCGATGCCCTCGGGCAGATCTCCCGTCTCGAACAGACGACGGCTGTCCGACGGAAGGTCTACGTCTCCCCTTGCGGCGACAGAAGGCTTGCTGCGCTCCATCCACTGAAACGACTTACGCGCCGCCTCGAAGCGGTTCACGTTCTCGTCATACGGCATCATTATTCATCACTCCTTCCCGGACAGCTTGCCCGGAAAAAAGGAGATTATGCAGACAGACGTAAAAAGGCTCCCATGCCGAAGCATGGGAGCCTTGTCAGCAGTAAAGTAATGCTAAAGCTTAAATTAAGCGTTGATAGCAGTTACGACGCCGGAACCTACGGTGCGGCCACCCTCACGGATAGCGAAACGCAGGCCTTCCTCGATAGCGATCGGGGTGATCAGCTCAACGTCCATCTCAACGTTGTCGCCCGGCATGCACATCTCAGTGCCTTCCGGCAGAGTGATAACGCCAGTAACGTCGGTGGTACGGAAGTAGAACTGCGGACGGTAGTTGTTGAAGAACGGAGTATGACGGCCGCCCTCTTCCTTCTTCAGAACGTAAACCTGACCGTGGAACTTGGTGTGCGGGTGGATAGAACCCGGCTTAGCCAGAACCTGGCCACGCTCAACCTCGTTCTTCTGGATACCACGGAGCAGAGCGCCGATGTTGTCGCCTGCTTCAGCGTAGTCGAGCAGCTTGCGGAACATCTCGATGCCGGTAACGACGGTCTTGCGCGGAGCGTCCATCAGACCAACGATCTCAACTTCCTCGCCCATCTTCAGCACGCCACGCTCTACACGGCCGGTAGCTACGGTACCACGACCGGTGATGGAGAATACGTCCTCGACCGGCATGATGAACGGCTTGTCAGCAGCGCGGTCCGGGGTCGGGATATAGGTGTCAACAGCGTCCATCAGCTCGTGGATGCACTTGTACTCCGGAGCGTTCGGATCCTTGGACTCGCAGGTCAGAACGTTCAGAGCGGAACCACGGATAACCGGTACGTCGTCGCCCGGGAAGTCGTAAGAGCTCAGCAGCTCACGGATCTCCATCTCAACGAGATCGAGCAGCTCCGGATCGTCAACCTGGTCAGCCTTGTTCATGAATACAACGATATACGGTACGCCTACCTGACGGGACAGCAGGATGTGCTCGCGGGTCTGCGGCATCGGGCCGTCAGCTGCGGATACAACCAGGATAGCGCCGTCCATCTGAGCAGCACCGGTGATCATGTTCTTGACGTAGTCAGCATGGCCCGGGCAGTCAACGTGAGCGTAGTGACGGTTAGCGGTGTGATACTCAACGTGAGCGGTGTTGATGGTAATGCCGCGCTCCTTCTCCTCCGGTGCCTTGTCGATGGAGTCGTATGCCTGATACTCAGCATCGCCCTCGAGAGCCAGAACCTTGGTGATTGCAGCGGTCAGAGTGGTCTTGCCGTGGTCAACGTGGCCGATAGTGCCGATGTTAACGTGCGGCAGAGAACGGTCAAATTTTTCCTTTGCCATTGTGGATTTCCTCCTCGTAAAATGAAATCTAAGTCACGATAAACTTATTCTACTTCAAATTGCATGAAAATGCAATAGGCAGAGCAGATATTTTAGTCGTTGTTTTTGGTGCGCGAGTCGATGATCTTCTCCTGAATGCTCTTCGGCACTTCAGTGTAGTGGCTCGGCTGCATGGTGTACTGGCCACGGCCCTGCGTACGGGAACGCAGAGTGGTAGCGTAACCAAACATCTCGCTCAGCGGTACAGCAGCGGAGATCGCCTGTACGCCGCCGCGCGGCTCCATGCCCTGGATCTGGCCGCGGCGGGAGTTCAGGTCGCCGATAACGTCGCCCATGTACTCTTCCGGAACCAGAACGTCTACCTGCATGATCGGCTCCATCAGAACCGGGTCAGCCTTCTTCATCGCTTCCTTGAACGCCATAGAACCGGCGATCTTGAACGCCATCTCAGAAGAGTCGACTTCGTGGTAAGAACCATCATACAGAGTAACCTTGACGTCAACTACCGGGTAGCCTGCGAGGATACCAGCCTGCATAGCGCCCTGGATACCCTGGTTAACCGGCTCGATATATTCCTTCGGGATCGCACCGCCGACGATCTTGTTGATGAACTCGTAGCCCTTGCCGGACTCGTTCGGCTCAACGATGATCTTAACGTGGCCGTACTGACCCTTACCACCGGACTGACGAGCGTACTTCTGGTCGACGTCAGCGGAGCGGCGGATGGTCTCCTTGTAAGCAACCTGAGGAGAACCTACGTTAGCCTCTACCTTGAACTCGCGCAGCAGACGGTCAACGATGATCTCCAGATGAAGCTCACCCATACCAGCGATGATTGTCTGACCTGTTTCCTGATCAGTATGAGCACGGAATGTAGGATCCTCTTCTGCAAGTTTTGCAAGAGCCTCACCCATCTTACCCTGTCCAGCTTTTGTTTTCGGCTCAATAGCAAGCTCGATAACCGGCTCTGGGAATTCCATGGACTCTAAGATTACAGGATGCTGCTCATCACAGATGGTATCACCTGTTGTTGTGAACTTAAATCCAACTGCAGCTGCAATATCACCGGAGTAAACTCTGTCGAGCTCCTGTCTCTTGTTTGCATGCATCTGAAGGATACGTCCAACACGCTCTTTTTTATCTTTTGTTGCATTGAGAACGTAAGAACCTGCTGCCATGCTACCGGAGTATACACGGAAGAAAGCAAGTTTTCCTACGAATGGGTCAGCCATAATCTTGAATGCTAAAGCTGAGAAAGGCTCTTCATCAGATGAATGTCTCTCTACTTCATTTCCATCCAGATCCACACCCTTGATTGAAGGGATGTCTGTTGGAGCCGGCATGTACTCGATAATTGCATCAAGAAGCTTCTGAACACCTTTGTTTCTGTAAGCAGAACCACAGCAAACAGGTACAGCTGTACATTCACAGGTAGCTTTTCTCAATACTTTTTTCATTTCGTCTATGGATGGTTCTTCACCCTCAAGGTACATCATCATTAAGTCATCATCTAACTCGCAGATTTTCTCGATCAACTCAGAACGATACAGTTCTGCGTCATCTTTCATATCACCTAAATCATCGGTAACAGTGATGTTATCACCCTTATCGTCGTTGTAGATGTATGCTTTCATCTCAAATAAGTCAATGATTCCTTTGAAATCATCCTCTTTACCGATTGGTAACTGAAGAACGATTGCATTTTTTCCTAATCTTGTACGGATCTGATCAACAGCACCGTAGAAGTTTGCACCTAAGATATCCATCTTATTGATGAATGCCATACGCGGTACATTATAGGTATCAGCCTGACGCCATACGTTCTCGGACTGAGGCTCAACACCACCCTTTGCACAGAAGACGCCGACAGCGCCGTCAAGTACACGGAGTGAACGCTCAACCTCTACGGTGAAGTCTACGTGTCCTGGCGTATCAATGATGTTGATACGATGTTCCAG
>ERZ1108170.2006-NODE-2006-length-11375-cov-9.900795_pt1 | contig 11375 bp, 9 predicted proteins | sample MGYA00403705_ERZ1108170 | MGnify/ENA primary metagenome ERZ1108170 (study PRJEB35170, sample SAMEA104062422) | human gut metagenome | biome: human gut; feature: human-associated habitat; material: faeces | place: Denmark | collected 2012-06-15 ...
TCTCGGCGATGGAAGCGCCGTCGTTGCGCTCGCTCATCATGCCGGAGAAGTAGTCATGGACACCGCCCGCAAAGATTGTGCCGAAGGTGATCCACAGGAAGACCACCGGCCCCCACAGAGCGCCCTGCATGGCGCCGAAGATGGGACCGAGGCCCGCGATGTTCAGCAGCTGGACGAGGAACAATTTCCACTGCGGCATCACGACATAGTCCACGCCGTCGTTGATGCGCACAGCCGGAGTTTCGCGGTCGTCCGGGCCGAAGGTGTTGTCCACGATCTTACCGTAGACGAAGTAGCCCACGATCAAGAGCGCCAGACAGAGCAAGAAACTGATCATACCAGAAACCTCCTTTTTTCGGTGCTGTCCGCGGCCCCATTCCGCCGCCGGGCAGCTCCCGATCTCTGGCCTCATGGTAACATATTTTTCATCATCTGCACAATATTTTTCCAGCATAGGGGTATATCGTATCCGATATACCCGCTAAGGATTTTTACCGTTGTCCAGTCTGTTTTTTGTCGAAAAACCAGCAAAAAAGAAACGAAACCGAATTTTCGGCTTCGTTTCTTTGCCACATTTCTCTATTTTTGTCAATTCCGGAGCCAAAACTTTAGCCGCTTCTTTGCCGGCGGCTGCTCATTTCACGGTCTGGGCCGCCTGTTTGTGGAGCAGATCGACAAATGCCTGCTCCTCCGCCCGCAGGCCGCCCTTGTCCGGATAGACCAGGACATCCCGCATCTGCTGGCGCTGGGCTGGGCATTTTTTCAGCACCAGATGGTACTGTTCCAGCGCCTTGCGGGGCATGGGCGACGCCCACATATACGCAGACGGGAGCCGCTGCAAGATCGAAAACTGGCTGCACCGCTCATACACATGGATGCGCCGGGCTTGGTTCACATGCCAGCGCACACCGTCGCCGCCCTCCTCGCCGGGCAGCTGAAAGTCGTCGTGCAGGATCTCCATATACTGGTTCAGTTCGGTCAGGTCGCGCACCTCGTGCCGGGCCAGCGGGCCGTCCCGGTTGGTGAGCAGCTGATATTCAAAGTCCATCACCGGCTCCATCTTCAGCCCCCGCCGGGCGCAGTAGTGAGTGTAGTGCTCATCGTCCTCCACCGCATAGCGCAGCAGCGCCAGGTGATAGCCCCGCCGCAGCACGAAATCCAGCGCCTCCATCGAGCCGCCCTCCCGGATGTGGATGTGCACCCGCTCCAGATGCACCGCCTGTTCCAGATAATCCACCGCCGCATAGGACGCATAGGTCGCATGGGGCAGCATCACCCGCAGCTCCGCGCAGCGCTCCTGCTCTTCCTCGACGCTCCGGCTCAGGCGGTCCACATCTTCCAGCACCCGCTCGGCCTGCTCGATGAACCGCCGCCCCTGCTCGGTGGGGATCATGCCGGTGGAGGAGCGCTCAAAGATGCGGATGTGATACTCCTCTTCCAGATTTTTCAGCGCCTTGCTGATGTTGGGCTGGGCCGCATACAGCTTCTTTGCCGCAGCGCTCACCGACCCCCACTGCATGATGGCGACCAGATAGCGCAATTCTGTAATGTTCAAGCTCTTCTCTCCTTTTGGCGTCGTGTGGAACCATTTTGTCCTATTGTATCAGCCCCGGCGCCGGGCTGTCAAGTTGACGGCAGCGCATCGGGGCTTTATAATAAGAATACCACGTTCTCCCCTGCCGGGAGAATCATCTGTAAAACGAGAACATTATATTTTTCGAGGAAGATCGTATGACATACCGCGTTTTGCGCATCGACGAGCAGCTGTACGGCTGCGAGGAGCTGCCGGAAGGGCAGCCCGTCTGCTGCGATGTCTTATTGGAGGACGAGACCGGCGAGCGCCGGGTCATCGCCTACCCGGACGCTGAGCTGGCCCGCCTTGACATCGACGAGGGCGACACCGTCCAGCTCGACCACCATACCCTCATCAAACTCTGAAGGAGCCTCTATGCACAACTTATATTTTACCCGCCACGGCGAGACCGTCTGGAACGTTGAAAACAAGATCTGCGGCATGACCGACAGCCCGCTGACCGCCCGCGGCCGGGCGCAGGCCGCTGCGCTGGGGGCCCATGTCCGGGACAGCGGGGTCCACATTGACGAGATCCTGTATTCTCCCCTGTCCCGCGCTGCCGACACCGCTCTGGCCATCGCCGAGGCCACCGGCATCCCGGCCCGCCCGGAACCCCGCCTGCGGGAGCAGTGTTTTGGCCGCTACGAGGGGACGCCCCGCGATGGGGCCGAGTTCAAAGTCTCCAAGACCCACTTTGCCGACCGCTACTCCGGCGGCGAGAGTATGCTGCAATTGGCCCAGCGTATCTACGACCTGCTGGACGAGCTGCGGGCCGACGAAGGCAAGACCTATCTCCTCGTCGCCCACAACGGCATCGCCCGCGTGGTGCGGTCTTACTTTTACGACATGACCAACGAGGAGTATGCCGCCTTCGGCATCCGAAACTGCGAGTTCGTCGAGTATACATTTGCATGACAACGAAAGCCGCCGGTTGCCCCGGCGGCTTTCGTTGTCCTAGCGCGTCACACATGACGGTAATGGAATTTCTGATCTTTGGTCACGAACATATACACGCTCACCCCCAGCGCGGCAAGCTCGGCGGCCGTGACGGCCAGCCAGATGCCATCCATCCCCATGAGCGCCGGCAGTGCGAAGACCGCCGCCACCTGAAACAACAGGGTGCGCAGAAAAGAGATGAGGGCGCTCGTCACACCGTCGCCCAGCGCGGTAAAGAAGGACGACGCATAGACGTTGAAGCCCATGATGAGGAAGCTCAGCGCATAGAGCCGGAAGGCATGGGTGGTCAGTGTTAGCAGCCCGGCATCGTAGCCCACAAAGATGCGGGCCACATGCGGGATGAGGAACATCGAACCGATGGTCATGACGACAGCCACCACGCCGATGAGACGGAAGCTCATGGAATAAAGGTTGTGGACCTCCCGGTGATTGCGGGCACCGTAGTGGTAGCTGACGATGGGGGCGCTGCCGACGGCATAACCCACGAAGACGGCCACAAAGAGGAAGGCCGCATACATGATGACACCGTAGGCCGCCACGCCGTCCTCGCCCGCAAAGCGGAGGAGCTGGTAGTTGTAGAGGATGTTGACCAGCGACATGGAGAGGTTGGTCATCAGCTCCGACGAGCCGTTGATGCAGGCATTCCGCAGAACGCGGCCATGGAACTTCGTCCGGCTCAGGTGCAGGCGGCTGGTGTTGTTCCGGTCCAGGAAATAGAATACCGGCAGCAGGCCGCCGACGATCTGGCTGAGGAAGGTCGCGACAGCGGCACCCTCAACGCCCCAGCGGAGCACCCCCACCAGCACAACATCCAGCACCATATTGGTGCAGCCCGCACCCACGGTGAAAGCGAAGCCCAGGTGGGGCTTTTCGGCCGTGACGAAGAAGCTCTGGAACATGTTCTGCAAGATAAAGGTCGGCAGGCTGACCAGCAGGATGCGGCCATACCGCAGCGCATAGTCCAGCATCTCCCCCTTTGCGCCCAGCAGCTCCGCCACCGGCTCAATGATGACCAGACCAACGGCGCTGAACACGATGCCCGCCGCAAGGGCCGAACTGAGGAAGAGGCTGAAAAGTTCGTCCGCCTTTTTTCCGTTGCCCTCGCCCAGCGTGATGCCCACGATGGCGCTGCCGCCGGTGCCCAGCATAAAGCCGACGCTGCCGATGAGCATGGGCAGCGGCATGATGAGGTTGACCGCCGCAAAGGCCGTCTTGCCCACGAAGTTCGAGACGCACAGGCCGTCCACGATGCCGTAGATGGAGGTGAACAGCATGGTGCCGATGCAGGGCAGCACGAACCGGATCAGCCGGGAACAGGTAAAGTGATCGGACAATTGGATGGGGTGCTTTGGCATAAATTCTCCTTTGATCATTTTCCGCAGATAACGATAGCCTTCCACCCAAAGCGACACATCATCCGCTTCCGGATGGACTTTCCTCCAATGACTGGAATATTCTTGCACAGACGGAAACACCGCTTTTCTGCCGCAGCATGGGCCAGGCTGCGGGCCTCGCCCTGCTCAAAATCCAGACAGCATGTATCGCCGTTCCGCACCGCATAGATTCGGGGCTGCAGCCCGGCCCGCTGGTTTTGCTCCACCACTTCGTAGTAGCAATATTCCCGCAGGTGCAGTCCCTTGGCTTCCCGTTCCTTTGGCGCTGCCAGCTTGGTGATGTCGTGGGGTCCCATTCCTCTGCTGGGAGTCACGGTCACCAAAAGCCCCTCCGGTGAAAGTTTTTTCGCGATCTGCCGAAGGGTCTCCTCCATTTCATCTTCCGGGAGATGTTCCATCACATCGTTCCAGTAAAACAGGTCCACGCTGCCGTCCTTCAGCTCTCCCAGCGCAGCATACAGGGTCTTTTCAATGCAGCAGGAAGAAAGTTCCCCCAGAAGCTGGCGATCCAGACACACATCGCATCCGCTCACATGTACCCCTCCGAACTGATGCACAGCCCGGAGGATATACCCGGTGCCCACGCCCGCTTCAAAGAAGTTGATCTCCGGCTTTTTTGTGTGCAGATACCGGATGAGCTGGTCCAGCAAGTCCACGAAGCTCTCGCCCGCCCCATAAGCCGCCACGCTCTGGCCCTTCTGGCGGCTGCGAGCCTGAATCAGGCGGTCTACCATCTCGTAGCATTGCCGTGTGATCCGCTCCCGCTCTTCCGAAAACGGCGCAGCCTCTTTGATGGCAAGTGCTCCCGCCTGTTCCACAGCGTATTGCTGCGCCACCCACTCTGCATCGGGCTTTTCTTCCAGAGAGACATTCTGAAGGCAGCGTTCAAACGCTTCTTTTGCAGTTTCTTTCATATACGACCTCATGTTTTTTCATTTTTACATCATCCCGCCGGGGCGCCAGCCGGTGCAGTAGCGGGCATAATCGCGGTCGGCCTGCTTGACGTAGAGGACGAGTTCTTCCTTCCCCTCTTTGTTTTTCATCGTGCGGACCTTGGTGGGCAGGCTCTGGCGCTGGAGCAGCTCCAGTTCGTCGTTCAGCTCGTCCTCGTTGTCGAAGGTGTCGAGCCTGGTCCAGTGGGTGGCAAACAGCCAGAATTTTGCAAGGGTATCGCTCATGGTTCAGTCTCCTTCTCCGGCGCGGGCTGCGGGGCCGTCAGCCGGTAAAACGGCGCGATGGCGTTGGCGTCGCCATGGCGCACGATAGAATAGGTGATGTCGCAATAGGGCTGGATGGCGGTGCTCTTCTCGACGGTGGAGATGAGCAGGACCTGCAATTGCAGGCGGCGGAACAGCTCCATCATGGGGCGGATGCGGTCGCTGGTCATCTTGCTGAAGGCCTCATCCAGCAGGACCAGCCGGATGCTGTTCTCGCTTTTCTGATAAATTTGCAGCAGCGAAGCGCAGATGGCCACATAGAACGGGGCCTGATTCTCGCCGCCGGAGGAATCGCGGCTGACACGGGACAGATACGCCTGCTGGCCGGAGACCGTGTTCGTGACCTTGATGTCGTAGTCCAGATAGGTGCGGTAATCCACATAGTCGGACAGGGTGGCACCGGAGGTGCTGCGGCCCTCCTGCCGGGCGCGGGTGTTCTCATCCACGTCGGCCATGATCTTTTCCATCAGCTCATCCACCTGCCGCTCGTAGACGGGGTCGGCCGTGGCGGCGAGGTTGTCCAGCGAGTCGGTGTCGGTCATCTGCTGGTTGCCCTTGTCCACGATGACCTGATAGAACGCGGCCAGCTGCGGGTCACGGCTGGGTTCCAGCTCGAAGCGGTAGACCTCTTCGCCGTAGGTCAGCTGCTCCATCACCTTGTTCAGCTCCCGGAACTGGCGGCGGGCGTTGAAGATGTCGTCTTTCATCCGGAAGAGGATGTCTTTCCGGAAGCGGTCCTTGCAGTCGCGCTGGGCCTGGTCCAGGCGGGCGGCGTAGCGCTCCAGGTCGATGCGGACGAGGCTCTCGTGCTGGGCGCGGTACTGCTCGATGCCCGCAAGGCCCAGCGGATAATCGCAGACGTACCGCTCGTTGTACGCCTTCTGGGCCGGTTCCAGCGTGGCGGTGAGGTAGCTTTGCAGGGTGTCGTCCAGCTTGGTCTGCGCTTTTTCGGCCGCCTGGGCAGCGGCGCGGGCTGTGCGGCCCCCGGTCATGAGGCCCTTTTTGCGCTCCTGCGCCAGCGGCTCCAGCAGCGGATATTTTTCAAAGAAGGTCTGGGCCGCCCCGGCGCTCTGCTGCGCTGCGGCCACGGCCCGGCCCTGCTCTGCCGCGCAGGAAGCCAGCTGCTTTTCACAGACGCGGATATCGCCGCCTGCCTGTTCCACTGCTTTGCGGGCCGCTTCCCAGGCAGCTTCGCGGGTCTCCTCTTCCCGATACAGCTCCTGCAGCAGCGGGTTCTCCCGGCAGTCGGCCAGCTTCTGGGCCTGTGCCGCATAGTCGGCCTTGGCGGCAGCAAGGGCGTCCCGGCCTTCCCACAGCCCGGCCAGCGTTTCCAGTGCGCAGCCGCGCAGGATATTCTGGTACTGGTCGTAGGCCGTTTTTAGCGACCGTTCGGCCTGCACGGCCTCGCGGCGGCGTTCACCGAGAGCCGTCAGCTCCTCTTCCAGCGCACCGGCGCGGGCGCGGCGGGCGTCCAGACCGATATACCGCTGGGGTCGGCGCAGGCGTTCCAGCCGGAACGGATGGTGGCGCAGCAGGTCGCGGGTGGCGCTGTCCGGGAAGTGTTCCAGCGTGTCCGGCGTCTCGCAGCAGACGATGCGGCGGAGGATGGTGTCCGCATACTGTGCGGCCAGCGGGTTCTCGCTCTCCACCTGAGCGGCAAGGCTGTCAGCCGGGCGGCTCTCCGCGCGTCGGTTGGCGGTGCGGATGCCCGGCGTATCCAGCAGGCTGATGGGCCCGACCGTTTCGCCCAGCGCCACAAAGGCGCTCTTGGCGGCGGCGTAGTGGTTGGGCGGGACGAGGATATCGAACCGGCGGTCGCCGAGGCAGGCTTCCACGCAGTCCTGCCAGCTCTCGTCGGCCACGTTCAGCAGCTCACAGAAGATCTTTGCGTCCGGCGTCATGCCCCGGCTCTTCAGCTCGGCGTTGACGGCATCGCGGACTCTGGTGGCGGCATCGCCGTGGGGATAGACCCACTTGCCGCCCGAAACAGCGTCCAGCTCGGCGCGCTTTTCTTCCTGCGCGCGGGCCAGGTCGGCGGCGTTCTGCCGCGCGGCAAAATACTGCTCTTCCAGCGGTTTTTCGAGCCGGTCCAGCGCTTCGGTCAGCGCGGGCAGCTGTTCCGCGGTCAGAGCGACCGGCCAGAGCGCTTTTTCGACCCCGAAGCCGCTGCGGGCCAGCACCGTCAGCAGGTTCGTGACGGCATCCGCCGTCTGTTCCAGCGCCGCCACCTTCCGGGCGGCGGCATCCAGTGCGGTCTTCCTGCGGGCCAGTTCCTCGGTCATGGCGTCCAGCGCACGGCCCTCGCCGCTGGCCGAAGCTGCCCCATGGGCGGCCAGATAGGCCCGGCGGGCTTCGGCCTCGGCGTTCTTGGCCGCTTCATAGGCGGCGTTCCGCTCGGCCAGCTGGCGGCGTCCGGCGTCGAGATGCCCCTGCCAGACGGCGTCTTCTCCGGCGTCGGCCTCGGCGCGGGCCAGCAGGGCCGCGCCCCGGTTGACCAGGGCGTCCGTCTCTCTGGATGCGGCTTCCCGGCCGTATTCCACGATCTGTTCCAGCGCGGCGGCGCGGGTCTGCGCCTCGGCCAGCACGGCGTGGAGGTTTTCCAGCTCCACCCGATCGCCCTGCAGCGCGTCCAGATCCAGTTCCGGTTGGGGCAGGATGTATTGATACAGAAATTCCCGGAAGTTCGGGATCTCGTCCATGCTGGTGCCCATCTGGAACACTTCATTGAACTTTTTGCCCAGCGGGCTGGATGCGCGGCCGATGCCCAGCGCACGGCAGATGCGGTCCCGCGCCTCGCTGGGGCTGCGGGTATAGGAGAGCCGGCCCACGGCGGGCTTGAAATCCTCTCTGGCGCTGGGGGCCCCGGTGCGCGGGTCGAGAAAGGGCAGCTTTTCCAGCGTGATGCCGTCCTCGGAGATGTACCAGGTCTGGTCGCCGGGGTGGAGCTCCTGCATGGGGCCCTCGGACTCGACGCGCACCGCGATGACGAAGGGCGTCCGCTTGACGCTGTCCCAGAACTCAGCACCGATATAGGCCACCGTCCGGCCGGGGCGGCGGTAGGCGTTCTCGCCGCGCTGCTTGGCGTGGACGGAGCCTTGCAGGGTGCGGCCGCTCTTTTTATTGCCCAGGGCATTGAAATTGCGGTTGGTGGTCAGGCAGTAGCGGATGGCGTCCAGAATGGTGGTCTTGCCCACGGCGTTGACGCCGATCATATAGGTCAGGCGGGCACAGTCGAAGGTAACGTTCTCAAAGTTGTGCCAGTTGATGAGTTTCAGGCGTTTTAATTCGATCATTCTTCATCCTCCGCACTGGATTCGCCCTCCGGGCGTTCGTACAGGGCCAGCTCGTTCCGGGTGCGGCTGCTCTCGGCAGCGGCATCGGCGAGGTCGGCATCCGGCAGCGCCAGCAGCACGGTCGGGAAGACCTCGATGCGGCTGTCCAGCCCGGTCAGACGGCCCACGGGCCGGGCCAGATTGTACCGGCGCAGGGTGCGCAGCAGCTTTTCCAGCGTGAGCTGGTCCAGCCGCCGGGGCAGGTTCATTTTTTGCAGTTCGGCCTGCACTTCTTCCACCGTGACCAGAACCTGGTCTGCACTGGCCGAGAGGCTCTCCCGCTTTTGCAGGTAGAGCAGGCGCAGCACCAGCAGCAGGATGCTCTCGTATTTCAGCAGCCGGGCCTGGCTGCCCTCGTGCTCGTTGACGAGCGCCGCCGCCTGCAGCGGGGCCGGGTAGAGCAGGACCGCATAGCCCAGCGGCGCGAACACGGCCCGCACCTCGTTCAGGTGGTCCTGCACATAGAGATACTTCGACCGCTGGTCCTCCACACCGCCCAGCAGAAAGCAGTGGCTGAGCAGATAGTTTGCGGTCTCTTCCAGCAGTTTATTCGTTTCGGCCATGGGGTTCCTCCTTGCGGGGCATCAGGATAAATTCTTCGAACCGGAAGCCGCCCCGCTCGACCCACTTCCCGGTCCGTTCGATGTCATAGTCCCGCCGCGGCGACTGCGAGTAGGTGTGCAGGCCGATGATGCGGGCAAAGTCGCTGGGATATTCGTCGACCAGCGTGGACGCCGCCACCTGCCTGCGGGCGGCAAGGGCCTGCTGCGCCAGCAGGGCCACGTTCTCTTCGGTCACGGCCATCCGGGCGTATTCCAGCAGGAGCTGCTGCTCCTTTTGCAGCTGTTCCGGGTCCAGCGTTCCGGTCTCCACCGGCCTGAGCGGCACCTCGCTGCGGGGTGCGGCGGGCGGGTAGAGCGGCTTTTCGCCGAAGACCTGCACCGGGTAAAGGTGCAGATGCTTTGCCACCGGGCCGTCATCCGGTTCGAACAGCTGGTCCGGCGTCTTGATCTCCTCGGCATAGCGGCGGAGCAGTGCCGTGACGCTGCCCTGCGCCGAGCGGTCGCTCAGCAGCAGAAACTGCGCCCGCTGCACGGCACGCTTGCGGTAGCGGATGTGGCTGGCGTCGATCTGCTTCATCAGGCCGCTCATCTCTTCCAGCGCATCCCGCTGCTTCTGGATGAGGGCCCGCACCGCCGGGGCGGCCTCGTTCGGCGCACAGCGCTCCACGCGGGCATAATCCAGCGCCAGCTGCGGCAGATAGTTTGCCTCGCAGTCGTCCAGCCCCTCTTCGAGGTAGGCGCGGTAGTTGAACAGGTTGTCGCTGGTCTTGAACCGGTGGTACGCTGCCGCAACGACCTTTTCCTCGTACTGGTCGAACAGTTCCAGCACCTCCTGCGGGGTGCGGTTGCGGGTGAGCCGGTCGATGTAGTGGCCGATGGAGGCATTGAGCGCACGGAGCGACTTGTTCAGCGCTTCGAGGTCGGACGCGACCTCCCGCAGGACATTCTCGTAGGGGCTCTTCTCCTCCCCGATGCCCCGCAGCAGCTGCCAGGCCTTGTACAGCTTGCCGGTATAGGTGACGACGCGCGGGTTCAGGATCTCTTCCAGCGCTTCCAGCAGAGGCGTCACCTCCGGCACAAAGGCCAGCGAGGGTTCCTCCTCATAGCTGCCGGGCTGCTCTTCCAGCCAGCCGGTGCGCCGCAGCCGCAGCAGAAAGCCCAGCGCCAGCAGATGCGGGTCGCGGGTGGGCTGCTCGGCCTCGTCTCCGGCGTCGTCGGCGTCCAGCGCCAGCGGCTTTGCCAGCGCCGCAAAGTAATCCTCCGCGCGGGAGACGGCTTCGGCGCGGGAGATGCTGTAATCCGCCGTGTGGCGGCACTCCTCCCACAGCAGCAGGAGCAGCTCGGCATAAAACGCCCGGTTCGGCCCCGCCAGCGGGCGGAACAGACGCGGGGAGACCAGTTCAAACAGCTGCATCAAAAGATCCTTTCTTTCGCAAATTTCCGTCTCTATTGTACCACAAAAAACAGGCCCTCTCAACCGGTGGCCGGGCGCATCTTCCGGAAGGATCTGCACACGAGCCGCCGCAGGCTGTGAAAATTCGTCTCGAATTTACACAATTTCACCACGATTTTGTGTTATGCTTCTTATAAAGAAATGGAAAAGGCATCGCAGGCTGAACTCCCACTTAACACAATGCCCCCCGGAATGCAGGCTTCCGGGGGGCTTCGTGTTTGTTCGGGTCTTTACAGTTCCTGATATGCGCTCATCATGGCGGGGATGAACTGCTTTTTGCGGCTGACGACGCCGGGCAGGGTCCAGCTGCCGTCTTCGGCGGGCTGGGTCTCAAAGCCGTCCGACAGCACCTCGGCGGCATAGCGTCCTTCGCAGATGACGACGCTCTCCTCCTTGGGCACATCGGTCAGCAGCATATAGATATCCTCCACATTCTGCTTGTTGCGGGCCTCTTCGAGGTAGGGTTTGAGCAATTTTTCGGCGGCCAGCAGGTTCTTGCGGGTCATGTAGCTGCCCTGCGCCACGCCGAAGCGGATATCGCCGCACATGAAGACCTTGAAGTCCTGCAAAAAGACCTCTTCGGGGGTCTTGCCGTCCAGTTTTTCACCGGCTTCGAACATTTCGGTGGAAAACTCGTCGATGTCCACACCGGCGATCTTGGCCAGACGCTTGGCCGCCGCCACATCCACCGGGGTGCAGGTGGGGCTGCGGAAGACCAGCGTATCCGACAGGATGGCCGCCAGCAGCAGACCGGCGGTCTGGGCCGGGATCTCCACGCCGTTCTCGTCGTACATCTGGGTGATGATGGTTGCGGTGCAGCCCACCGGCTGATTGCGGAAGTAGACCGGGCCGCTGGTCTCCAGACTGCCGATGCGGTGGTGGTCGA
>ERZ1108170.2008-NODE-2008-length-11369-cov-4.171911_pt1 | contig 11369 bp, 12 predicted proteins | sample MGYA00403705_ERZ1108170 | MGnify/ENA primary metagenome ERZ1108170 (study PRJEB35170, sample SAMEA104062422) | human gut metagenome | biome: human gut; feature: human-associated habitat; material: faeces | place: Denmark | collected 2012-06-15 ...
TTTGGCGAGCACCGCGATAACTCGAGAAACTCGCAAAGCGTGTTTCTCGTAGTTGTCAGACATTTTGCCAGACATCCGTAAGAAGCTGACTTTGACCGCTTTGTATCTGCCGGTGTTTTATCGATATTCACCCATATAGAACAATGCAATCGTTCCAGGACCGGAATGTGCACCGATGGTTGAACCGACATAATTGATTAAGAAGCTGTCGATGCCAAAACGTTCTTTTACAAGATTTGCAACAAACTGTGCATCTTCTAAAGCATCACCATGGCTGATAAATACGATATCATTCTGGTCACGGTAGGAGCCCATCTGCTTTTCCATATTGTCAACCAGGGTAATCAGGGATTTTTTACGTCCACGAACCTTGGAAACCATAATAAGATGACCTTCATCATCTACATGAAGCACCGGCTTTAAGTTAATCATGGTACCAAGAACCGCAGCGGTTTTAGAAACACGTCCGCCTCTGTGAAGGTGGAACAAATCATCTACCGTAAAGTTATGTACCAGATGTAGTTTATTTTCCACCAGCCATTTTACGGTTTCTTCTAAAGTGGCACCATTTTCTTTCATCTGGACAGCTTTGTGAACCAGAAGTCCCTCGCCCATGGAAGCACAGAGAGAGTCTACGACAACGACTTTATGTGGAAAATTATCTTCTTCCATTTCACTTGCAGCAATTTTTGTACTGGAGTAGCTGCCGCTGAGTCCGCTGGAAAAGGCAATGTGAAGAATATCACAGTCATTTTCCGTGGCAATTTTTGTAAAGATTTCGCGGGCAGTTTCCGGGTTGACCTGAGAGGTGGTAGGCAGAGAGCCGGCGCGCATCTTTGCATAGAATTCTTTGACATCCATTGGATGTTCCCAGTCATAGGTTTTGCCGTCTATAGTATAAGTGAGTGACAGCATGCCAAGATTATGTTCTGCTACATAATCTGCCGGCAAATCTGCGGTAGTGTCGGTGGTAATAATAAATTTATTCATGTGTCCTCCTGTAGTTCTTATATAAAATTGTGGCATAAAATCATACCTTTTTTATTATAGCATAATGAAAAATGAAAATGTAAAATTTTTATAAAAATGAAAAAATATATTTACAAAAAAAGAAAAAGCAGGTATGATTAGAGCCATCTTATTTATCTTTTTTTATCCGGGAGTTTCCTCCCAAATATTCCAAACAGTGAAACGAAATTCAGTATGGAAAGGGGTTTTCTTATTTGAAAGAAATTTTTGAACAGTATGGTGGGGTAATTATAACAGTAGTTGCGATTGCAGCATTAGCAGCACTTGTGACAGCAATTATGGGAAATGGAACCAGTGGTCCCGTTTATGATGCATTTAAGAACTTAATTGATAACTTTGGAAATAACATCGGAACACCATAGGAGGGGATGACTTGGACAGACAGGAACTGGGTATCCGGATGGAGCCGGATTATTTTGGTCCCCTTTGGCGTTATGTCCGGAATGATAAGATTACAGATATTGACTATAACGGAAACCAGTTGTGGATTACAGATGTAGAAAATGAACGATATCTGATTCGAAGCCATGGCATTACAGAGAAGTTTGTAGAGCAGTTTTCCCATCGGATTGCCAATGAAGTGAGCAAGCCTTTTAACAAGAAAAATAATTTGTTGGAGGCGGAGACCGACACGCTGCGTATCAGTATTGTGCATGAATCTGTTGCCATATCCGGCAGGAGCATCTGCATCCGTAAATCAATGCCAATGCTGCGTATGCAGGTAAAAAAGATGGTGGAGGATGAGTATGTTGCTGTTCCGGTACTGGAATTGCTGACCAATTGTGTGGCTGCAAAAATGAATTTTGTCTTTTGCGGAGAACCGGGGGCGGGAAAGACAGAATGTGCAAAATTTTTCTCGCAGTTTATTCCGGCAGGAGAGCGTGTCATTACAATAGAGGATAATCCGGAATGGCATTACAGTCAGATTAATCCCGGAAAAGATTGTGTGGAACTGCGAATTAATCCGGATTTTGATTATACCAAAGCCATTAAGACATGTCTTAGACAGAATCCATCCTGGATTATGTTATCAGAGGCACGTTCTACGGAAGTAAAGTCTTTGTTGGAATGCTGGTCTACCGGAATCCGTGGATTTACCACGCTTCATACGGATGATGTGCGTAAAATTCCGGATCGTATTTTAAATATGATGGAGAGCCGTATGGATGCAGACCGCATGGAAAATGATGTATACAGCTATGTTGATGTTGGAATTCTGCTGCGGAAGAAAATGAGTGCAGAAGGAAAATTGTACCGTTATATAGACCAGGTCTGCTTCTTTGTAAGAGAAGAAGGAAGAAATGAAATACATATGCAGGTGGTGGATGGCAATCTTATGGTGAGAGAACTTCCCAAAGGGCTGATTGCGCGTATGAAGCGGCATGGAATTTCCGAGCCATTTGATAATCCGATGATACAACATCGTCTGGAAGGAGAAGAATATGAAAAAGAATGAGCGTTTCGTTGCCTATGGAGGCTGTTATGGATTATTGCTGCTGGCAGCATTTTTATTACAGCTTAAGTGGAAGGGATATATCTGCTGCAGTATTGTATTTGTTCTTGTTATGTGGCGTATGGATAAAGTGTTGAAGGAGGAGGGCCGGCAAAAGATACGTCTGCAGGAAGCAGAATTGTATATGGAGCAGATGCTGTATGCTTTTTTGTAGAATCCGAAAATCTTATCTGCACTGGAGACAGTTTGTGCATTGTTTGAACCGGGAGCCATGCGGAAACAGATAGAAACTGCCATCTTTCATTTACGAAAAGAATATGACAGCAATATGAAAGAAGAGTTAGATGCGATTGAGCAGCAGTATGAAAATCGCAGAATGAAAGAGATTCATGCGTATTTTCTGATGGTAGAACAGTATGGCGGAGCATATGAGACAACGGTGGAATTGCTTTTAGAGGATTTGCAGAAGTGGATGGAACGGGTCAGACTGCATCAGCAGGACTGTAAGAAATATCGAAGAAATGTATTCTTAGCGGTGGGTTTATCCATTCTGGTATGTGCAATAACGAATCATTTGCTGCCAAAAGATATTGAATTATCGCAACTTTTGGTTTGCCAGATTGCATCAATTCTTTTTCTGTCCTTGGATATGCTGATTTGCTTCCGGGCAATGAAGCGTACCTGCCGCAACTGGTTGAAGGAAAGGGAATCTTATGGAGAAGGGGATGAAAAGAAATATCGTTATGTGCAGTTCCATAAAGGCGTGCGCAGTAATTTCTACCGGAAGTATCTGAGAAAGAAAATGGAAAAGGAATTTCCGCAGTGGTTAATGGACATTTCTTTATTGCTTCAGACTGAAAATGTGCAGGTGGCATTCTATCGTATCCGGCCGCAGACACCGGAGGTTCTAAGACCGGCAGTGGATGATATGCTGGAAGAACTTTCACAGAATCCGGAGAGTCTGGAACCATATCTTAATTTTTTAAAAGATTATGATTTACCGGATGTGCATTCTGCTATGCGGATGTTGTATGCATTATCCAACGGCGGATATGGAAACAGTGAAAAGCAGTTAAGTCAGATTTTAAAACGGAATCAGGAACTTTTAGATAAGGCAGAAAGAGAACAAAATCAGGATTCACTGGCTGGATTATATGCATTGTTTTTAGCCCCGGCATTGACTGGAGCAGGAAAAATGATGATTGATATGACGGCATTTCTGGTGGTATTTTTAGCAGGCGTACATAGATAGGGGATTAGATGGAGCAGGTAATAAAAACATATCTTGGAATATTTCTGATGATGCTGCTGTCAACAGTTGGAATAGGTATTGTTGCAGCAGAAGCGCAGATTTGTCAGGCAAGAAATTTTAAATCGGATGTGGTAGTGGAACTGGAAAACAGCAATTATAACCGGGAAGTAATAAATGCCTGTATAAAGCAGGCTGATGAACTGGGCTATCAGCTGCAGGTTAATTTATATGAGGATTCCGGAGCTGTAACTGTATGTGAAAATGGAAATGTGCCGCCCGTGGAAAAGGAGGTAACCATGGCGGAGGTGATATTGCATTACGCATACCGGATGGGACCATTTCACAGTAAAACGGAGCATAGTATCCGGGGATTTGGAAGGTAGATTTATGAGAAAAATTATGGAGGATTATGGACAGGCAATCATCTATGCAGTACTTGGAAGTGGTTGTATCGGAGTGTTGTGGTATTTGCTTGGTTATGTCCGGTAAGGGGATAAAAATGCATTTTTTTATGGAAGAATATGGTGGACTTGTGATAGCGGTTCTGGCAGTCATTGTTATGACAGGAATTTTATTTGGACTGTTTTCACAGGGAGGTTATCTTTATGAAATGATAAGCAGGGCACAGGGGGCATTGGGGTAAAACAAATGAAAACATTATGGAAAGAATATGGACAGACAGTAATTACTGTATTAGTGGCGGCAATGTTACTGATATTATGCTTATGGGGATTTCGCATAATTGGAAGTGGGATGGAACGTCCGGCAGCCGGTGCAGATGTTGGAAATAATATGGACGGAAAAATGTTAAAAGATATTCATAGCCGTCAGGTTCCGGTGATTATCTATGAAGATAATCGCATCTTAACGATTGCAGATAAGATAGCGTTATCAGAACTGTTTCACGCAGTGGATGCAGATGGAAAGGAACTTAAGATTGAGATAACTGATATCAGAAATCAGGCAGGAAAAACAGTAGAAGATATTTATGAAAAGGCAGGAATCTATGAAATAGAGGTGCGGGCAGAAGATGCATATGAAAAGCAGACGGTTTCCTGTTTCCGGATTCCGGTAAATGGAGGCGGTATATGAAACATATGGTATTTGGGGTATTGTCCGGCGGCATTGTCGTACTTTTTGTAGTGATGCTACTGACCATGCAGCATAAGAATGTGCGAAAAGAAGAATTAGAACAGAGTCTTACCGAAGCAATGGAAACAACATTGCAGATGGTACAGGCGGATGCAAACAGAAATTATACTTCCGAAGATATGAGGACATTACTGATTCGAAATCTGGTTCCGCAGATGAATTCCGATTCAGAATTAACCGTTCGGATGATTGCAGCAGATGCAGAAAAAGGATTACTTTCTGTGGAAGTGGAAGAGTATTTTTCGTATCCGGGCGGGAAAATGGGCAGTATAAAGTGCTGCCGTACAATTCTTACAGATGACGATGGGGATGGAGAAGAAACGGAGAAAGGGGAAAAAGAAGTGGCAATGCAGACGGTAATCTTTTATCGCTCCAGGGAAGAAATGGAACAGGGAAAATCTTATTATAAGAAGCTGGAAATACAAAAGGGGGATTACTGTACCTCTCCGGCAGAACCGGTTTGTGATGATTTGAAAAAGAAGTTTTTAGAGTGGCGGGACAGCAAGGATTATCTCGCGGATTTTACACAGTGTGTAGAAGAAAATCAGACATATTATGCAGTATTTGAATAGGGGGGTAAGCATGAAAAAGAAGGTGCGAAAGGGAGTATGCCGTTTCCTTTGCGGATGCATGATTCTTTTTATGAGTCCGTGCAGTATTCAGACGATAAGTGCGGAAACGGTAGAAGAAACTGAGGTGGCAGAATCTGAAAAAACAGAAGTATTAGAAGCAGAAGTATTAGAAACAGAAGTATTAGAAACAGAAGAAACCAAGCAGTTGGAAGAAATGCCGGATGAATTGACTTCATCTGTTTACGGAAGTGCGCAGACCTGGTATCCGGAAACTTCCGGGTATTTCATATTGATAGTTCGTGACAATGCAGGTGGAAGAACGGCTCGTTACCGGATTGACTGTAATATAGGGGAACGTCATTCCAATGGGATTAATTATCGGATCTATTATAAAATGTATCTGATTGGGGGAGACGAGCTTGGCATTACATTAGAAGATAGGGAATATTATACCAGACATGATAATGCAACTTCTGAAATAGGAGCAAGGGAATATCATCTTCCGGTTACGTTTCGTCTGCCGGAGCTGGGGCATCATTTTGAAGGAGTGTCTACCAGCAACTGCTATCAGACATACTTTGAGAGTATGGAAGAGGAAACCTGTAGTTTTGTGGTGGACACCAATGGATGTGGAATGACACCCTGGGGAGATGATGGCGTATGGCATAATGATAATATCGAAGTAAATTATCTCGAAAATCGTTATACCATTCATTATGATGGAAATGGGGCTACCAGCGGAACTGTTGCTTCTCAACCGGATGTGCTGTATGGAAAACAGATTCAATTACAGCAGAATCAGTATAAGAAAGAGTATACAGTAACCTTGGATGGAAATGGTGGAACATCTGAGGCAGAGAAACTTACCGCGGAAAGCACCTTTGCCGGGTGGGAAGATCATAACAGTTTTTATTATAACGGAATAGAATTTCCGTGGTATGCATTTGATGCCCCCTGTTATGCAAAAGCAAATCAGGATTTACTGGAAAGTTTCGGGTTTAATAAGGCAGCACTAGTAAAACATTTCTATCAGTATGTGATACAGGGCAGGGAACGAAGAATATCCAGTCCATATTTTCGATTGACGGATTATATGAAATATGGAGGGGAAGATTTAAAACAGGCATTTGGCAGTCGGCGTGAGTCATATTTATTACATTGGATAAATCATGGATATAATGAGCATAGAGAGGGAATAGGCACAATCGGTGTGCCGGAAGCGTTATCAGAACTTTCTGTATACGAAGATAAGGCACAGGTATTAAATTTATCTTCAAAGCATAAGGGAGAGGTTCTATTAAAGGCACAATGGAAGGATGCAGAAGTAATACTTCCATCCGCAAAGCGCAGTGGGTATGCGTTTGCCGGCTGGGCAGACAGGAAAGAGGCGAAAGAGCCGGTATATAATTCAGGAGATAAGGTAGTGGTAACGGAGAATCAGACCTTTTATGCCATCTGGAAGAAATCAAAGCCACCGGTTATAGAGCGGACGATATCGATTCAGAATGGAACGGATGGATTCTATACATATGTCTTTGTGCGGGATGGCGGAGATGGAATCCAAAAGACTGCTTTTGCTGTGTGGAGTGAACATCAGGGACAGGATGATTTGACGGCAGAATGGCAGGTGGCAGAATTAGGAGAAAAAGGGGACTATTTTATAGAGGGACAAAACTACAATTACCGTTATTATACCTCTGCTATAAAACATAAGAATGAATATGGAAGGCATCTGATTTCAATTTATGCATATGACAGTCTGGATGGCTATGCAACAGCAGATACGGATTTTTGCTATTGTTTTCCAATCATTTTTGTTGGAAATGGAGGTCTTATCGATGGAGAAGAGACAAAGCAGGAGAGCCGATATTATGGGACACCCTATGGAGAAATGCCAGACGCCGTGCGGGAGAACTTCCTTTTCTTAGGATGGAGCACAGAGCCGGATGCAGAACAGGACAAAGAGGAAGATAAAAAGCCGGATGTAGTATGGCAGGAAAAAGAACTTATCGGGGAAGAAGATGTTTTTTGCCATGCAGGGGAACAGAGATTATATGCACAGTGGGATGAGAGTCCTGTTATTGAGGCAAAAGATCAGTATTATAGTTTGACGGATGCAAGAAGCGGTAGGATTACAGAGGAAATACTTTTGCAGCAGGCATGTGCAAAGGACAGAGAAAGCAGCTCAGAAGATAATCCGGAAGGTATCTTAAAGAGCGGAGGAGATGAAGAGAAGAATACTGTTTTTTGCGTGGAAGATTATACGGAAGAAGAGTGGAAGAACTTTGCGCATGAAGGAACCACCACGATTACTTATTATGCAAAAGATGCAGTTGGCAATGTCAGCAGAAAACAGGTTACCGTTTATCTGGTGGATACTACCTCGCAACAGGTGGAGGACAAAGAAAAAACGTTTCGATTTATCAGTGAAAAATATCTTGATACCATAACACAGGATTCTATTTGGAGGAGAGAAGAAAATTACAGACAGTTAGAAGAGGCATTGCAAAGGAATACGGCTTTAGAAGTCTGGAATTTATCACATCAACAGATGAATGAGATGAAAGAATATGAATTGCAGCATAATACCGGGAAAATGACGGAAATAGAGCGTTTTCGGAATAAATTTATCCATTGTATCGGTGAAAATGCCGAAATTTAGAAAGAAAGAAGAAATTGGTTGCACAATAAAAATAACTTATGGTATAGTTGGAGAAAAGTGAAAGGAGTTATGAAAAATTGAATCCAAAGAAAAAATATTGATTTTATCAGGCTGTCTGCTTACAGTGGCAGCTGTAGTTGGTGGTACACTTTTCGTACAGAAGAGCAGTAATCATGTTTTGAACAAAACATCCATAGGAAAATTCCACGAAGCAGAGGCGCATACTGCAACAGGATTTGTGGTATGTAAGACGGAAGCATTGCAGGAGGTATTTCAGCAGAAGAAAGAAGAGGTTCTGTTGGCAAAGCAGGAAGTGCCGGATGAATCCGAGGGAAAGAATGAGAAAACCGATAAAAAGGGAACACAGGAAGTGACACCGGGAAAGGAACCAACAGAGCCGGCATCAACTGCAGGAGGGCAGGCCCCTTCAGCTCAGAAAAACGCAACGACATCCGGGGGACAGGACCCTGTCGGTGGAATTCCAGCAGCACCATCAGATACACCATCGGAGACTCCGGCAGCACCATCAGATACACCGTCGGAAACTCCGGCAACGACACCGACAGAACCGCCGGCAGAGGAAACAAAGCCAGCAAATCCATGCCCGTATCCACTTTGGACTGTGATGAGTTTTGATGATGGAACAATGGGATATTACTGGCCGATGGATTATGATATTGCAGATGCAGTAAGAGTGGACAATGAGCTGTATGAATTACATTATACCAGACTGGTAAGTACAACTTTTGTGGGAAATTATGATGGTGCATATCATGTAAGATTAAGTAAATTCAGTTATCATATTCCGTATGCAGATGACTGATGATAGAAAAAGAAAGGTATATCGAAAACTCCCTAAGGAGTTTTCAGATATACCTTTTCGATTCTGTTCTTATCCATTTTTTCAACCCGGAGCAGGATTCCATTTTCTGTAGTAATGGATTCTCCCTCGTCCGGAAGATGGTCTAAATGTTCTAAGATATAGCCGCCAATGGAATCATAATCTTCCGACTCTAAATGAATCCCCAGTTTTTCACACATATCATAAAGATTCATGGAACCGTTGACTAGGTATTCTTTTTCATTTAAAGCAGTAATATCAGCTTCTTCATTGGCATCATATTCGTCATGAATTTCGCCTACAATTTCCTCTAATAAATCCTCTAAAGTAACAAGACCGGCAGTTGCACCATATTCATCTAATACGATAGCAATGTTGAGGGAAGAAGCCTGCATTTCTTTTAATAATTCAGCAGTGTTCTTATGCTCATATGTAAAGAACGGTTCCCTCATAATAGAGCGGATGGAAAAATTCGTCCGGTCATCATAGAGCAATAAATCCTTTACATTTAAAATACCAATGACATTGTCCGTGGTATCTTCATATACCGGTAATCTTGTATATTTGGCTTCCCGGAAAATCTCTAATAATTTTTCGTAGCTGGCATTGACATCTACGAAAGTCATATCTATGCGGGGAACCATAATTTCTTTTGCTTCAGAATCAGTTAAATCGAACACATTATTAATCATATTGCGTTCTTCATTCTCAATAACACCGGATTCGTGACTGACATTTACGATAGTACGAAGCTCGGCTTCTGTCATGGTCTGCTTCTTGGCATCAGGATTAATATGCAGGAGCTTTAAGAAGCCATGGGAAAGCATATTAATAATAAAGATGACAGGAGTAAGAACCTTCATAAGAAAGCTGACAACTCCGGAGTACGCCAATGCCAGTTTTTCGGAATGTATGGTAGCAATTGTTTTTGGAGTGATTTCACCGAAAATCAGAATCAAAACAGTTAAAATTCCAGTTGATATTCCGGCAGCAACACTTCCGAAAATGCGGATGGCAAGTGCTGTAGAAATAGCAGAGGCGGATAAGTTTACAATATTATTCCCGATTAAAATAGCGCTTAACATCTTAGATGAATGATCCGTGATAGCAAGCACGCGCTTTGCCCTTACATTTCCTTCATCTGCCAAGGTCCGCATCTTAATCCGGTTAACGGTTACAAGAGCGGTTTCAGCAGAAGAAAAGAATGCTGATAAAAGAATCAGTATGACAAGACTTACTAATTGGATGATATCTGTTCCACTCAAATTAGTCCACCTGCAGATTGGAATAGTAATCCGTAAGAGCACTTAAATCTACCTCTGTATAGGATACCGGTTTATTTGCTTCATGATTTTTATAAATGGAGAAGCCTGCCCAGCCTATGATAAGTGCAATGACAACAACGGTAGCGGTATAACCCAGATAACGCTTGCATTTCTCCTGTTTCATTATTTTTTTACGATTTTTCTTTTGTTCTTTATAGCGGTCAACTTTTTCCTGACTCATAAGAAATCTCCTTGCAATTTTTTTAATAATAATGGTATTATACACCATGTAGGAATAAAATTGAACAAAAAATTTAAAAACTAATAGAAAACAAAAAAAATAGAAGAAGGAAAGAAAAATGAAGCAGGGAATAATTTTTGATATGGATGGAACACTGTGGGATTCTACAGTCGGTGTGGCAGAATCCTGGAATGAAATATTAAAACAGGAAAAAGTGAACCGTACACCTCTGACTGTAGAGGATTTTCGTGGAATCATGGGAAAAACAATGGATGTTATTGCAGCAAAATTTTTCCCAGATATGCCGGAAAAAGAGCGGATGGAACTTTTAGATAAATGTGGCGAATATGAAAATGAATATCTGTCCGAGCATGGTGCAGTGTTATATCCGGGTGTGGAAGAAACCTTTGCAAAGCTGAAGGAAAAATATGAACTTTATATTGTAAGCAATTGTCAGAGCGGATATATCGAGGCTTTTCTTTCTTATTATAACTTAGGAAAATATATTTCTGATATAGAATGCTATGGAAATAATGAAAAACAGAAAGAAGATAATATAGCCCTGGTAGTATCCCGGAATGCACTTACCGATGCAGTGTATGTGGGAGATATCCAGAGCGATTACGAATCCAGCAAAAAGGCAGGAGTCGCTTTTATCCATGCAGCATATGGATTTGGCACAATTGATGATGAAGTACCGGAAATTGAAAATTTGTCACAGCTTCCGGAAGTGGTAGAAAAAGTATTTGCCGGAAAATAATTAAAATAGAAAACAGGAAACGAATGTAGAAATAAGAGAAAAAGAGTCTTGGTTGTTTGAAAAGAACGAAGCAAGGCTCTTTTTTTGCTTTACAGGAAATTGCTTTCCTGTAAAGTAAAAAACGCTCCGCGAGGATGCACAC
>ERZ1108170.2010-NODE-2010-length-11358-cov-154.006458_pt1 | contig 11358 bp, 9 predicted proteins | sample MGYA00403705_ERZ1108170 | MGnify/ENA primary metagenome ERZ1108170 (study PRJEB35170, sample SAMEA104062422) | human gut metagenome | biome: human gut; feature: human-associated habitat; material: faeces | place: Denmark | collected 2012-06-15 ...
ATATTACCGAACTCATCAGCGAGATGGCTGATATTCCGGGCGTGAAATGGATTCGCCTGCATTACGCTTATCCAAACCAGTTCCCGATGGATCTTCTGGACGTGATGCGCGAGAAGCCAAACGTATGCAAATATCTCGACATTGCCCTCCAGCACATCAGCGACCACATGCTCTCCAGCATGCATCGCCACGTAACGAAGCAGGAAACCATCAATCTGCTGAAGGCCATCCGCGAACGCGTGCCAGGCATTCACATCCGCACTACGCTGATGGTTGGTTTCCCAGGCGAGACAGATGAGGATTTTCACGAGCTCCTCGACTTTGTACGCGAACAGAGATTTGAGCGCATGGGCGCCTTTGCCTACTCTGAGGAAGAAGGAACCTACAGCGCCACCCACTACGAAGACAATGTGCCTGCCGAAGTAAAGCAGCGCCGGCTGGACGAACTGATGATTCTGCAGCAAGACATCAGCTCTGAGATTGAGGCTGATAAAGTGGGCAAAACCATGACCGTTATCATCGACCGCAAGGAAGGCGATTACTACATCGGACGAACAGAGTTCTGCTCTCCGGAAGTAGACCCTGAGGTTCTGATCCGTGCCGATGAGAAGCGTCTGCGCGTGGGTTGTTTCTATCAGGTAGAAATTACTGCAAGCGAGGAATTTGACCTCTATGGCAAGGTGGTGAAATAATCATTCTCTCCCCCATAGCCTGGAGTTTTAGAAATTTTGACTACATATTAAATAAATATGAACAATAAGGAATACATCGCTGAACTGGCTCAGCAAACCGGCTATTCGCAGGAAGACACCCAGAAGTTGGTGCGCAAGGCGATAGACGCTATGATTGCCGAGTTTGAGGATGGAGAAGCTGTCTCTATCCCCAATTTTGGCACCTTCGAAGTGAAGAAGCGCATGGAGCGAGTGGTGGTTAATCCTACTACCAAGAAGCGCCAGCTGGTGCCGCCTAAGTTGGTGTTGGGTTTCCGACCGGTTGCTTCGGTCAAGGAAAAACTAAAGAATGGAGGGGATGAGCAATGAGCAAATTCAGTTTAAATACACTCGGAAAACTGCTTGCTGATAAGAGCGGTCTGAGCCAGGTGGAAGCAGAACTCTTCATCCGGAAGATGTTTGATGTGTGCAACCAGGGACTCGATGCCGACAAGCAGGTGAAGATAAAATGGCTGGGCACCTTTAAGGTACAGGCCACGAAAGACCGTGAAAGCATCAATGTGAACACGGGCGAGCGCTTCACCATTGAAGGCAGAGACAAACTCACCTTCACGCCTGACAACATCCTGAAAGAAATCGTGAACAAGCCATTCGCCCAATTTGAAACGGTGGTGGTAAATGACGGCGTAGATTTCGATGAAATAGATGAGAAGTTTGGAGAAGAACAGACAGAAGATGCTCCTGCACAAGTAATCGATTTTCTGGACGAAGAAAAAACTGCAACTCCAAATCCGGAGGTTGTCGTAAACGGATCTGAAAAGGAAAAGGAAAAAGAAGCCGAAGACGAACTGGCAAAGCAAATTGCTATTGAACAAGCTAAACTGGAAAAATTAAAACAAGCCCAACTGGAGCAGGAAAGAATACAAAAAGAAAAGCAAGAGCAGGAAAGACTGGAGCAAGAAAGACTGGAGCAAGAAAGACTGGAGCAGGAAAGACTTGAGCAGAAAAGACTTGAGCAGAAAAGACTTGAGCAGGAAAGACTTGAGCAGGAAAAACTTGAGCAGGAAAGACTGGAGCAAGAGAAGCTTGAATTAGCCCAGCAACAGCAAGCCCAGAAAGCAGTTGTTGAACCTGCAGTACCTGCATCAGATGAATCTGAAGAAGAAGAGGAGGAAGAAGAATCTTCCAATTCTCATCATATTGTTATTCCTCGCTATCTGGTCGTTGCAGTCTGTCTCATCGTAGTAGCTTTGATTGGCGGAATGGGATGGTTTGCCTTCAACTATGGTCAGATGACTGCCCAGCGCGATCATCTAGCCATGCAGCTAAACCAGTATCATCAGGCTCCAGCCAAGAAAGTCCCAGCCAAACCAGCTGTCGCCCCACTCTCTCAGGAACAGAAACTCCGCCAGAAAGCGATGGAAGACAGCATCCGTATGGCTAAAACTGCAGAAGCAGTAAAACTGGCTGAAAGTTCGGATGAGGAAAGTGCTAGCGCTGAAAAAGCTAAGCAGACTGAAGCAAAAGCTAAGGCTGAAGCAAAAGAAAAGGCTAAAGATAAAGCCGAAGAAAAGGCTACTTCGAAAATAGCATCATCCCAGTATGATAAGGATGCTCGCGTACGCACGGGAGCTTACCGAATCGTAGGAGTTGCCCAAACCGTTACGGTTGGCGCCGGTCAGACCCTCGAACAGATCAGCACCCGCTATTTAGGTTCGGGCATGGAATGCTACGTAGAAGCCCTGAATGGTACAAGCACCATAAAAGCCGGACAGAAAATCAAGATTCCGAAACTGGAATTGAAGAAGAAAAAGAAATAAAAATACAAACAAAAAAAACGCCCTGTAAGAGCAAATGTAATTTTGCACTTACAGGGCGACATTGTTTGATGTTACATTACTTGCCCAACACTTCATCAAGCAAAGTGTAGAAAGCAGGATCCTCGCCAACGATAGTCTTGATTATCTTACCATTAGCATCAATCACAATCTTTGTAGGGAAACCCTGAACAGCGTAGTCGCTGAGAACCTTGCTGTCCTTCGGATTGTAAACATGAATCCATGGCAACTGGTGCTTCTCAACAGCAGCCTTCCACTTAGCCTCTGTATCATTACAATCTACACCAAGAATTTCAAACTTACCCTTGTACTTCTCGTAATACTCCTTCATCTTAGGCATTCCCTTGATGCACCATCCGCACCATGAACCCCAGAAGTCGAGAACGACAATCTTACCGCGAAGGCTGGAAAGTTTGAAATCATTTCCCTTAATATCCTTCAGCGTAAAGTCAGGAGCCTCAACACCGGCAGCCTGCACCTTCTTAGCCTTCTCCTCAGCCTCAGCACGCTTCTTAGCCATATCAATCATTGGCTGGTAGAAAGCCTTAATTCTGCCATTCTTTACATTCTCAGAGAGCAAGCCCAGCAGTTTCTCCATCTTGCTGACATCATCAAACTGCTCTATAATAGTAGCACAAGCCTCATAATCAGGATGCTGTTTTACGAAATCGAAAATCTTATCGTCCTTTGCCTTTTGCAGGGCAGGAGCCTTCTGCTCATATTCAGCCATGATGGTCTGCTGGGTCTCACCATTCTTGATTCTCTGGTTCAGGGAAGCTTCGTAATCTCTCAACTCCTTATTAGCATTCTCCAGCAGAACATCTACTTCATGATACTGCTGATAGAACTTAGAACCCGAAATATCGAAGCGGGTCTTTGCATCGCCCTTAACTTCAGCCTTCTCGCCAGGAACACAAGGCAGGTTGAACATAAACTGACCTGCACCACGATAAGTTTCAGGTGAGAGGAAAACGTATCCGGCTGCCTTATCAAGGTTTGCAGAATAGGTAAACTTGCCATTCTTCACCAAAACCGTATCCATCTTAACATTTCTGCCCTTGTAAACAAGTACAGAATCGGAATTGAAATTCTTCAAATCCACCTTCAACTGAAAGTTGCTCTTCTGAGCCATCGCAACAGTTGATGCAAGCATCAATGCCGCAGATAAAATCGTTGTTTTCATTTTCTTTTATTATATTTATTCTGATTATACCTTATTATATATAGGGAACGAAGAACGCCTGACTCATCTTCAACCTTATTCTTCATACTCAGTAGTATCCTCAATACCCGCCTCGGCCAAAGCCTCCTTGCGCTCTACACAGGTTCCGCATTTGCCACAATGCTTCTCACCGCCTTTATAGCAGCTCCAGGTTTCAGCATAATCAATGCCCAACTTCTTGCCAATCTTCGCAATCTGCCCCTTGGTAATATTCGTATAAGGAGCCACCACGCGTACATCGACGAACGTTCCTGCTTCGGCAGCCTCATCAATCGCCTTGATAAACTCCGGACGGCAGTCTGGATAAATCGTATGATCGCCACCATGGTTAGCAATGAAAACTTTCTTCAGTTTATTACTCTCTGCAATGCCGATGGCAATGCTCAGCATGATTCCATTACGGAAAGGAACCACCGTACTCTTCATATTATCAGCAGCATAATGACCTTCAGGAATCGCATCAGCACCTTCAAGAAGAGAACTTTTGAAATACTGATGCATGAAACCCAAATCAATCGTAATATGCTTGATTCCCAAACGCTCACAATGCATCTTGGCAAAAGGTATTTCACGCTCGTTATGATTACTTCCATAGTTAAAACTAATGCCGAGTGCAATCTCGTCTTTCTTATCGTAGAGCAGCGTGATGCTATCCATGCCACCGCTCACAATGATTACTGAATCCTTCATTTTACTTTGAATTTTGAATTTTGAACTGTATGATTACTTTTTACTTCACCCGAACAGGCAGCGGAATGCTTCTTCCACCTTCCTTACGGGATGAATTTCTATCTTATATTTCTTATGGTCGAAACTATGATTGTTGTACTTCGGAATGATGATGTGCTGGAATCCGAGTTTCTCGGCCTCAGCAATACGCTGCTCGATACGGCTCACCGGACGGACTTCACCGCTCAGACCTACCTCGCCCGCCATACACCAACCTTGCTCGATAGGTGTGTCAACATTGCTGCTCAATACGGCTGCCAACACACTCAAGTCCATGGCAGGATCGGTTACTCTCAATCCTCCGGCAATATTCAGGAACACGTCCTTCTGCATCAGTTTGAACCCCACACGTTTCTCTAGAACCGCCAGGAGCATGTTCAAACGGCGCTGGTCAAAACCAGTTGCCGAACGTTGCGGAGTTCCATAGGCAGCTGTTGAAACCAAAGCCTGCGTCTCTACCAGGAACGGACGGACACCCTCGATGGCTGCGCTGATGGCAACACCCGAAAGCCCGTCATGATCTTCGGTAAGAAGCAACTCTGAAGGATTGCTCACCTGTCGGAGTCCGCCTTGCATCATCTCGTAGATTCCCAACTCAGAAGTACTTCCGAATCGGTTTTTGATGCTTCTCAAGATGCGGTACATGTAATGCTGGTCGCCCTCAAACAGAATCACCGTATCTACGATGTGCTCCAGAATCTTTGGTCCGGCAAGTGTTCCCTCCTTATTAATATGTCCTATCAGAATAACCGGAATGCCACTCGTCTTGGCAAAACGGAGCAGGGAGGCTGCACACTCGCGAACTTGGGAAACAGAACCTGGCGAACTGTCTACTTCTTCCGTAGCAATAGTTTGTATAGAATCTATAACTATCAACTGTGGAGCCACTTCCTGAATATGACTGAAGATTTTCTCCAACTGCGTTTCGCAGAGAACCGTAATATGATCAAAGGCTCCTTCTGATGAAAGAGAAGCCGTTTTCTGTGTGTCCGCAGAAGAACCCTCTCTGAGCATCGCCTGTCCTTTAGCCAACCGGTCGGCACGGAGTTTAATCTGATGGGCACTTTCCTCTCCGCTCACATACAGGATACGGCGGTCAGTCATGTTCAGAATAGTCTGCAAGGTGAGCGTACTCTTACCGATTCCCGGTTCACCGCCCAAGAGCGTGATGCTGCCGGGAACCATTCCGCCACCCAGCACACGGTTCAGCTCCTCGTCCCTCATATCGATGCGCGGTTCATCAATCGCAGAAATATCGCGAAGCTTCATCGGCGCAGCGTCATGCTCGCTGTGCTGCCCGCCAAACATCGTGGCAGCCCCACCATGACGCATGGTCATTCCGGCATTCTTCGCAGCCTGCGATCCGGAATCAGCAGCAATACGAATTTCCTTAAATGTATTCCATTGTCCGCAGCTAGGACATTTGCCCATCCATTTGGCACTTTCCTGTCCGCAATTGCTGCACACAAAAGCAATCTTATCTTTCGCCATTTTATCTCATTTATATGTAATAACGTTTTAACTGCGCACAAAGGTACTATTTATTATCGAAAAATCCAAAAAAAAAGTAATTTGTTAAGAATATATTTCATTTCTCTCCATTTTGTTTAACAAATCAGGCAGAAGGAAGCGCAAAACACGAATTTTGCAAACCCGATATAGCAAACAGACGATTTCATCTACTAAAAATCATAAAAACCGCTACTATATTTTGCTGATTCAAATATAATTTGTATCTTTGCCTTCGGTTTTTGAAACCAGCAGAAAGGTTTAGAACAATAAATTAGTACATAAACTAAATAAAATTTAGGTAAAATGAAAATTGAAGATTTTAACTTTGCCGGTCACAAGGCAATCGTGCGCGTTGACTTCAACGTGCCATTGGATGAAAATGGTAATGTAACAGACGACACTCGTATCCGCGGTGCCCTTCCTACATTGAAGAAGGTACTTGCAGACGGCGGTGCGCTCATCATGATGAGCCACATGGGTAAGCCAAAGGGCAAGGTTAAACCAGAGCTTTCTCTCTCTCAGATTGTTAAGAACGTATCAGACGCTCTCGGCGTAGACGTTAAGTTCGCTAAGGACTGCGGTAACGCTGATGCTGAGGCAGCTGCCTTGAAGCCAGGTGAGGCTCTCTTGCTCGAGAACCTCCGCTTCTATCCAGAAGAGGAAGGCAAGCCAGTTGGCGTAGAGAAGGGTACTCCAGAATTCGATGCTGCAAAGGCTGAGATGAAGGAGCGTCAGAAGAAGTTCGCTGCCAAGTTGGCTTCTTACGCTGACGTATATGTAATGGACGCATTCGGTACAGCTCACCGCAAGCACGCTTCTACAGCTGTCATCGCTGATTCTTTCGACAAGGATCACAAGATGCTCGGCTTCTTGATGGAGAAGGAAGTTAAGGCTGTTGACGCAGTTCTCGGCAACATCAAGCGCCCATTCACAGCTATCATGGGTGGTTCTAAGGTTTCTACTAAGATCGGTATCATCGAGAACCTGTTGACTAAGGTTGACAACCTGATTCTCTGCGGTGGTATGACTTATACATTCTCTAAGGCTCTCGGCGGCAAGATCGGTATGTCTATCTGCGAGGATGACAAGCTTGACGTTGCTCTCGACGTAATCAAGAAGGCTAAGGAGAACGGTGTAAACCTCGTACTCGGCACAGACTCTATCTGCGGTGACGACTTCAAGAACGATTGCAATACTCAGGTTTGCCCATCTAACAACATCCCTGACGGTTGGGAGGGTATGGACGCAGGTCCTGAGACTCGCAAGGCTTTCGCAGCTGCCATCAAGGGTGCCAAGACTATCCTCTGGAACGGTCCTGCAGGTGTATTCGAGTTCGACAACTTCGCTGGTGGTTCTAAGGCTATTGCTGACGCAATCGCTGAGGCTACTAAGGAAGGTGCATTCTCACTCATCGGTGGTGGTGACTCTGTAGCTTGTATCAACAAGTTCGGTTTGGCTGATCAGGTATCTTACATCTCTACAGGTGGTGGTGCTCTCCTCGAGGCTATCGAGGGTAAGGTATTGCCAGGTGTAGCAGCTATCGAGAAGTAATCTCATGTCAAAAAGAAAGCCATTTGCAAAAAGGGCTTGATTTTTTACAAGAAAAAATAGGTTGGAGGGCATCCTATGTGATGTCCTCCAATTTTCAGTTTTAACTGAATCCCTAATAATCTACAGATTCTCTCTATAAACAGAACTGTATCTTTCAATTAAAACAAGCAACAGAAAACATAAATTCTAAAATTATTTGGTAAACTACAAGGAATATAATTTTCTGATTTTAAAACGAATACATGGATTGGATTGTTAATCTCTTCACCAATACCGAGTCGGTGGCTCACATCGCCCTACTCTACGCTATCGTGATAGCTATTGGTGTTTACCTAGGAAAAATAAAGATTGGCGGCATTTCGTTAGGTGTCACCTTCGTTCTCTTCGCAGGTATTTTGGCTGGCCACGTTGGCTTCACCGGTCCAAAGGAAATTCTCACATTCGTGCAAGACTTCGGCTTGATCCTCTTCGTCTTCATGATTGGTCTCCAGGTAGGACCTGGCTTCTTCGAGAGTTTCAAGAAAGGTGGTGTTACGCTCAACATGCTTTCGGCTAGCGCTATTCTGCTCAACATCCTCGTGATGTTTGGTTGCTATTATCTCTTCTTTGATACGAGCAACCCTAACAACTTGCCTATGATGGTAGGTACTCTCTATGGTGCGGTTACCAATACTCCGGGTCTTGGTGCTGCCAACGAGGCTTTGCTCAGCGTCTTCCCTAATGGTGCTCCAAGTATTGCCAATGGTTATGCTTGTGCTTATCCTCTTGGTGTGGTGGGCATTATCGGTGCTACTATCCTTATCAAGTACATCTGTAAGATTAATACTGCTGATGAGGAAGAACAGCTTAACGAAGAAGATGCTGCAAACCCACACGCTAAGGCCCACAACATGCACTTACGCGTGGAAAATGCTTATATTACAGGCAGAACGCTGAGAGAAGTTTCAGAATTCTTGAACCGTGACATTGTATGTTCACGACTGCTCCACAATGGCGAGGTGAGCATTCCTAACAGCAAGACTAAGTTTGAGGTTGGAGACGAATTGCTCGTTGTATGTGCAGAGGCTGATGCTGAAGCCATCAAGGCTTTTATCGGACCAGAGGTTGAAGCTGAATGGGACCGCGAGAAGGATGAAGTACAGCACTTTGTTTCTCGCCGTATCATCGTTACCCGTCCGGAAATGAACGGTAAGACCTTGGGTAAGATGCACTTCTCCAGCGTATACGGCGTTAACGTAACCCGTATTTCCCGTCAGGGAATGGACATTTTTGCAGGCAGAAACCACCACTTCCACGTAGGTGATAAGATTCTGGTTGTAGGTCCTGAAGAGAATGTGAACCGTGTGGCTGAAATCATGGGTAACTCTGTAAAGCGCCTCGATGCGCCTAACATTGCCACTATCTTCGTAGGCATTATGGTAGGTATTATCTTCGGTTCTCTCCCATTTGCCATTCCGGGAATGCCGGTGCCTTTGAAGTTGGGTATTGCTGGAGGTCCGCTTATCATCGCCATCCTCATCGGCCGTTTCGGCTATCGCATGAAGCTGGTAACTTATACGACGACTTCGGCTAATATGATGCTGCGAGAAATAGGACTTGTACTCTTCCTGGCGAGTGTGGGAATCAAGGCTGGTGCCGGATTCTGGGACACAGTAGTACAGGGTGACGGTTTGAAATATGTGGGATGTGGTTTCCTCATCACCGTTATTCCTATCCTCATCATCGGTACGATTGCCCGGCTGAAGTTTAAATTCAACTACTTCACCATCATGGGTATGCTCGCCGGTACTTACACAGACCCTCCTGCATTGGCTTATGCAAATGCTTCTTGCTCAAAGGAGGCTCCAGCTGTAGGATACTCTACGGTTTATCCATTGAGCATGTTCCTCCGTATCTTTACAGCCCAGATAGTGGTGCTGTTCTTCTGCGGAGCGTAAGACTTACAAAAGTTAACAAAACAACTGGAAATAGTTATAAATTATAAAAGAGGTGCACAAAGACAAAAATTTGTGCACCTTTTTTGTTGTCTTTTCAGAAATTCTTCGTACCTTTGAGCACAAGAAACAAACCTAATGAATCTACTAGGAACAGCTATCGTTCCTATATGATGCAGATTTTTTCGAAATATGAAACAATAACCCTATAAACGTTAGTAAGCGTATGAAGAAATTGGGATTTCTGATAACCATGCTAGTCATCACGTCCTTGCCCGCTTGGAGTCAAGGAGCCAAAAGTATCCGTATTACGGAGGTGATGACCGACAACCGTACCAATCTTGTAGATGAGTACGGGCAGCACAAACCATGGGTGGAATTGAGCAATTCCTCCTTTACCACGTATAATGTGCGTGGTATGTTCCTAACCACCGACCGAAGGGTTCTCGACAAGAAAATGTCGCCTGAAGCTCGCCGACAGCTGATGTGCCCATTGCCTAACAATGAACCACGAACCACACTGGGAGGCAAGAAGAGCATCGTTATCTTCGACAGCAGTTCCTGGTACCAGGATGGCAGGAACGGACAACATTGGAAGGCAAAGAATTCTTCCAACTCGGGACCTTTTCATCTCAATCTTATTCTACAGGAAAAGATGCCCAACTGGATAGCACTCTATGACGGAAATGCCGTTGACCTGATAGACTCCGTAAGCGTACCAGTGTTGGCTGCCGATGAGAGTTTTGAACTGAGTAAGGACTTCAAGACATGGGAGAAAGCCATTGCCGGATCAGTAACTCCAGGCTATCTGCCTCAAAACACAGGTTTGAGTAAAGCCCAGCAATTGAAGAAAAGCGACCCATACGGAATAGGAATCGCAGTACTTTCAATGGGAATCGTATTTGCCTGCCTTGCTCTCCTCTTCATCGTGTTCTGGGTTTTCGGAGCCTACATGAAACATAAACAGCGCATCGCCCGTGCTACTGAGAAGCACGCCACCTTATTATATAAGACAGGAAAGAAGACCATCGAGGTTACTCAAGACCTCAGTCATAAGACCAACGTGATTCTGAAAGATGGTTTAGAAACCAAGGGTATTGATAAGGAGATTTACATGGCAGTCATCTCCCTTGCACTACAGGAATATCTGGAAGATGTTCACGATGTAGAACCAGGCATTATCACCATCAAGCCAAAACAGACCAGATGGAATGCTCCGAAATTCAACAACAACAATAACAACGTTAAAATATAGAAACTATGGCAAAGTACGAATATAAGGTTAAAGGCGTAGATTACGTCGTTGAAATACAGGATATTGAAGGCAATATCGCCAATGTAACCGTGAATGGAATTCCATTCGAAGTGGAAATGAAACAGCCGGTTAAGAGCAGTAAACAGAAAGTTAAGTTAAGTGATGGACAAAACAACATTTCTGCCAGCTCTGTTGCAAGCGCAGGTTCTGCTGCAGGTTCAGGTTCTACAGCAAGTTCTGATTCTGCTTCATCAAGCAAACAGGCAACTCCTGCTACAGGCAAACCAGTTGTTGCCCCTCTGCCTGGTACTATCAACGAAATCAAGGTGAAAGTCGGTGACAAGGTGAACACAGGCGATACTGTTGTCGTTCTCGAAGCCATGAAGATGCAGAACAACATCGATGCAGAAACTTCAGGAACCATTACCAGCATCAACGTGAACAAGGGAGACGCAGTAATGGAAGGAGACACGCTTGTAACAATCGCGTAATAAGCTGTTTAGACAAAAAGCTAATGATTACTCTTCCAATCAAAAGACTAATCATAAAGTTCAATGTTCAACTTTCAAAGTTCAAAGTAAATCAATGTCTAACTTTCAAAGTTCAAAGTAAATTATGGATTTCATCATACAAAACTTCAATGAGT
>ERZ1108170.2013-NODE-2013-length-11342-cov-4.887570_pt1 | contig 11342 bp, 9 predicted proteins | sample MGYA00403705_ERZ1108170 | MGnify/ENA primary metagenome ERZ1108170 (study PRJEB35170, sample SAMEA104062422) | human gut metagenome | biome: human gut; feature: human-associated habitat; material: faeces | place: Denmark | collected 2012-06-15 ...
TGCGCATCCTCGCGGAGCGTTTTTTACTTTACAGGAAAGCAATTTCCTGTAAAGTAAAAAAAGAAATCTGAATCTCTTTAGAAATTCAAATTTCTTCTATTTTGTAAGTATTTATTTAATGTAAAACATTCCGCAATCGTCTGACCACACACTGAATATACTCTGTATTCGATGGTTTGTTCTGTATTGAGCCTCTCCATTCTGGATTCTTGAGGTATGATGTCTCCTTATCTGACTTTGACCATACCCGTTCTATTACATTTCGAATTGATTTTTCCACACCACTTACTGATGTCTGATATACTTGTGCAACCTGCGGATAAACATCATTCGTTATCTGGATTGACGTACCATTGGGAACAGCTAACAGAATACCAATTGCTCTTGCAAGATATTTGGTTCCTTTTCGATCCGGTTCAAAACCGCTTTTTATCAGTTCACCCCATGCCAGTACATACTGAATTTCGGTTTCTTCCTGTTCCGTATAGATTACCTTTCTTCCATTATGATATTCGCTTTCTCCATCTGCAGTCGTTGGTGCGGTCAGCTTAATTATTTCAATAATTTTCTTTGGTGAAAATAATTCGTTATTTTTCTTATAAACCAAATCTATATCTAACTTATTGATGCTATGTAGAAAATGCTCCGAGCCATAATTTGTTGTTACGATAATTTCCGGATGTTTCTTTAACTTCCGTTTCATCTCTATAATGAGATGGATTCCGTCACCTTCTTCTAACTCCAAATTTACAATTACTGCATCTACTTCCTGTTCTGTCAGAATATTGATTGCATCACTCTGCCGCCCCGTTACCGCTACCAATGCAAATTCTTCATCCCGGGCTATTTCTAATGCATATTCCTTGCACAAAAGTTTATCACTTTCTACAAGCATGATTCGAATCATTATTTCTTTTCCTCCCTCAGCATTCCGATTCAGCTTCTTAGCTGTTTTGTGGAATCTACTCCCTGTATCTATACAATGCTACAGATATATATTTATATCATTTGGTCAAAAAAATCAATACCCTTTCTCTTTTTCCTTCTTCCGCAGTGCTTCCTTAAAGCCCTTCAGGGCATCGAAGGGCATAAACTGCTTGGCACGGTCTTCGATGTCCATTTTCTCTCTTCTCAGATTCTCTCTCTCTTTCCAGCCGGATGCGGTTTCCTGCTGTCCGGCTCCCATGGTGTCTCTTCTATACGCCACTCTTATGCCCTCCAATCTGACCGTTTCGTTCTATTGTCGTTGCACTCTCTTCCAAATTCATTCCCTTTAAAATAGCATTCCTGCCGTAGCGCTGCTTGATGGAGATTGCTGCACGCTGTGCCTTCACATCCTTCTCTGTCTCTTCCGGATCTGAAAACAAATCAAATTGCTGATAATCTTCTGTCATTACGCCGGTATAAGTCAATGTAATCCGCCGGATATATGCTCCCGGTCTTACAATTCTCCGGTATAGCTGCTCTACATAAGACAGCAGCCGGCGGTTGGAGCTGGTTGCACTGCGCAGCGTTGTGCTTCCCTTCGCCGGTTCAAAGCATTTCTGATTGCTGTAACCGATTACCAGACTGATATGGGATGTTACAAGACCCTGGTCTACCAGATCAAGGCACAATAAATCTGCCATCTCTTTTACCACCAGTACACCTTCCTCATACTCATAATCCCGCGGCAGCACCTGCCCGCTGGAAAAGGATGTATTCTTCGGCCGATATGCCTTGATGTCCGCTATCGTTACCGGTTCTCTTCCCCATGCGTGATCAATTAACAGCTCTGCATCTATGCCAAAAGCCTTATATAATAAAGACTCTCTGGCATGGGCAATCTCTTTCATTGTACAGATGCCCATATTCGATAGACGCTCTACCGTTCCACGCCCCACCCGCCAGAAATCAGTCAGCGGTTTATGTTTCCAGAGCTTCTCCCGGTAGCGTGCTTCATCCAGATAGGCAATCCGGTCTGTTTCATGCTTTGCCAGAATATCTAAAGCAACCTTTGCTAAATAGAGATTGGTTCCTACACCACAAGCAGCCGGAATCTTCGTGGTATCTAAGATATCCTGCATAATTTTTCTGCCCAGTTCCACTGCTGTCATCTGGTAGAGATGCAGATAATCCGTCACATCCAAAAATGCTTCATCAATGGAATAGACCTGAATATCTTCTTTTGCAATATATTTTAGATATACGCCATAGATTTCCGCTGCATAATCAATATATAGCTGCATACGGGGTGGTGCCATCTTATATGGAATTTCTTTGGGAATCTGAAAGACACGACACCGGTTGGGAACTCCCATCTGCTTTAACGCCGGTGATACGGCAAGACAGATGGTTTTCTCTGAGCGTTCCGGGTCTGCGACCACCAGCCTGGCAGTCAGCGGATCCCATCCCCGTTCCACGCACTCCACCGATGCATAAAAAGATTTTAAATCAATACATAAATAGATTTTATTTCCATTCATATCAATGCCTTTCAAGAACATTTGTTCTTGTTTTATATTAGCACATATGTTTGGATTTTACAAGAGGAATTCTCATACAGGATTTCCACTTTCTGCTTCTAATAATACGGTTCCAACCGGAAATGCTGTCCGGAAAATCTTTCTTACCAACGGACCTGCAATCAGAAGCTGAAACGGCAGTGCCATAATAAAATTCTTTGGAATATTGGTAAGCCAGATAATCGGAAGCATATTCCATGCTCCGCTTTTTACGCAGGCTTCCAGTCCACCGTATAAGGACATGAAAATTACCATCGGAACTACCATACAGCAGGAAACTGCAATCACTTTTTTCGTTGTGCTGCTTTCCGGTTTTACCAGAAAACGAAATGCAAATCCCTTTGCAATTTTAGATACCAGAAACCAATCCAGACACATTGCGCATACATATGCCAGTGGGAATCCCAGCCAGCCTTCTCTTATTACTTCCATATTCAGTGTTCCCATATGCAGTGCTACATTATACATACTCATCCATAACACCATGGTAAAACACATTAACACCGTATAAATCAAACTTTCTCTCTTATGCATTGGCATAATCATTACCTCCATTTTTCTTTTATTAAGTCGCAAAGCTACCTATTAGTCCAAAACGAAAGTGAAATCAGAAAAGAAAATTTACACGGTAACTTCCTTCTCTTCCGATTTCACTTTTATTTTATGCTTAGGAAATATTCTGTAACATCATCTCTGTCATTTGCAGAAATGCTTCCATCTGCTCCGGTGTAAAATCCTTACACATTTCTTTTACAACCAGTGTTTCCTTCTTCGCAATCTCCTTATGAATTCCACGGGATTTCTCCGTACAGGATATTTTCTTATAACGCCGGTCATTCTCACTTGGTGCACAGATTAAAAAACCTTTTGCCTCAAGCCTTTTTATAATTCCCGTCATTGTCGGATGTGTCACCTGCTCGATATGTTCTAAGTCCTTCTGATTTACTTCTTCCACTCCATTATCTTCCATCAGACTGACTTCGCCTAATACCCGAAGCTGGACGGCAGTAATTCCGATTTCTTCTGCCCATTCATCCATTTTGCGACGGAATACCCGGTCTATAATTGCAATCCGAAGTCCAAGCGGCATCTTCACTGCCATAATTTCACTCCTTTTAGGTAGCTTTGCTACTTATTATAAATGTTTTTCAAAAAATGTCAACCTCATTATTCCGTCCGAAGTGCTGTTACCGGATCACTCTTCGATGCTTTCTTTGATGGGATCAGACCACCCAGAAGTGTCAAAAGGATACTGAGTAAAATCAGCACCAGTGCCGGAACTACCGGAAGCACCGCACTTACATCGGTTGTATTTGCAAGATTATGGATAATCGCATTGACCGGAATAATCAGAAGCAGCGTAAATCCGATTCCAATCAGTCCGGCACACAGTCCGATAATAAAGGTCTCTGCATTAAATACCTGGGAAACATTCCGCTTCGATGCTCCGATGGCTCTTAGGATTCCGATTTCTTTTCTTCGCTCTAACACACTGATATAAGTAATGACACCAATCATAATTGAAGATACCACCAGCGAAATTGCCACAAATGCAATCAGTACATATGTGATAATATCCACAATATCGGTTACGGAAGACATCAGCGTTCCTACCATATCGGTATAGGTTATCACCTGCTCGTCCCTGCCTTCCTTTTCCATGCGGTTATTGTATGCATCTAAAATTTCTACCACATGCTCCTTGCTTTCAAAATCCTTCGGATAAATATTAATTCCGCTTGGCACTGCAAAATCCACATAGCCTAATTTCTTTAAGTTATTCTCATAGGTTGTTCCGGTTGCAGAACCCATAGACATCAAAAGCTCTGTCAGCTCATCCTCATTCATATTAATCTGAAATGCATTTAAAAATGCTTCTTCATCCACCTGCATGCCGGATGCCATGGCACTTTGCAGCTTGTTTCCCATCTGTGTCACTGCCTGCTGCATATACTGCTGTATTGCCGTCATCATCTGCTGCTGTACTGCGTCCACATTCATAACATTCGAAAGTCCGGCTGCAATTCTCTGCTGACCATCTGCTGTATTCAGATATGCTGCAAAAGAATCTCCCAATTTTGCCGGGTCAGGTAATCCATTATTCTGTGCATAAGTCTGATAACCTGCAAATAATTCAGAAGACAATTTCTGTATCTGCTCCTGCGTAATCTCAATATTTCCACTACCTGTAAATATCTCAGATGCCCACGCTGTTATGATTCCCTGGGCTTCCTCTGTCTGCAAATATTCTGCTAAGTACTCATCAAATTTCTCCGGGTCGGTATAACCATGGTCTATGACATACTGCTGATATCCACCCATAATCTGCTGGATGAGGCTCTGTATCTGCTCCGGTGTAATAGTTACCATGCCATTTGCGGTAATAATCTCTTTGATATTATCGGATAAAATTTTCCGGGCTTCTTCCGTATTTAAATAGTTCATAAAATACTGGGACAGATTCGAATAATCTGCCTGCGGATTATCCTTTGCATACTGCTGGTAGCCCTCTAAGAGACTGCCTGCAATTGCCTGCATTTCTTCCGCAGAAATTGACTGACCCATGGAAGAAGCATCCATGGAAAATGCTTCGGACAAATCGGCACTTCCCATATCCCCCATAGAATTTTCCAACCCGCTTAAGGCACTTTCATCAAAGGAAAATGCTTTTTCCAATGCTTCACTGTCTACGGTAAACAATGACTGCATATCAAATCCGTTTTCCTTATCTACCTCACCAAACGCTTCATTGGTAAAGACATTTACGGATGGATTTGCAAGCTGCTGTTTTACTATCTCACTCTTTGCCGATTCCTCTGCCACATGCTTTGTCAGAGATTTTGGATATGCAATTCCTGTATTTAAGGATGCGGCATTACTTCCTTCTGCCGGCTGCACCACACCTACAATCGTAAGCTCTTCTCCATCTGCCACCAGTTGTTTCATAAAGTCTTCATTATCCGACTTATCCTTCCAGACCTGATACTCTTCATCATAAGTATAATAATCCGCACTGTTCACCAGTTTAAACTGGATTCCTACCAGATCCTTATAAGTATAAGTTCCAAAATCAGATGGTGTCTCAATATTTTCCTCACTGGCAAACTGCTGTATCATCTCGTCTAATTCCAGCGGGTCACGAAGACCTAATGTATACAGTAAAAAGTCACTAATTCCGCCATTGGAAGTAAGCACCACCACACACTCATTATAATTTTCCGGCCAGCGTCCTTCCTTAATATCATACTGCTTTTCATATAACTTACTGTTTTCCGGCATCTCATAAAAAACATCCGTGCTCATCATGGATGACATCAGACTATTGGAACCAGATGAAGATCCAAGACCTACTGCATCAAAAGATTTGTCCGGATTTACCTGACGTATCCCGTCTTCATTTTCCTTAAAAATCTGCGGACTGATATTATAAGTATACTCCACCGCTGTAGTATACTGCTCAATTCCACTGTCTCCTTCATCAAGGTACTTTTTCAAAGCCTCCAGGTCATTAGATGCCATCGTGGAAAACATATTGGTTACCATCTTAATGACTTTTACTTTATCCCCGGAATTTTCTTTATCTGTTTTGGCATTTCCGTCATCACTTTCCGTATTCTTTTCAGAATCTGCCATTCCAAGACTCATGGATGCCAGACTGAATCCCGTACTCTGAATCTGCAGCGGATATTCGGATAAGGTCTCTTCCTCTACATTTTTGATGTATTTATTTACACCGGTAGAAAGAGATAATATCAGTGCAATGCCGATAATTCCAATAGAGCCTGCAAAGGAAGTCAGCAGGGTTCTTGCCTTTTTCGTTTTTAAATTATTAAAGCTTAAGGACAATGCCGTAAGAAATGACATGGAGGATTTTCCCATGTTTTTATGCTCCGGTTCCTTCAGCATTGCCTCATCCACTTCATAAGGATTGGAGTCAGCACGAATTTTTCCATCACTTAATCTAACAATTCTGGTAGCATACTGCTCTGCTAATTCCGGGTTATGGGTTACCATAACTACCAGCCGGTCTTTTGCCACTTCCTTCAGCAAATCCATGACCTGCACACTGGTGTCACTGTCTAATGCTCCCGTCGGTTCATCCGCCAGCAGAATATCCGGGTCATTGACCAAAGCTCTTGCAATGGCTACACGCTGCATCTGTCCACCGGACATCTGGCTTGGCTTCTTGTGTAACTGGTTTCCCAGTCCCACCTGCTCTAATGCCGCAACGGCTCGTTTCTTCCGCTCTGCCTTACCGATACCGGAAATGGTCAATGCCAGTTCCACATTTGCAAGTACCGTCTGATGGGGAATCAGATTATAACTTTGAAACACAAAACCAATGGTATGGTTCCGGTAAGAATCCCAATCCCTGTCCTTGTATTTCTTCGTGGATATTCCATTGATAATCAAATCTCCGCTATCATAACGGTCGAGTCCTCCGATTATATTAAGCAATGTGGTCTTTCCCGAACCACTCGGCCCGAGGATTGCCACGAACTCATTATCCCTTAAATTTAAGCTAACATCATCCAGTGCCTTCTGCACCAGACTTCCGGTCTTATATTCCTTATAAATGTGTTGAATCTGAAGCATATGATATTCTCTCGTTTTCCATTTTTTATTTTTCTATTTTACTTTTTCTTTCTCACTCTGTTTTTTTATATTACCTTATTCCGAACATTTTTACATCTCACTTTCGAAAAATATCATGGTTTTCATAAAAATTTTAGAAATGCCAGTAAGTGCAGAACAAAGAATGTGCCTTGACACATTCTAGCGCCTGCGGCGGTGGCTTGCGACATCTACCTTATACGCCGCAGTGCGCATCCTCGCGGAGTGTTTTTTACTTTACAGGAAAGCAATTTCCTGTAAAGTAAAAAGAGGACTCTGTTTTCTGACCTGCTGCCAGATTCCAGAATCCTCTTTTCTTTATCTTCTAATCAAATAATCCAATATGATATTTTACCTTCCGGCCAATCTTCCATACCAGAAGTACCGGCATTGCCAGTACCAGATAAGCACAGGAAAGAATTCCTACTCCACCACCTAAGATTATCATAATCCAGATAAAAATATTCATTTCTTACACCTCGCATATTATTATTTTATGTATTTAATATGCGGGTGCCAATGCTTCCTTCTTTCCGTCCGCCTTCCGCTCAAACCTTGCTAACATCAGGCTCCTTAGTACATTATCGCCATGCTTCTTCCGGTTCCTCTGAATGCGTCCCATAAAAAGCTGTGGCAGTACCACCAACAGCAGCCAGAACATCATTCCAATATTTCTCCTATGGTTCGCCAGTCCACCGCTGCGGCCTAGTGCCAATGCCGCAATGCCTGTATTCTGCATCTGCTCCTCTCTGGATAACATCTTATCCGGAGTATCTAAAAGACGGACATTCTTTAATTCTATGTAATTTACTGCAAAGGCTTCTTTCTCTGCCGGGGAAACCTGTTCTGTTCTGGTGGATGCGCCTGCAATGGCTACCAGAAACAGGATGCTCCACAGCAGTGCCAAATGCCTGATTATCTTTTTCCGATACATCTGTCTCATTCCTTACCTTGTGATTAAACTTAGTATATGTCGCAGGACAGCTTCCGTCAAGAGTTGATGCAGCCAGATTGGCTAAGGACAGAGAGAAAAATACAAGCACAAATTTGCAGCCTGTGTCCGGGTAGAAGTTTTTGATGAAATGCGTTATCGTTCTTGAAAGTGTTTTTTCTGATAATAAATTGTCTTTCCGCTGCTTTGACATCTCACCCCGTCTGTCCGTCGGAAGCGGATGCGAACTGGAATCTGCAAGGGCACATAAGAATTTCGATATTGTGTTTGATTTCGGCTGGCAACCGGCGCAAATTCACATCCGTGTTCAATTGCGCCTCACTGGCACATCCCTGTGCCAGTGTTGCCGGTTACAGACGAAATTCTAAGAGCCCTTGTGCAGATTCCGATAATGCATCCATACTCCGACGGACAGACGGGGCGAGATGTCAAACATTGGAAAGACTATTTTAATATAGAAAGAAAAAACACTTTCTTAGAACGGTCGCATTTTAGCAGCTTGCTTCTACCCGGACACCGGCGCAAATTTGGCTTATTTCTTTAACTCTCTCACTCCTCTGACCATCTGGATGACAACGGTCGGAAGTGCTGCCAGCAGAATAATCTCAATCACAGCAGGACAGGACAATGATTCTACTGAAAATAACCCCCGCAGCGGCGGTACAAAAAGCACCAGTCCCAGCAGCACGCTTCCAGACACAAATGCAAGGATACTGTATGGATTTCCGGTAAAGCCCAATGCAAAAATGGTCTTGTTTCCACGACAGTTAAATCCATGGAAAAGACGTGCCAATGTCAGTGTTGCAAATGCCATAGTGGATGCCATTGCCGCACCTTTTCCATTTCCGATATAAAATGCTGCCATGGTGGATGCCGCAATGCATAAGCCCTGCAACATAATTCGCCGGAATGTCTCTCCAGATAAAATTCCTTCCGATGCCTGCCTTGGTTTTTCTTCCAATAAACTTGCATCCTGCGGTTCCACGCCAATGGCAATTGCCGGAAGGGAATCTGTCAGCAGGTTAATAAACAGTAAATGCACCGGAGCAAATGGAACCGGAAGCCCCAAAAGGGATGTATACAATACAGATAAAATTCCTGCCATGTTGCCGGAAAGTAAAAATAAAATAGCATTTTTTATATTACGGTAAATGTTTCTTCCGTTCGTTACTGCTTTAATAATCGTAGCAAAGTTATCATCTGTTAATATCATGGCTGCCGCATCCTTTGCCACTTCCGTTCCGGTTATTCCCATGGCTACTCCGATGTCTGCCTGCTTTAATGCCGGTGCATCATTTACACCGTCTCCGGTCATGGAAACGATATTGCCCTTCTTCTGCCAGGCTTTTACAATCCGTATCTTATGCTCCGGTGACACTCTCGCATAAACAGATATTTTATCAATCTTTTCTTCCAGTTCTTTTTCCGGGCAGGCATCCAGCTCTGTTCCGGTTAATGCCAGGTCCCCCTCTTCATAGATTCCAATACGCTTTGCAATCGCAACGGCTGTGATTTTGTGATCTCCGGTAATCATTACGGTACGGATTCCCGCCCGCTTCGCATCTGCTACTGCCTGTATGGATTCTTCCCTTGGCGGGTCTGCCATGGCAGCTAATCCTAAAAAGGTAAGTCCATTTTCCTTTTCCACCGTCAGTTCTCCCCCGGACTTCTTACATGCAAATGCCAGTACCCTGAGTCCATTTTCAGAAAAATACTGATTCTGCTTCTGGATTTTTGCGATTTCTACATTATCCATCGGTCTTATCTCTTCTTCATATGCCACATTTATGCAACGGTTTAAAAGGACATCTACTGCTCCTTTTGTAAAAATAATTTCTTCTTCGCCATGCAGCCGGTATTTACTGCTCATGCATTTCCGTTCAGAATCAAATGGAATTTCTTCTAATCTCGGAATCATATTTCGAATCGTTTCTTCCTGTATGGTAAGCTGCCCTACATTTTCCGTTCTGTCCTGATTCAGGCGGACTTCATGGAACATTTCCAACAGGGCAGATTCTGTCGGATCTCCCAGTACTTTTCCATCCGTTATGCTGGCATCATTATTTAAAATAGCATTGTATAAAAAAAACCTTTGCAGGCTGGACTCCAAGGTCAGCTCATCCGGTTTACAAGTCATACCATTCAGATAAACCTCTTCCACATGCATCTTATTCTGTGTCAGTGTTCCCGTCTTATCGGAGCAGATTACCGATACACAGCCTAGGCTTTCCACAGCTTTTAATTCTTTGACAATGGCGTGCTCCTTTGCCATTCTCCTGCTTCCCATTGCCTGCACAATTGTAACAATGGAGCCTAATGCTTCCGGTATTGCCGCTACTGCCAGTGCAACAGCAAACATCATGGCATCAATGACCGGCATCTTCCGGTAAATGCCAAGGCAAAAGACCAGTGCACAGATTGCCATAATCAGTATTGCCAGCTTTTTGCTGAAAGAATCAAGACTTATCTGAAGCGGAGTCTTCCGCTCCTTCGTCTGATTCATCAACCCGGCAATCTTTCCTAATTCCGTCTCCATTCCTGTTGCTGTTACAAGCACCTCCGCTCTTCCATATGTTACAAAGCTTCCGGAAAATACCATATTTTTCCGGTCTGCCAACGGTACTTCTTCCGGCAATACTTCTTCATTTTTTTCTACATTGACAGACTCTCCTGTCAGTGAGCCTTCATTGACCTGCAGGGAATAATTGCGAAGAATTCTTCCGTCTGCCACAATCATGTCCCCTGCTTCTAAGATTACATAATCCCCGGGCACAATCTCTTTGGATGCAATCTCCTGACGTTTTCCATCCCGGATAACCCGGGCCGCTGGTGCCGCCAAATCCTTCAAACTATCCAGTGATTTTTCTGCCTTCCTATACTGTATCGTACCAAGAACAGCATTCATAAGCAATACCAGAAAAATTACGATGGTACTCTCGGTATTTCCGGAAAACATGGAAATAATTGCTGCAATAATCAGGATTATTACCATCAAGTCACAAAACTGGCTTAAAAACACCTGCAGCAGACTCTTATGTCTGCCCTCGCTCAGCCGGTTTTCGCCTGTCTCTTTTCGTATTCTTTCTACTTCTTCTTCTGTTAATCCTTTTTCCCGAAAGCCAAACATTTCTTCCAACTGCTCTTTCGTACAATTCCAATATGCTTTCATATACGCTTAACCTCCTGCTTTTTATGTTACCGGGTATCAACTATGCGCAACAAAGAATGTGCCTTGGCACATTCTCGCGCCTGCGGCGGTCGCTTGCGACATC
>ERZ1108170.2015-NODE-2015-length-11340-cov-5.790784_pt1 | contig 11340 bp, 9 predicted proteins | sample MGYA00403705_ERZ1108170 | MGnify/ENA primary metagenome ERZ1108170 (study PRJEB35170, sample SAMEA104062422) | human gut metagenome | biome: human gut; feature: human-associated habitat; material: faeces | place: Denmark | collected 2012-06-15 ...
CCATCAAAACCAATGCGGTAATAACGTATGAGATAGGGGTCCTCACCGGCTTCCATACCATTTGCCGAGAAATAGATCTGACGGTTATCCTCATCTACCCGAAGCACTTCGCGTACATACCATTCTCCTTTAGTAATTTGATAATCGGGCTGTGCGGTAATACGGTTGTACATATAAAGATGATTCCAATTGTCACGCTCACTCATCCATATCATCTGCTTGCCGTCTTTTAAGTCATGACGGAAATGACGGGTATAATTCACATATTTATCGCTGGTTTCTTCTACCAACGGACGCACTTTTCCCGTTTCGGCAGAAAGTTCAAGCACTCTGTACACCTGATGTCCGCGCTGGTTATATTCAAAAGTCACGGCACGGCTGTCGGGATTCCATTCGGGACCATATACTTCATATTGTCGGTCGAACAATTCAGTAGAAGGAATAATGCTTCGTCCGCTTTCCACTTCATAGATGCAGGGCACTTTAAAAGGAAGTTCGTCTCCCGGCTTCGCATACTCCTGTTTGTGAAGCTTGGGCTGAAGCTGATCAGCCGGAGAAGATTCCACATAATAAACATAGCGCTTTTCCACCGGACGGATCTTGCAGGAAGCCACCTTCTTACTGTCCGGTGACCAGCGGATGTAGGCTGAATAATAATTACCCAGTGTCCCGTCCAAGCTCAGTTGCTTTTCTTTTCCGGTAGCCACCTCCTTTACATAGATATTCTGATTTTTAATAAATGCTATCCATTTACCATCAGGAGACGGAACCGGCGATGCTGTCTTCTCATCATCCACCTCCATCCAATGCTTTTGCTTGGGAGGGAGAGGAAGCGCCCCTTCATTGACCAGCTGATTTTTCCGGGATGCATACATCCAACGTTGATTATTAAACACAAAGTGTAGCGTATCCAATCCCTTACTGACCGACAAATGCCCCAATGCAAGAGCTTCCGGCTTGACCTCTTTTCCGGATGCAGCACCCAGCGCCTTTGCCAGACGATGAGAATCAAACAATTCTTTTCTAGCTTTTTTATCTGCATCTACAGATACATACAGGCGTCCGTCCGGAGTATTCCGCACATACCAAAACTGATGAGTACCCTCTATCCATTGCGGATTGACATTGGAATAGAAAACTTTATCCGCACTGAACTTCTCTTTCAATGCATAAGCACGCCGATAATCATCGACCGTACCTTGAGCGACAGCCATGCCCCCACTAAGGAACATGGCTACCAGCCAACCTAACTTACCAACCTTCATTTTGAATTATTCTATTTCACTTCCCATTCAAACAAACCCGATGAATTATCGGCCGGCTGAACAATCTCCAGTTTTACCGCTTTTGTCTTTACCGGGTCAAAATTGACTGTATTCCCCGTACCTTTTTCCACTCCATACTTATCCGCTCCACTCACCGGTTGCCACTGGCCTTGTGCATCTTTATAGTACACCTTCCAACTTTGCGGTATGCGGCATCCTCCCCAAGGAGCATCATCATACCAATATACGGTAGCACTGGAAACAGTCGCTTCGGACGGAAACTCGTAGGATATCCATTCGGTAGTTCCCTGTTTGGGCCACCAATGGTAATAGGGTACGGAACGGTCATTCTCATCTTTCGGTACCAGACGGTCATTAATGGCGGAGATGGATTTCACCTTATGCGAAGCATCCACTTTGCTTTCCGATGCCAGCGTAGCAGGCATAGTCGGACGGGAAGCACTTAATTCCTGAGGCAACCATACAGCCATAGCACCTGCACCGCGGTGTGCCCAAGCATAGTAAGGGATCAACGTCAGCTTTACATCAGTAGCCGTCAGACGACCTCTATCGTCATAACCCAGAATCTGTGCATCTGTTTTCAATTGGTTAATACCATACAGCAAATCCGGCTTTTCAACCACCTCGAATTGAGGAGTGCGGTTCATAAACACGCTCAGCACATCAAAATCATTATCCGGCCATTCCGCACAATATACGACAGGACCCCGTTCCACGGCAACACGTCCCCGGTCAGCCTCCACCTTGTTATTCGCCTTGACCGTACGAGGTTCCATATCGAAATGGACAGCTACTTTATCCCCTTTCTTCCAACGGCGGTCTATGCAGAAATAACCGTCCTTCAGTTCACTCTGTACCGGTTCTCCATTTACTTTCACTGTATAGCTCAAACGCTTTCCATCCGAATAAGTGTACAGGTCACTGGGAACTACCTGATTACGCACCCATCCCGGAATACGGATTTTCATTGTAAACTGTCCGGCATTGTTTTTGTTGACACCGATAGTGACATCACCGTCCCAAGGATAATGAGTGGCCTGCTCCAAAGAAACAGCCTTGCCCTCTACCTTCAAGTTCGAAGTATTGGACATAAACAGATTCACATACACGTCCTTGTCCTTCACCGCATAAACATATCCCGGCAAAGAGGGGATAAAACGACAGACATTGGACGGGCAGCAGGCACAACCGAACCAAGGCTGGCGCTGATGCTGGCCGATACTTTCCAACGGATTGGGATAGAAAAAGCCGCCTCCGTCCAATGATACGCCGGAAATCAGGCCATTATACAAAGTACGTTCCAGCACATCATAATATTTGGACTCGCCGTGAAGCAGGAAAAGACGATAATTGACATACACATTGCCGATAGCCGCGCAAGTCTCGCAATAAGCCGACATATTGGGCAACTCATAGTTTTTGCCGAAAGCCTCTCCGTTGCTGGTCGCCCCGATGCCGCCGGTAATATAATATTTCTTGCCTACAATATTATCCCAGATACGGTCGATGGCATGAATATAAGCCGAATCCCCGGTCAATGCGGCAACGTCTGCCATACCGGCATACATATAAGCGGCACGCACGGCATGTCCCACCGCCTCATCCTGTTCCGTTACCGGCTTATGCGCCTGGCTGTATTCATCCGTACGGCTGGTATGTCCCCGCTGGTCAAGGAAGAATTTTGCCTGATCCAGGTATTTCTGCTGCCCCGTTACCAGATAGAGCTTGGCAAGCGCCATCTCGGCAATCTGATGGCCGGGCACACGGACTTGCTGTCCGGGACCGGAGCCTATCTCACGGCATACGCAGTCGGCATAACGGATAGCGATATCCAGAAAATTACGCTTCCCGGTCGCCTGGTAATGAGCAATGGCCCCCTCTACCATGTGTCCCAGATTATAGAACTCATGGCTCAGTTCCTCCACCTTTTCCCAACGCTTGCTGCCCGCCCATTCGTGCGGATGCTTGGGATTCATGGTACGGCTGGTGTAAAGGTATCCGTCCGGCTCCTGTGCGGCAGCGACGATCACCAGCACGCTGTCAATGTATTTGGCCAGCTTTTTATCCGGATAAGTCTGCAACAGGTAACTGGCCCCCTCTATCGTCTTATATACATCCGTATCATCAAAAGCCAGCCCGCCCACTTTGATGGTATCGCTGGGATGGGCCGCATTGATAAAATTCCGGTATCTTCCCGTCTCCTCACATTTACTGAAAGCCAGGGGAATGGTCACTTCACGGCTGGCCTTGAGACGCTGCCCCCAGAACGAGTCGGTCACTTTCACCGAAGTGAAAGGCACAGGGTCTATAGGATAACCGTGTGACTGGTGTTTCACTTGTGCCTGACCGCCGGTTACGGCAGCCGCCAATAAAGTAGTAACTAAAAGTTTTTTCATGGTTATATCATTTAATTGTTATCGTCATATTCCGTGCCTGTTTTACGGAGGTGCAATTTACACATTCCGAACATAAAACAGGCTCCGTATTCCAAGCAATCCAGGTATATAAATTCACCAAAATCACTATTTCCGCCCTTGTAACGGTATATATTCATCCCACAACTTCAACGAGTGCAGATACCCCGTAAAAGGCCACTCTCCTTCCGCATTCCGCCCCAAAGTCACAAACTGAGACGGTTTTACCAACAACTGGATGTCTTTTCCACTCACCTGTTCTCCATTGATATAGACCTGCTCCATGCGTCCGTCAAAACAGATGTAAATGTGCTGCCACCTGCCCGTCAGCTCCTTCATACCTTTATATCCCACATCCTCATACCATCCGTAATGGTTGATCACCCCGCAGCGCGGTTCCGTACCGTTCACCAGCATGATCTTCTCCAGTTCGTCATGCGAGGTTGTAAAATCGGCTACACATTCATTCTCGGCTATGGAATCATTCAGCACCCACGCCTCCAATGTATAGGGAGCATTGTCCTGCAAAGTAGCCGGCAAAGAGAAACTGGAACGGAACAACTGGCTGCCGTCAAAATGAAACGCCTTTTTCCCTTCCGTCTCCTTCACGACCACAGGAGTTTTCAAGGCCTCAAAATCCCCTTTCACGCCCCGGTTCGTCAAATAAGGAACGGTATCGCCGACAGCAAAATCGACGCTCAGCGGTGCAGCCTTCTCCACGCCCATCTTCTCCACTTCCTCAGCGGTCAGGGGAACAGGCTTGGATGCAGGGCCGACGAAGCCGGTGCAGCCGCGCGTGTTGCGCACCACATACCAGGTATCGTCGTTCATGACCATCTTGACCAGAACGTAACCGGGGAACAGCTTGTGCTCCACCATACGCTCCTTGCCGTCCTTGATCTCAGGGACCATCTCGGTGGGGACCTTGATGTCACAGATCAGGTCTTGCAGACGGCGGTTCTCGACCATGGTCTGCAGGTCCGTTGCAACCTTATTCTCGTAACCGGAATAGGTATGGACTACATACCAGAGGGCTTCATTGGACTGATCTTCCATTTTTCAAACCTCCGTTTCAAAATGTTCATGCGCCGATGATCAGGCCCAGGATGCCGCCGAAAATGGCATCCAGCGCGATCATGACAACGGCAGCGATCGCCACGGTGACGAGCACGACGACGGTGTTGGTCTTGGTGTCCTCTTTGGACGGCCACACGACCTTCTTCAGCTCGCTCTTCGTGTCGCGGAAGAACTTTGCCGCATTTGCGGCAAAACCCTTCACGGCGGCCTTCATTCTGGCCACAAAGCCCGGCTTTTTCTCGGTTTTGTCTGCCATGATGTCGTCCGCCTTTCTTACTTGGTTTCGCGATGAACGGTGTGCTTCTTGCAGAAGCGGCAGTACTTCTTCATCTCAAGACGATCGGGGTTGTTCTTCTTGTTCTTCGTGGTGTTGTAGTTGCGCTGCTTGCACTCGGTGCAGGCCAGAGTGATTTTAACGGTCATTTGTTGACACCTCCATTATAACGGTTGTTTTGAACCTCCCTCGGCTTGCGGGAGCGCCTTCAAAACAGGGCGCACTTAATAACCCCGCAAAAGAGGTGTTATCATTGTATCACGTCTTTTTCCATCCGTCAAGCGGATTTTCTGCGGTTTTTCAACTTTTTTGAAAAATTTTTCTTTTGCTTCTTTCTGGTTCTGCCCGCTTGCATCCCGCGCATAGATATTGTATAATAACAGCGTCTATACCTATATAGAGAAATTCCGGCCTTCCGGCCGTACGATCAGGAGAGATCATGATGCAATCTGAAGAGAAACTCTGTGTCGTCGTGTTGTTCGGCGGCATGTCCAGCGAGCACGAGGTCAGCTGCGTGTCCGCCGGGACCTTCGTTGACAACCTCGACCCCAGCCGCTACGAAGTGCTGACCGTGGGCATCACCAAAGAGGGCCGCTGGCTGTGCACCGAGGCTTCCAGCGCCCAGATGGCCGACGGCAGCTGGGAAGAGCTGCCCGGCAATATGCCCTGTGTCATCAGCCCGGACCGTGCCGACCACGGCATGATCCTGTTCGCTCCTTCCGGCCAGGTGGAAAAGCTGCACGTGGATGTCGTCATCCCGGCCCTGCACGGCCTGTGGGGCGAGGACGGCACGGTGCAGGGCCTGCTGGAGCTGGCCGGCATCCCCTACGTGGGCTGCGGCGTTCTGGCCAGCGCCGTCTGCATGGATAAGGCGGTGGCCAACGCCCTGTTCGACGCCGCCGGCATCCCCCACACCCGGTGGCTGGCTGCCAACCGCTGGGAGATCGAATCCGACCTCGAAGGCGTCTGCGACGGTGCCATCGCGAAGCTGGGCTGGCCCATCTTCGTCAAGCCCGCCAACGCCGGTTCCAGCGTCGGCATCACCAAGGCCCACGACCGCGCCGAGCTGAAGGACGCCATCCGGCTGGCTCTGGAGAACGACCGCAAGGTCGTCTTTGAAGCCTTCGTGGACGGCCATGAAGTCGAGTGTGCCGTCATCGGCTCCGACCCCGCTGCGGCCACCCGCCCCGGCGAGATCCTGGCCGGTGCCGAGTTCTACACCTACGACGACAAGTACAAGAACGGCGTGAGCCAGGTGGTCATCCCGGCCCGGCTCGACGAGGCCAAGCTCGATGAGGTGAAGACCTACGCCGCCATGGCCTACACGGCCCTGAACTGCGAGGGCCTGGCCCGCTGCGACTTCTTCGTGGAGCATGGCACCAACCGGGTGATGATCAACGAGATCAACACCTTCCCCGGCTTCACCCCCATCAGCATGTACCCCAAGCTCATGGAGCACGAGGGCACCCCTGTGCCCGCCCTGATCGACCACCTGATCGAACTGGCGCTGGAAAGGACGGAAAAGCAGCATGGATAACCGCCCCATCGGCGTATTTGACAGCGGCCTCGGCGGCCTGACCGGCGTGAAGGAGCTGCGCAAGCGGCTCCCCCACGAGAATATCGTCTACTTCGGCGACACCGGCCGTGTGCCCTACGGCAGCCGCAGCCCGGAGACCATCCTGCAGTATGCCCGGCAGGACATCGCGTTCCTGCTGTCCCAGAATGTCAAGTGCATCATGGCCGCCTGCGGCACGGTGTCCAGCACCTACCCCGCCGCCGAGGCGGCGCTGCTGCCCGTGCCCTACCTGGGCGTCGTGGATGCGGCTGCACGGGAGGCTGCTTTTTCCACCCGCAACCGCCGCATCGGCGTCATCGGCACCGCGGCCACCATCCGCTCCCGCAGCTATGAGACCCTGCTGCGCAAACTGGTGCCGGGCGTGGAGATCACGGCCCGCCCCTGCCCGCTCTTCGTGCCGCTGGTGGAGGCCGGTTACGTGGACCACAGCGCGGAAGACAAGCAGGAAGTGACCCGGCTCGTCATCGCCCAGTACCTCACCGAGGTGCGGGATGCCGGGGTGGACACCCTCATTCTGGGCTGCACCCACTATCCCCTCATCAAGACCATGATCGGCGAATTCATGGGCCGGGACGTCGTGCTGGTGGACCCGGCCAAGACCGCCGCCCACCATCTGGAACGCACCCTCAGCGAGCGCGGCCTGCGGGCCAACCACCCCGCCGGGCAGGCGCATTTCTACGTCAGCGACACGCCGGACAGTTTTTCGCAGACGGCAGACCTCTTCCTCGGCGAGTACAAGGGAGGGCCGGTGGAGCAGATCGCCATCGACAAATACTAAAGCGAAGGACAAACGAACGTGAAGGAAGATTTCATCATCCGCATCAAGAGCCGCTCGGAGCAGTTCGAGCACACCCAACCCGTCCGGGTGGACGAGGATGACCGCATCGAACTGATGACCTACGGCAGCTTCGTGAAAAAGGGCGACACCTACTATATCACTTATAAAGAGACCGAGACCATCGGCTTTGCCGGCTGCACCACCACCATCAAGATCGCAGCCGACGGCAGCCGGGTGGGCCTGCTCCGGTTCGGCCCGGCCAACGCCCAGCTCATCATCGAGCGGGACCGTCGGAGCATCTGCCACTATGAGACCGAGGTCGGCTCCCTGACGCTGGGCGTGACCGGCGACGGCATCGAGTGCAACCTGACCGAAACGGGCGGCACGGCCCGATTCAGCTATCTGCTGGACGCCGACGACCCCATCTCCATCATCAACCGCAACACGCTGGAAATTTCCGTGCAAAAGCCAAATTAAAGCGGTTCACCCTCTCCGTCCGTGCTTTCGAGTGCAAAGTTTCTCTCGTTTGCTAACAGCGCTCCCCCCTTTGGGAGAGCTGGACGCGAAGCGGCCTGAGAGGGTCAGCCCGTGAAAGGATAAAACAATGACTGAATTCGAAAAGACCTACCAGAACTACAACCCCCGCTCGGCTGCCCTGAGCGAGGCCCGCGCTCTGCTGACCGCCGCGGCCAAGGCCGCCATGGCCGACGGCACTCTGCCCGAAGCCGAGCTGCCCGCTTTCATCGTGGAGATTCCCGCCGACACCAAAAACGGCGACATCGCCTCCAACCTGGCCATGGCCGGTGCCCGCACCTGGCGCAAGGCTCCCAAGATGATCGCCGACGCCCTCATCGCCCACCTGCCCTCCATCGAGGGCGGCGTCTTCGCCAAGGTGGAAGTGGCCGGCCCCGGCTTCATCAACCTGTTCCTGGCTCCGGCCTTCTGGGCCAGCGTCGTGCTGGGCGCAGCCGCCAACAAGGAGTACGGCCGCACCGACTACGGCAAGGGTGCCAAGTACAACGTGGAGTTCGTCTCTGCCAACCCCACCGGCCCCATGCACATGGGCAACGCCCGCGGCGGCGCTCTGGGCGACTGCCTGGCCGCCGTGCTGGACTGGGCCGGTTACGATGTGACCCGCGAGTTCTACATCAACGACGCGGGCAACCAGATCCAGAAATTCGGCAAGAGTCTGGCCGTCCGTTATCTGCAGAAGTTCTGCGGCGAGGAAGCCTATCCCCTGCCCGCTGAGTGCTACCAGGGCGGCGACATCAAGGTGCTGGCCGGGGAATTTGCCGACCTGCACGGCGACTGCTATGTGGCCGCCTGCCAGGGCATGGACGAAGAGACCCTGTTTGCCAGCGAAGCGTTCGAGACCCTGAAGAACGCCCTCGTGGATTACGCACTGCCCAAAAACATCGCGGCCCTCAAGCGCGACCTGGGCAAGTACCGCATCGACTACGATGTCTGGTTCCACGAGAGCACCCTGCACGAGTCCGGCGCTGTCAAGGCTGTGGTCGAAAAGCTGCTGGAGCTGGGTGCCTGCTACAAGGCCGAGGATGGCGCCGTCATGTACCGCAGCGCCCAGTACGCCGCCAAGTACGGCACCGTCAACAAGAAGAAGACCGAGGATGGCACCGAGGAAGAGGCCAAGGACGAAGTTCTGGTCCGCGCCAACGGCATCCCCACCTACTTTGCCGCCGACATCGCCTACCACTACAACAAGCTGGCCACCCGCGGCTTTGCCAAGGCCATCGACGTCTGGGGTGCAGACCACCACGGCCATGTCGCCCGCATGAAGGGTGCCATGGACGCCATCGGCCTGAACGGCAACGACCTCGACGTCGTGCTGATGCAGATGGTCAACCTGATGCGCGACGGCCAGCCCGTCCGCATGTCCAAGCGCACCGGCAACGCCATCACCCTGACCGACCTGCTGGAAGAAGTGCCCATCGACAGCGCCCGCTTCCTGTTCAACATGCACGACGCCGGAAGCGGCATCGACTTCGACCTCGACCAGGCCGTCAAGACCGACAACGACAACCCGGTCTACTACGTCCAGTATGCACACGCCCGCATCTGCTCCATCCTCAAGAAGATGGAGAGCGAGGGTGTCGCCTTCGCAGGTGCCGACCAGGTGGATGCCACCCTGCTGACCGAGCCTTCCGAGATGGACCTCATCCGGATGCTGGCCGCCTTCCCGCAGGAGATCGTCATGGCCGCTGAGAAGTACGACCCCAGCCGAATCAACCGCTTCGTCATCGACCTCGCCAGCGCCTTCCACCGCTTCTACGGTAGCTGCCGCATCCAGGGCGCAGACCCCGCCGTCCAGCAGGCCCGCCTGGCCCTCTGCATCGGCGTCAAGAACGTCATCTGCAACGTGCTGACCATGTTCAAGATCAACGTTCCGGAGAAGATGTAACCGGAAGTATTTCCGCATACGAAAAGACCCGCTCATCCGACACTTCATCGGGTGGGCGGGTCTTCGTTTGTCCCTTAATATTGGAAGTAGAGCTTCACTTCGCCGATCTTCTTTTTCCGCAGCAGGATCGCCGCCGGGATGAGGTAGACCAGCACCGACAGCAGCATCGAGGCATCGTAGCTGCTCACGCTCTCGGCCACACTCTCGGTGCCGTAGAGCCCGCCGACGAGCATCGAGATGATGTCCATGCCGCCATGTAAGAACACCGTGACCCAGAGGTTGCCGGTGCGGAAGTAGATGGCCGCATACAGCACCCCCAGCGACGCTGCGAAGATACACTGCATCAGCACCCCCAGCGGCGCACTGGACAGCAGATTCGTCAGGTGAGCGCAGCCGAACAGCAGACCCGACAGCAGGCAAGCTTTCCAGATGCCGCCCCGGCTCGTGCCGAAGTGCTCCAGCAGCGTCTCCGCGATGACGCCACGGAACAAAAACTCCTCCGCGATGCCCACCAGAATCATATTGGCCAGAAAGCTCAGGATGCGCCAGAGCGGCAGCAGCGTGCCGTCTTCCGGCAGGCCGAACAGGATCTTTGTGTACAGCGTGTACGCCAGCAGGGCCAGCGGATACATTCCCACCAGCAGGCCGTTGAAGAAGCCGCAGCCCCGCTTTCGCAGCAGCTGCGCCTTGCCGGTGCACTTCAGCAGCAGCACGGCCACGCCGACGCCGACCAGCTCCTGGATGCAGCCCAGCAGATAGTCATCCGCATCGTTCAAATCAAAGCGGAACAGCATCAGCAAAAACACCACCAGCCCGGCGGCGGCCATGGCGTTCATAGCCGTATTGGCCCCCAGAATCTCCGAGGCCAGCTTCACGTCGCCGGAAATTTCGCCGCGGCCCATGGGCAGCCCGTTGGCCGCGGGCATGATGTCCAGAAACTGGAAGGTGACCACCAGCACGGCAATGAACATCACCTTTTTGGTAACGGTGATGTACTGGTAGTTCATTTTTTCAAACACCAGCAGCAGCGCCGCCACCAGAACGGCAGGCAGACCGAAGTCGTAATGCACCCGATGCAGCGCGTCAATACTCCGGTAGGTGCACAGCAGCACCACCAGCGCCATCAGGGCGTTGATCACCCACAGGTTGTGCCCCTTCCAGCGGTACTCCACCGATTCGGCAATGAGAAACGCGCCGATGTAATGGGGAATGCCGCGCAGGGAGTTCAGGGCCACCAGCTTCAGCGCCGCCAGCATCAGGCCTGTTTTTTCCCAGTGATCCAGCGCCTGATACAGGGTCTCCAGAATGCGAAAAACACCGGCATAAAAAAGCCCAGCCAGACCAGACACATCCCCGCGCCCAGCTCCAACAGATTCACCCGCACCTGCCAGGGGCGGGTTTGTGTTTTGGTTTCCTCCATGGTGTGTTCCTCTCTGCCGGGCCGCGTGTGCCCGGCCGCGATCGCCCAACCATTATAGCACGCTTTTCTCCGTTCTGCCAAAGCCCCCTCAGCGCA
>ERZ1108170.2017-NODE-2017-length-11337-cov-5.345683_pt1 | contig 11337 bp, 12 predicted proteins | sample MGYA00403705_ERZ1108170 | MGnify/ENA primary metagenome ERZ1108170 (study PRJEB35170, sample SAMEA104062422) | human gut metagenome | biome: human gut; feature: human-associated habitat; material: faeces | place: Denmark | collected 2012-06-15 ...
GGTTGCTCTCATTAAATATTTTTGAGGATAGAGGCCTACGGGCTCGTGCGTTTGCTACGCAAACGCTTTTTCATGCGCGCTGCCGCGCGGCTTGTGTTTCCTGTGTGAAAACGGACTTTATAGACAGACTGAGAGGCTTCCCCGCTTGGGGAAGCCTCCTTTTATTATCATTTTGGAATATCTCAGAGCGCAAGCTCGACGCTCTGCTCGATCTCGATTTTGCTGCGCTCAATATCTGCGCGATACTGCGCGAATACCGCCGCCTCCATGCGCCACGCGATGCCGCAGCCTGCCGACAGCTGCCGCGGCACAGGAGTCAGCCTGCCGGGGATGCCGCTGTCCCGGCAGAACGCCTCCATCTCCATCGCCGCATCTGTGGTATGGAACGTGAGCACCCGGTACGCTTTTCTCGTCCGCTTCACGCCTGAAACGTGATCTCGAAGCAGCCGTCCGGGCGAACGGTCGTTGCAAAGTTCTTTTTTTCGTAGTCGAGCATCTTTTCGATGTTCCTGCGCGTGTGCGCCTCGTCGCCGAGAACGCGGACAGCCCTGCCGGGATTGTCCTGCATGGCATCCATCGTCAGCAGCACCGGCTCCGGACAGGAAAGGCCGCGCACATCTACTTCAACAAAGTTTTCCATTGCATTTTCTCCTTTTCCGGCTTATCGAGCCGCTTTTTTTCGGCGCAGATTGGTTCCTGCGATGACGAACAGTACGACGATGCAGACGATGACGGCGATCTTGCCTGCCGCCGACGGGCCGCCGGGAACCGCCGCCTCGGTTTCGGTCGCAGCCTTTGCCGCCGCGCCGGCCAGACCGAAGTTATGCGCAGCCGCCGCGCCGAGCAGCATGCCGAGGAAGGTCACGGCGCTGTCGGACGAGCCCTGACCGGCCAGAATAAGCTGGCGCAGCGGACAGCCGCCGGCCAGAACAGCCGCAAAGCCGACAACATACATGCCGAGAATATTCCAGAGGTGCTGAGAATGCGCGATCGGCTGACCGGAGAAGCCGAGGTGAAAATTACCAGCGGCGAGATTGTAGACCGCCATGACCGCAAACAGCGCCGCAATGATGCTGAGCAGGTCAAAGTTTTTCATGAGGATGACGTCGCGGATGCTTCCTGCGAAGCACATGCGGCTCTTCTGCGCGAGCGCGCCGATGATGAGCGCCGCGACCAGAGAAAGGATAACGGGCGCGTGCTTGCTGCCGGGACCCTCGGTGCTCATGGCGTAAACGCCGGTCGCCGTGCCGATGACGAGCAGAGCGGCGAGCAGGACAGGCAGGACTGCGCCGCTCAGCGGCTTCGCCTCATAGGCGCGGCCGAGAGAGAAGCCCTTCTTGAGGAAGAACGAGCCGGTCGCAACGCCGCCCGCAAAGCCGATGAGCGCGACCCATGCGTTCAGATCGCCCGCGGACATGCGCAGCACCATGCGGAGCGGACAGCCGAGGAATACGAGCGCGCCGATCATCATCGCGGCGCCGAGGATAAAGCGCACCATCGGCGAAGAACCGGCGGTGGACTTGTATTCCTTCGTCAGCAGGGCGAGCAGGAACGAGCCGCAGACAAAGCCGACGATCTCCGGCCGGAAATACTGTACGGGCGCGGCCGTGTGCAGCTTGAGCGCGCCGGCGCTGTCGCGGATGAAGCAAGCCACGCAGATGGCCATGTTCGCCGGGTTGCCGTAGATCGCCAGCAGCGCGACCAGCAGACCAGCCACCGCGCCGGACAGCGCGAGCTTCCATGTCTTGTCAAAAAATTTCATGTTTTTCTCCCTTTACTGTGCTTTTATATCTGATAAAAGTATAACACAACCGGATTTTGATGTGAAATTCATTCTATTGATATTTTATTGTATCTTATTGAAAAAATCTATAAATCAGCCTATAATAGAGAAAACGAAACGGAAGGGACGCGCGGCAAATGGATATTCGGCAGCTGGAGGCCTTTGTATACACGGCAAAATATCAGAGCTTTTCGCTCGCGGCGCAAAAGCTGTATCTTTCCCAGCCTACGGTCAGCTCGCACATCTGCAATCTGGAAAAGGAGCTGCACACGCAGCTCTTACAGCGGACGACCAAGGCGCTGTCCATGACGCCGGCCGGGCGCAGACTGTACAGCTACGCAGCGGAAATCCTCGACCTGCGACACAAGGCGATTCTGGAGCTGACCAGTCAGCAGGAGGCCACGCTGCACATCGGCGTGTCCTCGGTGCCGTCGCTGCATCTTCTGCCCGAGCTGCTCGCGGCGTATCATGCGCAGGCGCCCGAGGTGCGCTTCCGCACGAGCTGCTCGGACAGTCTGGACGTGATACGCAGGGTCTCCGAGGGCGGCTGCGACATCGGTCTTGCCGGCACGAAAGCCGCCGCGCCCGGCTGCGGATTTCTGCCGGTGACATCGGACGAGCTGGTCCTCGCGGCGCCGAATACGCCGCATTTCCGGGAATATCAGCAGCAGAAGGAGCCGCTGCGGGCGCTGCTGCGCGAGCCGTTTCTGCTGCGCGAGGACAACTCGGGCACCAAGCAGGAAACGCTGTACTTTCTGCGGAACATGGGTCTGTCGCTCGACGAGCTGAACGTCATCGCCGTCATGGATGACGCGGCCTCGCTCATCCGCTGCATCACGCTCGGCATGGGCGTTTCCATCCTGTCGCGCGCGACCGTGCAGAACGATGCGCAGTCGGGCAGACTGCTGCTGTTCCCGCTGGGGCAGTCGGCCTTTCTGCGCAGGCTTTACATCGTGTATCCATCCGCGCGCCGCATGTCGGAGCAGACGAAACGTTTTCTGGATTTCATGAAGGAATATTATCAGACCGAGCAGCGGCAGGCATGAGCCTGACCATTGCGCCCGTCTCCGCACGCTCACAGCAGCTTTTCGAACTGCTCGAAGAAACGGAACAGTGTGTCGCCGCTCATAGCCAACGCACGGACGCACACGCCCTGCACAGCCCGGCCTGCGCATATCATTCCCTCCCCCTGATAAAACAAAAGAGCAAAGGCACCCCTGTAAAGCACCTTTGCTCGATTGCTGCATATCTTACCATATTTGTGTAGAGAAGTCAAGAGGGACGGGCCTCGGCATAAACGCAGAAATCCCCTGTCTGCGATGACAACATGCAGACAGGGGAGGCTTTTTTTGCGTTCTTACTCCATCAGGCCGACGCAGTCGTAGTACGGCTTTTCAGCGATCAACTTCTTGTTATCTTTGAACATAGTATGACCCAGAGTAATCACAAGGTAGTCCGCCTTCTTGAGGATCTCCTCGAAGGAAACGTTCGGGATGCCCTGTACCTCAGCGTCCTTGGCGAACGGCTCGCAGGCGATAACGTTGACACCCTTCTCCTGAAGAACGTGGCAGAGCTCGATGGACGGGGACTCGCGCAGATCGTCAACATCCGGCTTGTAGGACAGGCCGAGCACGCCGACCGTATCCGTGACCTTCTTCATCTCGGAAACGACCTTGCCGGCAACAAAGACCGGCTTGTTCTCGTTGCGCTCGCGGGCAGCGAGGATGACCTTGGCCTCCGCCGGGAACTGCTCGTAGATGAACCACGGGTCGACCGCGATGCAGTGGCCGCCGACGCCGACGCCCGGGGTCAGGATATTGACGCGCGGATGGCAGTTGGCGAGCTTGATGAGCTCGAATACGTCGATGCCCATCTTGTCGCAGATGACGGACAGCTCGTTCGCATAAGCGATGTTGACGTCGCGGAAGGTATTCTCGGTCAGCTTGCACATCTCGGCGGTCAGGTCGTCGGTCTTGTGTACGACGCCCTTGTCGAGGACCTTTTCGTAGATGGAAGCCGCCATCTCAGCCGCCTCGGGCGTGCGCGCGCCGACGATGCGGTCGTTGTTCTTCAGCTCGTACATCATGTTGCCCGGGATGACGCGCTCGGGGCAGTGCGCAACATGGATCTTCTCCATCGGGATGCCGGACTCCTCACTCAGCACGCGCGCGAGCATTTCAGAGGTGTGCGGCGGAACGGTGGACTCGAGGATGACGAGGTTCGGCGCCTCGAGCACCTTGCCTGCCATGCGGCCGGCGGACTCGACGAACTTCAGATCCGCCTTGTGGCTGCCGGTCTCGTCCTTGTAGAACGGGGTCGGAACGGAAATATAGAACACATCCGACTTTCCGAGCGTGTCGGAGAAGTGCAGATGGCCGTGAGCGACTGCCTTTTCAAACGCCTCCTGCAGGCCCGGCTCGACAATATGGATGTGGCCGCCCTGAAGGGTTTCGATGGTTTTCTTGTTGACGTCGAAGCCGCAGACCTCAAAACCGGCTTCAGCGAGGGTGATCGCGGTCGGCAGGCCGATATAGCCAAGACCCATGACAGTAATTTTCATAGTTTTCTTACCTCATTCAGCGTAATCTTCTTACATTATACCACTTTTTTCGCAAAGTTCAACGTAGTGTTTGAATTTTTACGCGAATACGTCTATAATGTATTACATAGTGTTTTCAGCGAAACGGCTGGTTCGCTTAATTTCCAACGAATGGATGTCTGTATTATGATCTTCAAGGGCCTGCTCGACGACGCTCGCTCTATCCGCGACCGCGACCCTGCGGCGCGCACCACGCTCGAGGTCGTCCTCCTCTATCAGGGCTTCCATGCTCTGTTTTACCACCGCCAGGCACACTGGCTCTATCAGCACAAGCACTTTTTCCTCGCGCGTGCGCTTTCGCAGTTTGCGCGGCATATGACCGGTATCGAGATCCATCCCGGCGCGAAGATCGGCAAGCGCCTGTTCATCGACCACGGCATGGGCATCGTCATCGGCGAGACCGCCGAGATCGGCGACGACTGCACCATCTACCACGGCGTCACCCTCGGCGGCACCGGCAAGGACACCGGCAAGCGCCACCCGACCATCGGCAACAACGTGCTGATCTCGACGGGCGCGAAGGTGCTCGGTCCGTTTACCGTCGGCGACAACAGCCGCATCGGCGCGAACGCCGTCGTTTTGCAGGAGGTCCCGCCCGACTCCACCGTCGTCGGCATCAAGGCGCGCGTCGTCAAGATCGCCGGTCAGCGCATCGGCCCCTCCCCTGCGTACACGCTCGATCAGATCAACCTCCCCGACCCGCTCGCACAGGAGCTTTGCCGCCTGCAGAGCCGCGTCTACGCCAACGAGCAGAAGCTCCGCAAGGAAGAGGCGCGCGAGCGCGAGGCCGACGAATAATCCCATATGCAAAGCAAAATCCCTCCGGAGAGAACCGCTCTTCGGAGGGATTTTTTGCGTTCAGAACGTCTCGGCGATCCTGCCGAACAGCTCATTGATGCGGTCATATCTCTGCTTGAGATACAGCCAGCCGAACAGCGCCTCGAGCGCGGTCGCATGGGCGTACTCCGCGACCGTTGCCGACTTGGGCACGGTCTTGGGCTTGGCGTTGCGGCCGTGACGGTAGACGGTCTCCTCCTCCTCGGTGAGGTCCGGGAGGATGTGCTCGATGGCCTTCGCCTGCGCGGAGGCGCGCACGAGCATTATCGTCTGACTGTGCAGATTTTTCGCTGTCTGCGTGCCGCCGCAGGCGAGATGGGTGCGAACCAGTATCTCATAAACGGCATCGCCCACATGGGCGAGCGCGAGGCTCGACATGCGGGCGATAGCGGCATCATCCAGCTTGGGATGAAGATAATCCATTACTTGTCCTCGGACGCCGGAGCGGCAGTCTCAGCAGCCTTTGCAGCCTCAGCCTTAGCCTTGGCGGCAGCAGCCTGCTTTGCCTGCATTTCCTTGAACTTCTTGACTTCCTCAGCGGTCGGAACCGGCTCGATGCAGCCCTTCGGGCAGGCCTTGGTGCACATCTTGCAGTTCTTGCACTTGTCGTAGTCGATCTTGGCTACGCCGTCGACAACGTGGATGGCGTCGAACTTGCAGGTCTTTTCGCACATGCGGCAGCCGATGCAGCCGTTCGAGCAGACCTTCATGACAGCCGGGCCCTTGTCCTTGTTCACGCAGTTTACGTGAACCTTCTTGGAGACCGGGATGAGGTCGATGATCTTCTTCGGGCAGGTGGAAACGCACTTGCCGCAGGCAACACACTTGTCGATGTCGACCTTTGCTACGCCGTCAACGATGTGAATTGCGTCGAACGCACACGCCTTGACGCAGGAGCCGAGGCCCATGCAGCCGAATGCGCAGGCCTTCGGGCCGCCTGCAACACGCATTGCAGCGTTGCAGTCCTGAAGGCCCTCGTATACAGCCTTGTCGACTGCGTTGCAGCCGCCGTTGCACTTGACGTGAGCGACATTGCGCTCGCCCTCAGCAACCTCGACGCCGAGCACCTTTGCGATCTTTTCCGCCGCAGCGGCGCCGCCTACAGGGCAGCCGTTGACCGGAGCGCGGCCCTCGACGATCGCAGCAGCCAGGCCGTCACAGCCCGGGAAGCCGCAGCCGCCGCAGTTTGCGCCCGGCAGGCACTCGCGTACCAGCGGGATGCGCTCATCAACCTCTACGGCGAAGACCTTAGCGGCAACGCCGAGCAGGATCGCGAATACGATACCCATGATAAAGAGTACCGCAACCGCGTAAATAACATTTTGCATATCCATTTCTTGTGTCCTCCCTTACCAAATCGACAGGCCGGAGAAGCCCATGAAGGACATAGCCAGCAGAGCTGCTGCAACCAGAGAGATCGGGAAGCCTTCAAAGCACTTCGGGCACTTGGAAGTTGCGTCCAGACGCTCGCGGATGGAAGCGAACAGTACGATAGCCAGCGTGTAGCCGACACCGGCTGCAACACCGTATACCAGAGAGCCGATGAACGAATAGCCGTTGGAGATGTTGGTCTTAGCCGCGCCGAGCACCGCACAGTTGGTGGTGATCAGCGGCAGGAAGATACCGAGCGCAGAGTACAGCGACGGCATAGCCTTCTTCATGAACATCTCGACGAACTGAACCAACGTTGCGATTACGAGAATGAACGCGATGGTCTGCATATAGCCCAGACCGAGGGGCTCGAGAATGAAGTACTGTACAGCCCAGGATGCTGCGGAAGCGATCGCCATAACGAAGATAACCGCCATGCCCATGCCGAGCGCGGTGTCGGTCTTCTTGGAAACGCCGAAGAACGAGCAGCAGCCGAGGAACTGAACGAGGATGTAGTTGTTGACCAGGATTGCCGCGATAGCGAGCGACAGAATGTCAGTCAAGCCCATAGAGGCAGGTAATGCAAAAGACATTTACTTGTCCTCCTTTCCAGCCATGATCTTCTGGATCGCAGCGAGGATGAAGCCCATCATGAGGAAGCCGCCGGCCGGCAGGATCATCATGACCATCGGGTTGGAGTTGAAGAACGGAACTGCGATGCCGTTTACGCCGTTGACGTAGCCGGACAGGATGGTGCCTGCGCCCAGCAGCTCACGGAAGAAGCCCATGAGAACCAGAGCGAAGGTGAAGCCCAGACCCATGACAACGCCGTCGATCGCGGAGGGCAGAACCTTGTTCTTGGAAGCATACGCCTCGGCACGGCCGAGGATGATGCAGTTAACTACGATCAGCGGCAGGAACAGACCGAGCGACGAAGCCAGCGACGGCAGGAATGCCTGCATGGACAGGTCGATCATGGTTACGAAGGTCGCGATGACCGTGATGAAGGCTGCGATACGGATCTTGTCCGGAATGATCTTGCGCAGCGCGGAGATAACTACGTTCGAGCAGATGAGAACGACGGTAGCCGCCGCGCCCATGCCGATCGCATTCTGCAGAGAAGTGGTGGTTGCCAGCGTCGGGCAAAGACCGATCGTCTGCATGAAAACCGGGTTATCGAGGATAACGCCCGATTTCAGCTGTTCAGAAAATTTCATTGTGGCTTTTCCTCCTTAACCCAGAGTAGCGACATATGCTGCCGCCGTATTAACGCCGTCGGTTACTGCACGGGAGGTGATGGTCGCGCCGGTGATGGCGTTGATCGTACCGCCGTCCTTGGTAACCTGGAGCTGACCGTCAGCCGCCTGACCTGCGTACTGGGTGATCCAGTTCGGGTCTGCCTGGCTCTTCGCACCGAGGCCCGGGGTCTCGGAGTGAGAAGTAACCTTTGCGCCTGCGACCGTGCCGTCAGCGTTGATGCCGACGATCATGGTAACGTTGCCGCCGAAGCCCTTCGGCTCTACCTGTACGCAGTAGCCGACTTCTTCGCCGTCCTTGGTAGCCTTGTAAACGCCGTCGATCTGCGCCGGGGTGCGGCCTGCCGGCAGGGAGATGCCAGCTGCTGCAACGTCGTCCGCGCTCATAGCGGTGTTCATGTCCTCGAACTCTGCGTCCGGGATGATCTCTGCCATGGCAGCGTCGCGGGTTTCAACTGCGTTCTGCGCGATCTTGTCCGCGGTTACGCCGTTGATCACGCCGAGCAGCAGTGCGCAGATGAACGTAATGAGGCCCAGTACGACGACAAGCTGTACGATGCCGCCTTCCTTTTTGTTGCTTTCCATGATTTACTGCGCCTCCTTCTTAACCTTGTCGAGCTGATAACCGAACTTGCGCGGATGGGTCTTCTTGTCGATCGCCCAAACCAGCGTGTTCATGATCAGGATGGAGTAGGATACGCCCTCCGGCAGGCCGCCGAAGTAACGGATGAATACGGTCAGCAGACCGCAGCCTACGCCGAATACGATCTGGCCCTTCGGGGTTACCGGGCTGGTAACGTAGTCGGTAGCCATGAAGATCGCGCCGAGCATCAGACCGCCGTCAAGCACCTGATACAGCATCCACTGCAGGTGGCTCTGGCCGCCCATCGGGAAGAGGAAGGTGATGACTGCAACGGTGAGGATGTACGCCGCCGGGATGTTGATGGTGATGACCTTGCGCCAGAGCAGGTACAGGCCGCCGACGATCAGCGCCAGCGCGGAGGTCTCGCCGATGACGCCGCCGGTCTGGCCGAGCAGAGATTCAACGATCGAAACGTCCGGCAGAGTGCCGGTCTTGAGGCTTGCGAGCGGAGTCGCGGTGGAGATCGCGTCGGTAACGGTAACGTTGCCGAAGAACGGCAGCTTTGCGTGCGGCGCGGTCCAGGTGGTCATGAAGCCGGCCCAGGAAGCCATCATGAACGCACGCGCGCCGAGCGCCGGGTTCATGAAGTTCTTGCCGATGCCGCCGAACAGCATCTTGACAATAACGATGCCGAACAGACCGCCGAATACGGTCAGCCACAGCGGAGCTGCGACCGGGATGTTGAAAGCGATCAGAACGCCGGTGACGAAGCAGGAAAGATCGCCTACCGTGTTCTCGTGCTTTACGATTTTGTTGTAAATGGTTTCAAATACGGCGCAGGACACCATCGCAATGATGACATGGATGAGTGCGCGGACGCCGAAGGTGTAGATCGCAACAGCCAGTGCCGGAACGAGCGCGATGAGCACGTCGAGCATCAGGCTCCGGGTGTCATCGTCCGCCTTGATATGCGGCGAGGAGGTTACGACTACTTTGCTAAGATCATAAGCCATTTTCGTTTTTCCTCCTTACTTGTTCTCTGCCTTGGCAGCCGCCTCAGCCTCGGCCTTCTTCTTTTCAGCCTCAGCCTTTGCGCGCTCTGCCATGCGCTTTGCCTGGATCTTGCCCTTGGTCAGACGGAACTGTGCGACCAGCGGAATGCGAGCCGGGCAGACATAAGCACAGGAACCGCACTCGATGCAGTCCATCATGCCGCAGTCAACAGCATTGTCGAGGTCCTCCTGCTTGCCGTATACGTTCATGTAGATCGGCAGGAGGTGCATCGGGCAGGCGTTGATGCACTTACCGCAGCGGATGCACTGGGGATCCTTGACGCGCTTGTCCTCATCGCCTGCGAAGGCGAGGAAAGCGTTGGTGCCCTTGACGACCGGAGCGTCGAGGGAGAACTGGGCGTTGCCCATCATCGGGCCGCCGGCCAGGAGCTTGTTCGGCGCTTCCTTGAAGCCGCCGCAGGCGTCGATCAGCTTTTCGATCGGGGTGCCGATGCGTGCTTCGAGGTTCTTCGGTTCAGCGACAGCGGAGCCGGAGATGGTGACGACGCGGCGGATGACCGGCATGCCGGTGGTAAAGCGGCGGTAGATCGCGCCCGCGGTGTCTACGTTGAATACCGCGCAGCCTGCGTCTGCCGGCAGCTTGCCGGACGGAACCTCGCGGCCCGTGCAGGCATTGATGAGCTGCTTCTCAGCGCCCTGCGGGTACTTGCACTTGAGGGGATACAGATGCAGACGCGGATCATCTGCGATCAGCTGCTCGATCTTCGGGAAGGTGTCAGCCTTGTTCTCCTCGATTGCGATGATCGCGTTCTGTACGCCCATCAGGTCTGCGAGCATCTTGAGGCCGCCGATGGTCTCCTCGGGGCGCTCGAGCAGCAGACGATGGTCGGACGTGATGTACGGCTCGCACTCTGCGGCGTTGATGATGACCGTGTCGCACTTGCCGATACCGGACTGGATCTTGACGTGGGTCGGGAAGGTCGCGCCGCCGTGACCTACGATGCCTGCCGAACGGATGCACTCGATGCGCTCCTCGTTGGACATGGATGCGAAGTCGTAGGGATGTACGGACTCGTGCGGACGGTCCTCGCCGTCATTCGTGATAACGATGGACAGGACCTTGCTGCCGTTCGGATGCAGGCGCGGCTCGATTGCCTTTACCTTGCCGGAAACGGTTGCGTGGACCGGAGCGCTGACGAAGCCGCCGGCCTCTGCGATGGGCTGTCCGAGATCCACAGTGTCACCGACCGATACGATCGGCTTCGCCGGGGCGCCGATGTGCATGGAAACCGGCAGGATTACCTCGTCGGGCAGAGCCAGCTTCTCGATCGGCTTGGTGTTTGTCGCGGATTTATATCCCGGATCTGCATGAGTGCCGGGATGTATGCCGCCACGGAACGAATACACCATTTTTTTCACCTCTCTGTTATTTTGCGCAAGAAGAACCGGCATGACCGGCTTCCTCTTCTTCAGAATTGAGCAGGCTGCACAAACTGCGCAACCATACAACATAGATTATACTGTTTTATGCACCTTGTGCGCAAGTCCTAATTACAAAAAAAATCAACCAAATTACATATTTTCTTTGTTCATCTTGCCAAACCAGGTCTGTTTTCCCTCAGTTTCCTTTGTTTATTACGCATGAGTTCAGCCATATTCCATCATCGGAAACGGACAGACCGCCGGTTAGCGAAAAGCAACTTCATGACACAAAAGAGAGCACAGCGGTATGCTGTGCTCTCCTCGGTCTGTCGATAAAGTCTATTTTCATCCGCGCGGCAGCGCGCATTCAAAAGCGTTTGCTGCGCAAACGCTTCCGAGCTGGGGCGTGTACCTCGGCTTGGATACCTTGAGAGGGAGAAAGTTTCCGCATGGGAACTTTCGGACGTCCGTGT
>ERZ1108170.2019-NODE-2019-length-11334-cov-3.732955_pt1 | contig 11334 bp, 10 predicted proteins | sample MGYA00403705_ERZ1108170 | MGnify/ENA primary metagenome ERZ1108170 (study PRJEB35170, sample SAMEA104062422) | human gut metagenome | biome: human gut; feature: human-associated habitat; material: faeces | place: Denmark | collected 2012-06-15 ...
GGATATCGGACACAGGGGCCGCAAGGGCCCTTACACCAACTTTCTCGACACTACCCCGTTCCGAAAAATGTATCCCGTTCTGGAGCCAAAAACTGGGCCGTAGTTTCCGCTAAGCATGCCATCCGGAAAGCGTGTCCCGTTCTGAGCCTGAATTCTGGGATGCACTTTCCGCTGAAGCTTCTACCGGAAAATGCATCCCATTCCGAGCGCTCATTCCGGGTCACAGTTTCCGCAGGTACAAGGCGACAGTCCGCCGCCCTTATCACATGCCTTCAAATATGCGATCCAGAAACACACAACAGCAGATAGAATGCTCTTTTTCAAAAAGTACACGTCCCGAAACTTACCAAGACTTCATATCCAGCTACCGTTCACGGTCGCCGATTACCGCCCACCGATTCAAACAAGAAATATGTCGCCAAAAGCAGGTCATCTACCTGCATGGTTAGATTTTGGTCAGCTTTTGGTCAGCTGAGCGGCAAGTTCCAGTTGATACGTTTTTGCTACCCAAAAGGAGGCGGTAGCTCATGACCCATTGCAATGACCAACTCATCGACCAGCTGTTGAACCAAGCCGAACAAGAGGGGCGCTGTCTGATTCCCCCGAGCGCGGCGATCCGAAAAGCGCTCCTTCGGCGCACCGGCGGCACGGTTGTCTCGCCCATGCCGGGGTTGTTTGCGCGAAAAACGCGCTGGGATGAACTCAACCGAGCGCAGCGTCATTGCGAGATTATTCGCGCCCTTGCGATCATCCATCCCGATTGGACGTTCTGCTCGTTTTCGGCAGCTTGCCTGCTGGGGCTCGAGGTCTCGTGGCGACACCTGAACGTTGTGCATGTTTGCAGCTCGACAAAGCCGTCGGCTCGTCCGGGTGCACATATTCAGCGACACCAGATTGAGCCGGCCGGAGCAATACGCAGAGCCGGCATATCGGTAACGCCGCCCAACCAAACGGCCACAGATTGCCTGCTGCAAACTGGTTTTGCCGACGGCATGCCCATTGCCGACTCGGCGATTTCAAAGCTCGGCCTTGCGCCGGAACAGCTGATGGAGGCCGTTGAGCAACGAGCGACTGCCCGCAATGGTCGCGCGATTCGCACCGCCCTCACAACGCTTCGATATGCCGACGCCCGCGCCGAGAGCGGCGGGGAATCGGTCGCCCGAGCCGTCATGATCAAGACGGGCTTTGCGCCCGACTGGCTTCAATACGAGCTGACGGACCCCTTCGATTCGGCCAAGCCCATACGAACGGACTTTGCCTGGAAGCGCCAGACGCGGGAACTCACGCTGGGCGAGCTCGACGGGCTCATCAAATATACCGACCAGACCATGCTGGCCGGAAGCACCACCGCCGAGGCGCTCGTTGCCGAACGACAGCGCGAGGCGCACCTATCGCTCTACGGTCACCCCCTGCTGCGCTTTACCATGAACGAGGTCCGCTCGGCAGGAATGCTCGCCAAAAAGCTGCAGACGGCAGGCATCCGGCAAACCGCTCTACCGACATGGCTCAACGAGGTGGACCTGTAGGAGCTGTTAGGCCAAGCATCGCCGAATCGCATTCCCCCTATCTGGGCCGCGTTTTCCCAACGGCCACGCCAACGGAAAGCGCGTCCCAGCCTGGACGCTCAAAACGGGACGCACTTTCCGGATGGCGGGGCTAGCGGAAACTGTGTCCCGGAATCCAGCTTCGGAACGGGATGAACTTTCCCAACGAGGTCGCATGCGGAAGCTGTGTCCCGGATTCTGACTCCAGAGTGGGATGCCGTTTCCGGCTGAGGTCTCTGGCGGAAGCTGTATCCCGGAATCGAGCTTCAGAGTGGGACGTGCTTTCCCGTCAGGAGCTCAAGTGGAAACTGCGTCCCGGATTCAAGCCTCGGAATGGGACGTGCTTTCCGGATGGGCTTCAAGCGGAAACTGTGTCCCAGAATCGACATGGCTTCAAGTGGAAAGCGCGTCTTAGAATACCGCGCCGGCGTTTTTGGCGGTCGTGGTTGGAAAGGGGAGCATTGCCTACACGCGCGACGACGGCGTGGCGGTGATCCCCATGGCGGCACTTGGGGCGTAGTGATTTTGCGGTTTGCGGTTTGCGGGGTACTGGGCCTCCATTACCGAAAATCCATTTGGTAAACCAGATGCTCGCGGATAGAATAAAGTCGACGGCAGCCCAAGTGGTGAAGAGCTGGGCAGCGCCGTTGCTTGGTCAAGAGGTCAGCGCCTTAATGGCAGCGACTTGTTATGCTTCGAATGCTGCTTGAGTGCCTCGGAAAGTTCGATAAGCGCCGTGAAGAGCGAGACCAAAGCAACCAAGAGCTCTGTGAGCTCTGATGGGCCCGGGATGACCGCTGATTCAAGTCACCGGGCCTAAATCTTTTTCACACATTCGAATAGGCGGGCGACTCTTTTGGGGCTGTCTGCGTGGCGCGTGCCTGGTGCATGGCACTGCATCCCGCTTTTGTGTCCGCACGGGCGGCTACGCTTACCGCAACGTAGCCATTCGTGGAAAGGACGGATGCCATGTCGATGGATAAAACTGGGTTCGTGAGCGTTGGCGCCGAGATCGAGGACGAGGTGATGCCCGATCGCGTCGTGTTTAGCATCTGCTTTGGGGGAAGCTTCGATACCAAGGAGGCGTGCCTGAACGACTACAACGCCGATCGCGTTAAGGTCGCTGCGGCATTGGTGCCCTTTGGTTTGGATGACGAGCTAACGTGTCGCGGTTACGCCTGCTACGCGCGAACGACACGCAGAAAGGCGACGATCACTGGCTATAGCTACCATGCCTACGGCACAATCGCCGCGTCGATTGACGCCGTCGATGTCGCCGCTATATGGACGGCTCTTAACACCTGCGGTTCGCGCGCCGACATGAGCGTAGGTTTTGATCTAGCCGACCGGCGTGCTGCCGAGGATGCCCTCATCGCCCGCGTCGTCAAGCGAGCCCGCAACAATGCGCAGGCGCTTGCGGCGGCATCGGGTTCTAAGCTGGATGGCGTCAAGCATATCTCCTACAACAGTCAGCTTGGCAGCATGGATCGGCTTTGCTATGCAAGTGCGGCCGATTTTGCGCTCGGAGCTCCTGCGGGATCGGCTGATTCCAAGGTGACGGTGCTGGAGCCAGAGCCTATCGAGGTCGAGTGCTCCGTGGATGTGGAATGGTGGCTGGAGTAGAGGGGCGAGCCCCGGACTTCGTAACCGAAATTCCATTTGTTAAACCTGGCGCCCGTGGGTAAAATAAAGTCGACGGCAGCCCAAGTGGTGGAATGCTGGGCAGCGCCGTTACTTCGATTAAGGGGTCAATGCCTTAGAGGCGTCGACCCCTCTTTTTCTGCTTCGTACACCGCTTGAGTGCCTCGGTAAGTCCGATAAGCGCCGTGAGGAGCGAGACCAAAGCGGTCAGGAGCTTCACGAAATCAGTCAGATCGGTCATGGGCATCACCTCCCGTCGCATGGAGGGCGCTGCCCGGCACATGGAACTGCCGTCAACAACTGCAATTCTATCAAAGTACTGCTATAAATACGAATATATGTTCGTTAATAACAGTGACATGATTCTCTCAAAGTGTGGCTTTACGCAAGGATGCCGGAAAGCCGTGCTGTGCGATTTCATGTCCGCACGGGTTCCTATCCTTACGGCAATGTAGCCGCCTATGTAACGAGCGGCAGTTGACGGAGAAAGGCCCTGACCGTGCCAGCTGAAAAGACGCCGGGTATCTCGGCTATCGATACGACGAACTTTGCGCGCCAGATTGTGCTGGACTTTGAGTTTGCGCCGGTGCCAAAGCAGCGCCAGCGCCGCGGACTACGTAACGAGATTATCGAGGTCGGCGCCGTCAAGCTCGATTACCACGGCAACGTTATGGGCGAGTTCTCGCAGTTTGTGCAGACGGAATTTACCGAAGGTGTTGCGTTTCCCGTCCGCGAGCTTACAGGGATATCGGCCGTGGACACCGCGATGGTCGATCCGCTCTACATGGTGATCAAAAGGCTCAGCGATTGGATCGGTCGCTACTCCGCCCAGGTGGTTTGCTGGAGTGGGACGGACCGGCGACAGCTTTTGACCGAGTGCCAGGCAAAGCACATCGACCTTTCCGGATTTCCTACGGACTGGGCCGACCTGCAGGCGTTTTACACCTCGATCATGGACGTGGGCAGCCACGGGTGCGTCTCTTTGAGTGACGCAGCAACGTGGTTTGGCATCGAGTTCGACGAGTCGACGGGTCACGCCCACAGCGCCCTAGCCGATGCGCGCGTGACCGCCAAGCTGCTCAAGCAGGTGATGGACGGGGACTACCGCGTGAGCTCGCGCGCCCAGGAAGTCCGCCAACGGTGGGGGGATGGGCGAGCGAGCCCGGACGCGCCTTTCCAGCAAGTGCCCCGAGCTGGGTGACCTGCTGCTGAAGCTGAAGGCGGAGGGGAGGTAGGGGCTTTCGACTGTCACAATTGAGGCCCATTTGATAAAACTGTCGTTATGCGGACAAGCTATAGGTCGATGGCCCCGGGAATGGCCTCTGATTCAAGTCACCGGGGCTCAGTTTGTTTTTAATGCAAACCTATGCTGGCGTTCCCGCCTGCGATGCTGCTTGTCGAGGCCGAGCGCGGGACACTTGATATTGCACATACGATAGTGTTAATCAAATAGCACAAGTTGGCGTGTGGGTCTTGTCAGGGCAACGTAGAGATTCTCTTTTGAATAGGCTCTCTGGTCCGAAGCTTTGACGACGGCGACGCTATCGAATTCAAGTCCCTTGACTAAAAGAACGCGTGAGACCTTAAACGAAGTCGATTTATGCCGCTGGTGCCAATCGTTTGCCTTTATGCGTTCAAATACGGAAACAAGATCCTCTTCCGTATCGAGAAACGTATCGATGGCGAACAGAGCATCATTCCAGGCTTCTCGCCTAACTAGATAAGACCCCCAGTGGTTGGAAATGGAGCTGCATGCTTTCTTAAAAGTAGCCTTATTGAATTCTCGAGAAGCCAGTCCAAGATTGATGAGTACGTCGGCGTGGTTCTTGCGAGCTTTTGCGGACAGGTATCGATCTAGAGATTTGCCTTCTTGCAATGCGCGAAGAACCGGATTATCGAGAACTTTCGAAAGGCGCGAATGGCATTCAAGGGCAAGTTCCGCAAGCCATCTTGCCTTCTCCCCGGAATTTCCTTGAGAAGGGAACGATGCCAGTCGCTCTCTTGCGAATTTACCCTCCATTTCTTCTACAAGCTCAAATGACCCTGCCAGTCTTTTTGATAGTCTTTCGGAAAAGACTAGGGGAAGATTGGGGCACAGCACCGCAGCGCTTTTGCTTCCGCGCCGCATTGCGTATGCACTTTCAATTAGTTCCTCCTGGGACGGACTCGACAAAATGTGTTTCACATTGGGGATTCCAATTGTTTCGAAGTTCAGTTGCTTACCTGCCATTAGTTCTGGCCTGACGTATTCCAGTAACCATCTCCCAAGTTCAGGGTTTGTTTTTGACCAGCGGTGAGGCTTGGGATCGAGTGACCCCAATGGGGCGAAGGAGTCCTCAACGTCTAATGCCCAATCAGGGAATTGCTGACCCTTGAAATCGAAAATTCGCTGAAGCCTGTCGCCGAAAACGGCGACGGACCCGATTATGTCCCGTAGGGTAACCGCAAGGCAATGTTGCGCCATATCGCAGTCCTGGTATTCGTCTATAAGAATCAGGGAATAGCTAGCTGATATGACAGACCCAAACACATCGGACGAGCATAGCTTGATAGCCCCTAAGACGCACTGGGTGTAATAGTTAGGATCGGAGTGAGTTGCTTCAGCGTTTACCTCCGAGAGCAGTGGATATGCATGCGAAACCCTTTCGGCCCACGCGCAGATGGTGAATACAGAGTATTTGGACGAATCGACTCCAAAACGACGGAGGCGACTTTTAATAACGAAGACTCCGGCATTGGTATGGGTGAGGATCAGGGTCTTTTTCTCGAGATTCCCGGCGAGTTCCGTTATCGAGGCAATCAGCTGCGTTTTTCCTGTTCCCGCAGGAAGCTCGACGGAGCAAGGGACTGCTGAGAGGACTTCGGCAGCGATCGCTCTGTTCTCATTATCTGGCGCCCCCATTAATCCTCCGTAGGAAAGGCGTTTAGCAGTGCATAGTATGTTTTGCGTAAATTCGATTGCATGAATCGATCGCTTTGAGCAGCTGTGTCGATAAGCCATTTTCCAAGTTCGATACTTGCAGGAACGCTTTTAAACCAGCCTTTACGTTTTGAAGCTGAAGCGACAAGTATTTTCCTTACGACTTCCTCGGGCCTGCTGGACCAACATGCTCCCGGCGACGAGGGGTCGAATGTGCCCAATTCATTGTTGGAGAAGTCAGAGTTAACACGTTCGAGTGAAACAATTCCCTCATCTACGATAAACGCGAGAAGTTGGGATATCTGCTCCTTTTCCAACGCATCGAATATGGCGCTTTCCGTAGACCAACCAATGGGCCATGAAAAGATGTACACACCAGACTGCGTGGCACTTTCCAATTTGTCATTAGTATCAGAATCGTCAGCATCCACAAGAAGGGCAACTTTGTATCCTAAAGATGCGAATCCTATCGCTTTCGAGACGGCATTCGCACCTCCATTGCCCTGACAGATGCAGACCCCTCGCGCTGCCAATGTCGGTTTGCCTTCAGCTCGAGCTTTTTTATCATGGTATTCCGCAAAAGCCCTATAAAGGCCCTCTTCCGTTTGCCCCTCAACAACGATAATTGACCGTGCCAGAAAAGGAGAAGGGTTCGAGCGATGAAGGCCCTCGAGCTCTTCGGGCACGAAAGAACACCGAGCTATTCCGTTTCGATTTGCCAATATTGCAATTTCTGCAGCAGAGCAGCTCTCGACGGCGTTGCTTGAATGGGTGGTAAGGAGTGCTTGCGAGATGTCCTCATCGGATCTCAAGGCCTCTATAAGGCCGATAACGCGGTGCGGTTCAAGACCGCTTTCCGCCTCGTCGATCAAGAGCGTAGATTTATCGGTGGCGCCGAGCTTTTGTATCGCGAGGCTTGTAAGACGACGCGTGCCGAGTCCGTAGCGATGAACGGGAACGTTTTCTGAATAAAGCGCGAGTGAACCGTAGCCGTCGCCTCTTGAAACATCGAGTCCTGGAGCCATATCTGAGTAGTCGGCAGCGCCTAAGGCCCGGGCGCCGGCCTTAATCTCGTCCAGCACGGAGGTAAAATCCGTAGGTACCGAGAGCTCATTCAGGGCATTACGGGCGGCCTGAGTGGCGTTACGTAATGCCGCTTCCGCTCCGTTGGTACCTCGCGATACCTTGCCCAGTGCAGAATTGCGCGACCAACGAAGGTGAGTGTCGACCCTTTCATCGAGCTTGGAAACGCCGAGTTTTCTTCTTGCGGACGCTCTGAACGGTGTGGGCGATCCGTCGGGACGGATGATTGACCATGTCGGTTCAAAGTCAATGCCTATAGACAGTTCGACAACGAGGCATTGCTCAAATCCATCAAATGGCTCGGAAGCGATTTCGCCAGCTTCCGATATGCCCCGCAAGCAAAGTCCGCAGGAGTCAACGGATAATAATTCGTTTGGAATTTGAGATAAGGTAGCGGTGATGACAATCGGTTTCGACTCGTCTTTGAAGTCAGCAAATGAAATTGGAAGGTTCCACCTATCGCCAAGTAGCCAATCGAGAGCGTCCAATATGGTTGTCTTTCCTGAATCACCCGCGCCTATGATGCAGATGAGTTTTTTGTCGGCAGGAATTACCCACTCGAGCTGCTCAATGCCTCGAAAATTAGCGATCTTCAACTTTCGTATAACCAAGTTGATTCCTTCCGATTAATTGCTTGCCGTTTTGATCCAGTCACGAACTGCGCGCTTAAGCGGGCCCTCTCCCCTTGACAACGCAACGTCCCAGCACTTGCAGTTCAACAGGAGAAGGCGATTCATGAGCTCGACGTGTGGAAAATCGAGTCGATAAAATGGCTCGAGTGAAGCGTCGTTGGTGAAGAACGCTGCGTGCTTGCTGCTCAACGGCATGTACGCGAAGTCAAAATCATAGGAGTTGTCTTCTGGCCCGATTATGAACATGGGCATCGAGGTCGTGACGTAATCCGAGCCGATAGACGCTTCGAGAATACAGAAATGCTTCTCGAGAAATGCTTCGTGGATGCGGTTGGCCGGGGCAGAGTCGTCCTCAGAAAAGAGCATGGCTGAGGCGACTGAAAGCTCGGCGAGAGCCTTATGGTCACCGTTCCAGCCAGACCATTCGAGCAACACTCTCTCTTCTTCTGTCAGAATGACATCTTTCAGAAGCATGGAGGAATCTTCTCGTGCTCTGTTCCTATTAGCAAGCATCGCTGCAGGATGGCGCACTATGAGGTTTGAGGCCAATTTGCAGACTGCCTGCCGCCCCTGTCGAAAGGCGTCGCCTTCAAGTATCGCGTCCTTGCAGCATTGCAAAAGGCCTGAATAGCAAACGGAAATCTGGCTTTCATTCTCAGACAGCTTCGCCTCGATAAGGTTCTGCGCATAGTACTTATCGTCACTATCGTTCACTATATTGGAATACCTGACTTCGTACAGATCGCGTTTGCTGCATACGTCTTCGACCTTTGTTCGGTAAAAAACACCGCTGTTCTTGTTGTAAACATGAAGCTGCCCGGAGGAATCCGCGAAATGGCGCAGATAGAACCGCGGCACCCAATGCTGCTTTCGCGTCATCTTTCCGGGCAGCTTCGACATCCTAGGCCTTCACCGCCTCGTACTGATATGTTGTGCGCACGTTGTAATGGAAGTCGTTTCCAAGATCCAGCGCCTCGAAGTGCTTCTTGGCGCAGCCGATCTTGATCTTCTCCGCGTCGCGCAGGGCGGGCTCGCCGTTCTTGCCGCCCTTGGTCTCGGTCACGAAGTACACGCGGCGCTCGCCGCCGGCCTCCTCGACGTACGCCCAGTCGGGGTTGTAGCTGCCGAGCGGCGTGTCGATCTTGAACGCCGAGGGCAGTTTCGCGAACACGAGAACCTCCTCCTGCTTGTCGAGAGCCTCGGCAAAGGAGCGCTCGACCCCCGCCGAGTCGTAGACCACGTAGTTGTACAGGCTCTTGCCAGCCATGTCCGGCTTCCACGCGTTCTGCCCAAGGTAGGCCGTGTAGTCGTCGAGCTCGAGGTCGCGCATGGTGTACCACTCGTCCTCGGGAAGGCGCACGTACTTGATGCCTTGGGCGATAAGGTCGTTCTTCACGCGGTTGATCTTGTCGCCGACCTGCGCGAGAAAGGTCGCGGGGTCGATCTCGAACTCGTCGAGGCGGCTGCAGCCCTCGAGGATCGCCTTGATGGTGCCGCGGGTGAGCCCGACGGCGTCCTGCAGCTCTGCGATCGGGTCGGGAAGGTCATATTTCACCTTTCCCGAAACGGACACCACGGAGGTGCCCGTGCCCTCGGCGCTCACGCCCGCGTCGTCGATGCCCAGCGAGGCGCGCTCGCTCGTCACCTGGGGCGGGCGCACGGTGAGCATGCCGTCGACAGCTTCGATGGCATGCTCGATGAGCTTGCCGGAGTCGACCTCGACCTGAAAGCGCGTGCGCTGGCGGATGCGCTGGGCTTCGACGGCCTTGCCCTCGGCCAAAAACTGCGCCTCGCGCTCGTCAAGCTCCTTGTCGATCTCGACGATGGCGCGCTCCAATTTGTCCTTCGTCGTGACATAGTGCGACGCGGGGTAGATGGCGATGTGCTGGAGCGTGCGCGTCACCTGACCGTTGACGGGGTTGAATTCGCTGATCCGGTCGATCTCGTCGCCGAAGAATTCGACGCGCACGGCCTTGTCGCGGTAGTACGCAGGGTAGAGCTCCACCGTGTCGCCGCGCACGCGAAAGCGGTTGCGCTCAAAGGCAACGTCGTTGCGCTCGTAGCGAATTTCGATGAGCCGCTTTAAGAGGAAATCGCGCTCCATCGTCATACCGGGGCGGAGCGAGATCATCAGCTTTTCAAAGTCCTCCGGCTCGCCGAGGCCGTAAATGCACGAGACGGACGAGACGACGATCACGTCGCGCCGCTCGAGCAGCGCGCAGGTGGCCGAAAGCCGCAGGCGGTCGATCTCCTCGTTCGTCGAGGCGTCCTTGGCGATATAGGTGTCGGTGTGGGGGATATAGGCCTCGGGCTGGTAATAGTCGTAGTACGAAACGAAGTATTCCACCGCGTTTTCGGGGAAAAATTCTTTGAATTCCGCGCACAGCTGCGCGGCGAGGGTCTTGTTGTGCGCCAGCACGAGCGTCGGCCGCTGGACCTTTTCGATGACGCTCGCCATCGTGAATGTCTTGCCCGAGCCCGTGACGCCGAGCAAGACCTGCTCGTCGAGGCCCATCTTCACGCCCTGCGCCAGCTTTTCGATGGCCTCGGGCTGGTCGCCCGTGGGCTTGAAGGGCGCGTGCAGCTTAAATTCCATATCCGTTTCCCTTTCTTTCGGGCAGAAGTCCGTTGTGCCGCAGGGAGACAAAGTCGTCATCCGCGACGATGATGTGGTCGGCAAGCTCGACGCCCACAGTGCGCAGCGCGTCGAAGACCGAGAGCGTTGTCGCATTATCTGCGGGGGAGGGGAGCGCCACGCCGCTCGGGTGGTTGTGGGAAAGAAGCACGCTGCTCGCGCCGCACTTGAGCGCGTTTTCCACAATTTTGCGCATATTGAGCTGGACGCTGTCCGTGTCGCCCTCGGCGACCAAATGGCAATCGAGGAGGCGGCCCTTGGCGTCAAGGCACGCCTCGTAGAGCTTTTCCTCCCGCTCGCCGAAAAAGAGGTCCAAAAAGTACGCGCCCGCCTGCTCGGTATCGCTGAGGATCGTCTCGTGCGCACCGGAGGACGCACGGATGCGGCGCATCAGCGGGAACATGAGCGAGATGAGCGTCGAGGCGTTTTCGCCGATACCCTCGACCTCCTCAAGCTCCGCGCGATCGGCGGCAAACACCGCGTCGAGCGAGCCGAATTTTTCCATCAGCCGGTGCGCGATAGGGTTCGTATCCTGCCGCGGCACGGCGTAGTAAAGGAGAAGCTCGAGCACCTCGTGGTCGGCGAACGCATCGAGCCCGTGGGCGCGGAACTGCTCTTTTTTGCGCGAGCGATGTCCTTCGTGTACCGGCATGTGTGCTCTCCTTTCCGGGGCGTTTTTGCCGCAAAACGCGGCAGTCTTCTCCTATTTTTGTCTTAATATTGTATTTTATCACGGAGAGAAAAATCGTACAAGTGTTTTTTGAATTTTATCTCCCGCGGGGAGATGCGCAGGCAAAGGGGGAGGTTCTCTTTCAAAAGAGAACCTCCCCCTTTGAATCCCCCAAGAGAAAGGCAGGGGGCGTTTCGATTTCGCCCCCT
>ERZ1108170.2021-NODE-2021-length-11312-cov-7.546060_pt1 | contig 11312 bp, 7 predicted proteins | sample MGYA00403705_ERZ1108170 | MGnify/ENA primary metagenome ERZ1108170 (study PRJEB35170, sample SAMEA104062422) | human gut metagenome | biome: human gut; feature: human-associated habitat; material: faeces | place: Denmark | collected 2012-06-15 ...
GCGGTGGGAGGGCAGGGTATTGACGCCGAATATCATCTGCCAAGCGCCGTTGTCATCTTGCAATGAAGCATTTGCATACATTTCGTCGGTCAAATCAGGCTCGTCCGTCACGAATCCGTCCACAAACGCTATCAGCTTTTCGCCGTCGTGCATCAGCCAGAAATGATCACCGTAATGCCGTACCCTCTCAACGAAGTCCTTTTCCGTCGCAGCCTCCGCAGGCGGAAAGCATTCCGCCTCGACCGCAGCGATCGCCGCAATATCTTTCATTTCCGCATATCTTATGTTCATAAAGTTTCCCCCACGGATTGACCTCCGTCTTTATCTCAAATCGAAAAGATATTTTTCGTAGTCCTTTACATAGTACCGCTTATTTTTGCGTCCCTTTTCGATGATGGTGTGTCCCTCTGCTTCTAATTTTTCTTTCTGTGCTTCAATACCATTTGGATACTTAGCATTCAGTTCTCCGTTCGCTTTTAAAGTTCTCCAATAAGGCGTTTCATCTTCGGAACGCTGATAACTCGCCCATGCCACAATAGAAACAAAAACTCCTGCTGTAATCGGTTCTGTAAAATCTGCACCATTCAACTCCGCAAAGTATTCTCGTATTTTCCCAACAGTAATCACTTTACCATAAGGAATGTTTTTCATTCCCTTATCATAGTCGATTGGCGGGGCAAAATACATTTTACTTCCACCATATTTTTCAATGCTTTTCTGGTCTGTAATAATTTGAATTTTAGGCATATCCTTTTTATCATGCAACATAGCATTAAAATCCTTTTTATCTTCGTTTGCCATTTCTACCACCTCCTACTTTAAGAATAGTCTGTTTGTCATTCCTATGCAATGAGACTGTTTAGAAAATTTGACAAACACCGATTTACCTTATTATACCACACCCCGCCGCTGCGTGTCTATTTCCCGCTGTGCCCGCATACCTTGTATCAGACCAAAACAGGGGAGGGGCTTGCCATGCGGCGGGATGCAGACAGAGAGGAACGAAACGCAAGATTGCTGGCGGGCGTGGTGCTGGCGGCTATGTTGGTGATGCTGTCCGGCATCATCCATCTGCTGTACCACCGGGAGTACGCCGAGACCGACACCCCCAACGACTGCTTTGCGGTGTCAGCGGCGACGGGGGAGACGGCGCTGCCCAAAATCGTCTGCCTGACCTTTGACGACGGCCCCAGCAAAAACACCCGGCCAATTCTGGAAATTCTCGATAAGGAGCAGGTCCCGGCAACCTTCTTTGTCTGCGCGCAGGACGCCAACGAAAAATATCTGCCCCTTGTGGCGGACATCGCGGCGGCGGGGCATCAGATCGCGCTGCACAGCGCGACGCATCAATACTCCAAAATTTATGCGAGCACTGACGCATTCTGGCAGGACATCAGAACGCTGCGCCAGGCGTTGGAGCCGTATGTGGATGTGGCGGCCATCGACTGGCTGCGTTTCCCAGGCGGCAGCACCAACACGGTCAGCCACCGCTACGGCGGAAACGGCATCATGAAAACCCTGAAGGCCCAGGCCGAGGACAAGGGCTACCACTGGATCGACTGGAACGTCTGCGCCGAGGACGCCACCGCCAGCCACCCGGATGCCGCGCAGATTTTGCGCAACATTCGCCGCGATGCCGACGGTCAGGACACTTGCGTCGTCCTGCTGCATGATACAAAAGCAACAGGTCAGACCGTCAAGGCCCTGCCCGATATGATCGCCTATTTCCGTGAGCAGGGCTACACTTTTTGTACGGTTGCACAGATGGATGCCTTGCAAAGTGAAACAAAATAGGGTATAATGTACAAGAATCAAAAAGCAGTGGGAGGCGGAACGATGCGCAAAACGGAAAGCCAGAAGATAGCCCTCTGCGGGATGCTGGGGGCGCTTTCGGTGGTGCTTTTGCTGCTGGGCAGCGCACTGCAGATCGGCACCTATGCCGCGCCGATGCTGGCAGCGTTCCTGCTCATCCCGGTGCTGGAGGAATACGGCACGCGCTACGCGCTGACCCTCTACGTCTGCGTGGCAATTCTGGCCGTGCTCTTTGTGCCGGAGACCGAGCTGGCGCTGTTTTACGTGCTGGTCATGGGGTATTACCCCGTGCTGCGCGTCAAGCTGAACGGCGTAAAAAGCACGCTCCTGCGCTGGGTGCTGAAATTCGCGGTGTTCAACGCGGGCACGGTGCTGGTGTATCTTTTACTGTTTGCGCTGCTCGGGCCTGCCGTGCTGGACGAGCTGCTGGCCGACGGCGTCGGGATGCTGGCAGCACTGCTGGCCGCGGGCAACCTGTCGTTCTGGCTGTGTGACCGCGCACTGGCGGCACTGACGCGGTATTACCACGTCATACTCAAGCCAAAACTGAAAAAGAAGTTTTAATTCGGGGAGGAAAACAATATGTGGTACGATGAGGCAGTAGTTTATCAGATCTACCCGCTGGGGCTTTGCGGCGCACCGCTGCAAAACGACGGTGACCAGGCGCAGGCGGGCGAGCACCGCATTCTGCGGGTGCTGGACTGGGTGGAGCACATCAAGCGCCTGGGCGCGACCTGCGTGCTGTTCAACCCGCTGTTCGAGAGCGACGCCCACGGCTATGACACCCGCGACTACAATAAGGTGGACTGCCGCCTGGGCACAAACGACGACCTCAGGCAGGTCTGCGCGGCGCTGCACGCGGCGGGCATAAAAATCCTGTTTGACGGCGTGTTCAACCATGTGGGCCGTGGCTTCTGGGCGTTCAAGGACGTGCAGGAGAAGCGCTGGGACAGCCCGTACAAGGACTGGTTCCACATCAGCTTTGACGGCAACACCAACTACAACGACGGCTTCTGGTATGAAGCGTGGGAGGGCTGCAACGAGCTGGTCAAGCTGAATCTGCAGAACCCGGCGGTGAAAAACTACCTGTTTGACGTTGTGCGCGGCTGGGTGCGGGACTACGACATCGACGGCCTGCGTTTGGATGTTGCCTACTGCCTCGACCTCGGCTTTCTGGCCGAGCTGCGCGGGCTGGCCGACAGCATCAAGCCGGAGTTCGCACTGGTGGGTGAGACGCTGCACGGCGACTACAACCGCTGGATGAACGACCACGCCTGCCACAGCGTAACGAACTACGAGTGCTACAAGGGCCTGTATTCGAGCTTCAACACGGGCAATATGCACGAGATCAGCTACAGCCTGAACCGCCAGTTCGGCTCCGAGCAGTGGTGCCTGTACACGGGCAAGCACCTGCTGAGCTTTGTGGATAACCACGATGTAACGCGCATTGCGACGATTTTGACGGACAAAGGCTGCCTACGCCCCATCTATGGTCTGCTGTTCGGTATGCCCGGTGTGCCGTCGGTCTACTACGGCAGTGAATGGGGCATGGAGGGCGACAAGCGCAACGGAGACCCGACGCTGCGCCCGGCGGTGGAAAAGCCCGAGGAGAACGACCTGACCGCCTGGATCGCGGCGCTGGCCCACGCCCACACGGGCAGCAAGGCGCTATGCCGGGGCAGCTACCGCAATGTGCTGGTCCAGCCTAAGCAGCTGATTTTTGAGCGCTACGCCGACGGTGAGCGGGTGCTGGTGGCCATCAACGCGGACGGCAATCCGTTTGACGCCCACTTTGACGCGGGCTGCGGCCGCGCGGTGGACCTCATCACAGGCGCCGACCACGACTTTGGCGGCGGCAGCACGCTGGAGCCGTACAGCTGCCATTTCTGGAAATGTGAGCGATAATACGATATAAAAAGGCACCTGTCCGTGTGGGCAGGTGCCTTTTTGTGCTATGCTGTATGTTGTAGGGGGGCGGCGCCCTCGACGCCCCGCAGGGCAGTATGTAGAGCGGCCTGCCCTCAGGCCGCCGCAGCGGGGTGAGGGTGCCCCGCTCTACAATGTATGGGTTAAAGGGGCAGCCCCTGTAAACCCTACGGGGCGGCCCATGTATGGGTTAAGGTTTTAAAGTTTCTTTGCCTACTTTCTTTTCAAAGAAAGTGGGTCACAGGTTCGTATACCCCATCAGCTTTTCATCCACGACGGCGGCGGTGTCGCGGCCCTCGCGCAGCGCCCAGACGACAAGGCTCTGGCCGCGGCGCATATCGCCGCAGGCAAACACCTTCGGGTCGGCAGTGGCGTACTTCACATCGGCCACGGTGCCGCGCTTCGTGCGCTCGACGCCGAACGCATCGGCCACATAGGGCTCGCAGCCCGTAAAGCCTGCCGCGATCAGCACAAGGTCGCAGTCCACGGTGAACTCCTCGCCGGTGGGCACCATCTGGCGGCGTCCGTCCGCGACCTCGCTTTTCAGCTTGGAGATCAGCGCGCCGCAGACCTGCCCGGCCTCGTTCTTGTAGAACTCCTTGACCGTCGTCTGGTAGACGCGGGGGTCAAAGCCGAATTTGGCGATGGCCTCCTGCTGGCCGTAGTCGGTTTTCAGCACGCGGGGCCACTCGGGCCAATCGTTGCCGGGGGCGCGGGCCGCGGGCGGGCAGGGCATCATTTCCAGCTGCATGACGCTCTCGCAGCCCTGGCGGATGGCCGTGCCGACGCAGTCGTTGCCGGTGTCGCCGCCGCCGATGACCAGCACGCGCTTGCCCGCGGCGGAAACCGCCTTGCCGTCCGCAAAGTTGGAATCCAGCAGACTGCGGGTCACGCTGGTCAGGTAATCCACCGCAAAGAAGATGCCCTGCGCGTCGCGGCCCGGGGCCTGGATGTCGCGGGCCTGCTTCGCGCCGCAGCACAGCACCACGGCGTCATAGCGAGCCTTCAGCTCCTCGGCGCTGACCGTATTGCCGACGTCGGCGTTAAAAACAAACTCAATGCCCTCGTCCTGCAAAATTTTCACGCGGCGGTCAATGACCCACTTTTCCAGCTTCATGTTGGGGATGCCGTACATCAGCAGGCCGCCCGCGCGGTCCTCGCGCTCATAGATGGTCACGCGATGGCCGCGCTTGTTGAGCAGGTCGGCCACGGACAGGCCCGCGGGACCCGCGCCGATGACCGCCACGGTCTTGCCCGTGCGGGCCGGGGGCGGCACGGCATGAATGGCGCCGCTCTCGTAACCGTATTCCACGATGGCACGCTCGTTTTCCTTGACCGTGACCGGGTCACCCGTGACGTTGCCGCAGGTGCAGGCCGCCTCGCACAGGGCGGGGCAGACCCGGCTCGTGAACTCCGGGTATCGGTTCGTGGCGATCAGCCGGTGCACGGCCAGATCCCACTTGCCCTGATAGACCAGGTCGTTCCACTCGGGGATCAGGTTGTTCAGCGGGCAGCCGCTGAACATGCCGCCCAGCTGAACGCCGCTCTGGCAGAAGGGGACGCCGCAGTCCATGCAGCGTGCGCCCTGGGCCTGCTGCTCGTCGGTGTGCAGCGGGACGTGAAACTCGTTAAAATTTCGGATGCGCTCCTCGGGCGGCAGCTCTAAACTGGTCTGCCGCGTAATTTCCATAAATCCTGTCGGTTTGCCCATGGTACTCTGCCTCCCTTACTTTGCGCTTTTCATGGCGTAGAACGCCTCGATCTGGGCCTGCTCGCTGTCCTCGCCCTTTTCCTCCATTTGGGCGATCAGGCGCAGCATTTTGTCGTAGTCGTGGGGCAGGACCTTCTTGAACTTGGGCAGATACTCGCCGAAGTTGTCAAGGATTTCCCTGCCGCGCGGCGACCCGGTCAGCTCCACATGCTCACGGATCAGGTCTTTCAACAGCGATACATCGTACTTGTGCTCCACAGGCTCCAGACTGACCATGTCCTTGTTGACGCGCTGGTAGAAGTCCCAGTCCTCGTCCAGCACGTAGGCGATGCCGCCGCTCATGCCGGCTGCAAAGTTCTTGCCGGTCTTGCCAAGCACGACCACCGTGCCGCCGGTCATGTACTCGCAGCCATGGTCGCCCACGCCCTCCACAACGGCAGTTGCGCCGGAGTTGCGCACGCAGAAGCGCTCACCGGCCACGCCGTTGATGAACGCCGTGCCGCCCGTAGCACCGTACAGTGCCACGTTGCCGATGACGATGTTCTCGCTGCGGTCAAAGGCGGCGTCCTTCGGCGGATAGACGACGAGCTTGCCGCCGGACAGACCCTTGCCGATGTAGTCATTCGCGTCGCCGACCAGCTCGAGCGTCAGGCCCTTGGGGATGAACGCGCCGAAGCTCTGGCCGCCGTAGCCGTGGCAGACGACATGGAACGTGTCGTCGGGCAGCGTGTTGCCGAACCTGGCGGTGATCTCGCTGCCAATGATCGTGCCGAACGCGCGGTCCGTGTTGCCGACGTCCAGCGTGACGGTGCTGGGCTTTGGCTCGGCGGAGTCGAAGCTCTTTTTGAACTTCTTCATCAGGATGCGCATGTCGGGGGTCTTTTCCAGCTGGAAGTTGTAAACATCTTTCGCGTTGAAGTGTACGTTGGAGTTCTCGACCAGCGGGTTCTGCAAAAGCGCGGTCAGGTCCATCTCGCCGGCGCGGGAGCCTGCGGGCGCGGCTTTGACCTTGAGCAGGTCGGTGCGGCCCACCAGCTCATCGACGGTGCGCACGCCGAGCTTTGCCATGTACTCGCGCAGGTCCTCGGCCATGAAGCGCATAAAGTTCATGATGTACTCGGGCTTGCCCTTGAACCGCTTGCGCAGCTCGGGGTTCTGGGTGCAGATGCCCATGGGGCAGGTGTCAAGGTTGCAGACGCGCATCATGACGCAGCCCATGGCCACCAGCGGGCCGGTGCCGAAGCCGAATTCCTCGGCACCCAGCAGGGCGGCAATGGCAACGTCGCGGCCACTCATCAGCTTGCTGTCCGCCTCGATGCGGACGCGGCTGCGCAGACCGTTCATGATCAGGCACTGGTGTGCCTCGGCAATGCCCAGCTCCCACGGCAGACCTGCGTTGTGGATGGAGTTGCGGGGGGCTGCGCCCGTGCCGCCGTCAAAGCCGGAAATCAGGATGACCTCCGCACCGGCCTTGGCAACGCCCGCGGCAATCGTGCCGACACCGGCCTCGCTGACGAGCTTGACGTTGATGGCTGCCTTGCGGTTGGAGCACTTCAAATCGTAGATCAGCTGCGCCAGGTCCTCAATCGAGTAAATATCGTGGTGGGGCGGGGGAGAGATCAGGCCGACGCCGGTGGTCGAGTTGCGGGTCTTGGCGACCCACGGGTAGACCTTGCCGCCGGGCAGCTGGCCGCCCTCGCCGGGCTTTGCGCCCTGTGCCATCTTGATCTGGATCTCACTGGCGGAGACCAGATACTTGCTTGTCACGCCGAAGCGGGCGGATGCCACCTGCTTGATGGCGGAGTTGCGCTCGGTGCCGAAGCGGTCTTCGGCCTCGCCGCCCTCGCCGGTGTTGGACTTGCCGCCCAGACGGTTCATGGCGATAGCCATGCACTCGTGGGCCTCCTCGGACAGCGCACCGTAGCTCATGGCCGCGGTCTTGAAGCGCTTGACGATGGAGTCAACGCTCTCGACCTCGTCGAGGGGCACGCCCTGCTCGGGATAGTTGAAGTCCAGCAGGCTGCGCAGGTGCATCGGGTCGCCGTTCTCATTGGCAGCGGCGGCGGTGTACTGCTTGAAGGTATCGTAATTGCCGGTCCAGCAGGCCTGCTGCAAAAGGTGGATGGTCTGCGGGTTGTAGAGGTGCTGCTCGGCAGCGGGGCCGCCGCGGAATTTGTGCGCACCCAGGCTCGGCAGCTCGCGGTTGATGTCCAGACCCAGCGGGTCGAATGCTTCCTGATGGCGGGCTTCCAGATCATTCTGGATGTCCTGGATCGTGATGCCGCCCACGCGGGAGACGGTGTTCGTAAAGTATTTGTCGATGACCTCTTTCGAGATGCCCAGCGCCTCAAAGATCTGGCTGCCCGCGTAGGACTGGATCGTGGAAATGCCCATCTTGGACGCGATTTTGACAATGCCCGCCAGCACGGCCTTGTTGTAGTCGCTGACAGCGGCGTAGTAGTCCTTGTCGAGAAGGCCGTCGGAAATCAGCTCACCGATAGTCTCCTGCGCCAGATACGGGTTGATGGCAGCTGCGCCGTAGCCCAGCAACGTGGCGAAGTCGTGTACCAGGCGCGGCTCGCCGCTTTCCAGAATCAGCGCCATGGCGGTGCGCTTGCGGGTGCGGACCAGATACTTGCTGACCGCGCCCACAGCCAGCAGGCTGGGAATGGCGACGTGGTACTCGTCAATGTCGCGGTCCGACAAAATCAGGATGTTCGCGCCGTCGCGGTAGGCGCGGTCCACATCGACAAACAGGCGCTCAATGGCCTTTTCCAGGTCGGTGTTCTTGTAGTAGCAGATGGACAGCGTCACGACCTTGAAGCCGGGCACGTCCATGGCCTTGATCTTGAGCAGATCGGTCTCGGTCAGGATCGGGTTCTCGATTTTCAGGACCTTGCAGTTGTCGGCGTCCTCCTCCAGAAGATTGCCCTGCGCACCGACGTAGACGGTGGTCGAGGTGACGATCTTCTCGCGCAGCGCGTCGATGGGCGGGTTTGTGACCTGCGCAAACATCTGCTTGAAATACTCGCTCAGATTCGGGCGGGTGTGGCTCAAAACGGCCAGCGGAGTATCGCTGCCCATGGCCCCGGCGGGCTCGCCGCCGTTCTTGGCCATCGGCAGAATGATCGTGGAGACGTCCTCATACCGGTAGCCGAACGCCTTCTGCAGCTGGACAAGCTGATCCTTCGTGTAGCTGGGCACCTTCTTGTTGGGCACCTTCAGGCTGGACAGCGGGACGAGGTTGCGGTCCAGCCACTCGCCGTAGGGCTGGCGGCTGGCGTAGTCGGCCTTCAGCTTTTCGTCGTCCACCAGCTCGCCCCTGACGGTATCCACCAGCAGCATCTTGCCGGGGCGCAGACGGTCCTTGCGCACGACCTCGTCAGCGGGAATGTCGAGCACGCCGACCTCGCTGGAAAGGATCAGGCGGCCATCCTTCGTGATGTAGTAGCGGCTCGGGCGCAGACCGTTGCGGTCCAGCACTGCGCCCATCACGTCGCCGTCGCTGAACAGGATGCTGGCGGGGCCGTCCCACGGCTCCAGCATCGTGGCATAGTACTGGTAGAAGTCGCGCTTCTTCGGGTCCATCGACTTGTTGTTGTCCCACGGCTCGGGAATCGTGACCATGACGGCCAGCGGCAGATCCATGCCGTTCATGACCATGATGTTGGCCAGCGTGTCGGAGTCCAGACCGCCAATGAAGCGCAGGCCGAAGAACCACAGTGCGATATCAAGCATGCCGAGACCGACGACGGTGAAGCCCATGACGGAGCCGGAGGAGAACGCGACACGCAGACCGCGGTTCAGGCTCTCGGAAGCGGCCTGCGCGGTGCGGGCGTTGGCGTTCGTGGCGATCTTCATGCCGATCAGGCCGGCCAGCATCGACCAGATACCGCCCGTCAGGAACGCGAACGGCGTCACGCGGGAGAGCATCTCGCCCTTGGACAGGAAGGCGATCGCCAACAGGATGATGAATACGACCACAAACACCTTGGCGACAGTGGTGTACTGACGCTTCAGGTAAGCGTTGGCGCCGGAGCGGATGGCCTGTGCAATCTTGACCATCTTTTCATTGCCCTCGGACGCCTTCATGACGTGACTACGCTGAATCAGTGCGAAAATCAGCGCAGCTGCCGCACCGACAAGCGCGGCAATCAGCAGGTATGTTTCCATATGATTTCCCTCGTTTTCCTTCTTTTTTTCCTCGCCGCAGTCGCGGCTAAGGTCCTATGGAATTTCCGCATACATTATAAGAAAACCGCTCTATACAGTCAAATTTCCAGACTATTTTTCAGGAAAGCTAAAAAAATTTATGACACGGTTCGTGATTTTGACAATATCTCGTTTTTGTGGTTTTCGACAGGAAAAAATCGATACGGGGAAGAGAGCTTTTGCATTTTTGGCAAACAGCGCTGACGGAGCTGTGACACAATTAACGAGCAGGACGGAAGAATAACTTCTGTGAAAATTTTTTAGAGCAACTTTTTTCGGAGAAATTTGGCTGTATAGGCAAGAAAAAAGAGAAAAGATGCGAATTTCAAACAAATTCAATGCAACTGCTTTGCAAAAGCTGAAACAATTTTAACAATGTCAAATTGCACAAAATCCCAGAGGTTGCAAAATTCTGACGGAAAGGTTGATTTCCCGGCGAATTTGCATTATATTCTTGTCCGTACCCATATTTTGCGCGGACAGCCACCCGCGTGAAGAGAGAACACATCACATTTTTTATCATTTCGTAAGGGAGGATTTTTATGGATTACAATGAGGTTTTGGCACAGGCGCGCACCTGCATGGGCCCCTACTGCAAGGCATGTCCCGTCTGCAACGGTCTGGGCTGCCGCAATACCGTCCCCGGCCCCGGCGCGAAGGGCCTCGGCACGGGCTTTATCCGCAACTATCAGAAGTGGCAGGAGCTCTGCCTGAACATGGACACGATCTGCGAAAACGGCCCCGCCGACAGCACGTTCGACTTCTTCGGCACGAAGCTGGTCGCCCCCGTCATGGCCGCCCCCGTCGGCGCGATGAAGCTGCACTACGGCGACAAGTACGACGACCTGACCTATAACGACCTGCTCGTCTCGTCCTGCGCGAAGTCGGGCGTCCTCGCCTTCACCGGCGACGGCACGAACGCCGCCGTTATGGACGGCGCGCTCGCCGCGATCTCCGCCGCGGGCGGCATGGGCGTCCCGACGGTGAAGCCGTGGGACCGCGACACGGTCTTTGCCAAGCTCGAGCAGGTGCGCAAGGCCGACCCCGTCGCCATCGCGATGGACATCGACGCGGCGGGCCTGCCCTTCCTGCAGAACCTGACCCCGCCGGCCGGCAGCAAGACCGTCCCCGAGCTGCGCGAGATCATCGACTATGCGAAAAAGCCCTTTATCATTAAGGGCATCATGACCGTCAAGGGCGCGCGCAAGGCGCTCGAGGCGGGCGCATCCGGCATTGTCGTCTCCAACCACGGCGGCCGCGTGCTTGACCAGTGCCCGGCCACGGCCGAGGTGCTGCCCGCCATCGCCGACGAGGTGGGCGGCCAGATGAAGATCTTCGTCGACGGCGGCATCCGCACGGGTCTGGACGTGCTGAAGGCGCTGGCGCTGGGCGCGGACGGCGTGCTGATCGGCCGCCCGTTCGTGACGATGGTCTACGGCGGCGCCGCCGAGGGCGTGGACGCCTATGTCCGCAAGCTCACCGCCGAGCTGCGCGACGGCATGGCCATGTGCGGCGTCCACTCGCTGGACGAGATCACCCGCGAGATTGTTTTTAGACCCTGAAATACCTCACCTGAAAAGGGCACTGCCCTTTTCAGGTGAAAGAGTCTCGCTTCGTTCCGCGCCTTGCCCTGCCTATGGCGGGGCTGCGA
>ERZ1108170.2026-NODE-2026-length-11281-cov-2.525566_pt1 | contig 11281 bp, 9 predicted proteins | sample MGYA00403705_ERZ1108170 | MGnify/ENA primary metagenome ERZ1108170 (study PRJEB35170, sample SAMEA104062422) | human gut metagenome | biome: human gut; feature: human-associated habitat; material: faeces | place: Denmark | collected 2012-06-15 ...
ATAGAAGAACAAAGTATCTTATCTATAGCAAGAAATTTAGATTTACAGAAATTATTAAAATGTGATAAAGATTTAAAGCAACGAGTTAAAATTAAAGAAGGATTTTACAGTGTATATGCTAATCAAATAAAATATGATGAAGATAAAGCAAACAATTTATATATAGTTTATTTTATTGAAGTGAGCAACTTAAGAGACTTGTATGCTACAAAGGAAAGCGTAGTACTTATAGAAGTAGATAACTTATCAGAAGCTTTGGAAAGAACTGAAGAAAATAACAGACCTATGCTTGTAGCAGAAGTGGAAAGAGCCATAAATGCATATGGACAAAAACTTAAGGCTATGATTGTAAAATATGAATCAAATAAGTATGTTTTATCAGTACAAGATAAGTACATAAATGATGAAATAAATTGCAAATTTGATATACTAGAAAAAATATCAGGCATTGATATAGGAAATAAGTTAGAAGTTACCTTAAGTATAGGTGTTGGAAGAGGCGGAGTATCACCTCAAGAAAACTATAACTTTGCAGTAATTGCTAAGGAGTTAGCCTTAGGAAGAGGTGGAGATCAAGTAGTTGTAAAAAATAATGATAAAATCCACTTCTTTGGTGGAAATACAAGAGAACTTGAAAAGAGAACAAGAGTTAGAGCAAGGGTTATATCCCAAGCAATTAAGGAATTAATTTTTGAAAGTAGCAATGTATTTATAATTGGTCATAAGAATCCAGATATGGATTGCTTAGGAGCATCAGTAGGCCTTTGGACTACTATCAAACAATTAGGAAAGAATTGCAATATAATATTAGAACAGGACATTAATGCCATAGAATACTATCTAGAACAATTAAAAAAGGATAGTGCATATGATAATATGTTTATCACTGGTGAAGAAGCAGAAAAATATATAAATGATAAAACACTTTTAATAATTGTTGATGTTCATAATAAAGGCTATGTTAAAAATATAGATTTAGTTGAAAAGATTAATCGAAAAATAATTATAGATCATCATAGAAGAAGCCCGGATATTATTGAAGGTGCATTATTAAATTATATTGAAGTGTATGCTTCATCAACTTCAGAAATGGTTACAGAAATAATACAATATATACTTAAAAAGCCTGTTATAAAGCCTTTAGAGGCAGAAGGGCTTTTAGCTGGTATTGTTATGGATACAAAAGGATTCCAGTTTAAATCTGGTGTGAGGACTTTTGATGCAGCAGCATTTTTAAGAGAACTAGGAGCAGATACTTTAGAAGTTAAAAAGATGTTTGCTGATAGTTTTGAAGATTACTTAGTTATAGCTGAAACAATTAAGAATGCAGAAGTGGAAAATAATCTTGCCATAGCTGTATGCCCAAGTTCTTCATCTAATACAGTAATTGTTGCCAGAGCAGCTGATGAACTTTTAAATATATCAGGCATAGATGTATGCTTTGTTTTAAGTGAATCAAATGGAAGTGTTGCTATAAGCGGACGTTCTATTGGAGATGTAAATGTGCAAGTTGTATTAGAAGAAATAGGAGGTGGAGGTCATATGAATATGGCAGGGGCTAAGTTAAATATGCCAATGGCTGAAGCATTAAGCCTTCTTAAAGAATCTATAGCTAGAAATATTAAAGAATAAAAAAGTTCATTATTTTAACATAGAGCTATTAAGAAAGAGTAAAATTATAGATATAATTATAATAAAAAAGACAATAAAGAATAAAACTTTAAAGGATAGGTGCATAATATGAAAGTTATATTACTACAAGACGTTAAAAAATTAGGTAAAAAAGGTGATGTTATAGAAGCATCAGATGGATATGCAAGAAATTATCTTTTCCCTAAGAAATTAGCTATGGAAGCAACTGCTAATGAATTACATGTTCTTAATGCTAAGAAAGAAAATGAAAGAAAGAAAAAACTTGCAGAATTAGAAGAAGCTCAAAAGTTAGCAGCTGATTTAAAAGGTAAGGAAGTTAATATTGAAGCTAAAGCAGGAGATGGTGGAAGATTATTTGGTGCAATAACTAATAAAGATATTGCAGAAGCTATAAATAGCAAATTCAATTTATCAATAGACAAGAAGAAAGTTGTTGTAGGTACAATAAAAGTTGCTGGAGGATATGATGTTGAAGTTAAATTATATCCAGAAGTTTCAACAAAGATGAAGGTTGTTATTGTTCCTAAACAATAAGGAGGACTAAATTTGAATTCATTTAATGAAAAATTAGATTTTAAAAATATATTAGAAAGTGATTTACCTTTAGAAGCAAAAGTAAATGTACTTTTTGATATATTAAAAAATGTTCTTGATGAAGGTGCAATAAGAGCAAGGACAGTAAGATTTAAATTGCAGAAATATATTAATTCCACAGACATAAATGAGAGAATATATGCACTAAATGTTATTGCATCAGATGGAAATGGAGCAAAGATAGTTCCAAATGATAGTGAAGCAGTAGAGGTTTTAGAAGACGTAGTATATTGGATATCAGAAAATATTGCTAAAAAGTATGTTCAAAATAAAATTGAAGTGGAAGTTGAAAAAGCTTTAGCTGAGAGACAAGATAAGTTTATGGATGAAATAAAATTATCTATCATGAAAAAGCAAAAAGGTATTGAAAACTCAAAAACTAATAGCAAGCTTGAAAGATTAGAAGCATTAGATGCTAAGAAGATTAATAAAAATGTAATGTCACTTTTAAGACCAGAAAAATTTGAAGAAATAGTCGGTCAAGAAAGAGCCATTAAGTCACTTTTATCCAAGATGGCATCACCTTACCCTCAACATATAATTTTATATGGTCCACCGGGAGTAGGAAAGACATCAGCAGCAAGACTTGCTTTAGAAGAAGCAAAGAAATTAAACTCTACTCCTTTTGATGAAGATTCAAAGTTTGTTGAAGTTGATGGTACTACTTTAAGATGGGATCCAAGAGAAATAACAAATCCACTTTTAGGTTCAGTACACGATCCAATTTATCAAGGAAGCAAGAGAGATTTAGCTGAAATAGGAGTACCAGAACCAAAGACTGGATTAGTTACAGAAGCTCATGGTGGAGTATTATTCATTGATGAAATTGGAGAATTGGATGATATTCTACAAAATAAACTTTTAAAAGTTTTAGAAGATAAGAGAGTTGAGTTTTCATCATCTTATTATGATCCAGATGATGAGAATATTCCTAAATATATAAAATACTTATTTGATAATGGAGCACCAGCAGATTTCGTGTTGATTGGAGCGACAACAAAGGAGCCGGGACAAATTAATCCAGCTTTAAGATCAAGATGTACAGAAGTATATTTTGAGCCATTATCATCAAAGGATATTGAAGGAATAGTTAATAATGCAGCTAAGAAACTTGAGGTAACACTAGAAGATGGTGTAGCACACTTAATAAGTCAATATACCATTGAAGGTAGAAAAGCTGTAAATATATTATCAGATGCTTATGGATATTCATTATATAATAAAGAAGAAGTAGAGCAAAAAGTAATTTCTTTAAAAGATGTTGAAGAAGTAATATCTATAGGAAGATATACTCCTTTTGAAATATTAAAGAATCTTGAAACTGGAGAAGTAGGCCACGTTTATGGTTTAGGTGTAAGTGGATTTCTAGGTTCTACAATAGAAATAGAAGCTACTGTATTCCATGCTAAGAAAAAAGGTGCTGGTACAATTAAGTTTAATGATACAGCAGGCTCTATGGCAAAAGATTCAGTATTTAATGCAGCATCAGTTATTAGAAAGATAACAGATAAAGATATTAAGGAATATGATATACATGTTAATGTCATTGGTGGAGGACAGATAGATGGACCTTCAGCAGGTGCAGCAATAACTATTTGTATAATCAGTGCTCTTTTAAACAGAAAGATACGTCAAGATGTAGCTATCACTGGTGAAATTTCCTTAAGAGGAAAGGTTAAGCCAGTAGGAGGAATCTTTGAAAAGATTTATGGCGCAAGAAGAAAAGGAATTAAGCTTGTTCTTGTACCAAAGGACAATGAAAAAGAAATTCCTTTAGGGCTTAATGATATAGAAGTAAGAGCAGTAAGCAATATTGAAGAGCTTATGGAAATAGTATTTGAATAAAAAACGAAGGAGCAATCCTTCGTTTTTTTAATAAATTGCTTGGTAGTTAATATATAAAATTTACTTTAAAAAGTACTACTTATGATAAGGGTAATATATTATAATAGTGTTATTGCAAAAAAACATTTGGAAGGAGGAATGCTTTATGGATGCACCTATGATGAGAAGCTTGCCACAAAGTATCGAAGCAGAACAGTCTGTTATTGGAGCGATGTTGATTGACAAGAATGCTATGGCTAAGGTATTTGAAAAGCTAGAAGAAGAAGACTTTTATAGAGATGGACATAAGGTCATATATAAGGCCATTAGAGAAATGTACGCAAAAGATATGGCTGTTGATCTAGTTACATTATTAGAGCATCTTAAATCTGCGGATATGTTAGAGAAAGCTGGGGGAGTTACATATATATCAGAGCTTAGTGCATCTGTACCAACTACAGCTAATTTAAGTTCATATATAAAGATTGTTGAAGAAAAATCTACTTTAAGAAAACTTATAAAGACATCTACATCTATTATTGAAGAAAGTTATAATAATGGTGGTGATGTTGAGAAAGTAATAGATATTGCCCAAAAGAAAATTTTTGATTTGGCAGAAAATAAAGATTCTAAAGAGTATGAACCACTTTCATCAGTTCTAGAAAGAGGATTCATAGAAATAGAAAGACTGTTTAATAACAAGGGAGAAATAACTGGAGTTGGCTCAGGAATAAAGGATTTAGATGCCAAGACTTCAGGGTTCCAAAAAGGAGATATGGTTCTTATTGCAGCGAGACCTTCCATGGGGAAAACTACATTTTCACTGAATATTGCAGAAAATGCAGCATTGAAAGAAGGAAAAAGCGTAGTGATATTTTCACTGGAAATGTCAAAGGAACAATTGGCTTATAAGCTTTTATGTTCCCAAGCTAATATTGATATGCTAAAACTTAGAACAGGTAATTTAGATGATGATGACTGGGAAAGGATTGCCCGTGCTACAGGACCGCTTTCAAAAGCTAGAATTTACATAGATGATACAGCTGGTATTACAGTTATGGAAATGAGATCTAAATGTAGAAAGATTAAGATGGAGCATGGAATTGATATGATTCTAATAGACTACTTACAACTTATGTCTGGTAGCTCAGCAAGAGATAATAGACAACAAGAAGTATCAGAAATTTCTAGATCTATTAAGGCACTAGCTAAGGAAATGGAATGTCCAGTAATAGCGCTATCACAGTTATCTCGTGCACCTGAGCAGAGAGCTGACCATAGACCTATGCTTTCTGATCTAAGAGAGTCAGGATCAATTGAGCAGGATGCCGATGTTGTTATGTTCTTATATAGAGATGAATATTATAATAAAGAAACTGAAGAAAAGAATATTGGTGAATGTATTATAGCTAAGCAAAGAAATGGCCCAGTTGGAACAGTTAAAATGGCATGGATTGGAGCTCACTCTAAGTTTGCAGATTTAGATTTAGTTCATTCAGAATAGATAGAAGAGGTGTGGATTTTAATGAAAAATAAGATGATTGGTTTTATAGGATGTGGAAACATGGGTAAAGCTATGTTAGGATCACTTATAAGTAGTGGAGAAATAAGAAAAGAAAATATAATAGTTTCAGCTAAAACAGAAGCATCTAAAGAAGCGCTAGAGAAAGAATTTGAAGTAAAAGCAACTAATGATAATAAAGAAGTAGCAGCAAAAGCCAATATTATATTTTTAGCTGTGAAGCCTCACTTCTTTAAGGAAGTTATATCAGAAATAAAAGATGTAGTAAGCAAAGATTCAATAATTGTATCTATTGCAGCAGGAATTACTATTGAACAAATAGAAGAGTATTTTGGTTTTGCGGTAAAAGTAATAAGGACTATGCCTAATACACCAGCTTTAGTTGGTGAAGGTATGTCAGCTATATGTAAAAATAAACATATTGATGAAGAGGAGTTAAAAGAAGTTTGTTCTTTATTTAATTACTTTGGAAAATATGAATTATTAGAAGAAAAAGACTTCCATGCCTTTACTGCTTTATGTGGTTCATCTCCAGCATATGTCTTTATGTTTATAGAAGCAATGGCTGATGCAGCAGTTAAGCTAGGAATACCAAGAGTTAAGGCATATAAGCTAGCAGAACAAAGTATATTAGGATCTGCTAAATTAGCCTTAGAAACAGGAAAGCATCCAGGAGAACTTAAGGATTCTGTTTGCTCACCAGGAGGAACAACTATTGAAGCAGTTTTAGAGCTTGAAAGGAAAGGCTTTAGAACTGCAGTTATCAGTGCTATAGAAAAATGTGCAGATAAATCAAAAACAATGTAATGAGCTAGTATTATCTAGCTCCTTTTTTATTTAATTACTAAAAAAAGATATAGTTCGTAAAAATAAAGCAAGTAATTTTATTTAAAAAGGAAAATATAAGATTACTATCTATACAAAGGATTCCTTACGAATTATTAATTATAAAAATAAATAAATATTCGCAAAAATCTTGAAAGTTTATAATTACTTTGATAGTATGGATAGGTAAGAGATTATTAAAAAGTTATAAAATAAGGCAATATTTTTAAAAGGGAGGCAGATGTTATGTCAGCATTTATTGTTTTAGGAGCTCAATGGGGCGACGAAGGAAAAGGAAAAATGACAGATTATTTAGCAGAAGAGGCTGAAGTAATAGTCAGATATCAAGGTGGAAACAATGCAGGGCATACTGTAGAAGTTGAGGATAAGCAATATAAGCTTCATTTAATACCTTCAGGAATATTACATGATGAAAAATTAAATGTAATAGGTAATGGAGTAGTAGTAGATCCAGTAGCTTTATTTGATGAAATAGAATATCTAGAAAAAGAAGGCGTAAGAGTAACACCAGAAAAATTAGTTATAAGTGATAGAGCTCACATAATAATGCCATACCATAAGGTTCTAGATAAATTAAAGGAACTTGCAAGAGGAAAGAATGATATAGGAACAACAGGTAAAGGAATAGGTCCTTGTTATACTGATAAATTTGAAAGATGCGGTATAAGAGTTTGTGATTTAATAAATAAAGAAGTTTTTGAAGAAAAGTTAAAAAGCAATTTAGAAGTGAAAAATAAATATATAACACAAGTATTAGGTGGAGAAGCGTTAGATTTTGCAGAAATTTATAGAGAATATAGCAAGTATGCTGAAAAAATAGCACCTTTTGTTAAGGATACTTCAGTAGTAGTTTATAATAATATAAAAGAAGATAAAAATGTATTATTTGAAGGGGCACAAGGAATGCTTTTAGATATTGATTATGGAACATATCCATATGTAACTTCTTCTAATACAACAGCAGGAGGAGTAGCCAGCGGTGTTGGTATAGGACCTAATATGATAACTAATAGTGTAGGGATTGCTAAGGCATATACAACAAGAGTTGGAAAAGGACCTTTCCCTACAGAGTTAGAAAATGAAACTGGTGAATGGATTAGAGAAAAGGGTCATGAGTATGGGGTAACTACTGGTCGTTCAAGAAGATGTGGATGGCTTGACCTTGTTATATTAAAGACAGCTGTAAGAGTTAGTGGATTAACATCTTTAGTTATAACAAAAATTGATACATTAGCAGGATTAGATAAGATAAAGGTATGTACTGGGTATAAGTTTAATGGTGAGATAATAGATTATTTCCCAGCAAGCTTAGAGGATTTAGCAAAATGTGAGCCTATTTATGAAGAATTTGATGGATGGGATGAATCAGTAGCTAAAGCTAAATCTTTTGATGAGCTACATGAAAATGCAAAGAAATATTTAAATAGAATTGAAGAATTAACGGATACAAGAATTTCAATAGTTTCTGTTGGACCAAAGAGAAGTCAGACTATAAGAGTAAAAGAAATATAGTATAATTATAAACTGTGAAGGAAAGCCTATAAATATAAAAAAATTTAGAGGTGATTCTTTATGGTTGATAAAAATAGTACTATAAGCCAGATTTTAGCGGAAAATCCAGGTGCAATTGATATATTTAATAGTTATGGTATACCATGTTATGGTAATATGGAAAATCAATTGTCATCAGTAGAAGATGTATCTATAAGGTACGGGATAAATGTAGATAATATTTTAAATGATGTAAATAATAATGGTAATAATAGTGGTCTATATTAGTATTTAATTTAGTAGTTAGAATATTATTTATGAATAGTTTATGGGAAAATATTGAAAATAAACTTTATATTATGTAAAATATATACAGTTGTATAAAATTCTATTAAAGGAAGTGAGAAAATGATTACTAAGGATATGACAATTGGTGAAATTGTAAAAAATTATCCTGAGAAAATAGAAGTTTTAGCATCAGCTGGTATGGGCTGCGTTGGATGTCCATCTGCACAAATGGAAACAGTTGAAGAAGCTGCATTAGTTCATGGACTTAATATAGAAGATCTTTTAGATAAACTAAACAAATAAAAGAGAAATAGGTGTAGAGGTAAATCTATGCCTATTTTTATTGCTAAAATAAATACTATTAGAAAGAAGGGATAATTATGGGAATAAGTTATGAAAAGATGTATGAAATTCACTATTATGAATGTGATAAGAATTTAAATTGTACCCTAGAAAGTATAATGAATTTTTTAGGTGATGTAGGAAATAAGCATGCAGAAAGCTTAAATGTAGGGATGGATTATTTAACAGAAAGAAATATTACATGGGTATTTTATAAATATAATATCAAGGTAAATAGATACCCTGAGTATGAAGAAAAAATAAGAGTAAAAACTGTTGCGGAAGAATTTAAGAAGTTTTATGCATTAAGAAGTTATGAAATATATGATGAAAAGAATATTAAGATAGTGGAAGGTAGTGCATTATTCTTATTAATTGACATTGTTAAAAGAAGAGCTATAAAAATTACTGATGATCAATACAAAGCTTATAATGTTGATAAGGGCTCCACTGGCAAAAACTTAATAGGCAGGTTAGAAAGGCTAGAAAAAGTAAAAAATAATGAATATGTTAGCAATTTTAAGGTTAGATATTCTGATATAGATTTTAATAAGCATGTCAATAATGTTAAGTATGTACAATGGTTTATGGATAGTGTTCCACAGGAGATTAGAGAGGAATATGAGCTAAAGGAAATAGATATACTATTTGAGCATGAATGTTACTATAATGATGAAATCAAATGTGTCTGTGAAATTCATAAAAATGAAGATAATTTATTAGTATTAAGTAATATCCAAGATAAAGACGGTAAAGAATTGACTGTTTTCGTATCAAAATGGCAATAAAAAAACTCTGGGCTATGGCTCAGAGTTTTTTTATTAATGCTACGCTAATTAGTTAAGTCGCTTCGCTAGTTAGTCACTTCGTTAATTAAGCCATTTATGGCGATTTAATTAAGTGGATTAGCGTAGCGACATTCACTGGTTAACTAATCTACGCTTTGGCTATGCATTCAGCAGCTCTGTGTCCTGAGCTCCATGCCCATTGAAGATTGAATCCACCACAGTCACCATGAACGTCTAAAAGTTCTCCGGCAAAATAAAGACCAGGGATAAGTTTTGATTCTAAAGTTGAAGGATTTACTTCAGTAGTATCTATACCACCAATGGTCACTTGTGCTTGATTAAAGTCATTAGTTCCTATACAAGTAAATTTCCATTCTTTTAAAGTATCTATGAGAGACTTTTTTTCTTTCCAATTAAGTTCATAGCAAGGCATATGTAAATTTTCAATCTTACTTTCTTTTAATACTGTAGGTATAAGTTTTTTATTAATTACACCAATTAAAGCATCAATTATAGGTCTATAAGAAAGCACAGCAAAATGGCATTCAATAAAATCTTCTAAGGATTCAACAGTATATTTTGGTAGCATATCTACAACTATTTCTGTTTTTTTACCTTTGGCTAAAGCTTGTGATGCAAAGCCGGAAAGTTGTAGTATTGGTGGACCTGATATTCCGTAATCTGTGAATAATATTTCACCAAAATATTTACGCTCTTCATTACCATCAATAAGTAAGGATGCATAGCCATCAAATTTTACACCAGACAATGATTTAAGATGAGGATAATCTAGTTTTAACTGAACGATTCCAGGAAGTTGAGGAATTATACTATGTCCTAATTTTTCTGATAAATAATATCCAGTTCCATCAGATCCAGTTTTAGGTGCAGTTTTTCCTCCACAAGTTAAAAGTAGTTTATCACATGTGAATAATTTTAATGATTCATTATTTGTGGATAACTTAAAAACTTTTCCTCTGTGGATATCTTTTACTTTACATTCTGTATAAACTGGAATATTTCTGTCCTCTAAAGCTAATTTAAAAATATCCACAACTGAAGATGCTTGAAGAGATTGTGGATAAAGTTTGCTACTTTGTAATTCTACAATAGGAAGACCTAAAGCTAGGAAGAAATCTAAAGTATCTTTCACAGAAAAACTTTTTAAAGTTTCATAATAAAAATTGTCATTATTGCTATGATAATTAATAAAAGGTTCTGCAATGGAAATATTAGAAATATTACAGCGTCCATTTCCTGTAGCCAATATTTTTTTACCAATCCTATCAGTAGCTTCAAGTATTGCAACATCTATACCAAAATCTTTTGCGGTTACAGCAGCCATTAAGCCAGCTGCGCCACCGCCAACAATTAATAATTCATGATGAATCAAAATAAACACTCCTTAAAGAATAATATCAGTTTTCATTATTCAAAGTTAATTTTATTTAGATTTTATCACAGTAATATAAGTAATTAAACTATGGAATACTAGGTAAGAGGTGATATTATTGTTAGCAAAAATAATTAATAAAGATTTAGAGGAATTTGAAAGAGAATTTAAGGTTCGCAGGATGAATTATGATCAAGTAGTAGTTAACTATCCCAGTGATATTGGACTGAAAGTATTTGATAAAAAAGATGTAGAATATATTAAACAGACAGAAATAGATGAATTCTTAATAAAGTATAGTGATTTTCTAAAAATAAAGCTTAATAGAGGAATATCTATAGCTCTATATAAGGCGTTATTGGAAAGTATAGAAGCTGAGCTTGATATTATCTTTGATAATTTAAACTTACTTAAGGATAAATATGAAGTAAATAAGAGAGGTATTTGGGAAAAAGAAATATTAGCTGTTATTAATTATAAGATACCAGTAAAGATTATTGCTTCTGGTCAAAATTTTAAAAAAAGTGGATTTAATATATC
>ERZ1108170.2028-NODE-2028-length-11278-cov-35.965339_pt1 | contig 11278 bp, 10 predicted proteins | sample MGYA00403705_ERZ1108170 | MGnify/ENA primary metagenome ERZ1108170 (study PRJEB35170, sample SAMEA104062422) | human gut metagenome | biome: human gut; feature: human-associated habitat; material: faeces | place: Denmark | collected 2012-06-15 ...
TACGAGAATACCATCTTCTAAAAAAAGGCGGCGAAGCCGCCACGAGAGCCCTGAAACCTGAACCTTGAACCTTGAACCCTGAGCCAAATGAAAGCAAAGTAAAAAGGGGGCGGTGAAGAAACGAGGATTCATTTCTTCACCGCTCCTTTTCTTACCCCTTAATAAATCATTTTTATAATAGCGCATTGGGTCGATATATAATAAAATAGATATGTAAGTTTATATTCTATAATGCGTATGATATGAAAGGAGACTTTTATGAACCTGCTATTTACTGCACTCATTGTCGTATGGGCGGCCTGGCTCATTTTGAAGAAGTACAAGCCGCAGACCGTCCTTTTCGTAGCAGGCGGTCTTCTTCTCGCAGGCTCGATGATCATGAGCTGGGGCACGATCCTTCCCGCCGGAAAGAGCACCGGCATGTGGAGCTTCGATATTTTTGAACTCATCCGCACTCTTTTTGCGAACCGACTCTCCGGTCTCGGCCTCAACATCATGGCTGTCGGCGGCTTTGCACGTTACATGGATAAGATCGGCGCGAGCAATGCGCTGGTCGCCCTCACCATCCGCCCGCTGATGCTGCTGAAATCGCCCTACATCGTCATGAGTGCCTGCTGGGTACTCGGCATGTTCCTTGGGCTGGCCATCAATAGTGCCTCCGGCCTCGCCATGCTCCTCATGGTGACCATGTTCCCGATCCTTGTCGCACTCGGCGTCTCCCGCATCTCTGCGACCGCAGCCATCGCGACCACGCTCTGCCTTGACTGGAGCCCGTCAGATACCGGCACCATCTTTGCCGCTGAGATCGCAGGCTTTGATCCCGTCATCTACTGGCACACCTTCCAGATCCCGATCGCCTGCGCCGTCATCCCCTGTGTCGCCATTGCCCACTACCTCACGCAGAAGATCATGGATAAGCGCGACGGGCACATCGTGCGCACTCTGGATCCGGCGGAAGTCTCTGTCAATATCGAGACTGAGGATGAAAAGAAAGCCGCACTTTCCCATCCGCCGAAGATCTATGCCCTTCTTCCGATCATTCCTCTCGCTCTGATTCTTATCTTCTCGCCGCTCTGCCTCCCCGGCATCAAGATGAACATCATCATGGCGATGCTCATGGGGACCGCCATCGGCATGATCGCCCAGTTCTTCCGTACAAGAGACCTGAAGGAGACCTTCTCTGAGATCCAGATCTTCTTCGACGGCATGGGCAAGCAGCTCGCCAATGTCATCACCATCGTCATCGCCGGCGAATTCTTCGCGAAAGGCCTCACTTCCACAGGCTCCATCGATGCCATGATCCAGGGCGCCCAGACCACCGGCTTCGGCGCATCCGGCCTGACGCTTGTCATGATCGCCATCATCGCAGTCTGCGCCATCCTCATGGGCAGCGGCAATGCTCCCTTCTTTGCCTTTGCCAATCTCGTCCCGGCGATCGCTGCCAAGACAGGTGTCGCAGCCTCCTTCATGATCCTCCCGATGCACCTCATCGCGAGCTCTGCGCGCGCCATTTCTCCGATCACCGGTGTCATTATCGTGGCCTCCGGCATGGCTGGCATCAGCCCCTTTGACCTTGTGAAACGCACCGCCATCCCGATGGCTGTCTCCTGCATCCTCATCGTCGTCGCGAACTTCGTGATCTTCGGGTAAATAGTTGCTAGTGACTAGGGATTAGTGACTAGGGATTAGGGATTAGGGATTAGGAAATAGGGATTAGGAAATAGGAAATAGGAAATAGGAAATAGGAAATACCAGTCACTAAAAAACAAAAGCGTAAGTGATATCGCACCGATATCACTTACGCTTTTATTGTGAGCGGCAAGCAGAGCAAGGCAGACCCCGCCGCTATTCCTTCTTATTTTCCCGCTGCGAGCTTCACGATCTCCACCGCCTGCTTGGCGCATTTGATGAGGTCATCGATCACCTGATATTCCTCGCTGGTGTGACATTTGAAATTCCCTGTACCGATCCCGACAGCGGCGATGCCGTGTTCATTGAAATGGTTCGCATCCATGCCGCCGCCCCCTTCCTTGAAGAAGGGTGCTGCCCCGACTGCCTCTGCCGCCTCTTTGGCCAGCACGCAGGGGCGCGCGGTCTCTTCGAGCTTGAAGGCATGGTAAAGTGTATGCAGCTCGACCTCGATCTTCGTATGGTATTTCTCGGAGATCCTGTCTGCCGCCGCCTGAATATCGGCAGAGATTTGCTGATACTCCTTCGCATCGCGGCTTCTCTGCTCGCCGGTGATCGTCACGAGATCGCAGACGACATTGGTCGCGCTCCCCGCCTCGATGATGGAGAAATTCGCCGTCGATACCGGCGAAAGGCGGCCATCGGGAAGCTGCATGATGAGATCTGCTGCCACCTTCAGCGCATTCAGTCCTTTTTCCGGTTCATTGCCCGCATGCGCCGTCACGCCATGCACACGGATCGTGACACGCCCCTTGCTCGGAGCGGCAAGGACGATGGTCCCCGCCTTGCCGGAGGCATCATATACGAAAGCACTCTTCGAGCGGAACTTGGAAAAATCATACTGGCGCGAGCCTTCGACACCCGTTTCCTCACAGACAGAGAAGGCCACTTCGATGGGGCCATGCGGGATCTGCTTCTCCTTCACTTCGCGAAGCATCGCAAGGATCGCCGCGACGCCGCCGATATCATCGCCTGCCAAGATCGATGTCCCGTCCGAAACGATCTTCCCTTCCTCCTCCTTCACGAGAGGAACGATGTGCCCGTGATTTCCCACGCGGTCCATATGCGCGGAGAAAAGGACCGGTTCGCCGTCCGCGCTTCCGGGAAGCTGTGCATAGAGATTGCCCGTATTGCCGCCGAGCACCTCGCCTGCCTTGTCTTCCGTCACGGTGAGACCGAGCGCCGTGAGCTTTTCCTTCAGTACGTCAGCGATCGCCCTTTCGTCACGCGAGTGGACCTCGATAGAAACCAGTTCTTTGAATTCATCGATGATACGTTTCTGATCCATGGGAGAACTCCTTTCAGAAAATCAATGTGAGACGCATGCCGGAGGACCTGCTGCGCCTACTTCTTCTGTCTCCTTCTTTTCCTATGCGGATGATAGAGCTGCCAGTGGAAGTGGATCGCACAGAAGCGAAGAAGTGTCACGCAGGCAAAAGCGATCCAGGAGGAAACGGAAAGCTCCAGCGCCGTGAAATGACGCAGACAGCACAGGACAAGGCCGCCGGCGATGGATGCGATGGCGTACACATCCATGTACAGCACGACGGGCATGCGCCGCGCCATCATATCTCGCAGCATACCGCCGCCGACCGCGGTGATAAGCCCCAGCATGGTCGGCAGAAGAAAACGATACGAGTCGGGGTACTGATAAAATGCCGTCAGTGCTCCCGTCACAGTGAAGGCCGCAAGACCCACCGTATCCGAGATATTGTACATGAACGTGATGTAGCGCTCATTCTCCTTCGATACGCGATAGACCGGGTAGAGAAAAGAAATGATGAGTGCCGTGATGATGGAGACGAAGAGCCCGTTGGGGCTGCGAAGTACCGACGGCGGCGTGATGCCGCAGAGAACGTCACGCACCATCCCGCCGCCTACGCCGGTCATGACAGCGAGCACGGTGATGCCGAAAATATCCATACGCCGCGACAGTCCCACCACAGTGCCGGAAAAGGCAAAGGCGATGGTGCCGAGCGTTTCAAAAATGAGCCAGGTAATGGTCATGGGAGATCCTTTGAAAAAATGGAAAAAGGGTTCAGGGGGAACACTAGGCAATATGTCGGATATAGTTAGGAGTTAGGAATGAGGAGTTAGGAGTGTAGGTACGGCGCACAAAATTTGGAAGCGCCGTGAAATTTTATATAAGTAGCGCATAAATGGAAATATAAAAAGGGGTATTGGGGCGCCATAAAATTTGTGCGCCCCTTCCGCCACTCCTCACTCCTAATTCCTCACTCCTCACTTTTAGCGCAAATGTTTCACCGCTCTATTGACCCATATTCAGAAATACCAAGCGCTATTCAAAATACCACACGCAACGCCGCATAGCAGAGATTCACATAGCCCTGTGCAAGCGGGCCGATGATGCGGTTCACCCAGCCGGAGAATACGATGAGCATCAGGATGACGAAGCCGTAGCGCGCATTGAAGTTTTCAAATTTCCAGGCAAGCTCTCCGGGCAGCACGGTGGAGACGATCTTCGAGCCATCGAGCGGCGGTATCGGGATCAGATTGAAGAAAGCGAACCATACATTGTACATCATGATCCACTGCAGGAAATAGAAGCCGCCGTCACCGAGCATGCCGATACGCCCTAAGATCGTGATGAGAAGCAGCGAAAGGAATGCCAGGAAAAGATTCATACCCGGGCCTGCGAAGGATACCTTCAGCATCCCCATGCGATAATTTTTATAATAGCGTGGATCGATGTCTACCGGCTTCGCCCAGCCGAATCCGCAAAGTACGAGAAGGAGAGTCCCCATCATGTCGAGATGCGCCATCGGATTGATGGTCAGCCGCCCCATGCGAGACGGGGTGGGATCACCCATGGCATCCGACACGGCCGCATGCGCGTACTCGTGCATCGAGAGTGCGATCAGAAGCGCCGGAGCGCGGTAGATCAGGGAAGACAGATCAAGAAAATCAAACATAAAAACTCCTTGAAAAAACAGGTTCAGGGGTAGTCCGTGGGGCGACTCCGTCCACTGATTATGAATGAAAGCTTTGCGCGAATTAGAAATGAGAAATGCGAAATGCGAAATGGTGGTGCGACGCATAAAATAATAAAGCGCCGCGGAGTATAAATAGGGCGATGCCATGAGTTGACATCTCAGTCACAAGTCACTAGCCACTAGTCACCAGCCACTCTCATTCATCCGCCGGATGATTGCTGTGGATCTCTGCCGTCACGGGATGGAGCTTGCAGCTGCCGTAGGCACTGAGCGCGGTGAGCAGCGCGGCGCGAGAGGCCTCGCTGTCGAAATGTGCGTCGATGAAGACCTTCCTTCCATCATCCACCGCATAGCAGTGAAGGATGTGGTACTCGGTCGTCTTGACGAAGGCGAGGAAATCAGATCTCTTATCTTCGGACAATGTGAGCTCAAAAATACCATGTACGGCGTAGCCAAAGACCGGACAATTCACATTGACTGTATAGCGCTCGACAATGCCCAGATCCTGCAGACGCTCCAGCCGGTTCTTCACCGCCTGACTCGTGAGGTACACCTGCCGCCCCAGATCTGTCATGGAAATACGGCCATTCTTTTTAAGCGCATTGATGATCTTGATATCGGTTTCATCTAATTCTTTCGGAATCATACGGACGCCTCTTTTCTGTCAGTAGTCTATGGGTATTTCTATAAATCTATTATAACCGAAATCGAATTTCTGAGAAAGAGTGAGGGGAAAATAGGGGGCAAGGTTTAGCCCTTGAGGCGTGCTGTTCCTTAATTGCACGAGAAAGAGGTTCAGCAGGTTCTATAGGTTCAAAAGGGTTGGTGCGGCGCATAAAAAGTCAGAAGCACCGCGGAGTATAAATCATGGCGATGCCCGAAGAAAGGCGGAATAACAGGTTTCCCGTTTGGGATTTCCTGCCATCGTCCGCATGACCGCGAATGACAAAGATTTCTCGCCTCGCTCAAAATGACGATACGGGAGTCTGATGTCTTCTAGTCTTCTAGTCTCCAGTCACAAGTCACTAGTCACCAGCCTCTCCTTTCCTAAATTGACATGGCTCTCAAAATCAATTATAATTTTCGAGTAATATATAAGAAAACGCTGATGCAATCGCGGAATCTGATCTCATCCGTGTTTTCATAAATGGGAGCAAAGAATGACTATCACACTCAATATGTATCAAACGCTGGCTGCCGCTGTGGCAGTCTTTTTTCTTGGCGGATTTTTGAAGGGGAAGATCCCCCTCTTTCGCAAGTACTGCATCCCCGCGCCAGTCATCGGCGGGACGATCTTCTCCATCGTGAACTGTATCCTCTACACCGAGGGGATATGGAACTACAGCCAGGACACCGTCATGCAGAACTGGTGCATGATGCTCTTCTTCACGAGCATCGGCTACATGGCGAGCCTGCGGCTGATCCTGCGGGGCGGCTATCTCGTCTTCAAAATGGGCATCATGGTCGCGATCCTCATCCTCCTGCAAAACCTCATCGGGATCTCCATGGCGCATGTATTCGGCCTGCCTTCGATGATGGGGCTTGCGGACGGCTCGATCCCGCTGGTCGGAGGGCATGGGACAGCCGGCTCCTTCGGCCCGGTACTGGAAGAGATGGGGCTCATGAATGGTACCACCATCGCCTTTGCGGCTGCCACCTTCGGTCTTGTCTCCGGCAGCTTCATCGGCGGCCCGATCGGCGAGCTGCTGGTTCGCCGCTTCTCACTGATCTCCAATGAAGCAGACAATGCGTCAGAAGAGACCGGCGAGAGACCGGCGCTGCATCCCAAGGACGCCGCGGCGGCTTACCTCAATATGGATCACTTCATGTACGCTTTCGGGCAGCTGCTCCTTGCCATGGGTATCGGTACCTATGTGAGCGCCTTTTTCAGCAGCATCGGCCTTGTCTTCCCCGGATACATCGGCGGCATGATCGTCGCTGCTATCATCCGCAATGTATCGGAGATCACGGAGTGGTACGGCTCTTACCAGCAGGAATGTGAAGTCTTGGGCGGCATGTGCCTCAATATCTTTCTCTCCTGTGCCCTTATGAGCCTCAAGCTCTGGCAGCTTGCCTCACTCGCCGTGCCGCTCACACTGACGCTTCTCATCCAGGTCGCCTTGATCGGTGCTTTCTCCTACTTCATCATCTTCCGCGTCATGGGAGGCAACTATGAAGCCGCCGTTATGGCTGCCGGCACCTGCGGCTTCGGCCTCGGCGCAACGCCGAATGCCATCGCAAACATGAATGCGATGTGTGAACGCTACGGCTCTGCGCACACAGCCTACTTCGTCATCCCGCTCATCGGAGCCTTTGTCGTCGATTTCCTCAATGCATCCATTCTGATGGTATTCATGAATTTGCTGAAATAAGTGACTGGTGACTGGTGACTAGGGACTAGGGATTAGGGACTAGGTTTGTAATACGAGAATACAATCCTCGTATCGCGACGAAGCCGACATTTGAATCTATAGAACCTGCCAAGCCTTACATAACAAAAAGGCAGAAACGAAAATGACTACTCATTTCGTTTCTGCCTTTTTTATTTATCTGATTTATCTGAATCCGAAGACTTTGGCGAGGATGCTCTGGCGACGTCCTTTTCTGGCTTCGCCAGCCCATTCTGCGCTCTTGGCATCTGCGTGTCTGACTTTGTACGTTTTATAGGCCCGATATTCATCCATATCTACCAAGAATGTACAGATTCGCTTGCCGCTTTCGCGGAGACGAAGCTGCCGTTCGCTGGTTGCGCTCGGAATGGGGAGCGCTTTCTCTTCCAGTTCCAGAAGAGAGGCGGCCAAAGCTTCTCTGGCCTTCTTCGCAGCCTCATTCATGGTGCTGGCTTTCGCTTCACAACCGATGAGGTCTGGAAACATCACGAAGAACATTCCCTTTTTCTGATCGTATGAACAAATGGCGGGGTAGAAGTATTTCATCTCTGTCCCCCTTCCCTCTTCTTACCACTCTCGATGGCAGATCACTGCCATCCCTATTGTATACTATTTGGGCATGGAATGGCAACAAAAAGTAAAGAAAATATAAGAGAAATGAAGGTTCAGGGTTCAGGTTGGCGAGTCCAGGGTTGCCCGTGGGTTGAGCTGCCCATGGATCGCGGATGAAAGCTTTGTTCGAATGAGGAATTAGGAATGAGAAATGATGGTGCAGCGCATAAAATAATGAAGCGCCGCAGAATTTTGATAGCGCTTCGCGCCGTCGTCATTTCGAGCGCAAGCGAGAAATCTCTATTGCAGAACGCTCATTGCCTGATGTTCGGCAGCACCAAGACATCGTTTTTCCCAGACGCATACGCGCTGATTCCCGCAGAGCAGTAGAGATCCCTCGGCTACGCTCGGGATGACGATGCCGGAGAATCCCAGTCACTAGTCACCAGTCACTAGCTTCTACCACATTACAGATCCAGGTTCGTGACGTCCTTCGCGTGTTCTTCGATGAATTTGCGTCTCGGCTCTACCTTGTCGCCCATGAGGATGGTGAAGAGGCGGTCTGCTTCGACAGCATCGGTGAGCTCGACCTTCAGCATGACGCGCTGTTCCGGATTCATCGTGGTATCCCAGAGCTGCTCCGGATTCATTTCGCCCAGCCCTTTGTAGCGCTGGATCGCACAGCCATCGCGGCCGATCTCATCGAGGAGCTTATTCTGTTCGTCATCATCGTAGGTGTAGTATTTCTGACGCCCCTTGCGTACCTGATACAGCGGCGGCTGGGCGATGAAGACGTGACCTTCGGTGACGAGCGGCTTCATATAGCGATAGAAGAAGGTGAGGAGCAGTGTCCTGATGTGCGCGCCATCGACATCGGCATCCGTCATGATGATGATCTTGTAATAGCGGAGCTTCGTGATGTCGAAGTCTTCACCGACGCCCGTACCGAAAGCGGTGATCATGGTACGGATGGCATCGGAATTCAGGACACGGTCGAGGCGAGCTTTTTCTACATTCAGGATCTTGCCGCGCAGCGGGAGGATCGCCTGATAGCGGCGGTCACGGCCGGACTTCGCAGATCCGCCTGCAGAGTCCCCTTCGACGATATAGATCTCTGTCATCTTCGGGTCTTTTTCTGTGCAGTCAGCCAGCTTTCCAGGAAGGCTGGAGACTTCGAGCGCATTCTTGCGCCGGGTCAGCTCACGGGCGCGGCGGGCTGCTTCGCGGGCACGGCTCGCCGTGATGCCTTTCTCGACGATGGCCTTCCCTTCCGCGGGATGCTCTTCGAGGTAGGTACGCAGGCCTTCCGAGACGAGATTATCCACGATGCCCTTGACCTCGAGATTTCCGAGCTTCGTCTTGGTCTGGCCTTCAAACTGCGGATTCGGCACTTTGACGGAAATGACGCAGGTCAGCCCTTCACGGACATCATCGCCGGAAAGGTTCGCTTCATTGTTCTTGAGGATGTTATTCTTACGTGCATATTCATTGAGGACACGGGTGAGCGCACTGCGGAAGCCGGCAAGGTGCATGCCGCCTTCGATGGTATTGATGTCATTGACGAAGGTATACATGCTTTCGCTGTAGCCTGTCTGGTACTGCATCGCGATATCGACGATGACCTTATCCTTCTCGCCTTCAAACGCAATGACTGCCGGATCGACAAGATCCTTGCCTTCATTCAGAAACTGGACGAATTCCGTGATGCCGCCGGCATAGTGGAATTTCTCCTCGTGGGTCGCACCGTCGCGCAGATCTGTCAGCGTGATGGTGAGGCCTTTATTCAGAAAAGCCAGCTCGCGCATGCGGATCTTCAGGGTATCATAATCAAAGTCCACCCCTTCTTTGAAGATCTCGATATCCGGCTTGAAGGTGACAGACGTGCCCGTCTCCTTCGTTTCTCCGTAGGTCTTCATATACTGCGTGACTTCCCCGCGGGACAGTCTCATTTCATGGAAATGTCCTTCACGGCGCACCACGACGCGTGTCCATTCGGAGAGCGCATTCACGACAGAGATGCCGACGCCGTGCAGACCGCCGGAGATCGGATAGCCATCCCCGCCGAATTTGCCGCCTGCATGGAGCACGGTCAGTACGACTTCCATGGCAGGTTTCCCAGTCTCGTGCATCCCCGTCGGGATACCGCGGCCATTATCCGTGACTGTACAGCTGCCGTCATCATTGAGCGTCACTTCGATGTGCGTGCAGTAGCCTGCGAGTGCTTCATCGATACTGTTGTCGACGACTTCGTAGACCAGATGGTGCAGACCGCGCGCTGATGTCGAGCCGATGTACATACCCGGACGCAGGCGCACCGCTTCGAGCCCTTCGAGGACACGGATGTCATCTGCGCCGTAGTCTTTTTTGCCATTCTCTTCGCTGTGACGAGCCTGGATTTCATGAATATCTTCAGACATGGGATTCTCCTTACAAAAAAATGGCGGCCTGTCATGCATGACCGCCTTTTATTTATTTACATATATATAAACGCACCTTGATGGTGCGTATTTATTATACCATATTTGAGAGTATTTCGCATGAAGGGGAAATGGCGGAGTGCAGGGAAACGCCCGCCATGCGAAAGCGCCCTCCGCCCTTTTGCAGCCGCCGCATTTCCCCTACCCGTCCCACCTGTGTTACAATGAAGGAAATGCAAACACAGTGAGGCTACTTATGAAAAAATTTCTTTTCCTTTTATTGATCTTAGGCGGCGCGATGTACTGGGGCTTCTCCTCAGGCAACGAGCTCACGAAGAACGTCGTACATGAACCTGTCAGACCGCATGCCGTCCAAAAGAGCCCGCCGAAGGACACACCGCCCGCCGAAGAGAAAGGCATCCTGACGGAGATCTCGGATACCGTCAGGACACTGATCTCCGGTCTTTCCTCCGCAGAGACCCAAGAGGGCAGCATCGAAGCACGACCGCCGAAGCCGGACGCAAAAAGCCCCGTCGACGGAGCGGAGAAGCTCCTCACCGCCAAGGAAAAAATGGACAATGTACTCCACTTCAGGGAAGCACTGGAAGCGCGCGTGCATCGCGAAGAATTCGTCCCCTTTGCCGAGATCCCGGACTACCTCAAGAAGGGGATCGTCGCGACCGAAGACCGCCGCTTCTATGAGCACGGCGCGATGGACCTCATCGGCGTCGCGCGCGCTGCTTTCACGAACTATCTCGCCGGAGAGACGCTCCAGGGCGGCAGCACCATCACCCAGCAGACCGTGAAAAACATCTTCCTCTCGAATGACCGTACCATGACCCGCAAGATCGAAGAGCTGGCGCTCGCCGTCCAGTTGGAGCGGAATTACAGCAAGGAGGAGATCCTCGAGCTCTATCTGAATACCATTTACTACGGTCACGGTGCCTACGGCCTCAAGGAAGCCAGCCGCACCTACTTTGGCAAAGCACCCAAGGAGCTAGACCTCGCCCAGTGCGCAATGCTCGCCGGTCTCCCGCAGGCACCGTCTGCCTATGACCCCATCTCGCACCCGAAGGAAGGCGCGAAGCGCATGACCGTCGTCCTCGCCCTCATGGCCGAGCAGGGCGTCATCACGCCGACACAGGCCGCCTCGGCTGCAGCAGAGCTGTGGCTGAAGTGAGAAGTACTGGAAGGGGCACCTTCCCCTAGAGGGGAAGGCTGTTAAGTTAAGGAAATCGTTAGCTACGTAACGTCTTGCTTCCCCCTTCGGGGGAAG
>ERZ1108170.2034-NODE-2034-length-11264-cov-7.465073_pt1 | contig 11264 bp, 10 predicted proteins | sample MGYA00403705_ERZ1108170 | MGnify/ENA primary metagenome ERZ1108170 (study PRJEB35170, sample SAMEA104062422) | human gut metagenome | biome: human gut; feature: human-associated habitat; material: faeces | place: Denmark | collected 2012-06-15 ...
CCTGAACTAAATAATGCTCCCATTGGAACAAGTATAGCAGCAATTCCATCATCCTTTAATGAAGCTAATGCATGTCTGATAAAAAGGTATCGTGAATCGCTAGTATGTTCATACATGCAATTATCAGATGGTATATTCATTATATACTCTTTACTATATCTTCCACCAAAAGGGGGCTCAAGTATAATTCTATCATACTTTTCATTCTGCTCTATCGGATTATATAAGGAATCCGCACATTTAACGGCTCCAATTTTATTACCACTTAGAATTGTCATAATAGCAGCAATTCCTATAATTGAAACATTAATATCTTGAGCAAAAACCCTTCCTTTACCATTTGCTACAGAATTTACTAAAATACCCGTTCCGCAGCATGCATCATATACTGACATATCATCTTCTACTTCAATAAGTGTTTCTGCAATCTTGGGTAATGATTCAGCTCTACAATACTCTCCGCTTCCTCGTCCTCCACCACTTGCAATCATTCTATTCAATATTATTTTTGCAATATTATAGATTTCTGTCTCATCTTCAAAATTCAAATTATTAACTTCTTCAAAAATAATTCTCACATTTTCAGCATCCGCCTTCTCAATAGCTGAATCAAAAGATTCTCTCAACACACCTTCTTCTATTCTAAACTCTTCTTCTATTCTAAACTCTTTTTCAACCGCACTTACATATTCTAATAAGCCTTTAGAGTCTATAAGTTTTCCATAAGTCAGTGATAAATATCCAAGAGAAAACTTTTCATCATAAGAACTGAATTTTTCCTTCTTCAACTCAAGATATTTAAATAATAATCCATAAAGCATCACTTTATGTAATTCTGTTATCTCAAATGCTCCACGTAATTTATTTGCAGCAACCCATAGATTTTCTATCTTTTTAATCTTCATTGCCAATACCCTCCTTTATGCTTGCTAATACAACATTTTCCATCAATTTTGTTTCATTATCTATCATTTCCTGAAGAGTAGCTTTCTTTAATCCACTAAGTACAAATGCTTTTCCTATATCCTGCATATCCTTCATATTAAGTTCAGGTACTTCCAATGCCCTAATATCAGTAATCTTGATCATTGGTCTTGCTGAACCTACAACCTTTGCAGTAAGCTCGTCTCTTACATATGACGAGTTAAGAAATGCTGTCAAATACATAGCATCCATCTTATCATTATCTGTAATTCTAATCGCTGCGCAAAATGATGGAATGGCAATCCCTGCATTTTCTTCATTAACATATGCTGCGTCGTATGGAGTTGAAAGCTTTATTACCACATCCCCTTCATGCGTGTATTTTTCTTCATCAATCTGCTTACCAAGTTCTGCTTTGCCTAAATCCTCTTTTACAATTACACCCGATACAATCGCTTTAGGAACTAATACTTTCACATTTTCTACAACCTGATTGCCAGCATCTTTATCAGCTGTCACCCTTGTCATAATCTGTCCTGCTGTTACACTTGCTATATTTTCTAATGTCATACCTGTTTCCTCCAAGTCATACTAAATATCTATCCTTTAATAGTTTCAAATCACACAAATTAATCTTTTATCATTATACCTCCTTTACATCATCTTGTACAGTTCATTTCATCATTAATATCGAAATATATATGACGTTCCACCTTTATGGTTATAAAATATCACGTCATACCTATTATGTCAAGTATTGATTTGAAATATTTTTTACGTTCATTTATTTCTAATAATAAAAAAGTCTCGAAAGTGATTTTTCATTCACCTTCAAGACCTTATTTCTATAGATATATTCCTTATTCTACTATTTAATTATATCAAGAAACTGCAAGCATTTTGCAAGCACAGAAAACGGGAAGCTACATAAATACTGGCTTCCCGCTGTTTTCACATCACTCAAACTCAATCGTTCCGGGCGGCTTACTGGTAATATCATACATTACCCTATTCACATGGCTCACCTCATTAATGATCCTGCTGGTCACCTTCTGCAGTACTTCATAAGGGATCTGTGCGCTCTCTGCGGTCATGAAGTCGATGGTCTTCACGGCTCTCAGTGCGATGGCGTAATCATAGGCTCTCTCATCACCCATAACGCCTACGGATCTCATATTGGTCAGGGCTGCGAAGTACTGGTTGATCTCGCGGTCCAGACCTGCGTTAGCGATTTCCTCGCGGTAGATGGCATCTGCATCCTGTACGATCTTGACCTTCTCAGCGGTCACTTCGCCGATGATACGGATACCCAGTCCGGGACCGGGGAACGGCTGACGGAATACCAGATGCTCCGGAATGCCAAGCTCCAGTCCTACCTTGCGGACCTCATCCTTGAACAGGTTGCGCAGAGGCTCGATGATCTCCTTGAAATCTACATAGTCGGGCAGGCCGCCTACGTTGTGGTGGGATTTGATCACTGCGGATTCACCGCCAAGTCCACTTTCCACTACGTCCGGATAAATGGTTCCCTGTGCAAGGAAGTCAACAGCTCCGATCTTCTTTGCTTCCTCTTCGAATACACGGATGAATTCCTCTCCGATGATCTTACGCTTCTGCTCAGGCTCTGTAACGCCTGCAAGTTTGTTGTAGTATCTCTCCTGTGCATTGACACGGATGAAGTTTAAATCAAACTGACCATTTGGTCCGAATACGCTCTCGACTTCATTTCCCTCATTTTTGCGGAGAAGACCGTGGTCAACGAATACGCAGGTGAGCTGCTTTCCAATGGCTCTGGATAAAAGTCCCGCTGCAACGGAAGAATCTACACCACCGGATAATGCAAGCAGTACTTTTCCATCACCGACTTTTTCTCGGATATCCTTAATCGTACTCTCAACGAAAGAATCCATTCTCCATGTTCCGGCGCATCCACACACGCCTCTTACGAAGTTGTGGAGCATTTTGCTTCCCTCTTCGGTGTGCAGTACTTCCGGGTGGAACTGGATCGCATATAAATTCTTTTCTCTGTTTTCTGCTGCTGCAACCGGGCAGTCTGCCGTGTGTGCAATAATGTTAAAACCTGGTGCTGGTTTTGAAATATAATCAAAGTGGCTCATCCAGCAGATGGTCGTCGGTGCAACATTTCCAAATAATGGAGAAGTTGTATCCACCATTACTTCTGTTTTACCATACTCACGCACCGGTGCCTTCTCAACTTTGCCTCCTAACACGTGCATCATTAACTGTGCACCATAGCAAAGTCCCAAAACCGGAATGCCAAGTTCAAATAATTCTTTGGTATAGGTTGGTGAATCCGGCTCGTAGCAGCTGTTTGGTCCTCCGGTCAAAATGATTCCCTTTGGATTCATGGCTTTGATCTGCTCGATGTCTGTTCGATAGGAATAGATTTCACAGTAAACGTTACATTCTCTGACACGTCTTGCAACCAGCTGGTTGTACTGACCGCCGAAGTCGATGACGATTACTTTTTCCTGGGAAAAAATATTTTCCATAGTCAGCCCTTTGTCCTCCTGTATTTTCATTTCTGTAATGTCCTGATTTTTGTCAGAACAGCATTTTTGATAGTTCCATTTTATCTGAATCTGCAAATGAAATTATCGCTCGTTTCATTGTAGCATAGTTTTGCTTAATTGGCACGCAAATTTTTAAGTTGATTGTAACCTCTACAGCTGTATCCAGTAACGCTGTACCGTCTCACCTTCTACGTTTATCTCATTTTCCAGAACTCCTCCGTTGTTCTGGATACTTTTTGCTGAACCGGTATTTTCCTTATTACATACCATAAGTACCTTTTCAATTCCCAGCTTTCTGCACTCGTCTAACGCTAATGCGATCATCGCTGTTGCATATCCTTTCCTTCGTTCCGAAGGACGCACACCGTCTCCGATATGGCCTCCATCTAACAATAATGCTTCGTTAAGGGAATGTCTGATATCGACTGCTCCAACCAGAATATCGCGTTCCCTGTCATATGCGAAAAAAGTGGATGCAGGCACATATCCCTCTTTTGGCTCCGATTCTTCCAGACTTTTCAGATAAGCATCAAAATCATGATAATCGACTTTCCGGATTGCCCATGGAATAATGGTTTCCCCGGTTTTTGTCCACTCGTCCATCATATCAAAAAGCTGGGATTTGTATTTTTCACTCATTTTCACTAATTGTAAATCCATTCTTTCTCCCTCCTGATATCTCACGAAGTATCTTCCAAAATCTGTTTTTATTCAACAAAATATTTGCAAGCGTGCATTGTGTTATTTAAAATTTTCTGAAAAATAATTGTTTTTTATCATACGCTGATCTGTTTTCTCTGTCAATCATTTTTGTTCCTGATCTCCACTTCTGGTTTTCACTTTCGATTTCTATTTTTCATTTTCGTTTCTGATTTATACTTCCGCTTTCTACTTTTCATCTCCGTTTTTCACTTGAGATTTCCATTTCTGATTCATTTTCCTTATTTCTATTTTAGCAAATGTCAGGTGTGCCATCTTATTCATTTCACATTTTTCTTATTACTCCATACATAATTTTCTTCTCCGGCAGCATACTTATTCCATGAAAAAGCAAAAACACCTTCCGGATTTTACCAGACTCTGCAAACCGGAGCAGAATACAATACAAAATATTCTCTCACTTATGATTTTTTTCTTTTTCACAGGCTCTGTCTGCGGTTATGTATGGGAGGTTCTGATTTTCCTTGTAAAAGAAGGAACGTTTCGAAACCGTGGTTTTCTCTACGGTCCGTGGCTGCCTGTTTACGGGATTGGCGCAGTCTTATTTTCGGTTGTATTATCCCCTCGTGAATTATTGCCAGATTCTTCAGGAAAATATAAGAAAAACCACCCTGTCACTGTCTTTTTCCTCTCTGCCCTTTTAGGCTCCGGTTTAGAACTTGTGATTGGATGGTTTCTTGATCTCTTCTGGAATTTACGTTACTGGGATTACAGCGGATATTTTCTTGATTTCCGTGGGTATATCTGTCTGGTTTCTGCGTTAGGTTTTGGCATTGCAGGCGTTCTATGGGTTTGCATTTTTTCAAAAATATTGCAAAAATGGTGGTATCATATTTCACTGGATTTTCGAAAAAAATGGAATATGTTTTGGGTTTTCATTTTTGTTACTGACTGCGCTGCCGCACTTATTTTTCCAAATACCGGACATAGTATTACCTTTTAAGGATTATCTTGCTTCTCCGCCCTCTAAGTATTCCGCTTCTTCTTTCATGACCTGCGGTTCTTTTTCCTTAAAAATCATTCCGAATACAGCACGGACAAGCGGTCCTGCAAAAAAGATCTGCCAGAAAAATGCCATCGGAAAGTTCAAAGCAGTTGTCTGAAACCAGACCGCAATAAATTCTTTTCCTGCACTCTTAAATAATAAAGTAGCAAAAAAGCTCATGGTTGGACACATCAGACATACGGTGATGGATGAAATTGCTAAAATAAGCATGATTGGCTTATCCACGCCCGGTGTCACAATGCGGAATGCAAGTTTTTTTGAAAGACTTCCATATAAAAAGAAATCTAAAATAAATGCAATCGGTCCCATGATCACTAATTCATGAAATGCATTTAAGAATACGATGTTACTCATTCCTCCCATATTCAGTGCAATGTTGTAACAGATCATGGCGTAAACCATGACAAATACCATCAAAATGGTAAAAACAACTTCCTGTAATTTTGTTTTTGGCATAATTTTATTCTCCTCTTTTCCTTTATTTTTCACAGACAAAAATGCAGCCGGACAACAATCTCTGCGATCGCTGTTCGGCTGCACGTCGTGTGATTATAATAGCATATTCTTTTTCTTCGTATAATAGTTTAAATTTCACGAATTTTTTATCTAATTCAAACATTTCTTTGTATACATTATGTGATAATCATTTAATGTAATCATATGTGCACCTTACATCTACTCATTTTTTCCTGTGTCATCAAAGATACTTCATCAATGAAAAAGTTGCGGAACGTCATGGTTCCACCTCCACATACATCTGTTTTTTCCGATGCAAGTTCTCCTGCAATTCCAACAAACGCACAACAGGCTGCTGCACTCTGCACGGAAGGCTCTGTTCCCAGAAAAGCCCCGAGCATAACCGAAGACATACATCCGCTGCCTGTGATCTTTGCCATTTTCGCATCCCCATTTTCACAGATATAAACGGCCGTTCCATCCGTGATAATATCTTTTTCCCCGGAAGCGATCATGATCAGATGATATTGTTTTGCATACTGCTTCATCGCCTCTATATCCAGATTTTTATCGCCAGAATCCACACCTGTTGCCGTGCTACAATGCTCCATCAGTGCCCGGATCTCTGAATAGTTTCCGCGGATACAGGTTGGATGGATGTTTTCGATCAGCATCTGGCACTTTTCTCTCCGATAACTCGAACCTGATACCCCGACAGGATCAATGACAATGGCATGTCCTAATTCTCCAGCCACTCTCCCTGCCTTTTCCATTGCCTCGTAATCAGCGATTGCTCCAAAATTACAGACAAGTGCCTTTGTACCTGCGGTGATCTCTTCCACCTCAAGCGGATGGTGTGCCATTGTCGGCGATGCCCCCGCTGCCAGTAAAATATTTGCACAGTCATTCACTGTCACGGCATTGGTAATGCAGTGGATGATCGGTCGCTCTTCCTGTATTTTGTTATAAAGCTCTGCTATATATTTTTCTGAAATACTCATGATTCCTCGTCTCTCTTATGTAGTGTTCTGATTTTCTCTGTCATTTTTTTATTATCTATTTCTGATTCCACATCAGACCTTATCATAACACACGCTTTTTATAATGTGTAGTTATAAAACAAACTTTAAGAACTTTCTTCCGTTTTTTTCTTTCTGTATTCCTTCGGACTTCTATTATAATACTGTCTGAACTTCCGGCAAAAGTAGCCGGCACTTGTAAATCCGGTTTCATTTGCAATGGAGGCAACCGATTTTTGAGTAGTATAAAGTTGTCTGGTAGCCTGTGCCAGCCTGTATTGAATCAGATACGCTACCGGCGAACAATGTATGCCGGATTGAAAAATATGTAACGCTCCGCTTTTGCTGATAGATGCCGATGCCGCAATCATTTCCAGTGTAATTTCTTCCGCATAGTGTTCATGTATATACTGCATCATAATTTGCAGTCTTGCCTGATTATGATTTAGCCGCTGGAGGCTGTCCGAATCAGAATTCCAGCCTCCATCTTTAAACAATATATTCCAGAACTGAAGCAGAAGTTGTATGGTACATAATTCATTATCCTGCCCATTTTCCTGAAGTTCAAAAATCTGTGACATAAGCTGTAAAGCACTTCTTTCCGATGTACTGTTTGGATCAAAAATCTGATATTCTACTGCTGAATTTATCACCGGCAGAATATATTTTTCATAAATAAGGCTGTTTTCGGATGCCAGCAGAGTTGGTGCAAAAACAATATTAGGCGTAAATGTGCTGGATCGTGCTTCAAAACAGTGTAACACACCACTATTAATAAATATGCCGCAGCCTTTATGCAGCTCTACTTTGCTTGTACCGATAAAGCAGATTGCTGCGCCTTCTGCAACATAAAGAAATTCCAGCTCATGATGCCAGTGCCAGTCGATACGGTGAAAATCAAATTGCCAGATATCCTCAGGATAATATGCAAAAGGATAACGTTCACTGCCATGCTGAACCGTTTCCCGCAGTGTTTCATCTGTAGTTATCTTAAAATAGTCCATAATGTATTTCCTTGCAAATACTAGTTTTTACCATATTGTACTATAAATATGCAATTTTGTACAATGACTGCACACAATCTTTGCGATATAATCACATTTGTTAAAGGAGAATAAAGACAAATGAAAAACCAATATAATAAGACGATCACTGCCTGTTTTGTAGGTTATATTGTACAGGCTGTCGTGAACAATTTTACACCATTACTTTTCTTATTTTTTCAGAAAAGCTACCATGTTCCGATTTCCCAGATCACTTTACTGGTAACTTTTAATTTTGGAATACAACTACTGGTCGATCTTCTTTCTGTCAGATTCATCGATAAAATAGGCTATCGGGTATCCATGATCGCAGCTCATGCCCTTGCAGCGGCAGGATTACTTCTTCTTACAGTTTTGCCTGAAATTTTACCGGTTCCCTTTATCGGAATTTTGATTGCAGTAATGATTTATGCCATAGGTGGTGGACTTCTGGAAGTTCTGGTCAGTCCTGTCGTTGAGGCCTGCCCGTCTGATAATAAAGAGAAAGCGATGAGCCTGCTCCATTCTTTTTATTGCTGGGGACATGCCGGAGTTGTACTTTTATCAACTTTGTTTTTCTATGCAGCGGGTATAGATAACTGGAAAATATTAGCTATTATCTGGGCAGTCATTCCTATTGGAAATGCTTTTGTTTTTGCAAAGGTACCAATTGCACCTCTGCTTGAGGATGGCGAAACCGGTCTTGGATTAAAAGAATTGTTCCGGCTGAAAGTTTTTTGGATTTTACTGATCATGATGATATGTGCCGGGGCAAGTGAACAGGCAGTAAGCCAATGGGCTTCGGCTTTTGCGGAAAAAGGACTTGGAATTTCCAAAGCCGCAGGAGATTTAGCCGGACCGATGGCTTTTGCGATTCTAATGGGAACCTCAAGATTATTTTATGGCAAGTATGGCGATCGTATCAATTTAGATCACTTTATGATTTATAGTTGTTTACTATGTATTTTATCCTATCTGGGGATTTCATTATTCCGGGCTCCGTTATTAAATCTGATTGCCTGTGCGGTTTGTGGGCTCTCAGTAGGAATCATGTGGCCAGGGACATTCAGCAAAGCATCCGCAGCTTTGCCAAAAGGTGGGACAGCTATGTTTGCATTACTGGCACTAGGTGGAGATATGGGTTGTGCAGGAGGTCCCACCTTGGTTGGAATGATTTCAGATTCTTTGGGAGACAACCTGAAAATGGGTATTCTGGCAGGAATTATCTTTCCGGTATTGCTGCTTCTTGGAATTCTCCGTTGCAAAAAAGGGAACACCCTTTCATAATGTCACATGCAAAGAAAGCCTGCCGGGACATAAATCCCGACAGGCTTTCTTTGCATTTTTTCTTCCTTTATAAGAAATTAAAGAGTGCGCAGAAAAACTTTCATCTACTCTTCCAGACTGTCCTTCATTTTTCCGAGCATACCTGATTTTTTTAATGGCAGTGTGATAATGATCGCAATGATTGTTCCTCCACAGGTACTGATGAGGAATGGCACTACGAACATAAACAATGTTGCTGCTGTGTTTCCCATAACAAGATATGCAACCGGATAAGAAAGCATTCCGCCGAGAATACCGGTTCCCACTACTTCTCCAATGTAAGCAAATGGAAGTTTCTTTCCATATTTATACAGCAGACCGCCAAGTAATGCACCGCACATACTTCCCGGGAATGCAAGCGGGCTTCCAAGTCCTAATAAGTTACGGATCAAAGATGCGATAAATGCCTGTGCCAGTGCCCACCAAGGACCTACGGTAACTGCACATAAAATATTTACCATATGCTGTACCGGTGCACATTTTGAACCGAATACCGGGAAGGAAAATAAGCTTCCCACTACGGCTACTGCTGCTAAAATTGCTGTGACTGTTAATTTCTTTAAGTTAGATTTTTTCATTCTTTCGTCCTCATTTTCGCATTGCTTCTGCAACCTTTTCCACAATCAGGCAGAGAACGACTGTGATCACCATATCCGGCAGAGTATTTCCAAGCGGAGTATCTACGTGCATTAACATGCGGTAAATAATAAATCCGGCAAGCCATACGATCAGATTACGCCACTGGAAAGCATTTTTTTCAGAATCTGCTTTCTTCAAAATGAAGTAATCTGCAATCTGCACTGCGATCATCGGAGCAAAAACAGATCCGATCAGATATAAGAAGTTTGTAATATTATCCATTGGATAAACGATCGCTGCGATCGTTCCGATCACAGTAACAATGATCGCTGCCCATTTCTCCTGAATTTTAGAAGAAATGGAAACACAGGAAACTCCTGCGGAATAAGCATCTAAGAACGTCGTTGTAACGGTTGAGAATACAATGATCAGTAATCCCACAACGCCAAGACCTGTCTTTAACATAATCTGCGCGATATCGTATTCGCCGGTAAAAATAGCGGCTCCCATACCGATCATGTACATAAAAATGCTGACTACGCTGTATACGAGTACACTTGTAAAGGTTGCTGCGAATGGTTTTTCTGCTTCTCTCGTATAATCGCTGATAAGCGGTAACCAGGAAAGAGGCATTGCGACTGCAAGTTCTACCGCAGCTCCAAAAGTCATCATATCGTCACTTACTGCGATCGGCATTACAAAATCTGTATTAAAGAAGATCACCTTAAAAAGTACCAGTGACAATACAAAAAGTGCGGTCATTGCAACGGTATTTAACTTTCCAAGATTGGTCAGTCCGATAAAGATCCACACTATGATCAAAATTCCGATCACAATTGCCCAGATCCATATACCACTATGTAACAGACCATCTGCTGCGAGTGCACCATCATAGATCATAATAGCTGTCCAGCCGACAAGCTGCAGCACATTTAATACCGCAAAGAGAAGGCTTCCCTTCTCACCGAAACTCATTTTTACAGTTTCCATGGCACTTTTCCGCTCTTTTGCCCCAATCATTCCTGCGGCAAACATCATGAGTCCGCCGATCAGGTGTCCAAGCAGAATTGCTGCCATTGCTCTTCCAAAACCAAGTGGTGCGAAATAGGTACCGGTCAGGATCTCAGCTAAAGACACTCCTGCCCCAAACCAGATTAAACCGTTTGAAAAAACGGAAGTTCTTTTTTCACTCATCTTTCATATTCTCCTTCGATTGCAAATGCATGATTCATAGGGCCGCTTCCTTTTCCAAGGTCAAGCATATCGGCAAGTGCGCCGGAAATATAGTTTTTCGCATACTTGACAGAGGTTTCCAAGTCTCTTCCTTTTGCAAGATTTGATGCAATTGCGGAAGACAAGGTACAACCTGTTCCATGGGTATTTGGATTGTCAATTCTTTTTCCGTGGAACCATACCGGCTCTTTTCCATTCTGGAAAAGAAGATCATTGGCATCATTTAACTGATGTCCACCCTTTAATAAAACTGCACAACCTAAGGTGTTACAGATGGTCTCTGCTGCTTTTTCCATATCTGCTTCTGTTTTGATCTCCATCTCTGAAAGCACTTCTGCTTCCGGGATATTTGGAGTGATAACAGTTGCCAGAGGCAATAATTTACTTTTCAATGTTCCAATGGCTTCCTCGCTGATAAGTCTTGCTCCGCTGGTAGCCACCATAA
>ERZ1108170.2039-NODE-2039-length-11230-cov-3.948904_pt1 | contig 11230 bp, 10 predicted proteins | sample MGYA00403705_ERZ1108170 | MGnify/ENA primary metagenome ERZ1108170 (study PRJEB35170, sample SAMEA104062422) | human gut metagenome | biome: human gut; feature: human-associated habitat; material: faeces | place: Denmark | collected 2012-06-15 ...
ATCGCGCCTGCCGACGCGGTCGGGCGGCCAAGCCCCTGCTTCATTGCAACCGAGGCGAGGATGAGTCCGGAGATGACCTTGAACAGCACCTCCAGCACCTCGTCTACGGTTGTCGGGATCATGTTGCCGTTGCCCTGACAATAGCCGCGGTAGGCCGAGACGAGGCACACGAGCAGGATCGCCGGAGCCATGGCGCGGATGCCGGGCGCGGCGTCGGGGTTTTCAAGGTAGGTCGCGGCGAGCCAGTCGGGCAGCAGGAACAGTATCAGCGCGAACACAAGGCCGATGACGAAAAACGTCCTGCGCGCAACGCGGAAGGTCTTTTCCTCCTGACGGGCGCGGCCGTTTGCGTCCGCCTCCGCGACAAGGCGCGACAGCGCCACCGGCAGACCGGCGGTTGCCAGCGCGAAAAAGACGTTGTATATATTGTAGGCGCTGAGGAACATGGAATATCCCTCGTCGCCGAGAATATTGCCGAGCGGGATCTTATAGATGAAGCCCAGCAGCTTCATGATGATGACGCCGATAGTGAGGATGGCGGCGCCATGCATATAGTTTTGTCCTTTTACCCTGTCCATTGATTCCCTCCTTGCCGCCACATGCTTACCAATATACGCCTTATGCGGCAAGAAATCAAGGGAACGAGGGAATTTGCGGCTCATCGGGCGAGGATGTGGCGCGCGACGTGCACGCCGCTGGCGGAGGCGTGGGACAGGGAGTGCGTCACGCCGGAGCAGTCGCCGATGACATACAGGCCGTCGCTCTTGGTCTGGAGGTTGTTGTCGATCTCGACCTCCATGTTGTAGAACTTGACCTCGACGCCGTAGAGCAGGGTGTCGTCGTTCGCGGTGCCGGGGGCGATCTTGTCGAGCGCGTAGATCATCTCGATGATGCCGTCCAGAATGCGCTTGGGCAGCACAAGGCTCAAATCGCCGGGGGTCGCCGCGAGCGTCGGCGTGACGAGGCCTTCTTCGATGCGCTTGACCGTGCTGCGGCGGCCGCGGACGAGATCGCCGAAGCGCTGAACAATGACGCCGCCGCCGAGCATGTTGGACAGGCGCGCGATGGACTCGCCGTAGCCGTTGGAATCCTTGAACGGCTCGGAGAAGTGCTTGGCGACGAGAAGCGCGAAGTTCGTGTTCTCGGTCTGGAGGGACTTATCCTCATAGCTGTGGCCGTTGACCGTGACGATGCCGTTCGTGTTCTCGTTGACGACGATGCCGTTGGGGTTCATGCAGAACGTGCGGACGTTGTCCTCGAACTTTTCCGTGCGATAGACGATCTTGCTCTCGTAGAGCTCGTCAGTCAGGTGGGAGAAGACAACGGCGGGGATCTCGACGCGCACGCCGATATCGACGCGGTTCGACTTCGTGGGGATCTTGAGCTCCTGGCACACGCCCTCCATCCACTTGCTGCCGACGCGGCCGACGGAGACGATGCACTTGTCGCAGGTGTAGTCCGTCTCGCCGACGGTGACACGGTAGCCTTCGCCCTCGCGGGCGATGGTGGTGACGGGAGAATCGAAGTAGAAGTCGACCTTGTCCTTGAGCAGGTCATAGAGGTTCGAGAGCACGACGAGGTTCACGTCCGTGCCGAGATGGCGGACGGAGGCGTCGAGCAGATTCAGCTTATTCTGGATGCAGAGCTTTTTGAACTTCGTGCCGGCGGTGGAGTAGAGCTTCGTGCCCTCGCCGCCGTAGGCCATGTTGATCTCGTCGACATAGTGCATGAGGTCGAGCGCCTGCTTTTTGCCGATGTACTCGTGCAGCGTGCCGCCGAAGTCGTTGGTGATGTTGTATTTGCCGTCGGAAAATGCGCCCGCGCCGCCGAAACCGCTCATGATCGAGCAGCTCTTGCAGCGGATGCAGGACTTGACCTTGTCGCCGTCGATGGGGCAGTGGCGCTTTTCAAGGCTGTGACCGGCCTCGAACACGGCGACGCGCAGGTCGCTGCGATCCTTTGTCAGCTCGTAGGCGGAGAAGATGCCGCCGGGACCGCCGCCAATGATGATGACGTTGTAATGCATGGAAGAAACCTCCGCTTGATCCGGATTTGCCGGAGGAGCATCCTACCGGCGCAAAAATACATATTATATTGTAATAAAATGGCGGATAAAGTCAAGAGAAGAAACGGAAAAAGGAGCGGAAACATTTCCGCTCCCTTTTGTCTGAGTCTACATATTCTTCTTGATGCTCTTGATGGCGTTTTTTTCAAGGCGCGAGACCTGCGCCTGCGAGATGCCGATCTCACTCGAGACCTCCATCTGCGTCTTGCCGTCGGAGTAGCGCAGGGCGAGGATCTGGCGCTCGCGCTCGCTCAGGCGCGCCATGGCCTCCTTGAGCGCAATCTGCTCGAGCCAGTCCTCGTCGGTGTTCTTGTTGTCGCGCACCTGATCCATGACGCACACGGCGTCGCCGCCGTCGGAGTAGATGGGCTCAAAGAGCGACACGGGGTCGCATACGGCGTCCATGGCGAAGACGACCTCCTCGCGCCGGATGCCGAGCTCGCGCGCGATCTGCTCGACCGTGGGCTCGCGCTGCTGCTCGCGCTGGAGCTTTTCACGCGCCTGTAAGACGCGGTAGGCCGTGTCGCGCATCGAGCGGCTGACGCGAATGGAGCTGTTGTCGCGCAGATACCGCCGGATCTCGCCGATGATCATCGGCACGCCGTAGGTGGAAAAACGAACATTCTGCGAAGTGTCGAAGTTGTCGATGGCCTTTAGTAGCCCCACGCAGCCGACCTGAAAGAGGTCGTCCGCGTTTTCCCCTCGGCCGGAAAAGCGCTGGATGACCGACAGCACCAGCCGCAGATTGCCCTCGACGAGCTTTTCGCGCGCGGCTGCGTCGCCGTCCTTTGCGCGATGAAGCAGTGCGTCCGTCTCCGCGGCGGTCAGCGTCGGCAGCTTCGTCGTGTTCACGCCGCAGATCTCCACCTTGCCAAGCATAAAAAGAATCCCCGCCTCCCGTGCATAGTGCTTTCAGTATGTCCGCACGCGGCGGAAACATACGAAACGGGAGGCGGGGATATTTTTTATCGTTCGGCGCGCTTCGATGGACTTTGCGCCCTCAAACGGTTCTCACGCAAGAAGACCGATACAGAATGCAATGATCGCAGCATTGAAGAAGTCGTTGAAGAGGCCGCCGACCATCGGGATGACGAAGTAGGCCGAGGGAGAGGGACCGTAGCGGCGGGAAACGGCCTGCATGTTGGCCATGGCGTTGGACGTGGCGCCCATGCCGAAGCCGATGAAGCCGGCGGTGATCATCGCGGCGTCGTAATCGTGGCCCATGACCGGGAAGACGACCAGCAGCGAGAAGACGACCATCAGCAGCACCTCGGCGGCGAGGGCGACGATCATCGGCAGCGCCAGGTCGACGAGTTGCCAGAGTTTGAGGCCCGAGAGCGCCATCGAGAGGAAGATCGCGAGGAACATGTTGCCCATCGTGCTGATCTCGGCGGCGGGGAACTCCATGATCTTGAAGTGGTCGATCACGTTGCGGATGACGACGGCCACGAGCATCGAACCAATGTAAATGGGGAAGCTGAAGCCGCAGAGGTTCGTGAGCAGAACGCTGACGACGTTGCCGACGCCGGCGCAGAACATCAGCAGCAGGAAACCGTAGACAAAGTTATTGGCGTGGGTGTTGTAATGCGTGTCGTCGACATCCTCTTCCACCGTCTGCTCTGCGAGCTCGTCGCGCAGGTGGTTCTTGACGATGAGCTTGCGGGCAATCGGGCCGCCGAGGAGCGAGCCGAAGATGAGGCCGAACGTCGCCGCCGCGACGGCGACCGTCGTGCCGCCGATGGCACCGGCCGCGTCAAGGTCAGGACCAATACCCGCCGCCGTGCCGGGGCCGCCAATCATCGAGATAGAGCCGCAGGCGAGACCGTAGAGCGGATCTTTGCCCATGAGCGCCATCACGCCGCTGCCGACGACATTCTGCAAAATGATCATCACAACGCTCAAAATAAGGAGCATGATGACGGATTTGCCGCTCTTGAGCAGCATCGGAATGCTGACGGTGAAGCCGACGGTCGTAAAGAAGAAGATCATAAAGACCGTTTGCAGCGTGTCGTCAAAGGTGATGACCGCCGTGCCCGTGGCATAGAGGATGGTGTTGAAGATCGCGAAGCACAGACCGCCGACCAGGGGAGCGGGGATGCAGAAGCGGCTGAACACGGGGATCTTCTTCGTCAGCACCAGGCCGAGGGCGTACATGGCGGCGCCAAGCGCGAGGGCATGGTACATATTGAGCTGGATCTCTGTCATGTGGGGGAACCTCCGTAGAAAAAATTTTCTCTCAGGCATAGCCCGGAGAGAAGTCGCGAGAAATGCGAGGGATAGGACTTCCTGTTCCGGAAATACAATGAAAGGGAACAGGAGGGGATGCGCATGAACTGCCGCTTTGCCGACTTCCGCTGCAAGGAGGTCATCAACATCTGCGACGGCTGCCGCCTGGGCTATGTGGGCGACGTGGAATGCAGGCTGCCGGACGGGCAGCTCACCGCACTCATCATTCCCGGGCCGTACCGCTTTTTCGGGCTGTTCGGCCGGGGAGAGGAATACTGCATCCCATGGGAGTGTATCAAGCAGATCGGGGACGATATCATTCTCATTGACAAGCCCTTTCCACGCCAGGAGATCCCGCGCAGAGAGCACCGCACGCGCCGCCGCCGGTACTGAAAAGGGCGGCGGACGAAAAGTCCCCCAATAGCAGACCTACCATATTATAAGGATTTTCGACATTTTTGCAAGCCTAAATTTTAGAAAGACATTATTAAAAAAGGAAAATGACAACTTCTTGGTGCAAAAGCGCGGGAAAACGACGCGGGAAAGGCGGCAAAAGGAAAAGAAAGCGGGAAAAACACAGGATTTTTCAAAAAGTGCTTGCAATTTTGAAAATAGCGGGGTATAATACCCGGGTATTCCGCATGGAGACCGGACTTCTTGTCTGTGCCATCAGGTTGGCAGGAGGGATGAAGGCCCCAGAGGTAAAAACTAAATTTGAAGGAGAAACTACAAGCAATGGCAAACGTCGTATCCATGAAAGCCCTGCTCGAAGCAGGCGTCCACTTCGGCCATCAGACCCGTCGCTGGAACCCCAAAATGGCTCCCTACATCTACACCGAGCGCAACGGCATCTACATCATCGACCTGCAGAAGACCGTCAAGAAGCTCGAGGAAGCCTACAACTTCGTCCGTTCCGTCTCTGAGAGCGGCCAGAATATCCTGTTCGTCGGTACGAAGAAGCAGGCGCAGGAGGCTATCAAGGAAGAGGCTTCCCGCTGCGGCGGCTACTATGTCAACGCTCGCTGGCTCGGCGGTATGATGACCAACTTCAAGACCATGCGTACCCGCGTGGATCGTCTCAACCAGCTCAAGACCATGCAGGCTGACGGCACGTTCGATATGCTTCCCAAGAAGGAAGTCATGAAGCACCTCGCCGAGATCGAGAAGCTCGAGAAGTACCTCGGCGGCGTGAAGGAAATGAAGAAGCTCCCCGGCGCGCTGTTCGTCGTTGACCCCCGCAAGGAGCACAACGCCATCGCTGAGGCCCGCAAGCTGCACATCCCGATCGTCGCCATCGTCGACACCAACTGCGACCCGGACGAGATCGACTACGTCATCCCCGCGAACGACGACGCGATCCGCGCCATCCGCCTGATCTCTTCCACCATGGCCAACGCCGTGCAGGAAGGCCGTCAGGGCGCCGACGCTGAGGAAGCTGCTTCCGAGGAAGAGGCCCAGAAGGTCGAAGAGTAATTGAAAAACTGCAAGGGCGGGCCGCGTACCCGCCCTTCTGATAAAACAATAAAGGAGAAAGAATTATGGCATTTTCTGCTGCTGATGTGAAAAATCTGCGTGAAATGACCGGCGTCGGCATGATGGACTGCAAAAAGGCCCTCACCGCTGCTGACGGCGATATTGATAAGGCTGTGGAATGGCTTCGTGAGAAGGGCCTCGCCGCCGCTCAGAAGAAGGCCGGCCGCATCGCCGCCGAGGGCATGGCTTACGCCGCCGTCGTCGATGGTATCGGCGTGATCGTCGAGGTCAACGCGGAGTCTGACTTCGTGGCCAAGAACGACCTGTTCGTGGATTACGTCAAGGGCGTCGCCGCCGTCGTCGCCAAGGAGAACCCGGCTGATCTCGACGCGCTGTACGCCTGCGCTTACGGCAATGGCAAGACCGTGCTCGAGGAGCAGAACGATAAGGTCCTCGTCATCGGCGAGAACATCAAGGTCCGCCGCTTCGCGCGCTACGACACCAGCCTGAACGTCCCCTATGTCCACATGGGCGGCCGCATCGCCGTGCTTGTCAACCTCGAGACCGAGTCCACCGACGCTGCCGTCGTCGAGCTGGGCAAGGACATCGCCATGCAGATCGCGGCTCTAAACCCGACCTACAAGGATAAGAGCGACGTCTCCGAGGAGTTCATCGAGAAGGAAAAAGAGATCCGCCTGGCGCAGGCAAAGGAAGATCCGAAGAACGCCAAGAAGCCCGACGCCATCATCGAGAAGATCGTCATGGGCGGCATCGGCAAGTACTTCAAGGAGATCTGCCTGCTGCAGCAGCCGTTCGTTAAGGACGACAAAGTCTCCGTTGAGGAGCACATCGCCGCCGTCGCCAAGCAGGTCGGCGCCTCCATCAAGCTCGTGAACTACACCCGCTTTGAGAAGGGCGAAGGCATTGAGAAGCGTCAGGACGACCTCGCCGAGGAAGTTGCGAAGCTCATCAAGTAAATTTCACTTCCATTCTGCATCCCGCGGCTCCGAACCGGGCCGCGGGATATTTCTGCCTGCGTCATCCTTTTTGTGGGAGATTAGCGGTAAAAACCGCCGTTTTTCGGGAGTAGAGTGGCTCTACGGCCGTGTAGAGCCGCATTTTTTCCGGTAGAGACCGTAAAATTGGAACGTAGACAGGGAAAAATGACAGTAGCTTGTATTTATGCGCCAGCGGGTGTACGGATAAAGGGCACACACCGTGCAGCACTTTGAGCAAGCAAAGGAGCACTCACATGATCCAGATCTTTACCGACACGTCGGCAAACCTGCCGGCTGCTTACATTCAGAAATATTCCCTGCGCGTCATCCCGCTGACGTACTTCGTCGACGGCGTTGAAGCGCATCAGGATCCTGCTGTTGATTTCGACGGAAAAGCCTACTATGACGCCATGCGCAGCGGCACGCCCGTATCCACCGCCATGATCAACCTTGGCGCGTTTCTCGAGCCGCTGCACGCGGCGCTGGCGGCCGGAAACGACGTGATCTATATCGGCATGTCCGGCGGTATCAGCGGCACGGCGCATGCGGCCGCCATGGCCGTGCAGGAGCTGCAGGAAGAATTCCCGGAGCGGAAAATCGCCGCCATTGACACCTATGCCGCCTCGCTCGGCGAAGGGCTGCTGGTGATCGAAGCCGCGCGTATGCTCGAAAACGGCGCGCCTTTCTCGCTGATCGTCGAGCAGATCTCCCGCCGCCGCCATACGATGTGCCAGTACTTCACGGTCGATGACCTCGCCTATCTGGAGCGCGGCGGCCGCGTGAGCAAGGCTGCCGCCATCGTCGGCACCGTGCTCAAGATCAAGCCGCTGCTGCGCGGCGATGACGAGGGCAAGATCGTCCAGTGCGGCAAGACGCGCGGCCGCAAGCAGTCGCTCACCGCGCTGGCGGACTTTTACGAGAAGCTCGTCGCCGACAAGTCCGAGGAGATCGGCATCGCGCACGCAGACGATGCAGCCGGCGCGCAGTTTCTGCTCGATGCACTGCGTCAGCGCGGCTTCACCGGCGAATGCCTGACCGTGTGCTACGAGCCCGTTACCGGCTCGCACGTCGGCCCCGGCACGGTGGCGCTGTTTTTCCAGGGCATCCACAGATAAACGAAAACCCGGAGGACGTGTCCTCCGGGTTTTTTATGTCTCTTTCCGGTCGACCTGCCGGATCATTTTCTCGAACTTCGCGCGCGGGCCCATGACCTCGCGCCCGCAGCCAAGGCAGCGCAGCTTGAAATCCGCGCCGATGCGCAGCACCTCCCAGCGTTTCTCGCCGCAGGGGTGCTGTTTTTTCATCGTCAGAATGTCGCCGACCTGAATATCCATCGCTCACTCCCCCTTGATGCGCTGCCAGTAGGCACGCGCCGCCTGCTCGGTCTTGTTGTCACCGTATTCATAATAGTGCTTTCCCTTCAGCTCATCGGGCAGGTACTGCTGCTGCACCCAATGACCCGGGTAGCCGTGCGGATACTTGTAGCCCTGCTCACGCTCAAAGCCCGTGCCGTCGGCATGGACGTTCTGCAGCTCACGCGGGATGGGCCCAGCCTTCCCTGCCCGAACGTCGGCGATCGCGGCGTCGATGGACATGACAACGGAGTTGGACTTCGGCGCCGTGGCCAGCAGCAGCACTGCCTCCGCCAGCGGCAGCCGTGCCTCCGGCAGGCCGAGCTGCAATGCGCTGTCCACGCAGGATTTCACGATCATGGCTGCCTGCGGATAGGCAAGGCCGATATCCTCACTTGCCGAGCACAGGATGCGCCGGCACGCACCGATCAGGTCGCCGGCCTCGAGCAGGCGCGCCAGATAATGCAGCGCCGCGTCGGGATCCGAGCCGCGCAGCGACTTCATAAGCGCGGACACGACGTCATAGTGGTCGTCACCCGCACGGTCATAGTGCATGGCGCTGCGCTGCGTGATGTTCTCGGCATCCGCGCGCAGAAGGCGGATGGTATCCCCCTCTCTCGGCGCCGCCGAAAAGAGCAGCTCGACCGCATTGAGCGCCTTGCGCACATCGCCGCCGCAGACGGACGCAATATACCCCGCCGTGCCCGGCTCGATGTCTGCCGTGACGTTTTCCCGTGCGCTGAGAATGGACACCGCGCGCAGCACGGCCTTTTCCACCTCGGCGGCCGGCACCTGCTTGAACTCAAACACCGTGCTGCGGCTGAGCACCGCGTTATAGACATAGAAATACGGGTTTTCCGTTGTAGAGGCAATGACCGTGATGCGGCCGTCCTCCATGAACTCCAGCAGCGACTGCTGCTGCTTTTTGTTGAAATACTGTATCTCATCGAGATAGAGCAGCACACCGCCGGGGGCGAGGAAGGTATCGAGCTCATCGATGATCTTTTTTATATCGGCAATGCCCGCGGTCGTCGCGTTGAGCTTGCGCAGCGAGCGGTTTGTGCGCTGGGCGATGATGCGCGCGACGGTGGTCTTGCCCGTCCCGGAGGGACCGTAGAATATCATGTTCGGTATCTGGCCGCTCTCGACGATGCGGCGGAGCATACCGTCTTTGCCTAAAATATGCTTCTGACCGACAACATCGTCAAGCGACGCAGGGCGGATCTCGTCCGCTAAGGGTTTATACATTCTGGGCAATCCGCCTTTCAGTAAAGATTCGATACAGAATCTTATTATACCACCGGCGGCGGGAAATGTAAAAGGGTATATTGCGGGCAAAGCGGCTTTGGCGGAGCCGTTCAGATTTTAATTGTGAATTGTTAATGAAAAGAATGATAAAAAAATGTTAAAAAAGCGGATTGACTGCATTGCTGTAAAGCTGTATTATAGGCTCAGGCGCTGAGAGGAGGCATATATGAAAATAACAAGTGTTGATGTCCTTAAGTGTAAGGGCAAATGCAGCGTTGAAACAGACGTGTTCTATACAATAAATGTCCGCGTAAATACAGACGCGGGGATATCCGGGTTCGGTGAGGCCGGAGTATCATACGGCGTCGGCGCGGATGCCGCTTTTGGGATGTGCAGAGACATGGCGGAGGTCATCCTCGGCATGGACCCGATGGACAACGAAGCTATATGGGATAAGATGCATAGAAAGACCTTCTGGGGCATGGGCGGCGGAACGATAGTTTTCGCCGGGATGAGCGCGATAGACATTGCGGTTTGGGACATAAAGGGAAAGGCATTGGGCGTGCCGGTATATAAGCTGCTCGGCGGCAAGACAAACGGCAGGCTGCGCGCGTATGCAAGCCAGATACAGTTCGACTGGAGCGGCAAGAGCAAAGCCATGCTGACCCCGGAGGATTACAGAGTCGCAACAAGGCACGCAATGGAAGCAGGCTTTGACTGCGTAAAGGTTGACCCGTTGCTCTGGAGCAGGCGCGGTGGGTTTCAGGACTGGAACACAAGAGGGATACTGACAAACGAGAAACTGAAGACAGCGGTCGAGCGTGTTGCCGCGGTACGTGAGGAGGGCGGAGACGGCCTTGATATCATAATAGAGCTGCACGCCTATACCGATACAAACACCTCTGTGCAGCTTGCAAAGGAATTGGAGCCGCTCGGAATATTTTACTATGAAGAGCCTACCCAGCCGCTGAACCCGAATCTGTTCAGCACTATTTCGAGCAAGACGGACATTCCCCTCGCCAGCGGCGAGCGCATATTCAGCCGCTGGGGCTTCAGACCGTTCTTCGAAAACAGGAGCCTTTCCATCATCCAGCCGGATGTATGCAACACCGGCGGTATCACCGAAGCAAAAAAGATCTGTGATATGGCGCATGTGTATGACATCGGTGTGCAAATGCATATCTGCGGCGGACCGATATCCACGGCTGCGACGCTGCAGATAGAAGCCGCAATTCCCAATTTTGTTATCCACGAGCATCACCAAGGCGCTATTATTCCGGAAAACATCGCGACCTGCAAGTACGATTACCAGCCGGTAAACGGTTATTTTGAGGTGCCGGAACTGCCTGGCATCGGCCAGGAGCTGACGGAAGAAGCGATAGCCGCGGCGGAGAAGATCACTGTATCCGGAAAGCCGCGCTTTGACTAAAAATACAGGGAGGCTCAAACGTGAAAAAAAGAGAGAATTTCGTTGGAAAGATCAACGCGTACCTGAACACCGTCCTCGAAAATATTCAGGTCGTGACGATCATTCTGGCGGCAGTAATGGTAACGCTGGACGTGCTGATGCGGGCGCTGTTCTCCAAGCCCATTTCAGGCACTTCCGAATATGTCGGGTATATCATGATCCTTGCCAGCTTTTTCGGCCTCGGCAGCTGCACAGCGGACCGCTCACACCTCAAGGTCGACCTTGTGGTCCAGCTTCTGCCCGAAAAGCATCAGGTCATAAACGACATGATAAACTCTGTTATCGTTGCGGGCGTCGGCGCGCTTATGCTGTATGCGAGCATAAACCAGGGAATCATCACCTATGGGCTCAAGACCAAGGGGACCTTCTCGGGCGTTCCTAACTGGCCGTTTTATCTGCT
>ERZ1108170.2042-NODE-2042-length-11224-cov-6.650192_pt1 | contig 11224 bp, 10 predicted proteins | sample MGYA00403705_ERZ1108170 | MGnify/ENA primary metagenome ERZ1108170 (study PRJEB35170, sample SAMEA104062422) | human gut metagenome | biome: human gut; feature: human-associated habitat; material: faeces | place: Denmark | collected 2012-06-15 ...
AGCCTTTTCAGACGTCTTGCGCTGAAATGGTCGTCTTCTATAATCAAAACCTTTTTCATCGTTCTTCTATTATTTTCGTTTTATGATTGGCAGTCGCACTTCAAATGAATCTTTATGGGCTATGAACTCTGGCTCTGCCTCGCCCTCCAGTCGGTAGCGTTGCTTTAGGTTGCTGATACCTATTCCGTACGACTCTATGCTCTGGTCGTTGGTCAGGTTGGTGTATATGCGGTTGTTCTTTATGACGAGCATGTCGCCCTGGCGACCAAGAGACACATGAAGCTCAGTGCCGTTCTGCGGACAGTTATGCTTCACGGCATTCTCGATGATAAGCTGCAGACTCAGCGAGAGGATGTATTCGTTGCGGTCGCCGTGCAAATCGTCGGCGTGCAGGACGATGGCATTGTCGTAGCGCATGTTGAGCAGGCCGATGTACGACTTGATGAAGTCGATGCCGTCGGCAAGGGTTATATACTCCTTGTCGATATGCTGAAGGATGTAGCGGTAGATATGTGAGAGTTTCACGACATAGTCCTCAGCCATCTTCGGGTTTTCCCCTATCATTCCAGCAAGTGAACTAAAACTGTTGAACACGAAATGTGGGTCCAACTGCAGCATAAGGTATCGCTTCTGTAAGGCGAGGTTCTCCTTGCCTTTCAGAACAATCATGTCGGAGAAGTGCATCGAAAGGTGGATGAGTGCTACAAGACTCGCTATCAGTCCAAATAGGAAAGACGTTCCCCATATATCCTGCATCATAAGTTTAGGTGCTACAAGGCTCAGCAACAGTTCGCAGCCACCAGCAATAAGCAGGTTGAAGCCCAACACCACCAGTCCGTTCTGCACGAACACACGGTGTCCCTGCCCTTCGCGCCTAAAGCACCGCTGTTTGAACAACCATCGGTTGAGATACAAACTCGAAAGCGAGAACAAACCACAAAGAGCAAAGTCAACAAGCAACTCAGGATACAGTCCGCTTACCGTCTGTAGGAAGTCGAGCAGGTCAACCAATATCCAGATGATATCGTACAGGAAGAAGAAGATAAGCGAGTAGACAAGCCACTCAAGGAAAGAGTTCTTGGATCTATGCATAACGAGAAAACTCTGAATTATAGTGTTTTTATTGATACCGGTATCACTTTCCGCCCCACAAACGCAGCGTTTTTCTATCCGCAGTCGTGCTGGCAAATCATCCGCATCAGCTCCTCGTTGGCGCGGTTGTCTACAGCAGCGCTCTTCAGTTCGGAGAGATAGTCGAGAGAGGCAGAGCACTCGCCCGTGATGTCTACACCGATCACTCGCTCGTGAGCGTAGATGATGCGCAGCACCGCCTGCAGCTGCAAGAGAGTCATATCACCGTTGCTCCAGTCGGTAACGGCATCCTGCTTTCTGAGCACGTCCTTGTCGATGGAGATATACACCGGCTCGTGAATCAGACTGCCAGCCTTGGAAGGCCACGCACGATGGTGGTCGATCTCCGACTGACTGTAGAACACGATCTTCTCCCTAAGCGCGTCGGGAATCTGCGCTATCAGTTCGTCGGACGCACCGACAACGATGATGTTGCGCACGAACGGGTTGTTACGAAGCACGTCCGACACCCATCCGCCGCAAGACACGACACCATCCCACTGCGGCTGCTGCATGTCGGGATGGTGGTCGAACAATATCAACGAGAACGGCTCGCGAAGACGCGACACCCAATACTCCGTGAGATAATGGAAATCGCCCGAATCGATGAAGTGCAGTGCCTTGGCAGGGTAAGGTGCCAATCGGCGGCGCAGCTCCGCCCTCGCCTCCTCGTCGCAATAGCAGTCAGTGCCGCTGATGTCGCGGCAGTCGACGTGCGTGATGTATGGGCTCGAAGCAAACGCCTCGTAGTCGTACACGCCCGTAAAGTTGAGAAGTATTATCGGCTGTTTTGTTATCATAGTTGCGAAGGTTGATATTTTTCTTGATATATGATGCTTGATATCGTGAAAAACGAAATACCCTAATATGATTCGTACTTCACTCTCACCGCCTTCGGCAGTTTGCTGACGATAAGCCGGTACGACTCGGTTATCAACGCTGCGACGAGGTCGGTGTCTAGCAGTTCGTAATACACGTCGCTCCAGTGTTTCTTGTTCCAATGGAAGGCGGGAGTGACGGCGTCGTAACGGTCGCGGAGCTCCTCGTTGCGGTCGGGCAGCAGCTTGCAGGCGAAGCGCGACGCGCTGCCACACACGTCGTACTTGCCGTCGCCAAGCCAAAGACACAGGAATATATTGCCCTCAACACGAAAGGTGATGTTGTCGTCACCGAACGGCTGGTCTTCAGTCACGCCATGCAACAACAACGTAAAATCTCTCACTTGCTCAATGTTCATACAAACCGATTACTTTCTATATTTCTTCTCCTTACCGTTGAAGCTCTTCACCTTCATGCCGAGCTGATCGGGAAGGATAGCGTTGAGGAAGATGCCGACGAGAGCTGCGAGAGCCAGACCAGAGAAGGCTACCGAACCGATCTTAACGCCACCATCCGTACCATACTGTACGCCGATAGACACAACCATGATGAGCGCAGCTACGAACACGTTGCGCGACGACGAGAAGTCGACAGATGTCTCGACGAGGTTGCGCACACCTACAGCCGAAATCATACCATAGAGAATGAGGCTCACGCCGCCGATTGTAGCAGCTGGCATCAGACCGATGAGGCAGGCAAACTTAGGGCAGAAGCTAAGCACCATGGCAAAGCAGGCTGCAAGGCGGATGACAGCCGGGTCGAACACCTTGGTGAGGTTGAGCACACCGGTGTTCTCGCCGTATGTAGTGTTGGCAGGCGCACCGAAGATTGAGGCGAGGAACGTAGCAAGTCCGTCGCCGCAGAGTGTGCGATGCAAGCCCGGCTCCTTGATGAAGTTCTTGCCCACGGTGCTCTGGATGGCACACATATCGCCGATGTGCTCCATGATTGTGGCGAAGGCGATTGGGAAGATGGCGATGATAGAAGTCACGATAAGGTCGAAGTTGGGGTCTTTCATTACAGAGATAGCCGTGCGATCCATATCTATGGGCAGACCAATCCACGCTGCCTCATCAAGTTTCGAGAAGTCGACCTCGCCCAACGCAGCAGCCAAAGCATACGAACCCACGACACCGAGCAGGATTGGCACAATCTTGATGATGCCCTTGCCCCAAATAGACGTGCCGATGACGATAGCAATGGCTGTAACGGCAAGCAGCCAGTTCTGCTGGCAGTTGCCGATTGCCGAGCCGGAGAGCGTAAGACCGATAGCGATGACCATCGGACCGGTAACTACGGGCGGGAAGAAGCGCATCACCTTCTCCGTGCCGAACATCTTCAGCAGGAACGCCATCACGAAATAGAGCAACGACGCAGCAGCAACGCCAATGCAGGCGTAGTTGAGCGCAACCTCATCGGTTAAGCCCTGCGCCACACACAACTGCTTTACGGATGCGTAGCCTCCAAGGAATGCGAAGCTGGAACCGAGGAATGCGGGCACTTGCAGTTTGGAAACAAGATGGAAGATAAGTGTGCCGATACCAGCGAAGAGCAACGTGGCACTAACATCAAGCCCTGTGATGAGCGGAACGAGAATGGTGGCTCCGAACATGGCAAACAGATGCTGTATGCCGAGAACTACAAATTTGGGCTTGCCCAGTTGGCGGGCATCGTATATGCCCAGGTTGTCTGTGTTCATAACTTTCTAATAGTTGGTTTATTGAAATAATATCCTATTTATTGTACAAAGTTAGTATAAAACCATTAGAATGAAGAAAATTTACTCTGGTTTTACACTAACTTTGCACCAAAACACGGATGTCAGAGGCTACAAACAAAGTCTTTTACCTTTGCTTGGTATTCTTCCTTGGTCATACCTCCAGTCTCTATCATTGAGCCAAGTACATCGCCAAGTTCGTCAAAAGCAATATCATGATGATATTCTTTAGTCATTCCATCCTTTTCTCCATAGATACGGTAGTAATCAGAGCCTTCATCCAAAACAATATATACCTTAACTTGAAATTGGAAGCCATTCACCTGCATGACAAGTGCCGCCATAGTGAAGTCTTCGCCATTGGTATTCTTGATAATTTGGGTAGCATACATCTTTGAGATGCCTCAACTATTGATTTTGAGATGCCTCAACTATTGATAATGTCTATCGGGGTTGTATGAAGGAAAAACTGCTTTGTAAGAGTTAAAAATGTTACCATTGACTCATTTTCTTGCCTTGAAATTTGCGTGTACAAAGGAATAAGGCTAACTTTGTGGTCGTTAATAATGTGTATTTACACAAAATAAACAAATAGAAATATGGAAATCCGTAGAGATAAATATCTGGATCTACTTATCCACAGTTGTGGGAATGGGTTGATAAAAGTGATAACAGGAATGCGCAGATGCGGCAAGTCATACCTGTTGTTCACCATTTTCAAGAACTATCTCATAAAACAAGGAGTGAAAGAAGACCATATCATAGGGGTAAATTTGGAGAACCGACTGAATAAAAGTTTGAGAGACCCCGACGCATTACTTCAATACATAGATAGCCGTCTTTCATCAGACGGTCAATATTATGTTATGCTGGATGAAGTACAGATGGTCAGCGAGTTTGAGGATGTATTGAACTCATTCCTAAGCATAAGCAATGTGGATGTATTTGTTACTGGCTCTAATGCAAAATTCCTGTCTAAGGATGTTATCACTGAGTTTCGTGGACGAGGAGATGAAATACATGTGCGTCCATTGACCTTCAGAGAAGTAGCAGATTTCCGTGATGACTATTCGCAAGAGCTGATTCGTGAATATATGCTCTATGGAGGATTGCCACAGGTCGTTTTAGAAAACGATGTCAACAAGAAGGTAAGTTATCTGGAACAGCAGATGGAGCATACTTATTTGCGTGACATAAAAGAGCGATATGAAGTTCGTCAAGATAGCGATTTGTCAGAATTAGTGGACATCATGGCATCATGTGTGGGTGGTCTGACCAATCCTCCAAAGATTGCAGACACTTTTAAAAGTGTAAAGCATAGTAGCATTTCGGTGGATACCATACGTCTCTACTTGGAATATATGGAGGATGCGTTCGTGTTGGAACGTGTTACTCGTTATGACATTAAAGGAAGAAAATACATAGATTCGCCGTTTAAGTATTACTTTGAGGATTTGGGACTGAGAAATGCCCGATTAGGATTTCGGCAAGTAGAACCAACGCATATGATGGAGAATATGCTCTACAACGAGCTTCGTGCTATTGGAATGAAGGTGGATGTAGGACAGGTGTTTACCGAAGTGAAAATCGAGGATGGATCCCGTCAGCGCAAGACGCTGGAAATCGATTTCGTCTGCAACCGTGGCTATGAGCGAGTATACATCCAATCGGCCTATGCGATGGAAACAGAAGAAAAACGAGATCAAGAACTGACCTCACTACGTAAACTTCGCGACGGATTTCGCAGAATCGTAATTGTAAACGGGCTACAACCTACCTACATGAATGAAGAAGGCGTGTATATTATAAATCTTATGGATTTTTTGCGCGACCCGGAGAAATACATGGAGGAGAGAGTATAAAATCACAATATTCTTAAACTAGTAATATTTTGTTATGTCTGAGTTTATCAAAGCCATCGGCATATTTTATAAGAATGAATTAAATGCCATCAATACGTATTTAGTCAACCAGCCCACCAAGACCATGCCAAATCTAAACTCACTGATTGCGGCATTACCTTTGCTAGCTTTAGTGGCGTAATATAGGATTGAAGCAAACGATAAGATACATGGTTAAATCATATACCACATTAAATAATATGACATTAGAAAAAAATCTATAACAAATGGCTATCCATTCAGCCACTGTCTGAAGCTGATCAGAACAAACTCAGTATGAGGCTTACTGTTGAGTATAACTACAAATGCGTAATAGACGCCAAACCATCATTGATGTATAATCGTATTGCAGATGGTACAAGCTGTCCTTGCTTAGAAAATGAAACCTCAAAACTATAATTGTTATGTAAGGTTCAATAAAGAGACATCCCATAAGAAAAATCATAATACTACGTTAACATACTTAATAAAAGAAACAAACTTATGACAGACAATTATATGATAAGACGGGCAATCCCCGACTTGCTCGACAAGAAATACTACATACCTGAATACCAACGAGGCTACCGATGGGAGAAAACGCAGGTACTGGATCTTTTGCAGGACTTGTATGCTTTCTTCATTGGTGACACTAAAGGACAATTCTATTGTCTTCAACCCATTGTGGTGAAGGAAAAACAGATGAACAACGAATTGTGGTATGAGGTGATAGATGGACAACAACGCTTGACAACTATTCGTATCATCATGCAGATATACGACCAATTGAACAGCAACATGTTTACCACCATATCACATAAGTACACCATCATGTATGCCACACGTCCTGATATGGTGGATATTTTTGAGTCAATCAAAATTGTTCCTCTTACAGCATCGTTATCTGCCACCATTGATGAAATTCCCAGCAAATGGAGTCACATGATAGATTCTGTATATATCTACAATGCTGCAAAGACCGTTCTCAAATGGTTTATGGAAGATTTGTCAAGAGTAGGTGTCTTCTCCCAATATTTCTACCAGACTGCTGATAGCGGAACAAAATCCGTACAGGTCGTATGGTATGAAACAAATGAAGAAAAGGAGCCACACGATATATTCAACAGGATGAATTCGCTGAAAGTGGAACTGTCGTGTTCTGAGCTTATACGCTCATTGTTCCTCAGTAAGACCACCAAATTTGATTTAGGATCGCTGGATGGCTTCTCTGATTCTCTTAGAGAAGAAATTCAAAAGGAACGCTTTACAAACAAGCAGACAAGCATCAACGAGAAATGGGATGAACTGGAGCAGCAGATGAAAGACAAAGATTTTCAGTCTTTCCTCACCAAACGGTCGGATACCGGGCGAAATTCCATTGGTCTCCTTTTTGATTTGATTAGTGGAAAATATGCTTCCGACAAAGCTGCCAAGTGCGAATTCCTGCAATTGCGTAAGGACGACGAACTGTATACTTATCTTTATTTCAAGAAACTGATTGACAAGGACAATGATGCTTGGAATACATGGGAGCGTGTGCTTAGTGTTTTTGACAAGCTGCAATACTGGTATCATGACAGGGACTTGTATCACAGAATAGGTTTTCTTAATGCCATTGCATCGCCTGGTACGGAAGACGATGTGATTTGCAGTCTTCTGAACTCAAAAATAAAGCGGAGCGTTCTGAAAGAACAGCATATGGTAAACCTTATCAAGGATGCTATGACGCTTCCTAAAGACAAAGGGACCAATCAGCCTATCGTGAGCTTGGAACAATTGCGCTATGACGTAAGTACGCATTATAAGTACATCAAAAAACTTTTGCTTCTATATAATGTGGAAACCACAAGACTGCAGAAGGAAGGTAACTTCTTCTCGTTCGACAGGTTTAGATATAACTACAAAATGGTCAACGGAAAGGAAGAAAGAGCCGACAAGACCTGGACTTTGGAGCATATCCATGCACAGAACTCGGATTGTCTCCCGGAAAAGAAAAAGGATTCGTGGTACGAATGGATTGTCTGCAACAAGGAGGCTCTGAAAAAGATGTCTTTAGGCAGTCCCGAGCTTACACAAGAGCAAAAGAATATCATTGAGGCATTGGAACGTGACGAGCCTATATGCCGTTCAAAAACATATGGATATGACAAGATTAAAGCCCTGTTTGACGATGTTGCCAGATTTTATGATTTGCTGGATGCTAAAGCCGACAAAGCGGTTGCCGTACACCAGTTGTCAAATATGACATTGTTGGATTTAGGGCAAAATGCAATGGTAGGTAAATCACCGTTCGAAGTAAAGCGTCAGTTGATATGCAATGAAATATCCACAAATAAGTATTATCCAATTTGCACCCAGAAGGTATTTTTGAAAATGTATGACCAAGAGGAACTTCAGATACATTCTTGGGGGCAACGGGACAGAATTCTGTATTATGAGGATATTAAGAAAAAACTGGCTCCATATATAGTTGCCACGGCATTGTAATTCAAACTTGATAATCATGGATAATCAAATAGGATATAAAACTACATTTTGGGAACTGGTTAGCAAACAGTCCATCAGCATACCGACCCTGCAACGTGACTACATCTATGGGGCAGGAACAGAGAAGACGGAAACGGTTCTTTCCAATATGTTATCAACATTCAAGACGGCCTTGGATAGTGTAACGCAAGATCCGAATGACAGAAAAGAAGAAACGCTGGATTTTGTCTATGGGAGTGATTCCATTGCGAAGGATTTCATGCCACTTGACGGTCAGCAACGACTTACAACGCTTTTCTTGCTTCATTATTACGCAGCACTTATCTCTCCTGACGCAACAGAGGAGAATTTTGCTACCTTGGCTCGTTTCAGCTATGCAACGAGAAACTGTACCGTGGCCTTTTGCAAACAGATCCTTTTTGCCAAGCACAAGGACTTGGCGAATGAAATCAGTATGAATGGAACAGGAGAAAAGGTCATAAGCGAATATCTAGAAAACTTGGATGAGTTTAGAGGGTCTTTCTACGCCGATCCATCTATCATGTCTATGCTGGTCGTTCTAGATAGAATTCATGAAACATTTGGCCATCAGACCGATTTGTGGGACAAACTAACTTCATGCGATTGCCCCATCAATTTCTATATTCTTGATTTCGGGCGGTTTGACTTGTCTGATGATCTTTACAACAAGATGAACTCTCGGGGGAAACCCCTGACTTCTTTTGAGATTGTCAAGGCGAAGATACATAAACTGATACGAAAGATTAATATCGACAAGGCGAATAAAATCGCCATCAAGTTTGATACTACGTGGATGCAATTTATATGGGAAGCTCTTGATTACACGCCGGACTTGAAAGCCGTGGACCCTTCTTATATGAATATGCTACGCGCCATATTTGTTTGCTTTGATTATATCTCTGGGTATGACAAACCGAAATATAAGGATATAAGTGACGAGTGTTTGTCTCACCATCTGTCTAGTGCTATCAGAGTAAGGTCGATGGAGATGATTTTGGATACTTTGTCCGCTTGCCACCAGAATATCCCAGATGAGCTTAAACCCGATTTCAACGAAAGTTTGTCTTCTGCCATAAAGGGAGATATGCATGCTAGTGACTACATCCGTTTGTATTCTTATTTCCTCGGTCTGTATCTTAACCTTGACAAGGAGGAATTTGTTATACGCGAACGCCATCTGCGGAATCTTATCGCCAATAGTGCAGACCAGACCCGTGAAGAAAGATTGACGGATTTGTTGAACGACACTTCGCGTCTGATGCACGGGCAACTACTGAAGTTTAGTAAAGCGAAAGGGTTCAATTCACTTTCATGGAATGAGGAACAGCAAAAGGAAAGTTCAAGAGATGTATGGAGGAGTTTGTATCAATATGAGGATGTCTCCGAAATCAATGGAACACTGCAGGCTTTCACCACAGGATTGAATGACGATGGCAAATTGGACCTTGATAACAGTTCGTTTGTACAGAGCCTGAAAAATCGTTTGGGCAAAGCTAAACATTTCTTTGTGTCATCGGCAAATGAAAAGTTGAGAGAAGAACAGAAACGGTCTGCCCTTCTCTCTTTAGGCGATTATTCCATGTGCCGCTTGAACCATGAGGGATATCGCTACTATGGCGTTATCAACGGTTCCTGGCAAAATTTTACCGGCTATCATAAATTCGGAAGCCGTAACCGTATCATGGAAGTCTTTGACTTGATAGACACGTCGGTTCCGGTAAGTGCAATGGTAGGTTGCACAAAGACCGTGTGTCCTGAGAACTGGCGCTATTATGCCGTGAAATACGCTGGTGAAATTACTGTAGCCTACCGTTCTACTGATTATGGTTATCTCTATTTTCAAAGAGCTGAAGAACAAAATTCTTTTGACCCAAATGCCTCTTCCCTGGATGTATGCATTCTACAAAGTGGATATTTCTCAGCTACAAATGTGGCTTGGAAGATGTTGAACCGATTGGTGGAATTGCTCTCACAGGAAAAATATTACATATATCTAGACAATCATGGAGGGAGTCCTATCATACTTTCACGTATTTCCAATGATGTGAGACTGGATATAGAAATCGACGGTTGGCATCTGTACGGCGTTTCTTCGGATATTTTGCAAGATTTAGGTATTGCACATACTATTGTTGGTACACCATTAGGTGAAGGTGACAACGATATAAATCAGCAAGCCAATACAGTCAACTGTCTATGCTACCACAATAATGGTTCGGACTATGTAGAAGAAGCTATTGCTCTGTTGGAGAAGCTTTCTATTAAATATCCTGATATGTTGGTCGTCAAATAATTTTGTTCGATTCAACCGAGATTATTTTTGGATACGCAGATTAGCGCAAACCATACAAAGAGAGAGATTTGGAAGGCTATTTTTAGTCCATCCAAACCTTTCTCTTTATTGCCTAATTGTCAATTCAAGTCTGCAGACCGATTTGGGATAAAGTTAAGCAGTTCACCTCTCTCATTGCATATCAGGTGTAACTTGAAACCGAAACACCATCCCATGGTGCTTTTACCTCTTTCTGCATAATCACGGAACATCTTATTCCTTGTTATACACTTGTTGTGGCATACACGGAAGCGCCCAGTGATAGTACAGCGGACGGCAAGAAACACATTTTATTCGGTAAAAGACATGAATTTGCAAGAAAAAGGAATAAAACTAACTTTGTAGTCGTTAATAACGTGTATTTACGCAAAATAAACGAATAAAAATGTAGTAATCCGTAGAGTTCTTGGTTTGAAATAAAAGAACAGAATGAAATCACTGCAAAAATAGTCGTATGATGCGACTATTTTTGCAGTAGTTCTTATATCATCGTAAATGCCACATAAACATTTCTTATTCCTCATGTCGTGCCTTGTTAGTAAAAACAATCTGCAGAAGGGAATGGACTTCTCTGATTAATAATAAAATTAAGGTGGTAACTTACCACTTTATATGGTGGTAAAAAAGGATCAAATAATATTGTTGTGTTTTTAACAATCCAATATTATTGTTTATCTTTGCGTCATGAATAGAACTCAGCCCATAGATTACAAGTCCGTATTGTCTGTCTTGTACTGAAATAGGTTGACTCATAAACTAAGTCAAATGTTAAAAAAC
>ERZ1108170.2044-NODE-2044-length-11215-cov-155.789695_pt1 | contig 11215 bp, 5 predicted proteins | sample MGYA00403705_ERZ1108170 | MGnify/ENA primary metagenome ERZ1108170 (study PRJEB35170, sample SAMEA104062422) | human gut metagenome | biome: human gut; feature: human-associated habitat; material: faeces | place: Denmark | collected 2012-06-15 ...
TTTACGTTCCAACCTCTCTTATTCTCCTTTGGCTGCTTTAGAGCTTTATGTTAAAAAAACTAACTCATAGCTTTCTCCTCTAAAACTCACCGTTTTTTGGGGCTGAAGTCATCGTTTTCTATTTGGGAACTCATTGCTTACTGGATGGAAATCCTTGTATTTCTTTATGATTTCATACTAAAAAAATAACACGGACAAATTGAATTTGTCCGGATAAATTGTCCGGCGGCTTGTAATGCGTTGATTATTGGGAAGTTATGAGCGTTCGGACAGGCAATCCGGACAAATTCAATTTGTCCGTGTGTTTTTTTTCTTGTTGGAGGATTGCAAATCTGCTGGGACGCCATCCTGTGGAGTGAGATTATTGAAGAATCATGATGTGTGGTCAACAGACTTTTGAGGTGGAAATATTCGTAAAATAACGGTGTCTTGTGTATAAATTGAGGAATTGAGCGAAGATTTCTGATTATTTTACATGTTTATTAATAAAAAAATGCTATATTTGCAAATGTAATTTAATTTATGTAAGTTCTCTATAAGAGTGCAAAGTTCTATAATTATCAAATATTCATAAACTATGAAGAAAAAGCAAATGAAAGCAAGTCTATTACTTGCGTCTTTATTGACGTTGGGTTTCTCGCTAACTGGGTGTACAAATGACGATTATGATTTTGACCAGATTGATGCTACGATGGGATTTGGTAGTGGTGAATTGGAAATACCTGCCAGTTCTACCATGAACATACCTCTGTCTGATATTCTGGAACTCGAAGAGAATGGTAGTGTGAAGATTGCCGCAAACGGTGATTATCTGTTCCAGTTGACAGGTTCTGATGCATCATCTGCTTCACCAATGATTTCTCCTAATTGTTCTGAGGGGTAATTCTTATTCTAATACGCTAACCTTAAATGCCAGTTCTGCTGCCAAGGGTACCCGTGCAGCTGGTACTCATCTCAGTTTTGTCTCTCCGATGGAACAGATGTTCGTATATCAAGGTTCAGATGCTGCTGTGAAGAGACTGAAAAGTGCTGAGGTGGCTGGCGAAATCGAACTGAAGATTAATCTCACTCTTGGTGGTCTTTCTTCTGCCATCACCAATATTAATAAGGTAACCCTCACTCTTCCTGGCTATCTGCAGATTTCACAGGTAACAGGTAATGGCAATGGCACTCCTATGGTCAATGGTTCCAAGATTACCGTGGAGAATGTTTCTACAAGCAGCAACCTCCGACTCACCATCAAGGCTAAAAAACTGGATTTTGAAAAACAGGATGACTATGGTAAGGTTGTCATCGGCAATAATGGCTCTATCAGGATGGATGGTTATTTCGACCTCGGTATCGAGGCTGATGCTACGAGGGTTCCTACATCTGCACTGACCATCGGTGCCAACGTGAATGTCAATGATATTACCTTGAAGTCTGCTACCGGTATTTTCGACCCGGAAATCAATATCACAAGCTTGGGTGATGTAACTGTGACGGGCGTTCCTGACTTCCTTTCAGAAGATGGTGTAAGAGCAGACTTGGATAATCCTCAGATTATTCTTTCTATCAAAAATGATATGGATGCAGCGGCAAAGGTGAGTGCAAAGGTGATTTCTACCAAGAACGGTCAGAACTTGGCTACCGTGCAACTCCCTGAGATGAATATCTGCAAGACTACTGTTGCGCCAGTGACCAAGATCTGTATCTGCCGCCATAATACAGAAGAACTGACTAGACAATATGGTGCAGCCAATGTATATGAGGTGAGCAACCTGGCTACACTCATCAACCAGCATATTCCAGACCACGTACAGATTACCGATGTAGAGGCGAAGGCTGATCTCAGTCAGGAAATGACCATCGAGTTCGGCCGCAATTACAATGTTGTTCCAAGCTACGAGATTTATGCACCGTTGGCATTTGCCGAGGATGCAGTCATCGAATATGCTGATGATTTTGACGGTTGGAATGATGATCTGGATGATCTGGAATTGTCTGAAGGAACTTATGTTCGACTGACAGCCGATGCGCAGAACCTGGTTCCTGCTACCCTCATCGTAGAGGCAACTCCACTCGGACTGGAAGGTACTGATATCAGTAACCTGATAGAAGTGAATGTCAAGAAGGGTACTGTGAAAGCATCTGCTGATGGCGTGACAGCCGTGAACTCTCCGCAGGAAATAGAACTCCGTGAAAAGGTAAAGGGCGGATTGCAGAAGCTCGACGGACTCTCTTATAAGGTAAAAGGTAAGGCAAGCCATGATGGAACTACCGTGACCGGTATCAACCTCAACTCTGAGAAGCATACCCTGAAGTTGGAAAACATCAAGGTGAAACTCGTGGGTAAGGTGATTGGTAACTTCAATTAATGACAGAGAGTAGTAACAGAATAATAACACACATAAAAGACAAAGAAAATGATGAATAAAATATATAAGCATCTCTTGGCTGCCTCTCTGCTGATGACGGGTGGCACCGCAATGGCTCAGACACTCAATTCCGCTTACTTTACTGACGACTACAAGTTCCGTCACGATATGAACCCGGCTTTTGAGAACAAGCAGAACTATATCACCATCCCTGCATTGGGTAATATAAATGTCAACCTGCAGGGCAACTTCGGCTATCAGGATATTGTACTGAACAATCCGATGTACGGACTGGAGGCGGGTGCCAAGAAGATGACTTCCTTCATGAATCCTTATATTTCTGCTGATGAGGCGCTGAAAGGCTTCAGTAAGAGCAACAACCGCATACAGGGTGATGTGGGCATCTCCATACTTTCTGCCGGTTTCAAGGGCTTTGGCGGTTATAATACCATCGAGGTGAATGCCAAGGCATCTTTCGGTGCTTCCCTGCCTTATGAGTTGTTTGAATTTGCCAAGAACACGGGTAACCAGAATTATGAGATTGGTGATGTGAGCATGATGGCTCGCTCTTATGCTGAATTGGCATTGGGTCACTCTCATCAGATTAACAAGAAACTCCGCATCGGTGCTAAGTTGAAGTTCCTCTTCGGTGTGGCTGACGGTGATGTTCGTCTGGAAAACCTGCGTGCTGACCTCTCTGGTACAGACAAGTGGATTGTTTCCGGCAAGGCGAATGCCCAGGTTTCCATGAAAGGCTTTACTTATAAGACTTCCGAGGATGAATATAATAATTCAGACAAGGGAAAATATGAAAAGATTGATGATGTAGATGTTGATGGCGCAGGATTGGGCGGCTTCGGTATGGCACTCGACCTCGGTGGTGTCTATAAGTTGAACGACAACCTGACCCTGAGTGCTTCTGTTCTCGATTTGGGCTTCATCAACTGGAGCAACAATATGAAGGCTGTGAACAGAGCTGAGAGCTTCGAGTTCAATGGCTTCCATGATACTGCGGTAAGAGAAAACAGTGGTTCTACCATTGATGACAAGATAGATGACTACGGCGACCAGATTACCGACTTCATCAACCTGAAGGATTTGGGCGACCAGGGTAGCCGTACTACCGCTCTGGCTGCTACGCTCAACTTTGGCGCAGAGTACAGTTTGCCAGCATACGACAAGTTGTCCTTCGGTTTGCTGAGCAGCACCCGCATCAATGGTGATTATACTTGGAGCGAGGGTAGACTCAGTGCCAACTGGAAACCATTGAAGTGGTTGGATGGTGGTGTCAACTTTGCAGTCAGCAGTTTTGCTACAAGTATGGGTTATGTTCTGAATATCCATCCTAAGGGTTACAACTTCTTCATCGGTATGGATCACATCTTGGGCAAGACCAGCAAAGAGTTTATTCCTCTCAGTTCCAATGCCAGCATCGCATTGGGTATGAGCGTTACCTGGTAACTCCCAAACGCCCTGAACCAACTCCTACCTTTGCAGCCGTGTTCTTTAAACAAGAATTCATACAAAATCCTGTTAACGAGGGTGTTTCGGCAAGAAGTACCCTCGTTTATTTCGGGCAAAACTTATAGGTAAAGATGTAAAAACGGTGTGTTTCTTTTGAAATGCACCGTTTTTTTCTTACATTATGGTTGTTTGGCTAAAGTATTTGTAACATACAGCAAAGTAAAATGTCTGTTTTATTGCTACCTTTGCACTCAATAATAGAAACTAATAATTTTAGATAAACAATGAACAATAAGTTTTTGATTGCTTCGGCTTTGTGCATCAGTATGAGCGCAACGATGAATGCGCAGAATCCTATCGTGCAAACACAGTTAACTGCCGACCCAGCACCTCTGGTTGTCGGAGACCGTCTCTATGTATATACCGGTCATGATGAAGATAAGGCCGACTTCTTCTGGATGAACGAATGGCGTGTGTATTCCACCAAGGATATGGTGAACTGGACAGACCATGGTTCTCCGCTCGACCTCAGTTCTTTTTCCTGGGCAGACGACCGTGCCTGGGCAGCACAGACCATCGAACGTAATGGTAAGTATTACTGGTATATCTGTGCGCACTCTAAACTGACGGGCGGAATGGCTATCGGCGTAGCTGTGGCAGATTCTCCTACCGGTCCGTTCAAGGATGCGCTGGGCAAACCGCTTTTCGATAATGGAAGTTGGGACAATATCGACCCTACCGTCTGGATGGATGAGGATGGTCAGGCTTATCTCTATTGGGGTAATCCGCATCTTTACTATGCCAAACTGAATGAAGATATGATCAGCTTCAAGGGTGGTATAGATGCTAAGGCAGCTGTTTATGAAAAGCGTGAAGTGGGCAGAATCGTGATGACTGAGGCGGGATTCGGTTCGCCTGACGTGGAGAAGCGCGATTCAACCCGAAAATATAAGGATTGCTACACAGAGGGACCTTGGTTCATGAAGCGTGGCAAGAACTATTATATGCTTTATGCTGCAGGTGGAGTGCCTGAGCATATCGCTTATTCCATGAGCAAGAAGCCTTTCGGACCATGGAAGTATATGGGCGAAATCATGCCATTGGAAGATACGGGTTCCTTTACTAATCATTGCGGTGTGACCGACTTCAAGGGCAAATCCTATTTCTTCTATCACACGGGTAAACTGGGTGGCGGATTCGGACGCAGTGTAGCTGTGGAAGAATTCAAATATAATGCCGACGGCACCTTCCCAATTATCCACCATACTGAGGAAGGAGTAGCTCCTATCGCAACCCTCAATCCTTACAAGCGTCAGGAGGCTGAAACCATCGCTTTCTCTAAGGGGGTGAAGTCGGAGCAGACCGATGATACGGGTGTTTATATCTCTGAAATCCATGAAGGCGATTATATCAAGGTACGTGAGGTGGATTTCGGAAATGAGAGTCCGGATGCATTTGCCATCTCTGCAGCGTGCTCTTCGCTTGGAGGTTCGCTGGAGGTTCATCTCGATAAAAAGGATGGTGAACTGGTGGCAAAGATAGATGTCAGCAAGACTGGTGGCTGGGAAAAGTGGAAGACTTTCTCTGCGCAAATGCTAAAGAAAGTGACAGGAAAGCATGATATATACTTCGTGTTCAAGGGATTGAAGGGAAGCAAACTCTTCAATTTCGACTGGTGGAAGTTTGAGAAGGATTTCGTGAACCCGGTGGTTTGGGCTGATGTGCCTGATGTGGATGTAATCCGTGTGGGTGACAGCTTCTATATGGTAAGCACCACCATGCATCTGATGCCGGGTGCGCCTATCATGAAATCGAAGGATCTGGTGAACTGGGAAACAGTGAACTATATCTTCCCTAAACTTACCGATTCGCCTAAGTATGACATGAAGGAGGGTACGGTGTATGGTCGTGGTCAGTGGGCCACTTCGCTGCAGTATCATCGTGGCAAGTTCTATGCGCTCTTTGCTCCGAATGATAATCCCGGTGGAGATACTTATATCTGTACAACCGATGATATCGAAGGCAAATGGACTATCCACAGCCGTTTGCAGCATTTCCATGATGCCGCTCTCTTCTTCGATGACGACGATAAAGCATACGTGGTTTATGGAACGGGAGAGATGGTGCAGCTGAATGCCGACCTGACGGATGTGGTGCCGGGCAGCCATCGTAAACTCTTTGAGCGTGATGCTGATGAAACGGGTTTGCTCGAAGGCTCCCGCATGATCAAGCACAACGGCAAGTATTATCTCCTGATGATTTCGTGGCCACAGGGACATCCTCGTCGTGAGGTTTGTTATCGTGCAGATCACATTCAGGGCCCTTACGAAAAGAAGGTGATTCTGGAAACGGAGTTTGCCGGATTCAATGGCGTGGGACAAGGTACGATTGTAGATGATAAGGATGGCAACTGGTATGGCATCGTATTCCAAGACCGTGGTGGTGTGGGCAGAGTGCTCACGCTGGAGCCATGTACCTGGAAGGACGGATGGCCTATGCTGACCGATGAGAAGGGCAATATTCCTGCCAAAATGCAGAAGCCTGTGCTGGGCTACGACGGCAAGGGACTCGTGTATAGCGACGATTTCTCGAAGGATAAACTGGAATTGCAGTGGCAGTGGAACCACAATCCTGTGGATAATGCCTGGGCGCTCACAGAGCGCAAGGGCTGGCTCCGTCTGAAGACATCCCGTATTGTTCCTAACATCTTCCTGGCTCCCAATACCATCAGTACCCGTACCGAAGGACCAACCTGCGAGGGAATCATCAAGATGGATGTAAGCAAGATGAAAGATGGCGATGTGGCTGGTCTGTCAGCCTTCCAGGGTGATGCGGCCCTGCTTTCTATCGTAAAGGAAGGCAAGAAACTCTTTGTGGTTGGTACCAAGGAGAGTGTAGCCCTGACGGAAAAGGAGAAGGCGGTGACCGGTGTGAAGCGTGAGGAGGTTTATCGCCAGCCTTTGAATCTGAAGCAGGATAAGGCAACGAAATCAAGCATCATCTATCTGAAGATGAGTTGCGATTTCCGTCTTCATCAGGATCTTGCCACCTTATTATATAGTATAGACGGCAAGACTTGGATTCCTGCCATCAAGGATTTCAAGATGCAATATGATTATCGCCGCTTCTTCATGGGCACCCGTATTGCCATCTATAACTATGCGACAAAGGCTGCTGGCGGATATGTGGATGTGGATAGTTTTGAGTATCAAAAACAGAATAGTAATGAGAAATAGAATAATAGTGGGAACTATGGCTTTGGCGTTCCTTCTTCCGGTAAAGATGATGGCTAAGGCTAGCAGTTCTGATAATAGTACTCTGCTTTGGTATAACGCCCCAGCCCAGCAGTGGCTGGAGGCTCTGCCTATCGGAAACTCACATCTGGGAGGTATGGTGTATGGCGGAACCACGGACGAGAATATTCAGTTGAATGAGGAGACTTTCTGGAGTGGCGGTCCCCATAACAACAATAGCAAGAAATCTCTGGAGAATCTGCCAAAGGTGAGGGAACTCATCTTCAATGGCAGGGAAGAGGCGGCAGCGGCTCTCATCAACCAGACATTCATCCCAGGTCCTCATGGCATGCGCTTCCTGCCGATGGCAAATCTGCATATCACCATGAAGAATCAGGGAAAGGCTGAGCAGTTTGTGCGCGACTTGGATTTGAAGAGGGCGATTGCCACGACTTCTTTCGTGATGGATGGCGTAAGATATACCCGTACTACCTTTGCTTCGCTGGCTGATGGCGTCATCGTTTGCCACATCAAGGCGAGTAGAAAGGGGGCTTTGAATATCGATGTTACCCTGGATTCGCCTTTTGAACATCAGAATCAGAAAACGCCTTCAGGGGTTATGCTGAAGGTGAAGGGACAAGACCAGGAAGGCATCAAGGCGGCTCTCGCTGCCGAATGTGTGGCGGATGTAAGGACGGATGGCACCGAGGCAACCATCATCGTGAGTGCTGCCACTAATTTTGTGAACTATCACGATGTGTCGGGCAATGCTGCCCAACGCAATGCCGACTATATAAATAAGGTGAAACTGATGAGCTATGCACAGTTGGAGAAACGCCATGTGGAGGCTTACCAGAAGCAGTTCGCTACTTCTTCTCTGATTTTGCCAACCGATATTAATGCTTCGTTGCCTACCAACCAGCGCCTGGAGAAATTTGCGGGCAGCAAGGATATGGCGATGGTAGCGCTGATGTATAACTATGGTCGCTATCTGCTCATTTCCTCTTCCCAGCCTGGTGGACAGGCGGCAAACTTGCAGGGTGTTTGGAACAACAGTAAAAATGCGCCTTGGGACAGTAAATATACCATCAACATCAATACGGAGATGAACTACTGGCCTGCCGAGGTAACGAATCTCGGTAATACCACGGAGCCTCTGTATTCGCTGATTAAGGATTTGAGTGTAACGGGAGCACAGACGGCTAGGAAAATGTATGGTTGTCGTGGCTGGATGGCACATCATAACACAGATATCTGGCGCATAGCAGGACCGGTGGATGGTGCGCAGTGGGGCATGTTCCCGAACGGCGGAGCCTGGCTCACTACCCATCTCTGGCAGCATTATCTCTATACGGGCGACAAGGCTTTCCTCAAGCAGTGGTATCCGGTAATCAAGGGTGCTGCTGAGTTCTTTCTCGACTATATGCAGAAGTTGCCGGGCACCGAATGGAAGGTAACCGTGCCGTCGGTGAGTCCGGAACAGGGACCTAAGGGTAAGAGAACTGCCGTAACGGCAGGTTGCACGATGGATAACCAGATAGCCTTCGATGCTCTGACCAGTGCTGTGAAGGCTTCTGAAATGTTGGGTGTTGATGAGGCTGAACGCAAGGACATGCAGCAGCTGGTTTCGCAGATTCCGCCGATGCAGATAGGAAAGTACGGACAGTTGCAGGAGTGGCTTGTGGATGCGGATGATCCGAAGAATGAGCATCGCCATATCTCGCATCTCTATGGATTGTATCCATCCAATCAGATTTCTCCTTTCTCTCATCCGGAACTGTTCCATGCCGCAGCCACCACTCTGAAGCATCGTGGCGACCAGGCTACGGGCTGGAGTCTGGGTTGGAAGACGAATTTCTGGGCACGCATGCTCGATGGTAATCATGCTTTCAGAATCATCAGCAATATGCTTCGTCTGTTGCCATCTGATGCGCAGGCAAAGGAATATCCTGATGGCAGAACCTATCCGAATCTCTTCGATGCCCATCCACCATTCCAGATTGACGGCAACTTCGGAGTAACAGCCGGTATCGCCGAAATGCTCCTGCAGAGTCATGATGGAGCCGTGCATCTCTTGCCAGCCTTGCCTGATGCCTGGAAAGAAGGAAGCGTAAAGGGACTTCGTGCCCGTGGCGGCTTTGTGGTGGATATGGACTGGAAGAATGGCAGACTGATGAAGGCGAAGATTCGTTCCACCATCGGAGGCATCCTGCGTCTTCGCTCCTACGTACCGCTGAAGGCGAAAAAGCTGAAGAAGGCAGAAGGAAAATGTCCAAATATCCTTTTTGCATCTGCAGAAGTGAAACCTGTAATGGAACAGCATCGGATAGCAGAAGGAGTGAAGGTTCCTATTCCTGACGTATATGAATATGACTTGGAAACAGAACCAGGAAAAACTTATCTGATTAAATAATGTCCTAAAATTACATTTGTTGCCATAAAAGTATCATTTTGTCCACCTCAGGTTGGATAATTATTCGTACTTTTGTGGCAATATTTTTTATAATAATCTTTTAGACCTATCAATGAGAATGAAGAAATTATTATTTGCAACCTGTTGCATCGCTTTTTTGAGCGGTTCTTTGGGAGCTGCGGCGCAGAAAAAATCTGCAGCCAAGAATGTTCTGACACAGACTTTGAAAGAGAAGTCTTGGTCGGCTGATAACGGTAATGGTACCTTTACAAACCCTTTGTTTTATGATGAGTTTTCTGACCCTGATATTATCAGAGTAGGGGAGGATTACTATCTGGCGGGTACCACGATGCATAGTGTGCCGGGACTGGTGGTTCTCCATTCCAAGGATCTCGTAAATTGGGAGTTCTCTTCCTATTGCTTCGACCGCTTTGATGATTCTGATGATTTCAATCTCCGCAATGGCAAGGAGGCTTACGGACAGGGTATCTGGGCGCCTGCCATCCGATATCATAACGGCAAGTTCTATATCTTCTCTAATATCAACGGGCATGGTTTGCAGGTGTATATCTCGGACAGTGCCAAGGGACCTTGGACGCATCATAAAGTTAATGGCGATATCTACGACCTCTCTGTGCTCTTCGATGAGGATGGCAAGATTTATGCCGTGCACAAGTATGGCAACGTGACCGTTACGGAGTTGAAGCCCGATTTGAGCGGTCCGGTAGAGGGAAGCAGCAAGGTGGTGATTCCGGAAGGCAATGCGATGGGTGAGGGACATCATATTTATAAAATCAATGGTATGTACTATATCCTCTCTGCAGATTATTCACCGATGGGCCGCATGCAGTGCGCCCGAAGCAAGAGCATCTGGGGACCTTATGAAACTTGCGTAATTAGCGAGCGCGAATCGTATGGTTATGCTGCAGGATGGAGTGTAGGTAACATGGGAATCGGTCGGCCTTTGCCGGAAGATGGTTTCAATTTCCAGAACAACAAGCCTAATGGTCTGAACCTGGGCTGTGCTACCATTCATCAGGGCGGCATTGTGCAGGCTCCTGACGGGAAATGGTGGGGCGTTTCGATGCAGGACTTCAATGCTGTGGGAAGAACGGTGTGCTTGTCGCCTATCACTTGGGTTGACGGCTGGCCTTACTTCGGACTGGAGAAGAACCTGGGACGCTCGCCTCGTACCTGGTTCAAACCGAATGATGCGGTAAAAGCGCCTCAGGCTCCATACGACAGATGTGATGATTTCTCGGGTAAAACTTTTAAACCGGTTTGGCAATGGAATCATAATCCGAATGACAAGATGTGGTCGCTGAATAAGGAACGAAAAGGATGGCTCCGTTTGCATTCCATGCCTGCCAAGCAACTGCTTTGGGCAAAGAATACATTGACGCAGCGTGCCATCGGACCGGTATCTTATACATCTGTAAAGTTGGATGCTTCCCGCTTGAAGGTAGGTGATGAGGCTGGTTTGGGTGCCATCAATACGCCATACGCTTCATTGGGCGTTGTCAAGACGGATAAGGGGTTGAACTTGAGATGTTATGACCAGAATACCAACAAGGAAGTGTTGAAGCCGTTGGCTAAAAGTAAGGTCGTATGGTTGCGACTTTGGGGTGATTATGACAAGAGCCAGTTGCAATATTCCTACTCTCTGGATGGTAAGAACTGGGAGAATATCGGTGAGCAGATGCTTTCACCTTATCAGTTGAAGACCTTCCAGGGTGTACGTGTGGCAC
>ERZ1108170.2050-NODE-2050-length-11171-cov-3.852195_pt1 | contig 11171 bp, 7 predicted proteins | sample MGYA00403705_ERZ1108170 | MGnify/ENA primary metagenome ERZ1108170 (study PRJEB35170, sample SAMEA104062422) | human gut metagenome | biome: human gut; feature: human-associated habitat; material: faeces | place: Denmark | collected 2012-06-15 ...
CACGATGAGCACCAGCACCAGCGAGACCGGCAGGATCAGCAGGGCGATCAGGGTCATCTTCGGGCTGATGGACAGCATCATGACCAGCACGCCGATCATGGTGGTCACACTGGTGATGAGCTGGGTGATGCTCTGGTTCAGGCTCTGGCCCAGCGTGTCCACATCGTTGGTGATGCGGGACAGCACCTCGCCCACGGTGCGCTTTTCAAAGTAGGCAAGGGGCAGGCGGTTGATCTTTTCGCTGATCTGCTTGCGGAAGTCGTAGCAGACTTTCTGGGAAAGGCCGGTCATGAGCCAGCCCTGAATAAAGCTGAAGGCGCTGCTCAGCAGGTACATGCCCAGCAAAAACAGCAGGATGCGGCCGATATACACAAAGTCGATGCTGCCGGTGCCGCGCAGCTTGGCGATCCAGCCGGTGGCAAGGGCCGTGGTGGCTTTGGCCAGCACCTTGGGGCCGGCAATATTAAAAATGGTGGACAGAATGGCAAAGACAATGGCGGTGATCAGGGGCAGCTTGTAGTGCCCCATGGTGCCGATCAGCTGCCGCAGCGTGCTCTTGAAGTCCTTAGCGCGCTCGGTGGTCATGCGTCCGGGTCTTGGCATATCACACACCCTCCTTTTCCGTATTCAGTGGTTCAAGGTCCAGTTCCTTCTGGCTCAGCTGGCTGCGGGCGATCTCCTGATACTCCGGGCAGCTGACCATGAGCTGGGCATGGGTGCCCTTGCCCACCAGACGGCCCTCGTCCAGCACCAGGATCTGGTTTGCGTGCAGCACGGTGGAGATGCGCTGTGCCACGATGAGGACGGTGGCGTTGTCGGTCTGGGCCTTCAGGGCGCGGCGCAGGGCCACGTCGGTCTTGTAGTCCAGGGCCGAGAAACTGTCGTCGAACAGATAAATTTTCGGGTCCTTGGCAATGGCACGGGCGATGGACAGGCGCTGTTTCTGGCCGCCGGACACGTTGGAACCGCCCTGGGCGATGGGGCTTGCGTAGCCCTCCGGCTTTGCGTCGATGAACTCGGTGGCCTGTGCGATGGCAGCGGCCTTTTTCACGGCGGCATCGGTGATGTGGTCCCCGCCGAACTTCAGGTTGCTGTCGATGGTGCCGCTGAACAGCACGCCCTTCTGGGGCACATAGCCCAGCAGGTCGTGCAGCTGTGCCTGGGGCATCTGGCGCACGTCGATGCCGTCCACGGTCACGCTGCCGCCGGTCACGTCGTAGAAGCGGGGGATCAGGTTGAGCAGGGTGCTCTTGCCGCAGCCGGTGGAGCCGATGATGGCAGTGGTCTCGCCGGGCTTTGCGGTAAAGCTGATGTGCTCCAGTGCGTCGCTGTCGGCACCGGGGAAGCGGAAGCTCACGTCGTGGAACTCCACCACGCCCTGCCAGTTCTTGTGTTCCTTTGCGGCCTTGGCGTCGGCTTCGTCCGGGTCGTGGATGGTGGCCTTGGTGCGGATGACCTCGTCGATGCGGTCTGCGGCCACACCGGCACGGGGCAGCATGACGGCCACCATGGCCAGCATCAGGAAGGACATGACGATCTGCATGGTGTAGGTGATGAAGGCGATCATCTCGCCCACCTGCATGGTGCCGGCATCCATAGCCTTGCCGCCGAACCACACGATGAGCAGGCTGGTGCCGTTCATGATCAGGGTCATAAAGGGCATCATGGCCACCATGGCGCGGTTGGTGAACAGCTGGGTGCCCATCAGGTCCTTGTTGGCCTTGTCGAAGCGCTGTTCCTCAAACTGTTCGCGGCTGAAGGCACGCACCGGCATGATGCCGGTGAGGATCTCGCGGCTGACGAGGTTCAGCCGGTCCACCAGCGTCTGCATGATCTTGAACTTGGGCATGGCCACGTTCATCAGGAAGAGGATGAGCAGCAGCAGCAAAGCCACGTCCAGCACCACGATCCAGGAAAGGCCCGAGCGGCTGCCCACCACATGGAGCACACCGCCGATGCCCAGAATGGGCGCATAGGCCACCATGCGCAGCAGCATGACGCAGACAAACTGCACCTGCTGGATGTCGTTGGTGGTGCGGGTGATGAGGGACGCGGTGGAGAAGTTCTCGATCTCCGCATTGGAGAAGTGGATGACGCTGGAGAAGGTCTCGCGGCGCAGGTCGCGGCCGATGGCGGCGGACACCCGGGAGGCCAGGAAGCCCACCGCGATGGACACGGCCACCATCAGCAGGGTCAGGGCCAGCATCTGGCCGCCCACCTTATATAAATAGTGCATCTGCACAGCGTGGGCAATGCCCTGGGCCTCGTATTCCAGCCCCACCAGCAGCAGAGCCTGGCTCTTCAGGTTCTCCACCACGGTGTCGTCCAGCTGGCCGATGGCACCGGTCAGCTGCTGCTGCACGGCGTCGCGGCGGAAGCCGGGCATCTGGCTCATGGCGGCAAACTGGCCGCACACGGTGTCCAGGTCCTCGGCCGTGGGGGCCACAGTCTCGGTTTCCGTGTCGGGATTGCGGTCGGCACCGGAGGCCTGCAGGTCCGCAAGGCCGGTCATGCCCATGCCGGTCTGCCCGGCGGGGGTGTTGGCTGCCTGGGCGGCCGCCAGATACAGCACGATGTCCGGCGTGGTCACAGCATCTTCCAGCGCAGTGCGCTCGTCGGCGGTCAGGTCGGTGCGCAGGCGCAGCACATCGCCGTCGGCGGTGTAGGCGTTCTGGAAGGCAGCGGCGTCCTCCTCGCGCATCAGCAGCGAGAGAGCATCCAGCGTGCTCTGCCGCACTGTGGCAGGCAGGGGGCTTTCGATGCCGCCCTGCTGGATGCCGGTGTCCACGATCTTGCTGGTGTAGTCCGGCAGCGACAGATCGCAGTACGCCTGCACGAACAGCAGTGCGAACACCACGAGGCAGACGGCCCAGTGACGGGCCAGCTGCTTAAAGATCTTTGTCATGGTTTGGTTCTCCCTTCGGTTTGGTGGTACGCGCAGCATTTTCCGCAAGAATGGCTTCCATCAGCGCGCCGCGCAGCGCTTCCATCTGGGCCAGCTGTTCCGGCTCCAGCCGGGCCATGACACTGGAAAAGTAGTCCCCAAGAGCAGCCTCGCACTGTCGGCAGGCCTCGTATCCCTTGGGCGTGAAACGCACCAGCGTCTTGCGGCGGTCGGCAGGGTCGGCAAAGCGTTCCACAAGGCCGTCCTGCTCCATCTGCCGCACCGTGCGGGAAATGGCAGGAAGCGGTTGATGAAGCTCCTGAACAAGGTCGGAGATATAAACGGCACCGTCCTGTCCATGGAGCCGAATGCAGCCCAGCAGCCCTTCCAGCATGGGGAAGTGGCACTTGGGGCAGTCGGCCAGAGCGGCCTTCATGCCGGCCTTGGATGCTTTGCTCAGCCGGTGGATGTAGCGGCAAAGCCCACGGAAACTCAACGTGGATTCCTCAGACACGCGATCCCTCCTCTCAAAAATTGCTTAACAGCTGTTAACTGTTAACGCTTGATAATAATAGGCTTTTGCAGGCCGGATTGCAACCCCCTGCAGGGATTGTTTCACAAAAGTTCACAAACGTTTGTGTCCCGCATACACATAAAGCAAAGGGGGCATCGGGCATGGAACAGCGTTTGTGGATGATCCTGCAATTGTTCGGCGGGGCGGCACTTTTCTTATACAGTATGGACACCCTCACGGACGCTTTGCAGCAGGCGGCGGGGGACACCCTGCGGCAGGCCCTTGCCCGGCTCACGGCCCACCCGCTGGCCGGGGTGCTCACGGGGGCGGCGGTCACGGCGGTGGTGCAGAGCAGCTCGGCGGTCACGGTGCTGGTGCTGGGCCTTGTGGGGGCCGGGCTGCTGACCCTGCAGCGGGCCGTGCCGGTGGTGTTCGGAGCCAACATCGGCACCACGGTCACCGCGCAATTGCTGGCCTTCCGGCTGGAGGATGCCCGGTATCTGCTGCTGGTGGCGGGGCTGCTGCTCTGGTTCGCGGGGCGCGGGCGTCTGCACGCAGCCGGGCAGGCGCTGTTTGCTTTCGGCCTGCTGTTTGAGGGCATCGCGGTCATGGCCGAGGCCATGGAGCCGTTGGCAGCGGGGCCGGTGTTCCGGCAGTGGATGGCCCAGGTGCGGCACCGCCCCGGCCTGGGCCTGCTGGCAGGGCTGGGCATGACCCTTGCCGTGCAGAGCAGCTCCGCCACCATTGCGGTGCTGCAGCGGGCGGCCGCCCGCCCCGGGCCGGACGGCGGGTGCCTGCTGGGCCTTGCGGGAGCCATCCCGGTGCTGTTGGGGGACAACATCGGCACCACCGTCACGGCGGTGCTGGCATCGGTGGGGCAGAGCCGGGACGCCAAACGTCTGGCGGCGGCCCACGCCCTGTTCAACCTGTCCGGGGCGGCGGTGTGCTGGCTGCTGCTGCCTCAGTTCACCGCGCTGGTGCGGCTGGTCTCGCCCCACGGGCCGGAGAGCGCCGTGCTGGCCCGGCAGATCGCCAACGCCCACACCCTGTTCAATCTGGGCTGCACGGTGCTGTGGCTGCCCCTGACCCCTTGCATGGTGCGCATCGTGTGCATTCTTTTGCCGGAAAGGCACGCCCCTGAGTTGAAATGAACGCCCTAAAATGGTATAATAACAATGTATCGAACAAATTTTGTGACACTTTTGTTGCACAAATGATAAACGGACCCTTCTGTGGGCCTGCAGCGGTGTGCGGCTGCCAGGGCACAGAGCGAACCAAGAGGACGTGTTTACTATGAAGGATATCATCAACGGGTTGATCGAGCGGTTCCGCAGGCAGCATGTACAGGCCCGGCGCTATGTGGCCATGATGCTGGTGCTGGCCCTGCTCACCACCCTGTTCGTCAACTGGCAGCTCCATGGGGTGGGCATCTCCATGACTGCCGACTACCACTGCGGCTACGAGGAGCACCAGCACACGGCGGCCTGCTACGAAAAAGTGCTCACCTGCGGTTACGAGGAGGGCGAACCGGAAACGCCCGTCACCTCTTCGGACAGCAGCGCCGATCCGGTGTCCGCCTACAGCGCGGCCGAGCCGGAAGAGCCGGAAGAACCGGTGCAGACCGAGCCGGAGACCATCTGGGTGCCCCATGAGCACACCGATGCCTGCTACGAGGAGCACCGGGTGCTGACCTGCTATCAGGAAGAGCACGAGCACACCGACGACTGCTTTGACGAGTACGGTGCGCTCATCTGCGGCGAGTTCGAGCATATCCACGACGACAGCTGCTACACCACCGATTATGAACTGGTGTGCGGCCTGGAAGACGGCGAGCTGGTGGAGGAGCTGAACCCGGCCTACACGGCTGTGGCGGCGTTTGAGGCGCCGGTGGCCGCGAAGCCCGTAGTCGTGAGCCCGGTGATCGAGGCACCCATCCACTACCACACCGACGACTGCTATGAAGAAGTGCTGACCTGCGGCCTGGAGGAGCATCACCACACCGTGAACTGCCTGGCCGACCCGCTGGCCGATGTGGAAGACGAATCCGAATGGCTGGCCAAGACCAGCACCTCCCTCAGCGGCGACTGGTCCGCAGACCTGTTGACCGTGGCACAGAGCCAGCTGGGCTACACCCAGAGCGAAAAGAACTTTGAAGTGGATGCCGATGACGGGCAGACCGTGCGCCACTACACCCGCTACGGCAACGACTACGGCAACGACTACGGCCCATGGGACGTGATGTTCCTTTCCTACTGCCTGAAATATGCCGATATCCCCCAGAGCGCTATCCCGCAGGTTTCCAGCGTGCTGTCTTTGCACAGCCAGCTGCGCAGCGCGCTGTACAACGAAGAGACCGGCAGCGGCTATGCCATGGATTTTGACGGTGATCTGCAGTCTGATGCCGCAATGCCCGGTGATATCGTCATTTACAATGGCACCGTGACCAAGGCTGTGGCCGCGGAAAGCCAGCCGTTGCAGGTGCAGGATGATTCCGCCGATGACGACATTGCCCTGCTCTCCATGGATGCTGCGGCCACCACCGACACCGCGCCCCACATTGAGGAATACACCGTGGATGCCAGCACCGTTGGCATCGTGAGCGATGTGGACGAAGATTCCGGCACCCTGACCGTGATCTCCGGCGATGTGGATGGCAAGGTGGCTAAAGTCACGCTGAATGCTTCGCAGGTGACAACGCTGGTGTCTGTGGCAAATGCGCAGCAGGCCGATTACGGCGTGGCTACGCCGGATTACAAAGTTGAAGATGACGCAGATGCCATTACCACCATCAAAGGTCTGGATGCACTGGATTACCTCACTGCTCTGGAGGTGCAGCGCAAGAATGGCACTGAATACGAGGATACCAACGTCACCACCATTTCGGAGCCTCTGCACAGCAGCCTTACCGTCACAGATATCCCGGCCAAAGAGATCCAGGAAAACGACTACTATGTCCATGTTAAGCTGCCCAAGAGCTTTGATGTGCTGAACGATGAGCTTATCTCCGGCAAACTGGAAGATACCGGCAATTATGACACCTGCGGCAGCTACCGGCTGCTCAAGGGGAATGACGGCTGCTGGTACGCCGTGCTGCGGTACGACCAAAACTATATCCAGCAGAAAGAGGAGGCAGCCGCAGGCGCGGATACTTCCGATGCCAAGGTCACCAGCAACGTTGCCTTCAATTTCCAGTGGAACCAGAGCGAGGTCACCAGCAGCGGCTTTAATCAGATCGAGGTCAACAAAGATTACGCCCTTGATATCACCATCAACCCGGATAAAACCCCCGATGAGGATCAAAAAGACGATAAGAACTATGACCTTAACCAGAGCGTGAATGACCCGCGCTACGATGGCAGCGACGCCTACCTGGATTACACTGTTACGCTTGTGGTCCAGAACGAACAGACCGGCCCGCTGACGCTTGCGGACAGCATGACCCTGCCCACCGGCGTAACCGCCGAATATGTCGAAGACTCGCTCCAGCTCAGCATGAAAGAAGACGATACAACGCTCCGCATCACTTGGGAAAATGTTAATGATGAGCGCAAGATCACCTTGGGTTCTGCCGGTTCCCCCATTGCCGCAGGCACCTATTCTATCTGCTACACCGTCAAGCTGAAGGACGTTGGCGAAACGGCTGTTGACGGTGAAGTAATCAATAACATCAAGATTCTGGACACGCCCATCAGCGATGATGCCGAGAAGTCGGTAAAAACCGACAGCCTTGTGATCACCAGTCAGGCCGATCCGTCCGACTACGAACTTCCCTCTACCGGCGGGGCCGGTACCAAACTGTATACAGCAGGCGGCGGCGCACTGATGCTTGCCGCTCTGGTGTGCGGGGTTTGCAGAAAGCGCAGACGCGAAAGGAGGGCACGTTAAAAAGCCTGCATCCTTCCTGACACGGCGGCAAAATTGATTCTGCGCCGGAAGCAGACCCTGAAAATAGGAATCAGAAAAACTTGAAAGGAGATTTTCGCAAATCATGATGAAGAAAGCAATCAAAAAGCTGCTGGCCGCACTGCTGGCAGTTGCCATGGTGTGCGCCATGGCGATCCCGGCGTTTGCATACGAATCTTGGGAGACTAAGGAGGACCTCAACAAAAACCACGATTACATCGCTTTCCAGATCTTCAAGGGTGTTATTAGTAGTAAGGACAATCCGACGCTTTCCGGCGTTACGTGGGGCAGCCACATCACTAATCCTGATGATTTTCTGAAAAAACTGAAGGATGCTCCTATCATTGGCGCTCAGTTTCATTCTATCGACGCTACCGACGCTACCGACGCTGCCACTGTTCAGAAAGTTCTTGCGGTTATCAGCAAATGGCATGATTCCGATGATGACAGCATCGCTTTCGCGCGTTTTGTATGCCACTATCTCTACTCGAATGGTGCAGCCCCGGACTCCGACATTGTAGGTGGCAACAGTTCCATCACCATTCCCGAGGCAGGTTATTATCTGATCGTTGATACTATCAACTTTAGCAATGGCGATTACTATCATGCCTACAATTCCTTCCTCCTGGTGAATGTTCCCCAAGCAGTCCAAACAAGCTATAACGTTACAATTAATCATAAGGTTGTAAAGCCCACTGTTGAGAAGAAAGTTTATGACAATTTCGACAATCAGGATGGCACCAGCACAGGAGATTTTGGTTCCAGCGCTGACCATGCAATCAACGAAAAGTTCCAGTTCCAGCTGATCGCTAAGTTGCCCGCAGGCAGAGACGAAGGCCGTGCTTACGATTACTATGATAAGTACACTGTTTGCTTCAATGATACCTTGTCCGAGGGCATTACTTATGACGGACTCGATAGTGTAGTCATTAAATCCAATGGCACACCCTATGATATCACCAACGATTCTTCGAAGTATGACATTGATATTCCCAATCTTAAAAGTCAAAACTCTTTTGTGGTAAAAATTCATGATGTCAAGAACTGCGTTGCTAATTTGAATGACGGCGCTACTATTACGGTTACCTACACTGCACACCTGAACGACAAAGCCTATGTCAATATTGCAGATGGTTCTACTAGTAACATAAATAAAGTTTATCTTACCTATTCCAACAATCCCAAAGACGAGTCATCCATTGGTAAAACTCCCGAAAGCACTCCAGTCTATGTGTACCCCTACCAGCTGAACAACACCAAGTATCACGATGATGATAACCCGAATAATGTGTTGGCGGGCGCCGGCTTCCGTCTGTACAGCGATGAAGCTTGCCATGATGAAGATGAGATCAAGCTCAAAATGAATGATGACGACACTTACTCTCGCGACTTTAGCACTGAGGGTAAAGGCGTTGAGATGATCTCTGGCCAAGATGGTCAGTTCAATGTTAAGGGTCTGGACGCTGGCACCTACTACCTGAAGGAGACCAAAACTCCTGACGGTTACAGTGCCTGCAAAGTAATCCCAGTGACCATCAAAGCAGACCACTCCAGAAATAATCAGGTTAATCTTGAAGGCTCCAACCTGACGAATGATATCGTCAACATAAAAGCCGGCGGCATTACCCTGCCCTCCACCGGCGGCATCGGCACTACCCTGTTCTATGTGGTCGGCGGCGGCCTGATGGTTGCGGCCATCGTTCTGCTGGTCACCAAGAAGCGCATGGAGAACAAGTAAGCTCCATTTCCCCCAAGAACCCGGAGCAAAGGGGCCGCAAGGCCCCCGCTCCTATCCTTATAACATTAGGGAGTAGCCCATGAAAAAGAACAAAAGCACCATCATCCTGATCCTCGTCTTTTTCGTGGGTCTATCCGTGATGTTATACCCCACCCTCAGCGATTACGTCAACCAGCTGCATCAGTCCCGTGCTGTGGCCACCTATGCCGAGGATGTGGACAATCTGACCGATGCCGACTACAGCGCCTATTTCGAGGCGGCAGATGCGTTCAATGCGCAGATCGCCGCAGACCCGGACGCGTTGTATTTCCCGCAGCGCTTTCCCACCTACGAAAGCACGCTGGATGTGACCGGCACCGGCATCATGGGCTACATCACCATTGAAAAGATCGGTGTGGAGCTGCCCATCTACCACGGCACCAGCGATGCCGTGCTGCAGGTGGCCGCCGGTCATCTGGAGGGCACCAGCCTGCCGGTGGGCGGTGCCAGCACCCACGCGGTCATTTCGGCCCACCGCGGCCTGCCCAGCGCCAAGCTGTTCACCAATCTGGACCAGCTGGAAGTGGGCGACACCTTCACCATCACGGTGCTGGACCGGGTGCTGACCTATGAGGTGGACCAGATCTCCATCGTTCTGCCCACCGAGACCGACAACCTCAAGGTGGTGGACGGCAAGGATTACGTCACCCTGATGACCTGCACCCCCTACGGCATCAACTCCCACCGCCTTCTGGTGCGGGGACGGCGCATCGAAACGCCGGACAAGCTCAAGCACATCCGTGTAACAGCCGATGCCATCAAGATCGAACCGATCATCACAGCTCCCATCATGGCACTGCCCCTGCTGCTGGTGCTGCTGCTCTGGCTGCTGTTCTCCAACCGCAAACGCAAATCTACAAGAGGTGAAAAACATGAAACGCACTGATCTCAAAAAGCACGCTGCGGCCCTGCTTTTGGTGCTGTGCCTTCTGGTAACAAGTGCGCTGCCTGCCCTTGCCACCAGCGCAAACATCAAGCTGGTGGACAGCAGCGGCAATCCCACTACCGGCACCATCCGCGTTACGCTGTACGACAGCGCCAACGATAAGGCGCTGAGCGGCGGCAAGCTCACTTTGTACCGTGTGGCCGAGGTAAAGCGCCAAAACGGCAACCTGAGCTACGAATACTGCGGCGATTTCTACGGCTGCGGCATTGCGCTGGGTGATTTGACCGACAGCACCCTTGCGGCCCAGCTGCAGGAGTATCTGCCCCAAAGCGCCGAGGGCACCACAAAGACCATTGATGCGGACGGCAACGTGACCTTCCGTGGTCTGGAGCTGGGCCTGTATCTGATCGTGCAGACCGAGGCTTCCAAGGGCTATGAGCCGATCAATCCGTTCCTTGTCTCTCTGCCCATGGCGGAGGATGGCAAGTGGAATTATGCGGTGGATGCCAGCCCCAAGGTGGGTGCTTACACCCCCACCAATCCGGACACGCCGCCTACGCCCCCTACCCCGCCTACGCCCGATTATCCTGATACGCCTACCCCGCCGAACAACCCGGATAACCCGGTCTCTCCCGGTAATCCGGACAATCCCGTGGCTCCGGGCCATCCGGATCATCCGGTAGCACCCGGTAATCCAGACAGCCCCGTTCTCGGCTACACCAAAATGGCCTTCCACGATGGCAAGGTCTGTATTGTCCAACTCACGAGGATCGTCGAGATCGTCCGGATTAAAGGTGGCACAGGTAATACTGGACAGATTGGAGGCGATACGGATTGCATCAGGAAAATGGTGACGAATAATATCGTTGATATCGTCTCCAGGCTGCATCAGGACGACTTGCCCCCCAGCAGCTTTCAGAGAGTCGGTAAACTGGAGGATTTTATCTTCGTAAGTGATGGCATCCAGCGTCAGTTCCGGCATATCGTAACGTTTGCCGGTGTGACGACGGATAGCAGATAATATATCGTTTTTGCTACTCATTGTCGTATCATTTTAAGGGCAAGCATACTTCACCCCTACATTATTTTATCTTGTTACTTTTCCACATTTCATTGAACGACTGCTTGGCAAAAGCTGGCAGTTCACGGCCCTTCCCCCATGCATTCAAAGCGTTGTAGATCACAAAACGAGGCATGTTATTGACTA
>ERZ1108170.2059-NODE-2059-length-11151-cov-4.731795_pt1 | contig 11151 bp, 7 predicted proteins | sample MGYA00403705_ERZ1108170 | MGnify/ENA primary metagenome ERZ1108170 (study PRJEB35170, sample SAMEA104062422) | human gut metagenome | biome: human gut; feature: human-associated habitat; material: faeces | place: Denmark | collected 2012-06-15 ...
TCCGGGGCGGGCGGCGCAGCGTGCCAAAAAGCCTCGCAGAGTTTGCCGCCCGCAGGCGGCAAAAAAGTGCAAGCCCTTTGTCGGAAAACCCTCCGGGGTTTTTCGACAGTCTCAGCGCTCGGAGCTCGTGGCGGCGCTGGTGCTGCCGGTCCACTGCCAGTTGGCGATCTCGGGCAGGTCCACGCCGTGCGCGGCGATGTACTGCCGGTGCTCGACGAGCTTGTCGCGCATCTGCTGCACGGCGTAAGCGCCGCGGTTGCCGAGCTGGGGCAGCCGCTTGATGACGTCGATGACGAGGTGGAAGCGGTCGAGCTCATTGAGCACGCGCATGTCAAACGGCGTCGTGATCGTGCCCTCCTCGACGTAGCCGCAGACGAACATGTTCTGGTTGTGGCGGGTGTAGGTCAGCTCGTGGATGAGCTTCGGGTAGCCGTGGAAGGCGAAGATGACGGGCTTGTCCTTCGTGAAGATGAGGTCGTAGTCCTCGTCCGTGAGGCCGTGCGGGTGGTCGGCGTGCGGCTGGAGCTTCATGAGGTCGACCACGTTCACGACGCGCACGCGCACCTCCGGCAGCTTCTCGCGCAGGATGGTCACGGCGGCGAGCGTCTCGAGTGTCGGCGTGTCGCCGCAGCAGGCCATGACGACGTCGGGCTCTGCGCCCTGGTCGCTGCTGGCCCACTCCCAGATGCTCACGCCCTGCGTGCAGTGGCGCACGGCCTGCTCCATGGTCAGCCACTGCGGCCGCGGATGCTTGGAGGCCACGATGACGTTGATATAGTTCCGGCTGCGGATGCAGTGGTCAAAGCAGCTGAGCAGGCAGTTTGCGTCCGGCGGCAGATAGATGCGCACGACGTCGGCCTTCTTATTCGCTACGTGGTCGAGGAAGCCGGGGTCCTGGTGCGTGAAGCCGTTGTGGTCCTGCTGCCACACGTTCGAGGCGAGCACGTAGTTGAGCGAGGCGATGTCCTGCCGCCAGGGCAGCTGGTTGCAGACCTTGAGCCACTTGGCGTGCTGCGCGACCATGGAGTCGACGATGCGGATGAAGGCCTCGTAGCTGTTGAAAAAGCCGTGGCGGCCGGTGAGCAGGTAGCCCTCGAGCCAGCCCTCGCACATATGCTCCGAGAGCATGGAGTCCATGACGCGGCCGTCCGGGTCGAGAAACTCGTCGTTGTCCGTCGCCTCGGCGACCCAGCGGCGGCCCGTGACCTCGAACACCGGGCTCAGGCGGTTGGAGGCCGTCTCGTCGGGGGCGAAGATGCGGAAGTTGCGCGCGTCCATGTTCTCGCGCATGATGTCGCGCACGAACGCGCCGAGCACGGTCATGTCCTGCGCCTCGACGGCGCCGGGCGCGGGCACGGGCTGCTCATATGTGCGGAAGTCCGGCATGCGCAGCTCGCGCAGCAGCAGCCCGCCGTTGGCGTGGGGGTTCGCGCCCATGCGGCGCTGCCCCTTCGGCGCGAGCGCCTGCAGCTCGGGGATGAGCGTGCCGTTGTCGTCAAAGAGCTCCTCGGGGTGGTAGCTGCGCAGCCACTCCTCAAGCTGCACGAGGTGCTCGGGGTTGTCCATGGCGATCGGCACCTGGTGCGCGCGGAATGACCCTTCCACCTGCTTGCCGTCCACTTCCTTCGGGCCGGTCCAGCCCTTCGGCGCGCGGAACACGATCATCGGCCAGTAGGGGCGCGTGGTGTCGTGCGCGGTGCGCGCGTGCTGCTGGATGGCGTGGATCTCCTCGATGGCCCAGTCCATCGTCTCGGCCATTTTGGCGTGCATCTCGGCGGGGTCGTCGCCCTCGACGAAGCGCGGCTCCCAGCCGCAGCCGCGGAAGAACATCTCGAGCTCCTCGTGGCTGATGCGGGAAAAGAGCGTCGGGTTTGCGATCTTGAAGCCGTTGAGGTGCAAAATCGGCAGCACCGCGCCGTCCGTGATGGGGTTGACGAACTTGTTGCCGTGCCACGCGGTGGCGAGCGGGCCGGTCTCGGCCTCGCCGTCGCCGACGACACAGGCGGCGATCAGGTCGGGGTTATCCATCACGGCGCCGAAGGCGTGCGCGAGCGAGTAGCCCAGCTCGCCGCCCTCGTGGATCGAGCCCGGCGTCTCGGGCGCGACATGGCTCGGGATGCCGCCGGGGAACGAAAACTGTTTGAACAGGCGCTGCATGCCGGCCGCGTCGCGCGTGATGTTCGGGTACACGTCGGTGTACGAGCCGTCGAGATAGTCCTGCGCGACCATGGCGTTGCCGCCGTGGCCCGGGCCGGAGAGGTAGATCATGTCGAGGTCATATTCGTTGATGACGCGGTTGAGGTGCGTGTAGATGAAGTTCTGGCCGGGCACAGTGCCCCAGTGGCCGACGATCTTCTTTTTGATGTCGCGCTCGGTCAGCCGCCGGCGCAGCAGCGGGTCGTCGAGCAGGTAGAGCTGGCAGGCGGACAGATAGTTCGCCGCGCGCCACCAGGCGTCCATTTTGGCCAGCAGCTCCGGCGTGGGTGCAAACGCTTCGTTTTTCATCGTGGAAACCTCCTTATATACTAGGATGTGCCGTTCGGCACAGGTCATGCTTCGTTTTGGAGCGCCCGGATCACGCTCTCGGCGCAGCGCAGCCCGTCCACGGCGGCGCTCGTGATGCCGCCGGCGTAGCCCGCGCCCTCGCCGCAGGGGTAGAGGCCGGGCACGCCGGTGCTGCACCGATCTTCCCCGCGCACGATGCGCACGGGGCTGCTCGAGCGGGTCTCGGGCGCTGTGAGCACGGCGTCCGGGTCGTCAAAGCCGCGCAGCTTCCTGCCGAAGGCGGGCAGCGCCTGTGCGAGGGTGTCCGTGATGCGCGCAGGCAGCACGTCGTGCAGGTCGCACCACGTCACGCCGGGGCGGTACGTCGGCTGTACGCGGCCCGGGCCGGTGCTCGCGCGCCCGGCGAGAAAGTCGCCCGCCAGCTGCGCGGGGGCGTGGTAATTGCCGCCGCCGCACGCATAGGCGCGCTGCTCGATGCTGCGCTGCCAGTACATGCCGCCGAGGGTGCTTTTGTCCGGGAAGTCTTCCGGCCGCAGCGTCACGAGCACGGCGGCGTTGGCATTTTCCCCGTCGCGGCGGGAATTGCTCATGCCGTTGGTGCACACGCCGCCCGCCTCCGACGCGGCGGCGAACACCTCGCCGCCCGGGCACATGCAGAACGTGTACGCGCTCGACCCGTCCGGCAGGTGGCAGGAGAGGGAATAGTCCGCCGCCGGCAGACGCTCCGCCGCCGCGCCGTACTGCGCGGCGTTGATATCGGCTTGCCGGTGCTCGATGCGTACGCCCATGGAAAACGGCTTCGGCTCCATCGGCACGCCCTGCGCATGCAGCATTTCAAACGTGTCGCGCGCGCTGTGGCCGATCGCAAGGATGACCTGCCGCGCCGGGAGCGTGTAGTCCCCCTCCGGCCCGGCCACGGTCAGCGCCGCGATGTGTCCATCCTCCGTGGACAGCCCTGTCACGCGGTGGCCGAAGCGCACCTCGCCGCCGCGGTCGATGACCTCGCGCCGGAGGTTCTGCACGACTTCGACGAGCACGTCCGTGCCGATGTGGGGCTTGGCGTCGTAGGTGATGTGCTCCGGCGCGCCGTGCGCTGCGAACTCCGCGAGCACGAAGCCGATGCGCGCGTCGTGCGTGCCGGTGTTGAGCTTGCCGTCGGAGAACGTGCCCGCGCCGCCCTCGCCGAACTGCACGTTGCACTCCGGGTCGAACGGCCCGCCCGCGCGAAACGCCGCGATCTGCGCGCTGCGCGTCTGCGCGTCCGGCCCGCGCTCGAGCACGATGGGCCGTGCGCCCGCGCGCGCGAGCAGCAGCGCCGCGAACATCCCCGCCGGGCCGAAGCCCACAATCACGGGGCGCGTCTGCGGCGGCGCGATGCGGGGGATGGGGTAAGTCTTGTCCTGCACGATCGCGGCGGTGCGGCAGCGGCGGACGAGCTTTCGCTCATCCCCGCGCACGGTCACGCCGACGGTGTAAACATAGTGAATATCGTCTTTTTTGCGCGCATCGAGCGACTTTTTGCGGATGCGCAGGCCGGTGATATCCTGGGGCTGGACTTTCAGCGCCCCGGCGGCCAGGGTGCGCAGCTGCGCCTCGTCCGCGCCGGGGGCGAGCTTCAGGTTCGAAATTGCGATCATCGGCACGCCCTCCCGGCCGCGCGGCCGCTGGCCCACGCCCACTGCAGGTTGTAGCCGCCGCAGTCGCCGTCAATGTCCAGCACCTCGCCGCAGGCGTACAGCCCCGGCACGAGAAGGCTGCCCATCGTCGCGGGGTCAAATTCGTCCGTGCGGATGCCGCCGGCCGTTACCTGCGCGCTCTCGAAGCCCTCCGTGCCGCGCACCGGCAGCGCGAGGCCCTTCGCCGCGCGCACGAGCGCCTTGAGTTCCTGGTCCGTCACGTCGCCGAGCGGCCGCCCGCCGGGGACGGCGGCGTAGCGCAGCAGCATCTTGCCCACGCGGTTGTGCACCGTGCCGGTCAGCACCTCCTCGCAGGGGAGGTCGGGCGCGGCTTCTCGCCGCGCCTGCAAAAACGCCAGACAGTCCAGCGCGCTGTGTGCGCGCAGCAGGTCGAGCGTCACGGTCTGGCCCTCGCCGCCGCAGCTCGCCGCGCGGGAAATTTCAAAGATCGCCGGGCCGGACACGCCCTTTTCCGTGAACTGCACCTCACCCGCGCTGCGCGCGAGGATGGCCCGGCCGCGCGTGAGCGTCACGCGCGCGTCTGCGCGCACGCCCTTGAGCGCGCGGGGATACGTCGGGTCGGTCGTCAGCTGCACGAGCGCGGGGTGCAGCGCCGTGCGCCGGTGGCCGAGACTCTGCAGCAGGGTATACCCGTCGCGCACGCCGCCGGCCTTCGCCCCGGCAGCGCCGCCGCACGCGATGATGACGCGGTCGGCGGGGATCGTTTCGCTTTCCGTCTCGATGACAAAGCCGCGCCCCTGCCGGCGCACGGCCGTCACGGCCTCGCCCGCGCGCAGGGCGATGTTCGGCCGCGCGAGCGCGAAGCGCAGCACGTCCACGACGCTGTTGGCCGCGTTCGAGAGCGGGTACACGCGCCCGCCCGGCTCCGTCACGGTCATGAGCCCGTGCGCGGCGAACCAGCGCAGCGCCGCCTCCGGCGGGAAGGCCGCGAGCGCCGGCGCGGCAAAGTCCGGCTGCGCGCCGTGGTAGTTTTCAGGCGCGGCGCCGGTGTTCGTCAGGTTGCAGCGGCCGTTGCCGGTCACGGCGAGCTTGCGCCCCACGCGCGCCTGCCGCTCGAAGAGCAGGATTTTATTTTCCGGTTGTTCGGCGGCGGTCAGCGCGGCCATCATGCCGGACGCGCCCGCGCCGATGACTGCGATCGTCATGGCGATGCTCCGTTTCTATCGTTTTTCCCCTTCATTAAACCACACTTTTCCCGCAAATACAAGAAAACGGAGGGACTCCCTGACGCTGCGCACCCTAAGCCGCCGCCTTGATTGCGCGCGACTGGTGATGCATCTTCTCCTGATTGCGCACGGCCGGTGATGCGCCGCACCCCAAGCCTTCTCCTTGAGGAGAAGGTGCTGAGCGCAGCGAAGCGGATGAGGTGGAAATGTCCCGGCTTCCTCCGGCGCCGCCGGTGATGCTCAGGTCGTCTGACACAGACACCTCATCCGTCACGGCGTGACCGCCGTGCCACCTTCCCCTCAAGGGGAAGGCAACGCCCACCGGCAGTGCGGTGCACCCTCAAGGGGAAGGCTTTTCGGACGTCACGCACGCAGGCAATTTCGTTCCCGCCTATGCTCGACCGGTGGTTCGGCGCGCTTCCTTCCCGGACAAACAAAACCGGCGGCAGCCAAATGGGCCGCCGCCGGTTTTCGGGCGTGCTGTTTACTTTTTCGGCACATCGCACTCGGGCATCAGCTCGTCGCTCATGACGGCCAGCACGTGCTCGAACGTCGCCAGTTCCTCGGGCGTGAACCGCTCATGGATGCGCGCGAGCACGGTGTCGATGTAGCTCTGCATGAGGCCGTTGTAGCAGTAGAACTTGTCCGACAGCTTCAGGTGGTATTCGCGCCGGTCGGTGTCGGAGTTCTCCTTGACGATGTAGCCCTTGCGGATGAGATTGTTGACCTTATAGGTCGCGTTGGACTGCGAGATGCCGAGAAAATCCGCAAACTGACCGATGGTCGGCGCGTCGAGTTCGTGGATGACCTCGACGGAGAACGCCTCCATCGCGCTCAGCGAGCCCTCGCGCTCGCGCACCTGCGAAAACAGGCGGCGAAAAAATTGCAGCTTAAACTTCTCGTACACACTCTGAAAATTCTGCTCCAGCATCGGAAGCTCCCCCCTTACTTCTTCGATTCGCAAGATATTTTCTTTTTTACACCAAAGTGGCAAAAAAGTAAAGAGCCGGACGCGGAGAAATTCCCGCGTCCGGTAAAATTGAGCAGAATTTAACGCCTCACGGCGCTTTCGGTCCTTCGTCGGGCTTGGACTGGGGTGCGTCCTCGCCGAGGACCTCGCCCGTCGTCTCGACGGCAGTGGCGTCGTCCACGAAGTCGTGCACGGCGGCCTTCACGTCCTTGACAAAGATGGCGGCATACACGACGGTGCACAGGTTCTGCACGCCGTCGACGATGAGCGACACGCCCATCATGATCGTGAGCACCTGCTTGCCGTCAAAGGGGTTGAACACCAGCAGGATGCCCAGCACCAGGCACACGACCGTGCACACGAGCGTGACCCACCACGAGTGCGCGCCCATGCGCCGCGAATCGACGGCGACCTGCAGCTTAAAGACGCTGTCGACGAGCACGAGCAGGCCGATCATGACCGAGAGGATGTCCGTCAGCGCCGGCGCGCGCCAGAGCATGAGCGCGCCGAGGATGATGCAGAACAGGCCGACTGCAAAGTCGAACCGGATGGCCACGCCCTCGACCTCGCGGATGAAATAGAGCACGATCTTCATCACACCGAACACGGCCATGGCCGCGCCGAGAATGCGGCAGATCATGACCAGCGACGTCTCGGGGTTCACGACAAGATAGATGCCGAGCAGCAAAAACATCGCGCTGAGCACGACGTAGCTCCACTTGATGCGCTTGAATACCTTCATGCCTTTCCTCCTTACAGGCCGAGCGGCTCGTCGATGAGCACGACCTCGACCTTGGCCATGTCCATCATCTGTCCCCAGAGCACGAGCAGCGCGTTGCAGCCGCGGCTCTTGCTGCGGCAGTCGAGGCAGCGGCCCGCCGTGTGGCACGGCTGGTCGCCGTCAAAGCGCTGCATGTTCTGCACGGCGGCGGTGTTGCGCGCGCGCGACAGGGCACTGTCAAAGTCCGGGCAGATCTTGTTCGTGCCCGCGACGATGTACACCGTCTTGCCGATGCCGTAGACCATGGCGGCGAGGCGGTTGCCGCGGCCGTCGATGTTGAGGATCTGGCCGTCTTCTGTGATGGCGTTGGCGCTGCTGAGGTACACTGGCGCGGTCAGCGCGTGGTCGAGCGTGTCAAAGCCCGGCGTGCGCCAGTGCCACCAGACGGTATTGTGCTTGGTGAGCCGGTCGTACAGGCCGATCTGGTCGATGGTCTTGCTGCCGCCGATGCCGACGGTCGTGCCGTCGATCGCGCCGTCGAGATAGTCCGCCGCCTCGCGCCCGGTGGCGAAGTGCTGCACGGCGAAGCCGCGGCCGGTCAGCGCACGGATGGTTTTTTCGATGTCCATGGGACATGCCTCCATATATCATATTGTGCCCTTATCCTACCATCGTCATCCGCCGCTGTCAATTTCCTTTGCGGTTGAATCCGGCGGCGCGCTTTGCTATAATGACGGCAGACAGACACAGAGGGGAGAGATCATTCATGCAGCTGCTTTATGCGCTGGCCAAGCTGCGCACGCCGTTTTTGGACACGGTGCTCGGCGCGCTCACCAACTGCGGCGGCGAGATCGTGTTCATGGCCGTCGCCATCATCGTGTTCTGGTGCGTGAGCAAGTCCTGCGGGTACTATATGCTCACGGTCGGCTTCGTCGGCACGATCGTCAACCAGTTTCTCAAGCTGGTGTTCCGCATCCCGCGCCCGTGGGTGAAAGACCCGAATTTCCAGATCGTCGAGAGCGCCCGGGCCGAGGCCACCGGCTACTCGTTCCCGAGCGGGCACACGCAGAATGTCTTCGCCTCCTTCGGCTGCCTCGGCCGCTGGACGAAGCGGACATGGCTGCGCGTGGTCTGCGCCGCCGTGATCGTGCTCACGGCGTTCTCGCGCATGTACCTCGGCGTGCACACGCCGCTGGATGTCGGCGTGTCGTTCGGCCTCGGGCTTGTGCTGGTGTTTGCGCTCTACCCGCTCTTTCGGGACATTGACAGCCACCCGAACCGGCTTTACTGGCTTTTTGGCGTCATGGCCGTGCTGGGCCTTGCGTATCTGCTCTTTGCCGAGCTCTGGCCGTTTCCCGCGGACGTGGACGCCGCCAACCTCGCCTCCGGCCGCAAGAACGCCTACACGCTGCTCGGCGCGGTGCTGGGCATGACGTTTTCCTACTGGCTCGACCGGCGGTACGTGCACTTTGACGTGCGCGCCGTCTGGTGGGCGCAGGTGCTCAAGGCCGTGCTCGGCCTCGCCATCACGATCGGCCTGCGCACCGTGCTCAAAGCGCCGCTGCTCGCGCTGTGCGGCGGGCACAATATTGCCAATCTCATCCGCTATGCGCTCATGGTCATTTTTGCCGCCGGCATCTGGCCGATGACCTTCCGTTGGTTCGGCCGCCTCGGGCGGAACAAACCTGTGCCCGGCGCGTCAGATTGAATTGACTTGTCGTCATAAGTGTGTTACTATTTATAAAGTTATGTAAACATGCCAACACGGACATAAAGAGGTGCGTATCACATGGACAAACACGCATTGGATCCTGCCTGCCTGCTCGGCGATCGGCTGCAGACGCTCTCGCGCGCGGAGCTGACCGCGCTGGCCGAGGCGCTGTGCCGCATCCTGGCGGAGCGCGGGACATATCACGGCGGCATCCGCCCGGACAACATCAGCCGCGCCGCAGACGGCACGGTCGGTCTTGGCGCGCCCGCCCGCACGGACACGAAGGACTGGACGACCGAGGAGCTGGAGTTCATGGCGCCCGAGGTGTTCTGGAGCGGCACGCTCGACGCCTCGGCCGATGTGTATTCGCTCGGCCTGCTGCTGTATGTGGGCGTGTCGGGCGGCCGTCTGCCGTTTTACCCGGACGACCGTGCGCCGCTGCCTGAGGACCAGACCGACGCGCTGCGCCGCCGCATGAACGGTGAGGCGCTGCCCCCGGCGCGCAAGGCCGGGCGCGGCCTGCAGGAGATCATCGCACGCGCCACGCAGTGCAAGCCGGACGACCGCTACGCCACGCCGGCGGAGCTGTGCGCCGCGCTCGAGCAGTATGACGCCGAGCAGCGCCGCAGTGTGCCGACCGCGCAGGAGATGTTCAACAAGCCTGAGCAGGAGCTCAGCGAGGTCGAGCGCATGATGCTCGACATCCTCACGGAGGAGGCCGCCGCACCCGCGCCGGAGGCGGAAGCCGAGCCGGAGGCCCCGGCCGAGGAGACCCCGGCCGCGCCGGAGAAGCCGGAGGCGGAAGCAGCCAAACCGGGATCCGAGCCTGAGCCGGAAACCAGGCCCGAGCCAGAACCGGAGGTCAAACCCGAGCCGGAAACGAAACCTGAGTCGGAGACCAAACCCGAGCCGGAAGTGAAATCCGAGTCGGAAGCCAAGCCCGAACCCGAAGCCAAACCGCAGCCCGCGGAGCAAAAGCCCGCGCAGCCGCTGCCGAATAAATTCCGCCCCGAGAAGCGGCCCGCCCAGCCGGAGACCCCGGCGAAGCCGAAGTCGGAAAAGAAGCCGGAAAAGCCGCCTGTGAAAAAGCCGGAGGCCTACCGTCCCGCCCCGGCCAAGCCGAAAAAGCAGCCGCCGGCCGAGCAGCGCCAGTCGCACAAGGCGGGCATCCTGCTGACCGTGCTCATCATCTGTGCGGCCGTGCTGGCCGTGCTGCTGCTGCGTTCGCTCGGCGTGTTCGGCACGCCCGCCACGGCGGAGACCACCCCGACGCCAACCGTCCCCGTCGAGACCGTCGTCCCGACCGAGACGCCCACGCCCACCCCGACGCCGAAGCCGGAGCCGACGTATGAAGTCGTCACGGCGGACGTCTCCTGGGCCGACGCTGAAGCGGCGGCCGAGGCCAAGGGCGGCCACCTCGTCGTGATCGACAGCGCCGAGAAGTGGACGCGCGTCGCCCAGCTGGCCGACGAGTCCGGCCTGACCTATGTCTGGATCGGCCTGCACCGCACCGACAGCGGCGAGCTCGCCTGGGTCAAGGACAACGTTGACCCGGTCTATAACTGGGCGTCCGGCGAACCGTCCGTGCACGATACCAACGGCGCCGCCGAGGATTACGTGCTCATCACGAGAACGTCCAGCGGCTGGTATTATAACGACTGCATCGGAGATCCCGCCGGCCGTTACCCGCAGTTCTACAGCGGCAAGATCGGCTATATCATCGAGATCGACCCGTAAAACGTGCAAAAAGCTCCCCGGCCATTCGGCCGGGGAGCAATTTTTTTGCGCAGCGTTCAGGTCTGCCAGTCGGTGACTGGTTTGCCGTCGCTGTCGGTGAACGTGCCGCAGGCGATCATGATCAGGTCGACCAGCGCGCCGATGCCGAGGCAACCGGCTGTGAGCAGCCAGAGTATGCCCGTGCCGATCTTGCCGACGTAGAACCGGTGGATGCCGAGCCCGCCGACGAAGATGCACAGCAGCAGCGCGATCAGGCGCGATTTCGGGCTGGCGTTCGGGTCAACGGTTTTTGTCGGTGCCACGGCGCAGCCGCACTTTGGGCAGACGACGGCCTCGTCGACCAGCTGCGCGCCGCAATGAGCGCAGTATTTCATGGTGTTTCCCCTCCTTCGCTGCCGCCGCAGCGGCCGCGATACTTGTCACATGGCGGCGATACCTGTCATGTGATAAAATCAGTGTAGCATTCCGCCGGTGGCTTGTCAATTCCGGCGCAGCGCTCGCAGCCGAAATTTGCCGCCTGCAGTCAAAAAACCGCCCCGGGAGCAGATGCTCCCGGGGCGGTGGGTGTTTTGGTGGAAATTATTCGCCGAAGTAGCGCTTGAGCAGGCCCTCAAAAGCCTTGCCGTGGCGGGCCTCGTCGCGGG
>ERZ1108170.2068-NODE-2068-length-11107-cov-8.593558_pt1 | contig 11107 bp, 10 predicted proteins | sample MGYA00403705_ERZ1108170 | MGnify/ENA primary metagenome ERZ1108170 (study PRJEB35170, sample SAMEA104062422) | human gut metagenome | biome: human gut; feature: human-associated habitat; material: faeces | place: Denmark | collected 2012-06-15 ...
GTGGTACGCTGGAAAAGATCCTTCCCAGTGTGGAAAAGGTGCTGGCACCCGGCGGCATCGCCCTGTGCGAGAGCGAGACCGGCCTTGTGCTGCCTGCCGAGGTGGGCAGCCTGACGCTGAAGAAACAGTATAAGTATGGCAAGGTGCTGCTGTGGAAGTACACGAAGCCCATGCAGCCTGCCGGAGAGGAAGATGCGGAATGAACGTGAACGAGCTTTTGGATACCATTGAGGACGCGCTGGAAGAAAGCGCCGGGATGCCCCTTTCGGGCGGCAAGCGGATCGTGGACGTGGAGCAGATCCGGGATTATCTGGACGAGATCCGCCAGAATCTGCCCGTGGAGCTGCGGCAGGCGCAGTCCATCGTCAGCGACCGCGCCCAGCTCATTGATTCGGCCAACGCCCAGGCCCAGGCCATCGTGAAAAAGGCCGAGGACCGCGCCCGCATCCTCGTCAGCGAGGCGGAGATCGTCAAGGCGGCCCAGCAGCGCGCCTCCGAGATTGTCTCAGCCGCCCAGACCGAGGCCCGCACCGTCCGCCAGACCGTGACCGACTACTGTGATAATATGCTCAAGACCACCGAGGAGACCATGGCAGAGAACGCTGCGCAGGTCCGGAACGTCCGCGCCAATCTGCGCCAGACGCCCCGGAAACCCCAGTGAGCGGAGTTTGTCGGAAAAACCCATTTGCCCCTGCAAGCAAAATTGACGGCTTGCAGGGGCTTTTTTTGTGACATTTTGAGAGAAAAACCAGCCCGAAAAGCCTTGCATTCGCAGGGCGGTTTTGTTACAATAAAACTGTATCAGAGAGATGCCTTGGGGCAGTGTGTGCCTGCGGGCAGAAAAACACGGCGAAAAACGGAAAAAACAGCGTGAAATCGCCGGATGATACGCAACTTGAAACGACAGAAAGGAGGCTGGGCCCTATGGGCAGTGAAACGATCGGACAAGCCTTTGACCCGGCCTCGTTTGAGCATGTACCTGTGCTTTTGAACGAGTGCCTGGACGGCCTTGCCATTGACCCGGCAGGCATCTATCTGGACGGCACCGCAGGCGGTGCGGGGCATTCCCGCCAGATCGCGCTGCGGCTGGACGCGGAACAGGGCGGCAGGCTCATCTCATTGGACCAGGACCCGGACGCGGTGCAGACCGCGCGGGCGCGGCTGGCCGGGCTGCCTGCCACCGTGGTGCAGATCAACTTCCGCTATGCGGGACAAGCTCTGGAACAGCTGGGCATCGACAAGATCAACGGAGCGCTGCTGGACCTCGGCGTTTCCAGCCACCAGCTGGACGATGCCGCCAGAGGCTTTTCCTACCGGGCAGACGCTCCACTGGACATGCGGATGAGCCAGGAGGGCGAGACTGCCGCTGACCTTGTGAACACCGAGAGCCGGGAGGAGCTGGCCCGCATCCTCAAGGATTACGGCGAAGAACCCTTCGCCTGGCAGATCGCGGGCAAGATCGTCGAGGCACGGGAGACTTCCCCCATCGAGACGACCCTGCAGCTGGCCGACATCGTGGCCAGCGCCATGCCGGCGGCCGAGCGGCGCAAGAACAAGAACCCATCCCGCCGCACCTTCCAGGCGCTGCGCATTGCAGTCAATCACGAGCTGGACGCACTGGAAGAGGGCATGGACACCATCTTTGAGCATCTGGCCCCCGGCGGGCGGCTGTGCATCATCACCTTCCACTCGCTGGAAGACCGACTGGTGAAGAACAAGTTCCGCCGCTGGGCCACCGCCTGCACCTGCCCGCCGGAGTTCCCGGTCTGCGTCTGCGGCGGCAGGGCCAAAGCAAAACTCATCACCCGCAAACCCATCGAAGCAAATACGCAGGAGCTGGAAGAGAACCGGCGCAGCCGGTCGGCACATCTCCGCGTTCTTGAAAAAATTTAACCACCGCGGAGTATCAGTGAGGAGGAGAGTACCATGGGCCAGGCAGCATATGATATGACAGAGGTGCGCCGCAGAAGAGCACCCCAGACACAGCGGAATGTTCCGCTGCGGGTGGAAAAAGGCGGCAAGCCCCGGCTGAACCCGGTGCGCGCTGCCATGCAGCACGCATTGCAGCTGCTCTCGGCGGCGCTGCTGGTGGGCTTTGCCGTCAGCCTGCTGTGGAGCGAGTCCCAGCTGGTGGAGCTGAACAGCAAAATCCAGAACGCCAAGGCGGAACTCGTCAGCGAGCAGAGCCAGTACACCTACTACAACAGTGCACTGAACAACCGCACCAACATCACCAGCGTGGAAGAGACGGCCACCCGCCTCGGTCTGATGAAGATCGACCAGAGCCAGATCACCTACATCCGTCTGGACGAGGGCAGCGTCCTTGTACGCAAGGAGTCCGCTGTGCGGCAGTGGACCGACCTGCTGCACGACGGTGCCATGATGGTCATGGGCCGCGTGAACCGCGCAAACTAAAATAAAACAGGAAAAGCGTGCGGCAGCGCACGCTTTTTCGGTTTCTCAGGAGTCAAACCAACATGCAGGAACCATCCTCCAAGAACAAAAAAGGGCTTTACCGGCTGCGCCGCGCCGACCCGCACGAGCGGCTGAGCGCACGGCTGCGGCATTTCAGCTTTGGCGCGGCGGTGGTGTTCGTCGTGGCGGCGGCAGGCATCGTCATCCACAGCCTGTACAACATCCAGATCAAGAACGGCGCGACCTTCCGCCAGTATGCGGCCCAGCAGCAGCTGCTGGACAGCACCATTCAGGCGACCCGCGGCGAGATCTACGACACGTCCGGCATCACGCTGGCCTCCACCAGCGTGGTCTGGACCATCTGGGCCGACCCCAGCTACAGCACGGCCCTGTTCACCAGCAGCAAGAACGACGACACCGGCGAGGTGACCAGGACAGCCGACCCTGCCGCATTGCAGGAGGTCAGCACCCAGATCACCCTGCGGCTGCTCTCCGGCGACGGCGAGAGCCTGGACAGCGTGGACACCTCCTCGGCGGCCTACCAGACCCAGTATCAGGCGGTGTACGATGCCCTGTCCAAGAGCGACTCGGCCTACCAGACACTGGCCACCAAGGTGAACAACGCCATCAAGCTGTCCATTGAACAATACGTCACCGCATACAACAAGGCTCACAAAAAGGCCGATGCCGACAAGGGCATCCGCAAGGGCCGCATCTCGGTCTCGTCCACCAAGAGCTTCCAACGGGATTATCCCTACGGAGCCTTTGCGGCGGCGGTGCTGGGCTTCTGCGATGCCGACGGCTACGGCACCTACGGCCTGGAAAAATCCTACGAATCCACGCTGGCGGGCGTCAATGGCCGCACCATCACCCTGCGCAATGCTTACGGCAATGCCATCGCGGACGAAAACGCCACCACCTACGCTGCCAAGGACGGCTCCAATCTGGTGCTGTCGCTGGATGTGAACATCCAGGAGGTGGCGGAGCGCTACCTGAACGAGGCCATCTCGGCCAACAACGTCGAGAACCGCGGCGCGGCCATCGTGATGAACGTCAAGACCGGTGCCATCCTGGCCATGGCCTCTAAGCCGGACTTCGACCCCAATAACGCGCTGGATTACACTGCCAACGAGGCCTATCTCAACGAGCTGGTCCACGCCGAACCGGAGCTCTACGGCATCTACCTCAAGAATGAGGACGGCAGCTATGTCACAGATGCGAACGGCAACAAGGTGCTGGACCCGGAGGGCGATTATTCCGGCTATTACCGCGACATCCAGTGGAAGAACAAGACCATCACCGAGCTGTACTACCCCGGAAGCGTCTTCAAGGTCATCACGGCGGCCATGGGGGTGGACTCCGGCAAGGCGACCATCAACACCACGCTGAACTGTTCCGGTGCCTACGGTGTCGCCAAGGAGACCTATCACTGTGCCGGCAAAAAGGCTCACGGCGTCCAGAATCTGGCCGAAGCGCTGCGGAACAGCTGCAACATCTACTTCATCCAGCTGGGCCAGCGCATCGGTTCCAGCCTGTTCTATGATTACTTTGACGCCTTCGGCTTCACCGAGCGCACCGGCGTGGACCTGCCCAGCGAGACGAACTTCATGCAGTATTACAGCAAGAGCCGCCTGGGCGAAGTCGAGCTGGCCTCGTCGGCCTTCGGTCAGGCCATGGCGGTCACGCCGCTGCAGGTCTGCACGGCCATCTCCGCTGCCGTCAACGGCGGCTATCTCGTCACCCCTCATGTGGTGGATAAGATCACCGACCAGAACGGCAACGTCATCGAAGAGGTGGGGGCAAACGTCCGCCGCCAGGTCATCAGCGAGAGCGCCAGCAAGGCCATCCGCCAGATCATGGAATATGAAGTGGCGGACGGCACCCAGGGCGGCGGCGGCCGCGCCTACGTGGCAGGCTACCGCATCGGCGGCAAGTCCGGCACGTCCGAGCAGCTGAACATGGACCGCCGCAGCGATGGCGACTACAAGAAGGTCGCTTCCTTTGTGGCGGTCCTGCCCGCCGACGACCCGGAGATCCTCGTCTACGTCATGCTCGACGACCCCAACAACGCCAAAACGGACTACTCGTCCATCCTGGCTGCGCCCGTCGTCGGCAACATCATCAGTGAGATCGCGCCCTACCTTGGCATCGCCACCGACGGCACCGACCGCAGCGGCACCATCGTCAAGGTGCCCAACCTCATCGGCAACGAGTGGAGCAATGCGCAGGTCTCGCTGAACATCAAGGGCCTCAAGCACCAGCTGGCCGAGAGCGACGCCAGCCAGGCGGGCGCGGTGGTCACCTACCAGTACCCGCGCGCAGGCGCGGAGGTGCCCTACGGCACCACGGTGTATCTGTATACCGATACATACGAAGGCAGGCACACGGAGGTGCCGGATGTGACGGGCAAGAGCGCGGATTTTGCCCGCCAGATGTTGGCAGCAGCCGGGCTCAACTGCATTGTGGCCGGCGATGCGAATGGCCTGGTCCAGGAACAGAGCGAGGCGGCGGGGGCCAGCGTCCAGCGCGGCACCCTTGTGACCATCACCTGCGGGTAAACCCTCTCAGGCGCTTCGCGCCAGCTCTCCCCAAGGGAGAGCCATTGGCAGCCGGGTCGTGAGAAGCCAATCTGCTGGGGGCGGTTGGTAAGAGGAACGGCATCTCGTATGGAAGACGATCGAGTGATATCAGGAAAAGGGAGAGTATCGTATGGAAAAGATCAGAGCAAGCATTCTGCTGAACGGCCTTGCGCCGGAAGGCTTTGACGCCGGGGACGCCGAAGTGTCCCTTGTGACCACCGACAGCCGCGAGGTCTGCCCCGGCTGCATCTTTGTAGCCTTTCCGGGCGAACGATTCGACGGCCACGACTTTGCAGCCAAGGCACTGGAAGCCGGGGCCTTCTGTGTGGTGCTGAACCACCCGGTCGAGGGCGTCCCGGCGGAAAAGGCCGTGCTCTGCGCGGACAGCTACCATGCCATGATGGTGATGGGGGCCAACTACCGCAGCCAGTTCCACCCCAGAGTCGTGGGCGTGACGGGCAGCGTGGGCAAGACCACCACCAAGCAGATGTGCTATGCTGCCATCGAGGGCTTCGGCAATACCATCAAGACCGAGGGCAACCAGAACAATGAGTTGGGCCTGCCCCGCACGATGTTCCGCATCGGGAACGAGACCGAATACGCCGTCGTCGAGATGGGCATGAGCCACCTGGGCGAGATCGAGCGGCTGAGCCGCTGCGCCCGCCCGGATGTGGGCATCATCACCTGCATCGGCGTGTCCCACATCGGCAACCTGGGCAGTCAGGAGAACATCTGCAAGGCCAAGCTGGAGATCTGCGCCGGTCTGCCGGAGGGCGCTCCGCTGGTGCTGAACGGCGACGACCCCTTCCTGCGGAAGGCAGAGCTGCCGGAGCATGTCCGGCCGGTCTGGTTCAGCCTGGGCGACGAGGGTGCGGATGTCTGCGCCCTGTCCATCCAGCAGGAGGCCGACGGCATGAGCTTCGTGCTCGAAGACCACGAGGAGGGCACCTTTATGGTGCACATCCCTGCGATGGGCCGCCACAACGTGGTCAATGCGCTGGCCGCCTACTGCGCCGCCACCCGGCTGGGCCTCAATGCCCGGAAGGTGCTGCGGGGCATCAGCAACTTTGAGCAGACCGGGATGCGCCAGAAGATCGTGCACAGCAACGGCGTGGATGTCATCGAGGACTGCTACAACGCCAACCCCGACAGCATGAAGGCCGCGCTGGCCATGTTCCGGGAGTACCCCTGCAAGCGCCGCTTTGCCCTGCTGGGCGATATGCTGGAGCTGGGAGACCTGAGCCGTGAGGCCCACGAGGAAGTGGGCCGTCAGGCGGCGGAAAGCGGCATCGACACCCTCATCACCTACGGCGAGCAGGCCCGACGTACGGCCGTGGTGGCTGCGGCCAAGGGCCTGACCACCCTGCACGCCAACACCTACCGCGAAGCCGCCGACGCCCTGCTCCGGCTGATGCAGCCGGGCGATGCGCTGCTGGTCAAGGCCAGCCGCGGCATGGCGCTGGAAAAGGTGCTGGAACTCTTCTACAAGGAGCAGCAGTGATATGATCCGCTTTGCCTTGATCGTCGCATCGACACTGGGGTTTGTCCTCACGGCGGCGATGGGGAACCTGATGGTGCCGCTGCTGCGGGCCTTCCAGAGCCGCCAGCAGCCCACCCGCCCGCCGGAGCCGGAACGGCCGGACGCTGCGCCGGGCCGAGACCCGGACGAAGACCCGGAACGCCCGGCCCAGCCGCCCACGATGGGCGGGCTCTGCCTGATGGTGGGGGTGCTGGCTGCCGTGGGCGTGGGCTGGACCGCCGCCTGCGTGGCCGAACCGCAGCTGCTGGGCACGGAGGGCCTGCTCTCCACCCGGCTGCTCATCGCCCTGTTCGGGGCGCTGCTGTTCGGCGGCGTCGGCCTGGCCGATGACCTGGCCCGCATCCGCCGCCGTGCCCCGCTGGGCCTGCGCCGGGGCACCCGCCTGTTGCTGGAAGCGGGGGCCGGTGCCGTGGTGCTCCTGCTGCTGGGGGCCAGCCGCTGCCTTGCCACCGGGCTGGCCCTGCCAGGCCTGGGCTATGTGGAGCTGGGCGTTTTGGCTCCGCTGGTCTGGGAAGCGGGCCTTGTGGCGCTGGCCGAGAGCGTCCGCATCGAGGACGGCATCGACGGCCTGTGCTGCGGCACCGCATTTGCGGCCCAGCTGGGCCTGATGCTCTGCATGACCATCCTCGGCTGGTTCCCGCTGGCCGTCTTCCCGGCGGCGCTGGCCGGGGCGCTGATGGCGTTCCTGCTCTGGAACTTCCCGCCCGCCCGGCTGCGGCTGGGCAGTGTGGGCAGCCTGTTTCTGGCCGGGGCACTGGGCTGTGCGCCGCTGTGCATCGGCTGGCCGGACCTTGCGCTCCCGCTGGGGCTGCCCTACTGGCTGGAGGGCGGCATGGTGGCGGTGCAGATCGCGGTCTATCAAACCACGCATGGGAAAAAGCAGCTCTTCCGCACGGCCCCGCTCCACCGCTGGATGGAGCTGCGCGGCAGCAGTGCGGTGCAGATCTTTTATACATTCTGTGTACTCGCCCTGCTGGGCGCGGCAATGGCCCTGCAATGGGCAAAAATCAGTTGAGGAGGTGTGCAGATGGCAACCATCCGCCGAAAAAAGCCGGAGCCGTTCGCGCTGCTGCAGCGGGACCCCGGCCCCTGGTCTCCCATTCTGCTCTACTGGCTGGCAACGCTGGGCATCATCATCGTATTCGGGCTGGTGATGCTGTTCAGCGCCAGCTATACCACAGGCTATCTCCGCTTTGGCGACAGCCTGCACTACATCAAATCCCAGGTGCTCTGCCTGGGGCTGGGCCTTGTGGCCATGTTTTTGTTCTCCTATGTAGACCACCGGCTGCTCCGCAGGCTGGTCTGGCCGGGGTATTTCCTTGTGCTGGCGCTGCTGGTGCTGGTGCTGTTCAGCACCCCGCTGAACGGCTGCAAGCGCTGGCTGCGCGTGGCCGGTATGACGGTGCAGGTCTCGGAGATCGCAAAGTTTGAGATGATCCTGCTTACGGCCCACATCGCGGCCAAGGCCCCCCGGCTGGAAAAACTGGACCCCAGCCGCAGCGGCCAGGTGCCGGTGGGGCCGTGGCTGCAGCAGCGGCTGGTGCGGGAGCTGCTCCTGCCGCTGCTCCCGCTGCTGCCGGTCATTCTGCTGCTCGTGATGGAGCCGCACATGTCCGGCATCGTGCTGACCACCGCCATGGTGGGCACCATCCTGCTGCTGGGCGGCAACGGCGGCGTCATCACCTGGGTGGGCGGTGCAGCCGGCATCTTTCTGCTGGAAACGATCTTGCAGCACATCGACTCCATCCCTTACTTGCAAAGCCGTCTGGACGGCTGGACGCAGGACCTGACCAAGATGACAGACCAGACCCTGCAAAGTCTGTACGCCATCGGCTCCGGCGGCGTGACGGGCCTTGGGCTGGGCAACAGCATCGAAAAGCAGCTCTGGCTGCCCGAAAGCACCAACGACTTCATCTTCAGCGTCGTCTGCGAGGAGCTGGGCTTTGCGGGGGCCGTGCTGGTCATCGTGCTGTTCGTAGTCTTCCTCGTGCAGGGGTTCTGGCTGGCCTTCCACGCCGAGAACCGCTTCTGCACGCTGGTGGGCATCGGCATCATGGCGCAGATCGCGTGGCAGGTGTTCTGCAACATCGCGGTCGTCACCAACACGCTGCCCAACACCGGCATTTCGCTGCCTTTCTTCTCCTCCGGCGGCACGAGCCTGATCTTGCTGCTGGCGGAGATGGGGGTCCTGGTCAACATTGGCCGCAACGGTGAGCGCACCCGTCAGGAGCGCCGCCGCGCCCACGAGGAGCGGGAGGCCCGCCGCCGGGAAAAGACCATCGTGCTGGATACCGCGCGCAAGGCGCGGACCGAATCATAAGGAGGAACCAAGATGCGTGTTCTGATCGCTGCCGGCGGCACGGCCGGCCATATCAACCCCGCACTGGCCATTGCCGGTGCATTGAAAAAAGCAGACCCGACGGCCGAGATCCATTTTGCCGGCCGCAAAGAGGGGATGGAGTACCGTCTGGTGACCCAGGCGGGCTATCCCTTCCACCACATCGAGATCACAGGCTTCCAGCGGAAGCTTTCGCTGCACAACATCAAGCGGAACCTCATCACGCTGTGGAACCTGGCCCTCTCCGGCCCCACGGCCCGGAAGATGATGCGGGAAGCGCAGCCCGATCTGGTCATTGGCTGCGGCGGCTATGTGTCCGGCCCGGTGGTGCGCTGCGCCGCCAAAATGGGCATCAAGACCGCCCTGCATGAGCAGAACGCCTTCCCCGGCGTGACCAACAAGCTGCTGGCCCCGGATGTGGACATCGTGTTCGCCGCTGTGCCCGCTGCTGTGGAAAAGCTGGGTGCCCCCGAAAAGACCCGCGTGGTGGGCAACCCCGTGCGTCCGGAGGTGTTCGCCCAGGCCGGGAACCGCGACGCCATCCGCGCCGAGCTGGGGGCAGGGGACCGCACGGTCATCCTGTCGTTCGGCGGCAGTCTGGGAGCACGGCGGGTCAATGAGGTCGTGGCCGACCTCTGCGCCTGGGAGCAGAAAAATCAGAAGCCGGTGCTGCACCTGCATGCCACCGGCCAGTACGGCGTGGAGCTGTTCCAGAACCTCGAAAAAGAGAAGGGGTTTGCCCCAGGCGACAGCCTTGTCGTGAAGGAATACATCAACAACATGCCGGAGCTGCTGGCTGCGGCAGACCTCGTCATCAGCCGCGCCGGTGCCCTGACGCTGGCCGAGCTGGAGGCTGTGGGCCGCGCTGCGATCCTCATCCCCAGCCCCAATGTGGCCGAGAACCACCAGTATTACAACGCCATGGAGCTGCAAAAAGCCGGGGCTGCGGTGGTCATTGAGGAAAAAGACCTGACCGGCGAAGCACTTGTGGCCACCGTGGCCGACCTGCTGGCCGAGCCGGGCAAGCTGGCGCAGATGGGCCAGAACGCCCGGAAGCTCTCGGTGGACGACAGCCTGGACCGCATCGCCAATGCCCTGCTCCAGCTGGTCAAGACCCCGTAACAGAACGTGAAATCCAAAGGAAAGGAGGTGCGGCCCAATGGCAGACCGACCCCAGAACCGGAAGAAAAATGGGAAGCGCCGCCCGGTCTACGATCAGGCGCGGGACACCCGGCCCAGCCGCCCGGCAGACCGGAGCAATGTGGGTTATCCAAGCTCCACGACGCCCGGCAGACACCCGGTGACCAACCCGAACTATGACCCCGATGCGCCCCGGCCCAGCCGCTATGCGGCGCGGGATACCGGCTCAGGCAGCTACCCGGACAACAGCATCCAGTTCCCCACCGGAGGCCGCCCCGTCCAGAAGCAGAATCCCTCCCGGAACCGGGCACCAAATGCGCCGCGCCAGAACCAGCGGAGAACGAGCGCCCCGCAGAGCCAGCGGCCCCGCAATGGGCAGGCCCGGCCTCAGAACCCGAACGCCCGGCGCCCGGCCAGTGGCCAGCGGCTCCGCCCCACGCAGGCGAACCTGCGGGACCCCGCCCGCCGGGAAGGAAAAAAGAAATGCCCACGTGAAAATAGTCTCCGCCGTGAAAAGCGTCAACGACTATAACGGCAAGCCCACCGCTCTGGTGACTTATGAATGGACGAACAACACGTCCAAGAACAACTCGTTCGCCACTTTGGCTCACCCGAACGTGTTCCAGAACGGCACCGAACTGGAGACGGCAGTATACTTCGATCAGCCTGAAGGCTATGACGCGAATTCGTATTTGGCCCAAGCACAGCCCGGGACCGCGGCAACGGTGACGCTGGGCTATGTGCTGCAAGACGATTCGCCGATTACGGTGGATGTCACTGCGTTCCTATCAACGGATCAAGACACCAAGGTGACGCATACCTTCACGTTGCAGTGAATCGCGCGGCGGTCCAAGCTGCGATCGAATGTCAATCGAATCTCAAGTGCATGCCACGCGCATGGTGGAAACGCCCGTTACGCTTTGAGATGAGCAGAACGAGCCGATCGATCATATTCATGGAATGTTCAGCTTTGTTCCTCTAAGATTGGTACTGGAACAAACGCTAAAGGAGCGATTATGACATTCGGTCAGCAGCCCCAGAACAACGGGCAATACAACCCGCAATACAACACGCCTGATTACAACGCCGCCCAAC
>ERZ1108170.2074-NODE-2074-length-11085-cov-4.732729_pt1 | contig 11085 bp, 10 predicted proteins | sample MGYA00403705_ERZ1108170 | MGnify/ENA primary metagenome ERZ1108170 (study PRJEB35170, sample SAMEA104062422) | human gut metagenome | biome: human gut; feature: human-associated habitat; material: faeces | place: Denmark | collected 2012-06-15 ...
CCGGTTAACCACTTGCGGACCACTAAAAATTGGGTGAAAACGGTTCTCGTTTTTCCAAATTTGGTCAAACTATATCAGCCCGTTTAGATATAGTAAAACCCCGGAAAACCTTGATTTTCCGGGGTTTTTGAACCATTTTGATACGGTCTGAACAGCAGATTATCTCTTGCTGAACTGAGGTGCACGACGAGCTGCTTTGAGACCGTACTTCTTACGCTCTTTCATTCTCGGGTCACGGGTCAGCAGGCCGGCAGCCTTCAGGGGCGCACGGTAGCTGTCCTCGACCTGGAGCAGCGCACGGGCGATGCCGTGACGGATCGCGCCGGCCTGGCCGGTCACACCGCCGCCGGTCACGGTGGCTTCGACGTCGAACTTGCCCATGGTGTCGGTCGCCGCGAAGGGCTGACGCACGATGAGCTTCAGGGTCTCGAGGCCGAAGTACTCATCCAGCGGACGGCCGTTGATGGTGATGCTGCCGGTGCCGTTCGGGAACAGGTGCACACGCGCGACGGAGGACTTTCTGCGGCCGGTGCCGTACATATAGGCTTTCTTGCTCGTATAAGTTGCCATGTTCTATTTCCTCCTTCTCAGCGATCCCAGACTTCGGGCTTCTGTGCCGCATGGGGATGCTCGGCGCCGCGGTAGATCTTCAGGCGCTTGAGCTGCCACTGGGCAATGGTGTTCTTCTGCAGCATGCCGCGCACAGCCAGACGCATAGCCAGCTCGGGCTTGTCCTTCATGAGCTTCTTGTACTGCGTCTCGTGCAGGCCGCCGGGATAACCGGAGTGCGTGCGGTAGTACTTCTGCTCGAGCTTCTTGCCGGTGAGCACTGCCTGCTCGGCGTTGATGATGATGACAAAGTCGCCGCAGTCAACGTGCGGGGTGTAGTCGGTCTTGAGCTTGCCGCGCAGCAGATCGGCAGCGAGCGCTGCGGTCTTGCCCATCGGCTTGCCGGCTGCATCCAGAACGTACCACTTGCGGGTAACGGTGTCCTTGTTCAGCAAAGTAGTGGACATATTCGTGCCTCCAATTAGAATGTGTTGAAAAACATTTTGACATTTTTCAGGCGCAAACGTAGAATAGGTCTCGCATTCGCGCTTATCTTTTATACCACAATCATCAAAGCCTGTCAACGGAATTTTGATTTAGATATATCTTTACTCTCAAAATCTCCGTTTTACTCCGTTTTACGCTCGAATTCGCAATTTCTATTTTCATTTTGGAGGCTGCTTATGAACGACCTGAATGCGTTCACCGGTCTGGTGCGCCGGTGCGTGGAGGATTATGACATGATCGCGCCGGGCGACACCGTCGCCGTCGGCGTCTCGGGCGGCAAGGATTCGCTCGTGCTGCTCATGGCGCTCAATGAGCTGCGCCGGTACTATCCGAAGCCGTTCACGCTCGAGGCGATCACGGTCGAGCTCGGCTTTGACGGCATGGACTTCGCGCCGGTGGCGGAGCTGTGCGATACGCTCGGTGTGCCATACACCCGCCTGAAAACGGACATCAAAGAGGTCGTGTTCGACGTGCGTAAGGAGGATAATCCCTGCTCCCTGTGCGCGAAGATGCGCCGCGGCGCGCTGTGCACCGCGCTCAGCGAGCGCGGCATCACGAAGCTCGCGCTCGGCCATCACTTTGACGACGCGGTCGAGACATTCCTGCTCTCGCTCGTGTACGAGGGGCGCATCAGCTGCTTTCAGCCGGTGACGCACATGACGCGCACGGGCGTGGATCAGATCCGTCCGATGCTCTACGCCGGCGAGGGGCGCATCGCCAATCTGGCGAAGGCGCTGGCGCTGCCGATCGTCGAAAACCCCTGCCCCGAGGACCGCGGCAGCAAGCGCTACGAGATCAAGCAGTTCATCCGCACCATGAGCCAGACCTACCCCGATCTGCGCAGCAAAGTGTTCGGCGCCATCCAGCGCGCACCGCTCGACGGCTGGGAAAAGGCGCGCTGACATTCTCAAATGCGACATAGGACAAGCCCGATGGGAAATCCCATCGGGCTTGCGGTTTATTCGATGATGCAAAAACGCTTACATTCAGCTTCCGTATTTAATTGTCTTATGAACATAGAAGTACTTATAGTGGTTCGATGAATACGAGACCGAGCACGTTACAGAGCACTTCACATTCAAACCGGCGTTCACTCCAATACCGCCAGACACAGTTGTTGTCCCATTATTGAAAAAGTCGCCATTTACATAGTATTCGATGGAATTTGAGCTACGCAGCCATGCGTTAACCTCTCCCCCGAATTGCTTGGAAATTCCATTATAGGATCGCACTAACTGAATCGAATAGATAGAGTTGATATTGAAGAAATGACCGCCCTCACTTGTGGCGCAATAAAAGTCCAAGTACGGCTGGTATTCGTCCGTCACATGCAAGCTGGCAGTGAAGGAACGATAAGCATTGCTGCGGGCAGCCTGTGTCTGCATCGTATCCGGGAGCATACGCAGAACTTCATCATATGACATATCCGCATTTTTTGCCATACGCGCGATCATTTCAGTAAACGTCATAGGGTCGCTTACGATCACATCTGGATTGGAATCCAAATCATCCAGAGAAATCGTCCCCGAAACTGCAACTCCGGCAGTATCGGCAGCCTGAACGGGAATAAACAGGACGGAAAACACAAAAAACCAGAGCCAAAAGCATGGAAATTCGCTTTTTTATTCTTTATCCTCCTTTTTCAGTAACAAGGCCATACCCCACGCAGAGAGAATAATGCCTCCCATACGCACAGACGGAATGATTTGCTCAAACCGAATATCCCAATACCTGTAATCAAACAGCTTCTCTTTTGCGGCCAGAAGTACGCGGAAGCAGAAATCCGGCACATACGGTGCCAACAGAATCAGTACAAGTCCAAGTATAAAAAGCGTCAGAATTTGCTTGCTTCGTTTTTTCATTTGCCACCTCCTGCAGCTGCACAATATTTCTGGTTGACAAAGTGAATAATTGGAAGTTCTTCCAGTTCCAATATACCAGATCCTATGCGATTGTCAAGGCATTTTTTACACACATTATCATGTATTTGTCTAATTTCTGCACACTCCGCAGTGAAAGCGCCACGAAAAAGCGACAACAAGCCCGATGGGAAGATCCCATCGGGCTTGTGTTGTTGAAATGAAGTCTCAGAGGACGTTCTGGCAGAAGCGCATGATGATCGTGGCGGTCTGCGCACGGGGGGCGTCACCCTTCGGCTGAAGGGTGTCCACGCCGTTGGAATTGCCGACGCCGAGGATCAGGCCCTGTGCGACCGCCCAGGACAGCGGCGTGCGGGCATAATCGGAAATGGAGCTGTAGTCCGGATAACCGGTCAGGTCAGCGGTATCGTACACGTCCAGATCCAGAACATTCTTGGTGTAGTTATAGAGGATGGTCGCCATATCCTGGCGCGTAATGGCATCATTCGGGGAGAACGTGGTGGGGCTCGTGCCGTTCACGACACCCTTCTCGAACGCCCAGTTGATCGCATCGACAGACCAGCTGTCGGTCACATCGGTGAAGGGGCTGGACTTGGCAGCCTTCGGAGAACCTGCCTGACGGTAGAGCATCGTCACGAGCTGTGCGCGCGTGGTCGTGCCGTTCGGCGCGATGGTCGTCGCGCTCGTGCCGTTCAGGATGCCGTTCTGGATGCAGTAATCCAGGCCCTTATGCGCCCAGTCGGTGTAGGCGGGCATATCGGCGAAGTTAGCGCCCGGGCAGACATGTGCACCGGTCGAGCTGCTCACCGGGATGCTGTTGAGCATCTTAGCCAGCTCGAAGAACTTTTCCTGCAGCATGGCGTGCGTGGACTTCTGCATCTGGCCGACCATGTTGATGTGGTCGGTGTTGTCGATCTTCTCGATGTAGTTCCAGACGCCCATCTTGGTGCCAGCCTTGAAGGTCATCTTGCCGTCAGCGCCGACGCCGTAGTTTTCATTGTACTTATCCGTGGAATTCTCGTGCGGACGGATCGCGGAGCGGACGGAGACGATGCCGTCATTCTCCCACCAGTCCGGCGTGATGTTCACATGGCCGACCGCGTAGTTGACGTGTCTGCCCATGTAGGTGCTGCTCTTGACCATCATCGGGTTCATGCTGGCATTCGGCAGATAGTGGCCGGTCAGCGGTTCACGATGGGTGTTCGAGCAGGCGACGGAGAAGTAATAGATATCATCCTGCGCCTTGGCATAGCCGTTGAGCACGGCTGCGCCGTCGACGTCAAGGTCATAGACGCTCAGGTCGTTGGTGTGCTGCGTCCAGATCTTGCTGTTGATCACACGGTTGAAGTAGCTGGAGTAAGACTCGTTGGGCTGGCGCACCAGACCCCACTGATCGAGCTTGAAGTCCAGGCCGAAGTTGTTCTCATTGACATTGGTGCCGGTAACCGCACCGATGATGCCCATGGCATACTGGGCCAGATCGCCGATGTTCTGATAGACCTTCGTGTCATACTGGCTGCCGTCGTGCGGCGTGCAGAGCGTCGTGATGCTCTCGATCCAGTGACGGCACTCGCCGGTGAACAGCGGGCTGATATCACCGCCGCGGCTGGCGTTGCGCTCATCGGCGTCGCCGTTTTCCAGCAGCTGTGCGAGCATACGGATCGTCTCGCCGCCCATGCTGTGGCCGGCCAGATGCACTTTCAGCTCGCTGTCGGGGTTATTCAGCTCCGGCAGAACGCCCGGGAACGTGCGGCCGTAGCGGGCATGGCCATTGGTGGCAGAGTGATATGCGCCGTAGTCCACCGTGCCGCCGACGAGGTAGGCATACAGCTCACAGGCGCGGTCCCAGTTGCTGGCGACGGGGCCGATGGACGGGGTGTAGACCTTGTAGCCGGCATTGTTGAGAATGTCGCGCAGGCTGCTGAAGCCGCCCCAGTAGTTCAGGCCGAGCACTTCCGTGCCGCCCCAACCGAACAGGCCGTGCACCAGCACGATCGGATAGTGGTTGCCGTCCGAGGACAGCAGCTCCGGCAGATCCGCGTCCGTCAGTTCGTCAGCAGAGGTCGCACGATCGGACTCGAAGTCCGTCGTATCGGCAACGCTTGCTGCGAAACCGGGCATGCAAAGCACCATCGCCAGAACCAGAACGGTGGCGAGCACTCTGCTCCACGTTTTCTTCATGAAAAATCCCTCCAATAGATTTGGGACAGCATCGAAATCTGTCCCCTTTTTATGGTTGCACTATAGTGCCGCTGCGAGAAAAGCACAATCCCCACTGCGGTACAAATGTAACACTTTTGCGCATTTTCCAGCGCTTGATGAAACACACGTCACCATTGTGTGCGCCCCGATACAGAATGCGTATGGACAAAAAAAGCCTGCCGTCCGTGGGATGCGGACAGCAGGCTTTGCACTGCGGGATCAGATCATAATGCCGCGCTTTTTGGCCTCGAAGGTCAGCTCGTCGCGGAAGTCGGGGTGCGCGATGGCGATCAGCTGGCGGGCACGCTCGCCAAGGCTACGGCCGCGCAGATGCGCCACGCCGTACTCGGTGACGATGTAGTCGACATCGTTCTTGCTCGTCGTAACGACGGCGCCCGGGGTGAGGATGGACTTGATCTTGCTGATCGTGCCGCCCTTGGCCGTGGACGTGAAGGCGATGAAGCTCTTGCCGCCGCGGGACTGGCAGGCGCCGCGGACATAGTCGATCTGGCCGCCGGAGCCGGACATGTGCTTCGTGCCGACCGACTCGGCGCAGACCTGACCGAAGAGGTCAACCTCGACCGCTGCGTTGATAGAGATCATGTTGTCGTTCTGGCAGATGATATCCGGATCGTTGACGTATTCGACCGGCAGGATCTCCACGGCCGGGTTATCGTCGATATAATCATAAATGCGCTGCGAACCGAAGGCAAACGTCGTGACGGTCTTGCCGCGATGGATCTGCTTTTTGCTGTTGTTGACCGCGCCGCACTCGATGAGCTCGACCATGGAGTCGGTGAACATCTCGGTGTGGATACCGAGGTCGTGCTTGCTCTTGAGCGCCATGCCGGTCGCGTCCGGGATCGCGCCGATGCCGAGCTGCAGGCACGCGCCGTCCGGAATGCGCTCGGCAATGAGGCCGCCGATCGTCTTGCTCACCTCGTCGAGCTGGACCGGCGGCAGGACCGGCAGATCGTGGTTATACTCCACGATGGCGTCGACCTGCGAAATGTGGATCAGCGAGCCGCACAGGCCGCGGGGCTGGCGGTCGTTGACCTCGAGGAAGATCCGCTTGGTCTTGTCGAGCATGGCGTCGATATACGAGCCGTTGAGCGCCAGGCTGAAGTAGCCGTGGCGGTCCATCGGCGCGACCTCGACGCACACGGCGTCGTAGTCGTACTCCGTGCGGATGCGGGTCGGGAAATCGCGGTAATATGCCGGGATGATATCGGCATAGCCGGCGTTGACCGCCTTGCGCGCCGCGCTGCTGGAAAACCAGCTGTAGCCGGTCATCTTGCCGGCCAGCGTGGGGTCGGTATAAAACTCGAACGGGTACGCATCGAGCAGGGCCTGTACCTTCACGCCCGTAATATCGCTGTTGCGGATGCGCTCCGCGATTGCGGTCATGATGGCCGGCGTCTGCGAGGTCGCCGTATCCATGCCGAGCAGCCAGCCGGACTGCACCTGCTGGGCAATCTTATCCGGCGTCGTCAGTTTTTCCTGATACATCTTCTGATAGTCTGTCATAATTTGCTCTCCTAAAACAAAAAATATGAACACATGGGTACAAATAATATACACGATCCGAAAACGTAATTCAAGAGGGCGCGCGTCCGTTTTGCGATCCTTGCAAAAAATCCGTCACATTTTCAGGAAAATGAGAGGTTTTCTCACGTGAGAAAGTATGATATGATATTGTGAGATTTGTTTGAATTCTTGAATGAATGGATCTTTATCCTCTATTTTTCATGCGGCTCTCATTTTTTCCGGTTACAATGAGCAATGTCGCATCATGCGGCGGGACGCTCCTGCCAATTCAAAAAACAAGGAATGATACGACAACATGACGATCACGATTGTCTGTGATATTCTGGGCGAAGAAAACAATGGCACCACGATTGCCTGCATGAACCTCATCCGCTTCCTGCGTGCGCAGGGGCACACGGTGCGCGTGGTCTGCGCCGATCAGGACAAGGCCGGCAACGAGTGCTTTTACGTCGTGCCGGAGCTGAACCTCTACCTGCTCAACCCGATCGTGGAGCGCAACGGCGTGACGCTGCCGCGCCTGGACCGCTCCCTGCTCGAGGACGCGATCCGCGACTGCGACGTCGTACACACGACGTTCGTGCTGCAGCTGTCGCACACGGCGGTGAAGATCGCCAAGGCGTACAACAAGCCCATCACCTCCAGCTTCCACTGCCAGGCCGAGAACGTCACGGCGCACTTTCTGTGCAAGGATCTCGATGCGATCAACCGCGGCGTCTACCGCGCCTGCTACCAGATGGTGTATCAGTATTCGGACATCATCCATTACCCGACGCAGTTCATCCGCGACACGTTTGAGGCCGTCGTCGGCCCGACGAACGGCCGCGTGATCTCCAACGGCGTCAACAGCATGTTCACGCCCGGCCCGGCCAAGCGCCCGGCGGGACTGGAAGGCAAGTTCCTCATCGTCTCGACCGGCCGCCTGTCGAGCGAAAAGAATCAGGAGATCCTCATCGAGGCCATCGGCCGCTCGGCCCACCGCGAGCAGATCCACCTGATCCTCGCAGGTGAAGGGCCGCGTGAAGAGCATTACCGTCATCTGGCCGAAAAATGCGGCGTCGACATGGAGATCGCGTTTTTCTCACGGCAGGACCTGCTGAATCTGCTGCGCTGCGCCGACCTCTACTGTCACCCCGCCGAGGTGGAGATCGAGTCCATCGCCTGTCTGGAGGCCATCGCCTGCGGGCTGGTGCCGGTCATCGCCAACTCCCCGAAGAGTGCGGCCAAGGCATTCGCGCTCGACGAGAAATCTCTATTTAAAAATAAGAACCCCGAGGATATGGCCGCCAAGATCGACTACTGGGTCGAGCACCCGGCCGAGCGCGCGGACTACAGCCGGAAATATCTCGAGAGCGGCACGCAGTTTGAACAGCAGAGCTGCATGCGCCAGATGGAGCAGATGCTCTTTGACGCCGTCGCCCTGCGCGGTGAGCCGACATGAGCCGCAAGACCATCTATTATCACGACCCGCTGCACGACGACTTCGCGCCGACGAACGGGCGCATCCGACCGAAGCCGATCGGCGCCGACTTTCCTTATGAGCACCCCAGCCCGGTCTGGCAGGCGCTCGCGTTCGTCGTCTACCGGCTGATCATGACGCCGTTTCTGTTTTTGTACTGCAAGCTCGTTTTCGGCCTGCGGATCGAAAACCGCAAAGTGCTGCGCGAGCTGCCCGGCGGCTATTTTCTCTACGGCAACCACACGAACACGCTCGCGGATGCCTTCATCCCGACGCTGCTGGCGTTCCCGCGCCGCGCAAACATCGTCACCGCGGCGGACACAGTCTCCATTCCGGGCGTGCGCAACATCGTGCAGATGCTCGGGGCCGTCCCGCTGGCCGACACGATCGACGGCACGCGGCAGTTTCTCGCCGCGCTGCACCGGCGGATCGAGCGCCGCCAGGCCATCATGATCTACCCGGAGGCGCACATCTGGCCATATTATAATGGTATCCGCCCGTTCCCGGACACAGCGTTTGCCTATCCGGTGCGCGAGCAGGTGCCCGCCGTCGGCGTGGTGGTCGTCTACCGGCAGCGGAAGCTGCTGCGGTTTCTGCCGCCGTGCATCACCGTCGTTGTCGGCGAGCCGTTCTATCCCGACCCCTCCCTGCCGCCGCGCAGCGCCCGCCGGGCCCTGCACCGGAAAGTCTACACATTTATGTGCGATACCGCCGCCCGGCGCCGCAGCTATGCGCACATCGAATATCTCCCCGCACAGGACACACAACCGGCCGCGCAATGACCGCGCCGCACGACCAGAAAGGTGGGATCCCGCTTGGCACATTTGACCGAAGCCGCCATCCAGGATGCGTTCCTGAAGCTGCTGTCCGAGCAGCCGTTTGACAAGATCACCGTGACCCAGCTCGTGGACGAGTGCCAGATCACACGCCGGACGTTTTACTACCATTACTCCGATCTGTACGAGCTGCTGGACACCATCCTCCACCGCGAGACCGAGCGCGCGCTCGATGAATTTGAGGCCACCGGCAGCTGGGAGGAATGTATGATCACCGCCTCCCGCTTCGCGCGCGAGCACAAGCGCACCGTGTACCACATCTACACCTCCTCGCACCGTCTGGAGCTGGAAAAGCATGTGGACCGCATTTCCGGGGAAATGATGCACAGCTATGTGGAGGCACAGGCCAGCGGCCTGTGCGTGAGCGAGGCGGACAAAAAGCTCGTGTGCGACCTCTACCGCTTCGGCATCACGGACATTTTCTACGAATGGCTCGAAAACGGGATGAAAGAGGATCTTGAGGCGCAGATCCGCCGCCTGAGCCTGCTGTTCACCGGCAACATCCGCGCCTCCCTGTCCCGGGTACAGATCCCGGCCGAATCGTAACCATCCCCGGCGGGCACAGCAGTGTGTCCGCCGGGTCCATTTCACCAGCAAAGGAGATTTGTCATGCCGATTCTCGATCATCTGGAGCCGCGCGCTGTCTTTTCCTGTTTTGAGCAGCTGTGCGCCATCCCACACGGCTCCGGCAACACGAAAGCCATCAGCGATTACCTTGTTCGCTTCGCAGCCGGACATCAGCTGCGCTGCATTCAGGACGCGCACAACAATGTCATCATCTTCGCACCCGGCACGCCGGGGTATGAATCCGCCGCCCCGGTCATCCTGCAGGGGCATATGGACATGGTCTGCGAGACTGCGCCGGACTGCACGAAGGACATGGCCCGCGAGGGGCTCGACCTCTTCGTGGACGGCGATACGATCGGCGCACGCGGCACAACGCTCGGCGGGGACGACGGCATCGCCGTGGCCATGGCGCTGGCGATCCTGGCTGCGGACGACATCCCCCACCCCCCGCTCGAGGTCGTCATCACCGTCGATGAGGAGACTGGCATGCTCGGCGCGGCCGCACTGGACGCCTCCGTGCTGAAGGGGCGCACGATGCTCAACCTCGACTCCGAGGACGAGGGCGTGCTCACCGTCAGCTGCGCCGGCGGCAACGTGTCCGTGTGCACGCTGCCGGTCACGCGCGCGCCGTTTTCCGGCACAGCGCTGACCGTGACGGTCGGCGGTCTGCTCGGCGGCCACTCGGGCGCAGAGATCGACAAGGGCCGCGGCAACGCAAACCTCCTCATGGGCCGCGTGCTGTACGCCGTCGGCGCGCGCACGCCGCTGCGGCTCGTCTCCGTCGCCGGCGGCCTGAAGGATAACGCCATCCCGCGCGAGAGCCGGGCCGTCATCGCCGTGGCCGATGCAGCCGCCGCGCAGGCGGCGATCGCGGACATGGACGCCGCGCTCCGGCACGAATACGCGGCCGCCGACCCGGATGTGTCCGTGCGCGTTGACGCAGCCCAGGCGCAGCAGCCGCCGATGGACGAGGCGTCCACGCAGCGCGCCGTGTGCATGCTCTGCTGCCTGCCGAACGGCATTCAGGCCATGAGCCGGGACATTCCGGGTCTCGTGCAGACGTCGCTGAATCTCGGCATCCTGACAACGGATGCGAACACCGTGCAGGCATCGTTCTGCGTGCGCAGCAGCGTGTCCACGCAAAAGGAGATGCTCGTCGTGCGTCTGCGCTGCCTGATGGCGCAGCTCGGCGGCACGGTGGCCGTCTCGGGCGACTACCCCGCGTGGGAATACCGCAAGGACTCGCCTCTGCGCGAGCGGATGGTCGCGGTCTTCCGCGAACAGTACGGCCGCGACCCGAAGGTGGAAGCCATCCATGCCGGCGTCGAGTGCGGACTGTTTGCCGGAAAGCTGCCGGGGCTCGACTGCGTGTCCTTCGGCCCGGATCTGACGGAGATCCACACCTGCCGCGAGCGGATGCACATCGCCTCCGTACAGCGTGTCTGGCGCTACACGCTCGAGGTGCTGCGCCGCTGCAAATAAGCAAAGCAAAAAACTGCCCTGCACCGATCGGTGCAGGGCAGTTTGCTGTATGCGAATT
>ERZ1108170.2075-NODE-2075-length-11081-cov-2.462271_pt1 | contig 11081 bp, 7 predicted proteins | sample MGYA00403705_ERZ1108170 | MGnify/ENA primary metagenome ERZ1108170 (study PRJEB35170, sample SAMEA104062422) | human gut metagenome | biome: human gut; feature: human-associated habitat; material: faeces | place: Denmark | collected 2012-06-15 ...
GCCGACAGAATCGTGGTGAGGCTCAGCGCGTCGACCGTCATATCGCCGGAAAGCACGGCCTGCACGACGTACAGGCACGACAGCACGATGATCGGCAGCGTCACCACGCCTTCAATAAGCATGACGATGCCGTAAATGCGAACGATTAACGGCAGACGACGGTCAGCGGGATTGCCGACTTCGCCAGTGCCCTGCTTTCCGCCTTCTTCGATAGCCGCGATTTCGGTTTCGGCGGCAATCGCCTTGATTTCTCCATCCGTCTTGCCCGCGGCGGAATCCTCGGATCGTGATTCAGATTGTGCGGTTTCGCTCATATGCCGCTCCTTCCTTCAGCCCACGCTACCAAACGTAGGCAATATCCGCCGCAAGAAAAGCGGTTCAGGTGCGATTATTGGCGGACGCGAGCAAAAGAGGGGGACGTCAGCTGGCTGCAATCGCCATTCGCACACCACCTTTCGCTCACGTCCGCAAGAAATGGCGATGTATAGCGCATCGTGAGCGAATGGGGGTATAAATACGGACGGAAAATAGCGATTTATTACCACCTTTCGCTCACGGACATACAGAAATGGCGATTTGTCACGGACGTGAGCGGAAGGGGCTACGTCAGCCGGCGATGGTTTTGCCGAGGCTTTGCCGCAGTACTCGACCCGATTTCCGTCATCCATGAAACGCGATGGCGATTGTCCCGGAGCGCGTTATACGATACGTACCGCGTAGCGCTACGAAATACGTATCGCTATGAGAGGAATGATTCGCCAAACCGGAGAGACAATGCACAACGTACTGCAGATCCTGCGCCGTGACTTCAAACGATTGGTCACCGTACCCGCCGCGTGGGTGATTATGATCGGCCTGATTCTCATTCCCCCGCTATACGCATGGTTCAACATCTACGGGTTCTGGAATCCCTATGGCAACACGGACAGCATCAAAGTGGCCGTGGCCAACATGGACAAAGGCACAGACAACGCGCTGCTTGGCAAAGTCAATCTCGGCGATCAAATCGAAGGCACGCTGAAGAGCAACGACCAGCTCGGCTGGGAGTTCATGGGCAAAGCCAACGCGATGGAAGCGGTGGAGTCGGGCGACTGCTACGCCGCAATCGTCATCCCTTCCGACTTCAGCGAAGATCTGGCCAACGTCGTCACCAACAGCAAGCATCGCCCCACGCTCGAATATTACGTGAACGAGAAGGCGAGTCCGATTTCACCGAAAATCACCGACCAAGGCGCGACCGTGGTCGACCGCACCGTCAACAACACCTTCGTCTCCACCGTCAGCGACGTGCTCGTCAAAGCCGTCAACTCGGCCAACGGCACCATCAGCGGCAACACCAACGCCATCGCCAACGAAACCATCGGCGAACTCGACAACACCAAGCGGAACGTAGGCACGATCCGCTCCGCAATCGCGGATCTCGACACCCAGTTAGCCAATGTGCCACAGCAGACAAAAGCAGCACGCAATGCCCTGAACGACGTGCAGCTGGCCGCGGCGAGCGCAGGCAGAGGACTAGCAGGCGCATCCACCGCCATCGGCACAGCGCAAACCCAGCTCAACACGCTTTCGTCCAACGCCAACAGCGCGCTGGAAACCGGATCCGGACTTGTTTCCCAAGCGACGGCGCAATCCACAGCCAGCATCAACCAGATCTCGTCGGCGGTATCCGCGGCAAGTGGATCGGCACAGCAGGCGGTGACCGGCATGCAAAACATCACCGACAGCAATGCGAAACTGCTCGAGAAGCTCAAATCCGCCAGCGACAACGCGCAATACCAGCAAATCATCAGCAAACTGGAGAATACCAACAACACGGCAGCCGGAACACTCGCCGACCTCAAAACCCTGAGCGAGAACACACAGGCCACAGCCGGCAGCGTATCCAAACTGTCCACCGATTTCAACATAGGCACGCAGAACTCGCTCAAAAGCGCAGGCACGGCGCGCAACGCCATCAATTCAGGCGCACTGCCGCGACTGAATTCCGCGCTGGGCTCGCTGGCTGGGACGGCCGGAACACTTGCCGGCACCGTGACCAGCCAGGACAGCGTGGTCAGGCAAACCAACATCGTGCTCGACCAACTCGACCAAGTGGCGTCAGACGCCCGCATCGGCCTTGAGCAAACCGACCAGCAGCTGGCGAAGATGGAGACGAAGCTCACCACCGTCAGCACCGACCTGAAGGCGCTGGGCACTACGGATCTGCTCGCATCGTTGACCGGCAGCAGTTCGCTTGACGCGGATAAGATCGCCTCGTTCATGGAGTCCCCGACCGTAATCGACACGAAGAACGTGTATCCCGTCAACTCCTACGGCTCCGGCATGGCTCCGCTGATGACCAATCTGGCACTGTGGGTGGGCGCGTTCGCCTTTGTGGTGATCTACAAAGTGGAGGTGGACGACGAGGGGCTTGAGGGTCTCGATCCGACCGCAACCGAAAAGTATCTGGCCCGATACCTGTTGCTCGGCACGATGGGCGTCATTCAAGGCGCGATCTGCACCGTTGGCGATCTGATACTCGGCGTGCAGACGGCTTGCGCGCCACTGTTCATACTGACCGGCATGATCACATCGCTGGTATATCTGAGCATCACGTACGCGCTGTCTACCACGTTCATGCACATCGGCAAGGGCCTGTGCGTGGCGTTGGTGATCGTGCAGATTCCAGGCGCTTCCGGCCTGTATCCGATCGAGATGATGCCGAAGTTCTTCCGCATGGTCTATCCGTTCGTGCCATTCAGCTATTCGATAGACGCATTCCGCGAGACCATTGCCGGCTTCTACGACGGCCATTGGACCAAGGCGATCGGCACGCTGCTGCTGTTTGCCGCCATGGCGTTCGTCATCGGTCTAGCGGTCCGTCCTCTGTTGGTCAACCTCAACCGACTCTTCGCCCGCGAAATCAAGGAAAGCGACATGATTATCGGCGAGCCGGTGCATCTGCCCGGCAGCGAATACCGTGTCACTCAGGCCATTGCAGCACTGGCCGACCACGACGAATACCGTCATGCCATCGAACGTCGGGCCGCCAAATTCGCCTACCGTTATCCCCGGCTGCTGCTGGGTGCGCTTATTGCCGGATTCGTGGTGCCGGCCGCGCTCATTATCGTGTTTGCGCTGACCACCAGCGAGAAAATCGTAGTCATGGGCACATGGCTGGCATGGGTGCTCATCATCATGGGCTTCCTGATGGTCGTGGAATTCATGCGCGATTCCATCCGCCGCCAAACCGAGCTCGGCAGCCTCTCCGACGAGTCGATCCGCGCCATGCTGTACGGGCATAAGGCCAAGCGTCGCGACACCTCCGCCGAACGCCACGAAGAAGCGGACCCGAGCGCCGCCGTTACCGCAATCATCCCCACTATTCCGCCGACCAAGGAAGGCAGGCACGCACGATGAACACCATGTGGAAACTGTTTACCGGCGACATCAAACGCCTGACCAGCAACGTGGTCTCCATCATCATCGTGATCGGCTTGGTGATGATTCCCGGCCTGTTCACCTGGTTCAACGTGGCCGCATGCTGGGACCCGTTCTCGAATATGAAGAACCTGAAATTCGCGGTGGCGAATGTGGATGAGGGGTATCGTTCCGACCTGATCCCGGTGAAAGTCACGGTCGGCGATCAGGTGGTGAACGCGCTGCGCGCCAACAGTCAGCTCGATTGGACGATCACGTCCAAAGCCGATGCCGTCGAGGGCGCACGATCCGGCAAATACTACGCGGCCATCGTAATTCCGAAGTCGTTCAGCAAAGACATGATGACCTTCTTCTCCGACGACGTGCAGCATGCCGAACTGACCTATTACCGCAACGAGAAGAAGAACGCGCTGGCACCGAATCTGCTCAACGAGGGCACGGATGAGGTTGCGGCGGAAATCAACACCACGTTCGCTAAGACCATCACTTCGGCCGGGCTGGAAATCGCGTCTTCGCTGGCCGATCAGCTGTCCAAGCCCGAGGCCAAAGAGCAACTGAATACCTTCAACGCCAACATCGCCAATTTCGCCACACAGCTTGACGATACTGCGGATCTGCTTGGCACATACAGCGCATTGACCGATACGGCCGGCGCCTTGCTCGACACCTCGAACTCACTAATCACTCAGGTTTCCTCTGCCGCCAAACAAGGCGGCAAGGATCTTGCCAGCGCCAAACAGGAAGTCACCGACGTGGCCGGAGCCCTGGGCACCACCGCTGACGCGATGAGCAGCGCACTGGACGCGAGCGCCTCCAGTTTCGGCGCGGTGTCCGATTCCATAGACAAGCTGTATTCCGACGCGAATGATGGTGCCACCACGGTCGCCGACGAATTGGACCGTCAAGCCACGGCCATTGGCAAGCAGACGGAGAAATACACTGAAATTCGCAACACGTTGGCCGGCATACTGGGCAACGACTCATCCATCATCACGGCGATTGACCGTTCAATCGCACGACAAAACAGGCTGCGGCAAGCGCTGAATACGGCGGCGACCGATATTCGCCAAGGCAATCAGGACGCGCAGGATCAGCATGCGCAGGTCAAGAATCTGGCTGATCAAGCGCAGAACAGTATTGCCAATATCAAGTCAGATTTCTCGGCCACGGTGAAACCGCAAATCGACTCCCTGTCGTCCACCGTCGCTGACGCCTCCGGCATACTGAGTTCCGGCGCCACCCAGTTGGACTCCACGCTCGGCGACCTGAAAGGGACTTCCGACGACGCCAGCGATATGCTCAGCGACGCTCGCACTACCTTGGACAAGGTGTCCGGCAAACTGCGTTCCGCCGGCGCCGAACTGGCTTCGTTCAACAGCACACTGAGCGACGCACTAAACAGTGGCGATATGGGCATGGTCAAAGAGGTGCTGGGCAATGATCCCGAAACGCGGGCCAGTACGTTGGCCGCACCGGTGCAGCTCAGGCGCAAGGCCGTATTCCCGGTGGCGAATTTCGGTTCGTCGATGGCACCGTTCTACACGCTGCTGCCGCTGTGGGTGGGCGCGCTGCTGATGGTGGTGACGCTGAAAACCACCGTGTCTCGCCGGACGCGCAAAGCATTGGGCGATCCGCGGCCGCATCGGCTCTTCCTTGGGCATTACGGGGTGTTCGCGCTGATTGCGCTGCTGCAATCCACGGTGTCGCTCGGTGGCGATTTGCTGTTCCTGCGCGTGCAGGCCGTGCATCCGCTGCTGTTTATGTTGTCTGGATGGCTGGCCTCGCTGGTGTTCTCGTTCTTCACCTATACGATGGTAGTGAGTTTCGGCAATGTGGGTAAGGCAATCGGCGTGCTTATGCTCATCGTGCAGATTTCGGGTGCGAACGCTGCCTACCCGGTGCAGATGTTGCCCGACTTCATCGCCAAAGTCAGTCCGCTCTTGCCGCTCACCCATGCGGTGACGATGATGCGTGCGGCCATCGCCGGCATCTACGACATGGATTACTGGCGGGCCGCCGGAATGCTGCTGGCATTCGTGCCGCCGCTACTGTTGCTTGGGCTGTTGCTCAGGAAGCCACTGGTGCGGTTCAACCAGTGGTATGTAGCCCAAGTCGAGAGCACTAAAGTGCTGAGCTAGTAGGTATTATCCGGGAGTTGCCTACAAACGGCATGGACTTACCACCCTCAGTCTGGCTTTGCCAGCCAGCTCTCGCCAGCGGGAGCGTACGGGAGCATATTTCGAAGAGAAGAGATGACGGAGATGACAGATACGACGGCGACACCGCGCGGTGAGCGCACGCGCGAGGCGACGGATCGCAAGCTCATGCGAGCCACGCTGCAGATTGCGGTGGACCGCGGCATCAGCGGCGTGACCATCGAGGAGGTGGCCCGGCGCTCCGGTGTGGCCAAAACCACGATTTACCGCCGATATCATAATGCCGACGAGCTGCTGCACGAGATCAGCGCGATGTATCTGGCCATCCCGGATCCCGACCCAGTGCCCAGCCCCACGCGTGAGCATTTCACGCAACTATTGCAGCGATTGGTCGATTGGGTGCGCGACAACGACATCGACGTCAAGCGCGTGGGCATTGTGTTGTCCAGCGAGGCCGAGTTCTTCCAGCACATCGTCGACCAAGTGGTGACCCCGTGGCTGGAGCATGTGGGAGCGTTCCTCAAGCAGGGAGTCGCGCAGGGCGTGTTTCGCGAGGACGTTGACGAGAAGTTGCTGTTGTCCACGATTATCGGATCTTTGGTGGCGTATGAGGCCATCGAGGGCAAAGCAATGGACGACGACACCGCCTGGGCCTCGCGCATGGCCGATCTGCTGTGGCCAGCATTGCTGAAGTAGCGGTCTTACTCCTGAATCGAAGCCTCCTGGCGGGCGACTTCGAGGGCTTTGTTGAAGGCGTCGGAGGTCCAGCTGGCGCCGGCGACCTTGTCCACTTTGAGACCCTTCAGAGGTTTGCCGTCCACCACGCCGTTAATGGCTTTGGCGAAGTCGTCCTGATGGTTCTTGGAAATCGTGGTGAACGGGTGCCCAATGATATTGACGGTCTCGACGTTGCCGTCCTTGATGGTCAGATGGACGTCGATGGAATCCTCGCCTACCGGGCCGTACTGGCCGTTGATCGAGTAGTTGCCGTCCTTGTAGTTGCCGGTGTCCTTCTTGTCGGACGTGGTGGTGGACGGGTCGTTGTGCGACGAGCTGGAATCGGAGCCGTCGGAGCTATCGGAGCCGTTCGACTGGGATTGCGACTGCTCTTCCTGCGACTTCTCGGTCTCGCCCGAGTTGCCGGCGTACTCATCGTCCATCGGCGCGGCCTTGGATTCGCCGCATCCGGCCAGCAGCGCGCCAGCCACGACCAGTCCGGCCGCCGCCAATGTCGCGGATTTCTTCAACGTACTCTTTTCGGTCATATTCACGCTCCTTAAGCCCCCCTCTGACGAGGGGGCTGTCAGCGAAGCTGACTGGGGGAGAGACCATCAGCTTGCCATGTATTCCTCACATACTGCTCGATGCCCCTGACGGCCCTACTCCTCGCCGCCGGTTTTCGCGGCCTTGGTGGGGTCAGTGAAACCAATGGCGGTCTCGCCGTTCTGCGCGCCCTCGACCTGTGCACCCGTGGAGGCGGGCTTGCCGCCGGCCGCCTCGTAGGCCTTGCGCGCATCCTCGTCATTCCACTTCTCACCGACGAGCACGCCATGGTTGAGCATGATCTCGCGTTGTGCGCAGGAGGCGACGAGCGCGTCATGCGTCACGACGATGATCGTGGTGCCCTGCTCGTGCAGCTGGCGGAACAGGTCGAGCACGATCTTCTCGTTCTTCTCGTCGAGGTTGCCGGTCGGCTCGTCGGCGAGAATCAGCTTCGGGCAGTTGATGAGCGCGCGGGCGATGCACACGCGCTGCTGCTCACCGCCGGACAGCTGGCCGGGCAGGTGATGCGCACGCTCCTTCAATCCCACTCGTTCCAGCGCTTCCATCGCCTGCTTCTCGTCGACCACGGAATGGTAGTATTGCGCCACCATCACGTTCTCCACCGCCGTCAGATGAGGCACGAGGTAGAACTTTTGGAACACTAGTCCTATCATGTTCTTGCGCACGTCGGCGAGCTGGCGGGCGTTCAGATCCTCCAGCCGGCGGCCTTCGAGCATGACGGAACCCTTCGACGGCGTATCCATGCAGCCGATCATGTTCATCAGCGTGGTTTTGCCGGAACCGGACGAGCCGACAATCGCCAGCCATTGCCCTTGCGGAACGGTCAGACTCAGGTCGTCGACGGCGTGCAGATCGCCGTAAATCTTGGAAATATGATCCAATTCAAGCAACATATTCAACGTATTCTCGGAACTCATGATTATTCCTCCCTCAAAACGATGGCGGGGTCGATACGGGTGGCGCGGCGGACCGGCGGAATGGAGGCGATGACGGCGATCGCCACGGAAAGCAACAGCGATCCAACGCAAAGCAGCCAGTTGAGGCCGAGCGCACGGCCGAAAACGGTGGAGCACAGCACACGCGCCAGCACATAGCCGATAGCAGTGCCGAGCAGACCGCCGATCAAGCCGTAGATGCCGGATTCCACGTAGAATTCGACGCCGATGGCGCGTGAATCGGCGCCGAGGGCCTTGCGCAGGCCGATTTCGTTGCGACGCTGGCTCACAATGGAGCTGATGGTGGTGCCCACGCCGACCAGCGTCAGCACGAGCACGACGAGCGAGACAATCCAGAACAGGGTCTGCAGCATGGCGATGATGCGGGTGTCGGACGAGGTGATTCTGGTGACGGTCTGCGCTTTGACGGCGCTGTTCGGGTTTTTGTCGGCACTGCGATTGATGTTGTTGACGATGTCGTTGAGCTCGTCGCCCATGGCGTTCACGGAGTATTCGACCACGTCGGCGCCGCGCTTGGAACCGGCGAGTTTGGCCATGTCCGCGGTGGTGGCGTAGATGATGGAATCCTCGTTGCCGCCGGTGTCGACGATGCCGGCGATACGGAATTCGGTGCCGTTGTTATCCATGATGTCGGACGAGACGCGGCCGTTTTCCGTGGCTTGCGTGGTCTGTTCGCCTTGCGTAGTTTGCGTACTCTGCGTGCCCTGCGCGGACGATTCTGCCGTTTCAGTTGATTCGTCCGAATCGGATTTTGCGGACGCGGAAGAAGACGCTGAAGCAGACGCGTCGGCGGCGCGGTAACCGATGGTGACACGGCTGCCGACTTTCACGCCGAGCGCGTCGGCGACGTCGCGGCCGACCATCACGTTGCCCGAGCCGGGCCAATCGCCCGTCACGTTCCAATGGCGATTGAGCGCGCGGACGGCTTTCACGTCCACGCCGGCGATGGTGTACGGCGCGGAATTGATGCGCACGCTCTCATACCGGTATGCGGCTGATTTCACGCTGTGTCCGGCGCCGATGAGCGCCGTCACGTTGCGTACGGTTGCAGTATCGATGCCTTGCGATTTGCCCGTTGCGGACGCGGGCGTGACGATCAGGTTCGCGCCGTACGCGCGCATTTCCTCGTTCATCTGCTGCGGCACCGCGACGCACACGGATGCAAGGCAGAACAGCGTGGCCGCGCCGACGAGCGACGCGATCACGGCCATCATCGCACGGGAGCGACGGCGGAACACCGCGCCCCACAGCATGGTGAAGAACATCTTGCGATTCGTCATCGCACACCCCCTACGAAAGCCAAGCACAACTCACCTACCATGCAGCACCTCCGCCGGACGCAAGCCCAGAATCGCCCGAATCGACGAAAGCGAGGCCACGAGCACAGTGACCGCCAGCAACACGAAAACCAACACGAACACCATCGGACGCATGGTGATGCCCGAGCCGAACACCACGTGCCCCACGATCTGTGCAACGCCCGAGCCAAGCAGCGCGCCGGCAATCGCACCAACCAGCGAAATCACCGCCGTTTCGGCGAGCATAAGGCGCGAAACCGCGCCGTCCGTGGCGCCGATCGCCTTCAACAGCGCCAATTCCGAACCACGTTCGCCAATCGACGCGGCCATCAGGTTTGCCACGGCGATCGCGGCGGCAACCAGCGACAGCACGGTCATCAGCACCATCACCGCCTGCGTCTTGTTCAGCACATCGCCCTGCAGCGCGGCCACCTGGCGCACCTGCTTGGCCACCGCGCCCGGCAGCACCTCTTCGATCTGGTACGCGATCGACGACGGATACGCGGTGCAATACCACGTCTCCCACTCGTCCTGCGTGAGCGCGTTCGGATTCTTCGACGCCTTGCGCGCGAGGTCGTTGTCGGGCGTGGTGAGCGCCTTGACTTCAATCTTGTCGATGGAATTCGGCAGATTCGCAAGCGTTTGCGCGGCGATGGACGGCATATAAATGGCGCTGTTGTCGGAATCGCCCGAATCGAAGATGCCGACGATTTTCACTTTCACGCGATTGCGTTCGGTGGAGGATTTGCCGGTTTTCCCGGTACCTCCGTTCGTATTGTCGTCCGCACCGACGGCGATCGTCTTGTCGAGCGTGACGCTGTCACCGACGTTCACGCCCAGTTTCGCGGCGAGCGCGCTGCCGACCATCGCCTGCTCGCTGTCGTCTTTCGGCCAGGTTCCGTTGATTTTCCACCATGAGCGCATGCCGTTCATGCCGGCCACGGTGGACTCGCCGGAGTCCATGTGCAGGGTTTTCGCGAACCACGTGCCCACGATCGGCACGTTGGTCGCCTTGCATTTCGCCGCGGAAGCAGCCGCACCTGACGCACCAGCCGTTCCAGCAGAGCCAGCCGAACCAGCCCCCGAACCGACACACCCCGCATCCGCGTGGATGTTCAATTCCGGCGCGAAATTGGTGATGTTGAACGCCCAGAAGATGGTCTTGATCTTCTGCGCGTCCGACTCCTTCAGAAACGCGGTCGGGTCGGCGCTGTCCGCCGCGGCCGAACCGTCGGAAGTGGAACCCCCGTCCGAACCGGACGCACTACCCGAAGCCGAGCCAGCAGAATCGCCGGTATTGTACAAATCGCTCACCACAGCGTCGGACTTCGGCTGCACGACGATATTCGAACCGTACGTGCTCAGCTCCGCGTTGAGCTTGTCGCCCACGTCGAACACCACGCCGAGCATGGCCACGCTGACGGTGGCGGACAGGCACACGGTGACGGCGATGAGCAGACGGCGTTTGAACTGCCGGCTGAACGAGCGAGAGATCATTTTCAGGAAGAACATGGTACCCCCTTACCTTTCTCGGCGCTCACTGGAAATGGCTCGACAGCGCGTCGAGCGTGGACGTTTGGATGACGATTTTGCCCGGCTTGACCTGGTAGTCGAACGGTATCGGGTTGCAGCCGCCTTTGAAGCCGATGGTGGCGAGGTTGATGGCCACATCGCACTTCTTGCAGATGATTTTGCCGTCCTTCTCGTAGTAGCCGGCATCGCCGCAGTTGTCGCACGCGTCGAGGCCGACGCCGTACGCGCCGCCGTTCTTCTTGATGATGATGAATCGCATGGAGGTGCCGTCCTTCGCGCGGTATTCGAAGCGGTGCAGGTGGCCGTCGGAAATCTGGCTGAATTTGATGGTGGCCACGCCGTCGGCGAGCGAGTAGTCTTCCGGCGGCGACAGCGTGACGACTTTCTGCGTTTGCGCGACGCCGTACGTCAGGGCCACGGTGACGCAGATC